>ERZ795043.9-NODE-9-length-331083-cov-363.403624_pt1 | contig 331083 bp, 238 predicted proteins | sample MGYA00375127_ERZ795043 | MGnify/ENA primary metagenome ERZ795043 (study PRJEB30172, sample SAMN05518447) | compost metagenome | isolation source: Feedstock adapted compost from Newby Island compost facility, Milpitas, CA | place: USA:Newby Island compost facility...
GACACCATGTTACTTAGTCAGGCATATGTGTCAAGAGTTTTGGGATAGGTTCTAGGCGTGCACAACCCCCATGGAACCCACGTGCCCCGGCCGGCCCGGCAGAGGATCGATCGTCACAACCGCATGCCGGGGAGAAATCCGCCACTGGTATTCCTCATTGGCGCCGATGACATATTCCAGACCGGGTTCCGGCACGTTGGTAAAGAGCCAGCCTGCCTTGGCGCTGTAAAAAGGATAAAGAATGTCCATGAAACACCGCAGGTACCAGCCTTTCGGTTGCCACGCCCCTTCGTACTCGCCGAGCACATGGAGTCGCGGCAACAGCTTTTCGGGCGCCCCGGGTCTGTCAGCCGCGTGGATCCGCTCATAGCTCAGCGATCTGCGGTAGACGACATGTCGTATCCAGGGCGTTTCCGCCAAAAATTCACGGAAACTGATGCCTTCATCTGCCGCGTAGCCCGGCCCCCGACCGACCGTGACTGTCCCGCAAACAATCAGAACCAAGAGGAACAGCCTCGGCACCCGCCCGACAGCGTGCGACAGAATCAATCGGCAGAAGCGCCATGCCGCGGAGATGGGAGCACGAGGCGACATCATGGGCTTGAGAGACCTTTTACACGCACACTGCCCTGGTCGGGCGAAACCGCAGGCCATCCGGAAGGTGCGCCGGACGGACGCAGCCCTCTCCCTGCCCCGTGCGCGGGGCAGAACGTCGATCAGCCCGCCCGATGGGAACGCTCCCCCGCTTGTGGCGACGCTCCGCTCGGTATTGATCCGCAGTCCCCTGAGCCTTTCCGACTTTACGGTGCAGGCGGGCAATACACCCGATTCCCGGTGGGATATGCACCTGTGAAGAAAGGCTGGGTGCCGTGAGTAGGGCACAGGTAGGTACAATGCTGGTCCTGATCGCCGTAGTAGCTCGTGTATGCCCAGGTACCATACGCCCGAGTCACCCACGGGAAGGTATCGGCTTCGTCCAGAAGCCAGCACATCTCTCCCCCGTAATAAATCGGGTTCGGACAATCCTTGTCGAAGCCGAGCCAACAAGCCATGGCAGAAACACCACTCGCCAGCAGGATGGTCGCAGCGGCGCGAGCCATGCGAGGATTCCTGGTGAAGCGAAACGGAAGTGAGGACCATGTTGTTTTCATGTCATTTAGTGTAAAAAAAAAAAAAAAGTGTCAAGGCCCGGAGTTGCAGAAAACCCACGAGCCGTTTCTCCCGGTGATTGCCCCGCCCTGTGGCACCCGGAACAAGCAATCAACGGCTGACTGTCACCCCCGCTTCCCACAGTATCGGCCCGGCAGGGTGAAGCCGGGACGCGCCGATCCGAAAGGCCTTTTCCAGACGCGCTGCCGCTGCCCGGGTTCGCTCCGCATCCGGCCCGTGCACCCGGGCCAGCAGATCGCCGCGGTGCACCTTTTCGCCAACCTTCACGAGCCGATCCACTCCCACGCGCGCGTCCACGGTGTCCTCCGCCTTCCGCCGCCCGCCCCCGAGATCACGCACGATTTCGCCCACGATCCGGGCGTCACAATCCGTGACCCAGCCGTCCTCAACGGCATGCACTTCCCGGACACACGGTGCCAGTGTGTCGCGGCCCAGTGCACGCTCGTAGGCATCAAGGTCCGCACCCTGGGTGGCCAGCATCCGCCGCCAGACCCGCAATGGTTCGGGCGAATACAGACAGGCTCGCACCTGCTCCCGCGCCTCGTCCATCCCGCCCGCACGTCCGGTGAGCCTCAACAGATGAGCCGCGCATTCCACCACGAGCCGCTCCAGATCGTTCCACCCGGCTGTCCGGTCGGAGCCGGGCCGACTTTCCGCACAAGCGACAAGGAACTCGTGGGTGTCTTTGACCTCGAGCCAGTTGCCCGCCGCCCGGCCAATGGGGTGATCCATTGCGGTGACCAGGGCGGTGGTTCGCACCCCGCACGCGGTGGCCAGTCGGAGCATCGAAAGGGCCAGCGCCCGGGCCGAATCCAGGTCCCGCATGAACGCGGCCCGGCCGCACTTGACGTCCAGGACAAGGGCTTCAATGCCTTCGGCCAGTTTCTTGGAGAGAATCGAGCTGGTGATCAGCGGCACGCTGGGAACGGTCCCTGTCGCGTCGCGCAAGGCGTAAAGTTTCCGGTCGGCGGGCACGAGGTCCTCGGTCTGTCCCACAATGGCGCAGCCCACCTCCTGGACCTGCGCCTGAAAGGCCTCCGGCGGAAGGCGGGTGCGGCAACCCGGGATGGACTCCAGTTTGTCGAGCGTGCCTCCGGTGATGCCGAGGCTGCGCCCGGAGATCATGGGCACGCGAAACCCGAGCGCCGCCAGCAGCGGCGCCAGCGGCAGCGACACTTTGTCGCCCACGCCGCCGGTGGAATGTTTGTCCACCACAGGCCGCGAGTCGGCCGGCCAGGTGAACGTCCGGCCCGAATCGCGCATGGCCAGGGTGAGCGCGGCGGTCTCCGCCTCGCTCAGGCTGCGGAAGTACACTGCCATGAGCAGTGCGCTGATCTGGTAGTCCGGAACGGTCCCCTCCACCACGGCCCGGACGAACGCGCGCCAGTCGGCGTCCGACAGGACACCCCCGTCGCGCTTCGTTTCGATCCAGGCCAGCGCGTTCATGCCGGCAGCGCGGGCCGGATCCGCCCGGACCGTGCCCGCGGGTGTTTCAACCCTCGAACCGTTTCGCCGCTATGCTGGCGTTGTGCCCGCCGAAGCCGAAGGAGTTGTTGATGAAAGCGTGGATTTTGAGCTCCCGGGCCGTGTTCGGCACATAGTCCAGATCGCATTCGGGATCCGGCACCTCGTAGTTGATGGTGGGCGGCACCACGCCATGCCAGAGCGCCAGGACCGAGGCAGCCATCTCCACCGCACCGGCCGCACCCAGCATGTGGCCCACGGCGCCCTTGATGGAACTGACCGCCAGACGTCGCGCGTGCTCGCCGAACACGGCCTTGATCGCCTGGGTCTCAGCCACGTCACCCGCGGGAGTGGAGGTCCCGTGCGCGTTGATGTAGGTGACGTCCTCCGGATTCAACCGGCCGTTGCGCAGCGCCATCCGCATGCAACGGGCCGCCCCCTCACCGCCCGGCGAAGGAGCGGTCAGGTGGTGGGCGTCCGCCGTGTTGCCATAGCCGACCACCTCGCAGTAGATGCGCGCGCCGCGCCGTTTGGCGTGTTCCAACTCCTCCAACACGATCACGCCCGCGCCCTCCCCCATCACAAAGCCGTCGCGTTCGCGATCGAAGGGCCGGGAGGCGCGCTGGGGATCGTCGTTCCGGGTGCTCATGGCGCGCATGGCACAAAAGCCGCCAATGCCGATGGGCACAATGGTCGCCTCGGCGCCACCGGCGAACATCATGACCGCGTCGCCCGCCTTGATCGTGCGCCATGCCTCGCCGATGGCATGGTTGGCAGTGGCACAGGCCGAGCAGGTGGCGTAGTTCGGGCCCTTCAGGCCGTAGTACATCGAGAACATGCCCGAGGCCATGTTGCTGATCAGCATCGGGATCATGAACGCCGACAGCCGGTTGGGCCCCCGCTCCAGCAGGACCTGGTGCTGCTGCGTCGTGGTTTCCAAACCACCGATACCCGAACCGATGATCACCCCGATCTCCTCCCGGTTCAGCTTGTCCAGGTCGGCACCCGAGTCCTTCAAAGCCGCCCAGGCGGCGTAGATGCCGAACTGGGCGAACCGGTCGGTGCGCCGCAGTTCCTTGGCCGAGGGAAAGGCCGGAGAAGGATCAAAATCCCGGACCTCGGCCGCGATCTGGGTGGCGAACGGTGATGGATCGAACCGGCTGATCCGATGGATCCCGCAGCGCCCGGCGATCAGGTTCTCCCAGAAGGTCTCCAGGGTGGTGCCCAGCGGGGTGACCACGCCCAGCCCGGTCACCACCACACGGCGTTCGCAGAAACTTCCTCCCATAAACTCAAAAGGGGCAGCGCGCGCGGCCGGACCGCCGCCCTGCCCCGCTCCATCCGTTTCGGCCCCTATTCCGCTTCCAATTCCTCGATGTATTTGATGATGTCCCCGACGGTCTGCATCTTTTCGGCCTGTTCGTCGGGGATGTCATGGCCAAATTCCTCCTCCAAGGCCATGATCAGCTCCACCGCGTCGAGCGAGTCGGCCCCCAGATCATCGATCAACCGTGCTTCCGGCGTGACCTGATCCGGGTTCACGTCCAACTGCTCGACAATGATCTTTTTGACTCTCTGTTCGATGCTGTTTTCAGCCATGGGTCTCTCCAGTTGCTCGGTCTTTGTTGCTCTGTGTCTATGGAACCCCTCCCGGGGCGTCAAGCCCCGAAAAAACCGTCTCCGGCGCCTTCCGCGCCGCCCTTTACATGACCAGTCCGCCGTCCACCGTCAAGACCTGCCCGGTGATGTATCGCGACTCCGGCAACGCCAGAAACCACACCACATGCGCCACGTCCTCCGGCCGGCCCAGGCAACCCATCGGCACCCGCGACAGAATCGCCTGCCGCTGTTCCTCGTTCAGCACCGCGGTCATGTCCGTCTCGATGAACCCCGGCGCCACCGCGTTGACCGTCACGCCACGCGAAGCGAACTCCCGGGCACAAGATTTCGTGAACCCGATCAGACCGGCCTTGCTGGCGGCATAATTCGTCTGCCCGGCATTCCCCATCAGCCCGATCACCGAACTGATGTTGATGATCCGACCCGCCCGCTGCTTCAACATCGAGCGCGCAAAAGCCCGCGTGAACAAAAAGGCGCCCTTCAAATTCGTGTCCAGGACGGCGTCCCAATCGGCCTCGCTCATCCGGATCAGCAAACCATCCCGCGTAATGCCCGCGTTGTTGACCAGGATGTCCACCCGGCCGGCCTCGCGCAGGATGGCCTCCGCTGCCGCCTCCACGCTGGCCGCCTGCGACACGTCCGCCGCAAACGCCCAGGCACGGCGCCCCAGGCGGCGCACTTCTTCAACAGTGGCCGTACATGCCTCCACGGACCGTGCCACCACCGCCACGTCTGCCCCGGCGGACGCCAGCCGCAAGGCCACGGCACGGCCAATGCCGCGGCTCCCGCCGGTCACAACCGCCACCTGTTGTTCCAAACCTTTCATGGCGGCCGGATTCTTAACCAAGCCGGGGCCCAAGACAAACAGCAAAATCCCGTAGCCAACAACGGGGCTCCCATCCACCCTCTACCCGTGGGCTCCGCGGGCAGCACTCAAACCGGGCCCAACCGGCCGGGTGCACAAGCCGGTCCGCCCGCCATTCCCACGCCCGCGCCCGGCGCCACCGATCCGAACCAGGAGGACAACTCCTCCACCGTCAGTTCGTCCAAGCGGTGCACCACCCGGTCGCATCCCACCAACTTTTCGGCCGGATGCGTACCCGCCACTCCGACCACACGCATGCCCGCACGCCGCGCTGCCTCGATCCCAACCGGTGCATCCTCAAAAACCACACACCGTTGCGGCGGCACCCCCAGCCGTTCCGCCGCCCGCAAAAAGACCTCGGGATCCGGCTTGCCTTTCTGAACGTCTTCACCCGTGACGATCGCGCGGAACATCAGGCGCAGTCCCAACCCGTCAATCACGTATTCGATGTTGGCCCGGGGTGTCGAGGACCCCACCGCACAGGAAACGCCCGCCGTTTGCAGCCGCTCCAAAAAGGCCCGGACTCCCGGCAGCGGCTGTAATGGATTCTCCCGAATCTCCTCCCGGAACAACTCCTCCTTCCGCAGACCCAACCGGGCCAGTTCCGCCGGATCAGCCGTCCACCCCAGGAGTTCCCGGATCACACGTTCGTTTTTCATGCCGAAACTCCGAAGGAAAAACCCGGGAAAGAGCGGGCGGCCCACCTCCGCCGACAGCCGTTCCCACGCGCGCTCATGCGCGCGAGAGGAGTCCACGATCACCCCGTCCCAATCGAAAATGGCAGCCCAACAAGACATGCCCTTGTGGTTACGGCAGGTTTCCCGCACCGGCAAGCCCGAGCAGCCATCGCAAATGGGAGCCACTCCGCGCGCATCCTGACCGGCCGGACAGCAGGCGCCCCCCCGACATCCTCCACCGCCGGATCCCGGACCCGCAACCGTCCCGTTGGTTCGCCCTCCTTTCAGGAAAGCCTCCCGGCACCATCACGATCCTTGCGGGGAACATGCCCTGAATCGGATGGGACACACTCTTGGACGGCACGATCCCCTGCACTCCACCTTCCGCTCGCCACGAACGACCTGCTGGTCCCAACCCCGGGAGCACCCGGATGTCTTGAAACAGGACGCTGGTGACCGCGTGGTGCCCCATCCCAAGGCTGTCCAACGTTGCAAACAAGGGGGTCGATGACAGGCACGCGACTTGCTGCCCGGCCAACCGGCGAATCCGATGGGGTTGGACCGTATGAAACGCGTACGGGCTTGTCGAAATCAGCCTGCCAATCAAGGGTACACCCTGACGGAAGTAATGGTGGCCCTGGCCATCGCCGGGCTACTCTACGGTTCTGTCCTCACCGGTTACCTGATCACGACCCAAAGGGCGGAATGGACCGCGTACTGGCTCTCGGCCCAGGCGCTGGCCACGGCGCGTCTGGAACAGGCCCGCGCGGCCAAGTGGGATACACAGGCCTCGCCACCGGTGGACCAGCTCGTTCCGGCCAACTTCCCTCCGCGGGTCGAGGTGTTGGACATCCCCGCCAGCGGCAGCAACATCCCCTACGCCACCTCCATCGTCAGCATCGTGGTGCTGTCCACCAACCCGCCATTGAAACTGATCCGCGCCGAAACGATCTGGGACTTCAAGCACCGCGGCCTTTTCACAAACTCGGTCACCACCTACCGCGGTCCGGACCAATGAAGCGGCCTGCTTCCAACCTGCCCCGCACCCCTGCGCCGCAGGGTGCGGCATACACGCTGCCCGAGGTCATGGTGACCTCGGCCCTCCTGACCCTGGTCATCGCCGGGCTGATCTCCTTCCACCTGTTGGGGCTGCGGCTCGACAGAATCGGAAGGGCCAAGTTGGGCGCCACGGACGAAGCCAGGCGGTCCCTCAGCCTCTTGGAGAAGGAGGTCCGGGAGGCCGGATGGGTCCAGGTGGGCTGGGGGGACGAATCCACGTTCGTTCCGGTGTCGCCCGGTCAACCCCAGACAGGCAACGCGCTGCAGATCTACACGGACAAGGCCGACACCAACCGGTTCGTCCGCTATTTCCTCGACGCGGCCAACGAACAGCTCGTCCGCTTTGATCCGGAAAACGGCGTCCAGCAAAGGCTGGCCCGTTTTGTCACCAACGAACTCGCCTTCGCCGCCGAGGATCTGTCCGGAACCGTCCAAACCAACCCATACAACAACCGCGTCATCGCCCTGACCCTGCAGTTCAACCAACTACTTTTCCCCAGCATGGCGGTGGGTCCGGGCGGACTCTATGACTTCTACCAGGTCCGCACGCGAATCACCCGAAGGGCGCTGGAGTAGGAATCCCATATGAAAACTGCGCCTTTGAGGCCCGGCACACGCCACGGTTCGGCACTGCTCCAGGTCGTTCTCTTCGGCGGAGTGGCGGTGGCCATTCTGACAGCCGCCATGTCCTGGACCGCCCACACCGCCCAACTGACCCGGCGCAACCTGGACTATCAGAAAACGGTTTACGCAGCCGAAGCCGCCACCGAAAAGGTCCTGAGCGAGATCATTCACGACTACAACCGCCAGGGGGTTGCCGCCGTCGTGGCCAAATTGCCCGTCTACCGGACCCGGATCCCCACGGAAGAAGAAAACCCGGAATGGGCAGCCTATGAATTCGAAGCCGCGCCCGGAGAACCGGGCGGGATCTTGGTCGAACAGGCCACCCCGTGGTCGCTCACCAACCTCCAGTCGCAGTACCGCGGCCTCTCGGGTTACGCAGCCACCTTCCGCATCGCCGCCCGTGCCAGAGACCTGACCCACACCCACCCGGTGGCTGCGGGCGTCCAACAGGACGTGCAGTTGGCCGTGATCCCCATCTTCCAGTTTGCCATCTTTTACAACCTGGACCTGGAAATCAATCCGGGGGCGCCCATGACCATAGGCGGCCGCGTACACGGCAATCGCGACATTTATTGCAATCCCAACTCGGGAGTCACCCTCACCTTCCTGGACGATGTCACAACAGCCGGCTCGCTCCACCTCCACAAACACCCGGACGATCCTTTGAGCCGCGGCAACGGCACCACTGTTTTCCAAGGGCGCGCCGACAGCGGCGTGATGACCCTCAACGTGCCCATCGGCGGGCCCGGCGATCCCGATGCCGTTCGCGCCATCGTGGAACCCCCGCCGCCGGGCGAACTCCCCACCTCGGAATCGGGCCGCGCCCGCTTCTACAACTCAGCCGACCTGCGCCTGATCCTCCGCGACACCGGCTTGGAAGTCCGGGGCGGCACCCTCACGGCCGCGGCCTCAGTCAGCCTGCCCTGGACGGCCGTCACCAATTTCGTCCGGACCAACGTCTCCTTCACCGATCAACGCGAGGGCAAGACTGTCCGGGCAGTCGAACTGGACGTTGCGAAGTTCAGTACCTGGGCCTCCTCCGCAACCAACCCCGTCCGGGCCCTTCTGGGGCGCCCCATCAATTCCCTCTACGTGGCCGACCTGCGTGCCGCCCCTTCATCGGTCCTGCCGGCCGTCCGTCTCGTCAACGGGGCCACGTTACCCGCCAACGGATTGACCGTCGCCACACCCAACCCTCTCTACGTCCTGGGGCACTACAACGCCCCGGCCGCCCACAGGGGCACCACCAACACCACGCAAACCAAGCCCGCGGCCCTGATCGCCGACGCCATCACCATCCTCTCGGGCAACTGGGATGACGCCGACAGTCACCGGTCGTTGTCCTATCGCAGTGCGAGCGACACGACCGTCAACGCCGCCTTCCTGGCCGGCATCGTCCCCACCGCGCCGGGTGCCTACAGCGGCGGCGTGGAAAACTTTCCGCGATTCCTGGAAAACTGGAGCGGCCGCACCCTCACCTACAACGGCTCCATGATCGTCCTCTACCCGAGCCGGGTGGCAACCAATCGGTGGCCCGGCACAGGCAGTGTGTACAACCCACCCCGGCGCAACTGGCATTTCGACCTCAACTTTCTCAATCCCGACAAACTCCCGCCCCTCTGCCCCTCCGTTCGGGCCGTCATCCGGGGACGTTGGCAGACCTTCGCCGCCAATTGAACCGGCCCAAGGTCAAAGCCCGGCCCAACCCGAACCACCCTACCGGCGCGGCTTGCCCGGCAGTGTGTCGGATCCTGACGCGCCCCACTTACCGGGTGGCAACCCGTAACACACTCAGCGACCAGGCAGGCACCTCCAGGGCAAACGGTGTGCTCACCTCCACGGTCCGGGGTTGCGGCAGGATCCGGTCGGGTGCATCGAACTCGTTCACAGCCAGCGGATCCGCATGCGTCAGGACTGTCAAGGTCCCGCTCCGCCTTCCCGTCAACCCCGGCAATTCGAGGGTCAACGACCGGGGCCGACCGCTCCCGTTGACCAGTTTCACGATGACATCGCCCGTGGACCGGTCTCGAACGGCCGACCAGGCAAAGTCCGACCGCGGCACAAAACCGGGATCTACCAGCTCCTGCACCACCTCCCCATCCAACAAGCCTCGCACCTTCTGCCCGTCCACCTCCAACCGGATCTCGTACCACCGGCCCGTCTCGATTCGCCCGGGCCGGGATCGGCCGATCTCCTGCTTGGCACCGTCCACCGCCTTCTCGAACGCGTGCCGGCTGTTGCCCCATCCCCCAAGATTCCACCAGTAATAATCATCCGCACTGCGGTACCGGAACCCGATCAGGAAACCCTCGCTGCCTCCGGTCTTGCGGGCACGCAGCGTCAGCGTGAACCGCGTGGATCCGGGAGGCACGCTGAACAGACAACGCGTCGGCGTGGCATCGCCAAGCTGCCGCAACACACCATCTTGCACCACCCACCGGCCGCTCAACGACCGCCATGCGCCTTCCGGCCGCGAGAAATCCTCCGACCAGACCGTGCGCCCGTCCACCTCCACACGCACGTCGTCAAACTCGGCCTGCGTGTCCCACGTGCCCACAAACACACGGTCGTCCGGCCGAAGCGCTTCCCCGGCCGGACGTGCGGGATCCTCGAACACCCCCTCCAAATACACATCGCCACTGTTCAAACTGAACAGTTGCTGCACGTAATAGTTCGCGGTCCGCAACACACGCGTGTTGGTGAAATAAACCAGATCCGGCCGCCACTGCGTGCGACCCTCCTTGCCCAGCAACGGAGCATAGGAGGCCATGATCACCACGTCGCCGTTCCGCTCCAGCGCCGTCAGATGCGCCGCCTCCGCCAGGGCGGAACGCAGCGTGTTCCGCCGTCCCACATCGTGCGCGGCGTATTCGCCCAAATAAACCTTGGAACGACCCCGGTCATAGCGGTCGTAGCGTTGAAGATTCTCCCAGAACCACGCGGGCGGCACATAGTAATGCTCGTCCACCACCGGAATCTTCAGTTCATCGGCAAATCGCCAGCCCTCGTCGTAGTCGGGCCCGCTGTGGAATGGTCCCACCGTCCCGATCACGGTGATATCCGGGTGTTCCCTCCGGACGGCCTCGTAAATCATGCGAAACCGTTCCTTGAACACCGGCGTGATATGTTCCTCGTTTCCCACGCCGATGTACTTCAGGTGGAACGGCTCGGGGTGCCCAGCCGCTGCCCGAAGCGATCCCCACTTGGAATCGGGCGGGCCGTTGGCCCATTCGATCAGGTCCAGAACCTCCTGCACATAGGCCGGCATCTCCTCCATGGGCAGGCCCCGCTGGCCCGTGCCACCCTGATGATCCGCGTTCTGGCAGCACACCCCCGCCGGCACCACCGGCACGGGCTCCGCGCCGATGTCCTCGCAGAATTGGAAGTACTCGTAGTATCCCAGGCCCATGCTCTGGTGATAGCCCCAGAGATTGGGCTGGTTCCGGCGTTGTTCGACCGGGCCGATGGTTTGCGGCCACCGGTACAGATTGTTCAACCCGTACCCGTGAACCAGACAACCGCCCGGGAAACGCACGAACCGGGGTTTCAAATCCGCAATCGCCTGCGCCAGATCCGCCCGCAGCCCGTTCGGACGTCCCTTGAACGTGTCCCGCGGGAACAGGGAAATCATGTCCAGCGCCACACCCCCGCGAGTCCGCGAAAGCACGACCAGACGCGCGCGTTCCTCGGTTCGTGCGGGCACCAGCGTCGCCGTCACCTTCTGCCAATCCCGACCCGCCACGCTCACCCGGTTCGAAGCCAGGACCGTTCCATCCGGCGCCTCCAGTTCCACCGCGAACTCCGCCGGCCCCTCCAGTACCCCGCTGCCACCCCAGCGGTTCCCCGTGAACAATTGACGCCCGAACATCGAAAAGTCATAGGTTCGACCCGCCTCCACTGCGATGCCGTCGAAGCCGCCGTTGCGCAAACCGAAGCCCCGGCCGACAACGCGCGTCTCCAACACCACGTAGTGCGGGTTGTTCGGATGGATGGGGAATGCATCCGCAACGACCACGCTCCCCTCTGCACCACCCCGGCGCACAACCTCCCAAGCGGTCAAAGCGGTCCAGTCAGGCCGGGCGGTCGGTTGATACTCGAACGATCGGTTTTGAATCAGTTCCGCGTACAATCCCCCGTCGGCCGCATAATTGATGTCCTCAAAGAAAACTCCGATCAGGTTCGTGCTGATCGGCTTGCCCGGCTGCCGCAAATCCACGCGAAGCACAGCGGGAGCACCGGATGCCCCGGCTTGCTCCGACCCCCCGGCAGCCGCCACCCCGCTCGTGCCCAGGACAGCAATCGCCGCCGCGCATGCATGAACCGATTTACTCCAAGTCCCGAATTTGCACTCGTTCATAACTCAATCGCCCCCTCTCATCAGCCTGGGAAGGTCACGTCCATGCCAAACAAGACGGGAAAGAGGCCAGTGTTGTTCGCGCCCGACACACTCCGCATGCGGACCGGCTCCAACCACCCGGCAGGCGTGAAAACGACACACCTATTCCCGCCGCGGTTGGACGACGGGCCAACCCTCCGCATCCCATTCCAGGGGCAGGATGTCCAGAGCACTTCGTCCACCCTGCTCCGCATCGTAAAAGTGGTAACTCACCCACCAACGGCCGTCGGCTTCGAAAAAGGCAGCATGGCCGGGCCCGATGAACCGGCCCAAGCTGCCCAGAAACAGACTGCCGCCGCCCTGCCGAAGATCGCGACCCTCCCGGTCAAGGTACGGGCCCGTGACCGTATGGCTCCGGCCCACACGGATCTCGTAGGTACTGTTGGTCCCCCGACAACACTGTCCCCAGTTCACGAACAGGAAGTAAGTGTCTCCATGCCGCAGAAGGGCAGCCGCCTCTATCGCCTCCTTCCAAGCCAGCGACACCAACGGCGCGGCAGGATCCTTGCGCAACCCCGTGTCAGGATCCAACTCCATCAATTTGATCCCTGACCAATAAGAGCCGAACACCAGCCAAAGCCGGCCGTCCCGGTCCAAAAACGCGGCCGGATCAATGGCGTTGTAATCGTTGTCCGGCGTGGTCCGGATGACCGGACCGGCATCCTCCCAACCCCCGCCGGCCGCGTCCGGGTCCAGTGTCCTCGCCCGCGCCAGACCGATGGCCGATTGCCTCGAACCCCAGGTCGAAACCGAGTAATAGAGGAAAAACCGGTCGCCCACGCGAATCACGTCCGGCGCCCAGTACCGAAACCGATGCCCGGGCACCCATTCCGTGGCCCAGGCCGGCGCCTCGCGGAAAACCGACGGGCCTTCCTGCCAATCCAACCGGTTGGTGGACCATCGAGAGACGATCCCGCGACCAGTCCCGAACACCCACCATCGCCCACCATCCCGAGTGACGGTGGACGGATCATGAATCCGAGTGTAGCCACGCGGCACCGGCGGGATCTCCGCACCACGCACCCGATCCACACCGCACATACCCAGCCCCAGCATCAGGCCGGCCGCAAACCGAGCGAGCCCGCCCGGCAGCCTCCTCCGGCCACGGCCCCGCCGGTTCTCTGCCCGAACGCAAGGCGCGCGTCTCATGGCGAATTCGGACCACAAAGAAAGGGCTGCACGAAGGGAATGGGGAACGCCCTCCGTGCAGCCCGTGTCAATCATCCGGTCGAGACGGGTCCGCCGGCCTATTTCTGCAGCCGGAAGTACCGCTGCGGCGCATCCGCCAGCGGAACCGCCTGCTCGTAGTGATCGCCGACCAGCGTCGGCGTGCCCTCCACAGCCGACCAGCTCGCGCCCGCACCGAGCGAAGGCGTCGCGTAGAGCACGAAGTCAGCCGCACTGCTGGGCCAGCTCAGGATCAACTGAGCACCCTCGATGCGCGCCGACAGGGCGGGCCCTTCCGCGGGCGGATTCGGACCCACCGCGTAGTTGGCCTGAATCTGAGCCTCGGTCAGCAGACCCGAGTAGATCCGGAACTCGTCGTACGCAGCCTGCAGGTAGGGATCACGCCACGGCGTGGGCATCGGCTCGGAGTACAGCGACCGACCCAGCCAGTTGTTGGTGTCGTTGATCTGGCTCAGCGACAGGTTCAGCGCACCCGGCTGGCTCATGGCCACCAACACACCGTTGCGATAGTACTTCACCTGGCGCTCCTGCTCGTTGAAGAGCACCACCAGATGCAACTTCGTGCTGGTGGGCAGGGCGCTGGCGCTGATGCTGCCGTACACCCAGTTGAACTGCCCGTTGAGCGAGAGGAAGATGTTCGGTTCAGCCGTCCAATCCGGCCCGCCCGGCAGACTGCCGAAATCGAACACCCGCGACCACGCGTCCGAGTTGTAGATCGTGACCCACACCTCGAAGGTCGCGTTGTTGGTCAGGCGGGAGATGATCCCGTCGGGCAGGTCAATGTACGTGTCCGTGGCGCCCAGGGCGGCGTTGGTGTTGATCACCAGCTCACCCGCGCCGGTCCAGTAGGCGTTGGTGACGCCGAGTGTGTTGGTGCCGATGGTGATGTACCCGTGCGCACCTCCCACCACATCGGCCACCTGATTTCCTTCGGTCTCATTGAAGGTCCACCGGTGGACGAGCGTGGCGCTCGGCGCCACAACCTGCACCTCCTTGGTCGCCTCGAGCCCCTGATAACGGACACGAAGCGTGGCCGTTCCCGGGGCCACGGCCGTCAACAGACCGCCGGATTCCACGGTCAGAATGTCCGGGTTGTCCGAGCTGAGCTGCAGATCCGGATCGGTGAGCAGATCCACGTTCGGTGCGTTCTGCCAGTTGCCAATGACGCGAGCCCGTGCCTGGAAGCCCGCCGTGATCTGGTCGGGCACCTCGATGTCCAGGCTGACGAATTCACCCGGGGCATTATTCGTGTTGTTGGGGCCCGCCAGGTAACTGGCGACGATCTGCTGGGCGCTGAGCGCACCGTCCCAGATCCGGAATTCGTCGATCAACCCGTTCAGATACGGATCCGCGCCGTAGAGCGACCGCCCCAGATAGCTGTAGTTGTTGATGATCGCACTCAGCTCCCGCGTCATGGCCGTGTTCAAACCGGCCAGACGGCCATTCGTGTAAACGGCCATGAGGTCCCGACCAAAGTCCACCACAGCCACGATGTGGACATTGGTCCAGTTGTCCATGGTCCCCGGAATGAACACGCCCTGTTCCCCGTTGCCGCTCCATCCGGGTTGCGTGTTCGAGATGATGAAACGCGTATCACCGCCGCCGGAGCGCGGGCAGAAAAAGATGTAGTTGCCGCCGTCCGACCCCACGGTGTTGCCGAAGTCGAAGAGGCGTACCCAGTTGGCGTTCGGTCCAAAGGTGGCCCACGCCTCAAACGTAATGGCATTTCGAGTGATGGTGCTCGGCGTGATCAAATTCGCCGGCAACTCCACGTACGAAAGCGCGGTGCCGTACAGGATGGCCTGACCATCCCGCTGTTCCGCGGCGATCTGAATGGTGCCGTCCGCACCGCCCACGCTGTCCGTGGCTGTGTAGCTCCCGTCCTCGTTGAAGCTGTACCGATGGATCAGAATCGGCTCCAGATTCAGAACAGTAACGTCATTCTGAGCCGATTGCGTCACACCGTCATACGTGAATTCCACCGTAATGGTGGCCGTGCCGAGACCCACGGCCGTGACCCGGCCTCTGGCGTCCACGGTCAGCACATTCTCATCCGAAGATGTGAAACTCAGACCCGGCATACCGGTGACATCCACCGGGAAAGGGATCCGCGAGGTGTTGGCCATCACCTTGGCGGTGGCCGCCGAACCCTTCGACAACGTTGCCGGCAGATCCAGCGAGACCGCCGTCAGGGTGCCCGGATCGGTGTCGACCGTGTCCGGCCCTGAAACGAACGAAGCCGCCACTTCCAGCGGGTTCAGTGCACCGTCCCAGATGCGGAACTCGTTGTAACTCATGCTGGCGTAAGGATCGGCACCCCACTGAGACCGGCCCAGCCAGTTGTTGGTGGTCTCACCGATCATGGCGGGCGTGTTGGTGAACCCGAGCGTCTCGCCACCGAGCTGCCCGTTGACGTAGATCCGGGCCACGCCCGTGTTCCCGTCCGAGGTCCACACCAGGTGTGTCTCGGAACCGGTGGTAATCACCGGCCCGGGGACCTGCTGCGTGTTTCGTGCGGGTACCATGATGGTGATGTCGCCCAGCACACCGCCATTGGCATCGCCGGTCCGCATGAAGAAGTAGGAGGTGGAGGCGCCACTGTTATCGAGGCTGTTTCCAAAGTCCCATACGCGGCTCCAGAAGGCTGTGGCGAACGGGGTGTACCAAACTTCGATGGTGATCGCCGTATAGCCGGTGATGATGTTCGGCGGCAAGGCCACGTAGTCGCCGCTCGGGTCGCTCGACGGCAGCGTGGGGGTGTTCAACCAGACGGATCCAGCGCCGTCAAAATAGGCGCCGTTCATCAGCGTGGCGTTCCTGCCGCCCACCGAGTCCACGGCGGTGGTCTGGCCGCTGGGTTCGTTGAAACTCCAACGGTTCTTCAACGTGGCCCCACAGAGGGCCCACTGCATCCCCAGCACCAACGTGCCGGCCAGGAGGAATTTACAGGTTTTGCGCATAGGTTCAGGTCTTCTGTTGGTCGGTTTGACGGTTGACTGTCTCACAGCCCGACACCACCGGCGGAACAAGACGGCAAACCGGCCGCCCTCATCACCGGCGGTCTCTATCCGAAATCGCTCGGCTCTTTCTTGCAAGGTCCACGCATCCCAAATTGTGGAATCCACAAGGGCCCTCGGGCCGGTTACCACCAGAAGTACGGGCCCGACAATGTGCGCACGCGCATTTCGTTGAAATTCCGCCAGCGACCGCTGCCATCGAGCATCCCCACGTTGCCGCCACTGGGAATGGGACCGTTGAGGTGCGGCGACCGATGGGCCTTGCTCCAGTCCCCACGGATCTGGGTGTAATTATTGATGTTGCGGTTCATCTCGTTGTTCATTTGCGAGATGGTGGCGCACGCCAGCAACACCCGTTCGGACGGCGGCGGCGCCGGCATGGTCAACGCGCCCAGGGTGATGGGCTCCGGCGTGATCTTCTTGTTCACGTTGGTCGGGTTCAAAATGGGTTGTCCACCTGAACCGGTTCCGTCAAAGGTGTACGCGTAGCCGGCGACCCGGAAGCCCGTGCCCTGCGCGTTCACTGCAAAGTTCCACAACTCGTCGTCGTTCTGCTCGGGAAAACCCGGGTCATACCACAGCGGCCGAATCACCCCTTCCGGCCCCAACCGGTCCGTGACCGCCTGGGGGATGTCCCACAGCCAGTTGCCGATGTTCCGCCAGCTGGGCAGCCGGTCATTGTTGTCGCCCGCGTACATGAACAGGGCCGTGCTCTGCTGCTTGATGTTGTTCAAACAATGAATGCGCTTGGCCCGCTCCTTGGCGCGGGAAAGCGCCGGCAACAACATCCCGGCCAGGATGGCAATGATGGCAATCACCACCAGCAACTCGATGAGGGTGAACGCACGAAACCCGGCACGACGCACCTTGCGCGAAACCGGCTTGTTCAAATCCAATCTGCTCATAGGAATCTCAGGTTCGGGCGCGGCCCGTCCGTTTCGGACAGCGCCTGCCGTACCAAACCCTAATCGTGAGCGGTCCCGGAAACAACGCCATTTTGCGCAAAGATTTCGCCATTTTGCGAACCACCTGTCACAAATGTCGCTTGCCCGCCGCGCGACCATTCACGGGTCGCCTGCCGGCAGCGGATGCAACATGCTGATCAACAACTGATTGTGGCGCCGGGCGGAGGGCCGCCCGAAATGCGGCCGGACCGTTGCGGACCCGCACCCTCTGACGCCGTGGAAAGCCAACAGTCGTCTCACCCGGAGTGACCACGGATTTGCTCGCCCGCCCGGCAACGCTCACCGGGTTCCGCACGCGGGGGTTTGCTCCAGCCGCAAAGCCCCGGCGCCAGGCCGATCTGCCAGGGAGCCTCGTGACCTCGGAGCGATTCTTCTTCCGCCCTGTCCCTGTTCCCGCACCACCACCTGCAGGCCCGCCGGTAACTCGGGCAGGTGCGAAGCGGGCGCGCCACCTGGCCTGCCGGCGGGTCTGCTCACGGGATTTGCGGCTCCGCCGGGGAGCCCGGTGTCCTTGGTGAGAGGGGCACGGTCCGACTTGTGCGCCGTGCCGGACCACGCGGCTGCCGATTGGCCCCTGCGAGCCTGCGGGCTGGTTCCGGCCGTTCCCTGATACGCTGGGAGGGATGGGGGGATGTTCACGAGGGTCTGCGCCCGTAAAGCTTCCGCCAGGCCAGCGGACTCATTTGCTTGGCCGCGCGGAAGTAGCGGGCCACGTGTTGCACGTCGCTGAAACCGAGCCGCTGCGCAATCTCGGCCACCGGCAGGTCGGTTTCCACCAGCATCCGGGCGATCTGATCGGCGCGGACGCGGCGGATCTCGTGCAGGATGGAACGCCCCAGAAACCTGCGAAACCTTTTCTCGAGGGCGCGTCTCGAAATGCCCGCCGCCCGGGCCACGTCGTCCACGAGGAACGGTTCCCGTGCATGATCCCGGATGAATTGCAGTCCCCGGGCCAGGACGGGGTCGTCCACGGCCAGAATATCCGTGGAACGCCGGGGCACGACGTGGCTGGCGCGGACCAGGATTCTGCCCGTCTCGCCCCGGCCCCGCCGCATGAGCCGGTCGAGGATCTCCGCCGCTTCGTAACCGGCCTGTTCGAAGTTGATGTGGACACTGGAAAGCGGCGGGTCGCTCAATCCGCAAACCACCTCATCATTGTCGGCCCCGATGACCGCCACGTCGTCGGGCACGGACAGCCCCGCCAATTTGCAGGCGGCCACGACTTCGTGGCCCAGGTCGTCGTTGCAGGCCATCAACCCGATCGGCCGCGGGAGGGTCCGGAGCCACCGCGCGATGGCGGGGCGCTGGTCCTGCCAGGGCGCACCCGTCACCTCCGCCCGGACACGGAACACCGTCGCCTCGAATCCCGCCTCGGCAATCCGGCGTTGAAAAGAAACCCAGCGGCTTTCCGACCAGGTGCAGTCTTTATAACCACAAAAGGCAAAGTGCCGGACACCGCAGGCCAACAGATGCTCGGCTGCCAGCCGGCCGATCACCTCGCCGTCGGTCACCACGCTGATGACCCCGTCCATTTCACCGTGCCGGTGGCAAACCACAACGGTGGGCAGGCCGCGGGCCAGCACCTGTTCAACCTCGCCGGTGTCCCGCATGATGACACCGTCGGCGTCCAACGCCACGCCCGATGGCGACGGGTTTTCCAAACCGCGCGCCTCCCAGTAAAAGGACCAGGGCCCGTGATGGTGCGCGTAGCGGGCAATGCCACACAGCAGGGCCCGGCCGGCTGCCCGGGACGACTCGATCAACAACGCCACCCGCGGAATCGCCACCTTGGGTGAAGCCCGTTTGCGCGGGCGCGCCCCCGACGAGGTCTCCAAATGGGGAAGCGCCTCGGCAGCGGTGTGCAGCACGTCCGGTTCGACGGACCGAGTCGAGGCACGCCGGCGTGAGCCGGTCGGAGTCGGTTGAGTCCCGGTCGGCATCATCAGTCTCCGCCTCTTACATCCTCCCCGGCCGGGCAACCGTCAAGTCCGGCTTCGACCCGATGCCCCCGGGGCGGCTGCTTGACCCGGCGCCCCATCTGACCCGCCGCGTACCTTCTGCGGCACGCCCCGCAGCTGTATGAGGTTCCGGCCACCTCTGCCCCGATCCGGTCGGATGGAGGCGGCCCCGATGCAGCCGATCCAACTGCTTGCAAGCCGAACAAAAACGTGTCGCCTGTCGCCGGCAGCCGTCCTATCCTGTCGGCCATGCGTGAACCGGTGTCCTCGTGCGCTCGATCTGGCAATCATTCCGGCCACCGTCCTTGCCTGAGCCGCCGCGAGTTCCTGCGGCGCATGTCCCTTGCGGGAGCAGCCCTGGGTTTCCCGGCGATCGTGCCCGCCCGGGCCCTGGGCCGGGGCGGCGCCGTGGCACCCAGCGAGCGCATCCTCATGGGCGCCATCGGCGTGGGCGCCCGCGGCACGCACGTATTGCGATGGATGTTGCCGGAGAAGGACGTCCAATTCCTGGCGGTCTGTGATGCCCGCCGGCAGGCACGGGAAAATGCCAAACAAATCGTGGACCAGCACTACGGCAACCGGGATTGCCGCACCTACCGCGACCTCCGTGAGTTCCTGGCCGAGCGACCCGACCTGGACGCGGTCCTCATCGCCACCGGCGACCGCTGGCACGCCCTCGCAGCCATCTGGGCCATGCAGGCAGGCAAGGACGTGTACGTGGAGAAACCGTCGTGCCTGACCCTGGCCGAGGGCCGGGCCGTTCTCGAGACGGCGCAACGGTACGGTCGGGTCTACCAAACGGGCACCCAGCGGCTCAGCGAGGCCAATTTCGTCTTCTGCCAGGAGGCCGCCCGCCAGGGTCTGCTGGGTCGCGTCCACACCGTGTATGTCCAGATCGCGCCCTGGGACAATGCCCTCATGCGTCACGACTGGCTGCCGGGTCAACCGGAACCACCGGCCGACGAGGTGGATTGGGACCTCTGGCTCGGACCGTGTCCCTGGCGCCCCTACAACGCCTCCTATGTCGCCGGCGGTTGGCGCGGCTACTACGATTTCCACACGGGTTGCATCGGCGAATGGGGCGCGCACACCATTGCCCAGGCGTTGATGGGACTGGATCGGGCTCACACGACCCCCGTACGGTACCACCACGTCAACAACGACACCGGCGAGGGCATGGTCGCCGAGTTCACCGACGGCACACGACTCATCCTCACCAAGGGCGAAGAACTCTGGCACGGCGCCTGTGGCGTGCGCTTCGTCGGAACGGAAGGCTGGGCCTCCTGCGCGGACGGTTACTCCCGGCCGGAGGTTTCCTCCCCGCGGCTCCTGGGCGAATATCGTCGGGTGGTGGAGGAATACCTGGTGCGCACCGGCCGGCCCATGAGCCATGTTCGCGATTTCTTCGATTGCGTGAAATCCCGACGGCCGGCCGTGGCCAACACCTCGGTCATGCACCACTCGATGAGCACGGTCCACGCCTGCAACATCTGCATGTGGGTGGGTCGCGACCTCGTCTACGATCCGGCGCGGGAAGAGTTCCCCGATGACGAAGAAGCCAATCGGCTGCGCTCGCGCGCCATGCGGACCCCATACACCATCTGAAGGATTCCCCGGAATATGCACCTGCGATTCGCCACTCTCCTGGGCACGCTCCTCGGCGCCCTCCTCACGGCAGGTTGCGTCAGTCGGCCCGTCCCCGCGCCGCTGACGCACAACGAACCCGATCCGAGGGAGGCCGAACTTTGCGCACGCATCCGGTCCGCCGACACAGACGTCAAAACCAGGGCCGATGCGTGCCGCGAGCTGGCACGCATCGGCACGGTCCGGTGCCTGCCCGCACTGGCCCCGCTGCTCACCAACGCCGGGCTTTCGCACATGGCCCTCTACGCGCTCGAACCGATGCCCGGACGGGAGGTGGATGAACTGCTGCGCGCCTCGCTGGCCCACGCAGAGGGACGAGTCCTGGCCGGTCTGCTCACCACCCTCGGTGTGCGACGCGACCCCGCTGCCGTGCCGCAGATCGCCGCCCGGCTCGCCCATGCCGACGCGGCAGTCCGGCGGGCCGCGGCCCTGGCCCTTGGCGAAATCGCCACCGCAGATGCTGTCCGCGCCCTTTGGAATGCATGGGACGGCGCGTCGTCCGACCAACGCCAGGTGATCGGTGAAGCGCTCCTGCGTGCCGCGGACCGCCTCCGGGCAGCCGGCCGGGATCGTGACGCGCTGCGAATCTACGACGGCCTGCGCACCTCCGGCCTTGCCCCGGAGCCCATCCGGACCGCAGCCCTGCAGGGCGCGATCCTGGGTCGTGGCCCACGTGACGTCCGACTCCTGCAGGAAACCCTGCACGCGGGTGATCTCACCGGCTTTCATGCAGCACTGCAGGCCGCGTACCGCGAGTCCCACCCGGCCGTCACCAGAGTCCTCGCTGGTGAGGTCGCCTTGCTGCCGCCCGAACGCCAGACCTTGTTGCTGTCGGCACTGGCCGAGCGACACGACCCATCGGCACTGCCAGCCATCCTGCAGGCCACCAACCATCCCGACCCTGCCGTGCAGATGGCCGCCATCCGCGCCCTGGGCCGGTTGGGCGATTCACGTGCTGCAGACGCCCTGGCGGCCTGGGTCCTCCATCCGGATCCGGACCTTCGCGAAGCGGCACGTGCGTCCCTGGCTTTTCTTCCCGGCAAGCGCGTCGAGCATGCCATCTTCGGTCTGCTGGACGACGAGGATCCAAACCTGAAACTGGCCGGCATGGACGTGGTTCGGCGCCGGCACCTGGCCGCTGCCCTGCCGCGATTGCAACGGCTCGTGCGCGCGCAGCCATCCGAAGTGCGCGTGGCCGCCCTGCGCCTGATCGGCGAGCTCGGGAACCGGATGCAGTGGAACTGGCTCTTGGGCGAGCTGCGCCGGCTGGAACAACCACAGGAACTGGAGGCCGCCCGGCAGGCCTTGCTCGACCTCGCCGGCAAAATCGGCGCAGGCCCGACTGAAACGGAAGCCGTCCTCACCGCCCTGGTGAACACCGGCCCCGTTCAGGCACCGGTCCTGTACAGCCTGCTGGCCCGGCTCGGAGGCGACAAGGCGCTCCGACAAACCCTCAACACCGCCCGCAGCGGCCCGCCCGAGCTGCGCACCACCGCCCTGAAAGCTCTGCTGGAATGGCGCCGGCCCGAGGTCGTGGAGGCCCTGCTCGCACTGGTGGACACGTCGCCCGACGCCGCAACTCGTGAAACCGCCCTGCGCCGCTTCCTCGAATGGGCAGCCGATCCCGAGCTGACCGCCGAGCAACGCCTCGTGATGTGCCGGCAGGCGGCCCGTTACGTCCAGGATCCGGCCATGGCCCGCCTCTATCTGGCAGCCGTCGGCGGCCTTTCCACTCCGGAGGTCGTCACCATGATCAAGCCGTTCCTCGAACCGGAACCCACGCGCGAAGAGGCCTGCGCGGCCCTGATAACCGTGGCCGAACGTCTTCACAAGCAGCGGCCCGACCAAGCCCTGCCGGAACCGATGCAGTTGGCCCTGCGACGGGCCGTATCCCTCACCAGGAACGAGGAGCTCAAGCGCCGCGCACAGTCCCTGCTTCCGTCAGGGAATTGAAGCCGGCTGCAGATCTCCCGAGAAGCGCAGCCCTGCCGGCTGCCGGTGCCCCCAAGCATCCAACCGGCTCACCGCTTCGGCACCGGCGCCCCGCCCGCCCGCATGCAGGAACACCTTTCAGCCGCCCAGACCAAACATGGTGGCGATGGCCGCCCATGAGACATGCGTCACCCCGGCCAAAAGACGCCGCACGATGGGGATTTGCAACACCACGATCAGAATGATGAACCCGTACTGTGCCAGCCGGTGGTAGGTCTCATGCGACATGCCGGTCAACTGGCGCATGACGTATGACCCGTCCAGCGGTGGAATGGGGATCAGATTGAAGAAACACAGCAACAGGCTCAGGTAAGCCATCTGGGCCAGGAGACCGACCGCACCGGGGACATTGACCAGTTCAAACACCCGCGCCAGACCCAACAACACGACAGCCAGCAACACGTTCATGGCCGGTCCGGCCATCGCCACCAGGATTTGGTCCCGGTCGGGATGCCGGAGGTTGTACGGGTTCACCGGCACCGGTTTGGCCCAGCCGACCAGGAATCGCCCCGCGCCCGGCAGAAAAATCATCAACAGCGGCAGCAATACCGTGCCAACCGGATCGATGTGCACGAGCGGGTTCAAGGAGCAGCGCCCCTGCAACTTGGCCGTGTCGTCCCCGCACCGCAGCGCCATCCACGCATGCCCGTATTCATGGAACGTCAGCAGCACCAGCAGCCCGATGTAAAAAATCAGACCGTCTATCAGTTGGTTCACGTCCATTCCACCCGCAAGCCTAGGTCAGCCCGCCCGGCCCGTCGAGCCCGGGAGGCCCCGTCGCATGTCACGACAGTCCCTCCAAAGAACTCAGAGCTGAAGAATCTTCGGCAGAACGGTGGGGCCAGCGCATCCGTTGCCACGGGAGCCCGGAATGTTTCAATACCGACCTCGGCTCCGACTCGTCCTTCAGGCCGTCGTCGCAGGCAGATCCACCCCGTTGGACCGGCAACCACCGCAGCACCCCGCGGCCAGGGTTGATATCCTCGCTACGATCTCTCCGATGAAGCCGGCCTACCTAGGGTCCACCAACGCGACCGGGGAGGCCCAGGCGATCCGCGAGCCCGTCCGGCGGCCCGGCAGATTCCCCGGACAGGCCGCGTCCGGGGCAGCCGGGCCCTTGGCCGGAATGCAGACCGGGCGTATGGTTGCGGTGGGAAGCCATGAAACTGATGCACGGCCTGCACCTGGCCCACTGCAGCAACCTCTACCGCGGGGATACGTGGGCCGAAACACTGGGCCGGCTGGAACAGTACTGGCTGCCCGTCCGGGCCCGGCTCTGTCCCGACCGCCCCATGGGAATCAGCCTCCGCCTCAGCGGACGTGCCGCGCGTGAACTGAGCGACCCGGCCGAGGTCCGCACCTTCCGCCGTTGGCTGGATCAGCACGGGGCCTACGTCTTCAGCATCCACAGTTTCCCCTGCGGACATTTCCGCGACCGACTGACCCCGCCCCGGGTCTTCGTGCCCGACTGGACGTCCCCGGAACGGACCGCCTACACAAACCTGCTGTGTGATCTGCTGGTGCAATTGCTGCCCCGGGGCGTGGAGGGGACCATCAGCACCCTGCCGGGCGGCGTCAAACGCACGTTCTATTCCCCCGAGGAGCTCGCTCTCATCCGGGCCCACCTCTGGCAATGCATCGAACATCTGGATCGCACCCTGGAACGCACCGGTCGTTTGATCCGCCTCTGCCTCGAGCCCACTCCCTACTGCCTGCTCGAAACCAGTGGCGAGGTTTTGGAGTTCTTTTCCCGGTTCCGGCGTGAACACATGAACGATTCCCGGATCATCGAATTCCTCACCGTCGCCTACGACGCCGCTCACTTCGCCGTCGAATTCGAAGAGCCGGCCTCCGCCCTGGCCTGCTTCAAGGAGGCGCACATCAAGATCGGGAAAATTCAGTTTGGCGTCGTCCCCCGCATCTACCCCTGCCCGGAAATCTGCGAGTTCCTGGACCTGCTCCGCGAAACCGACTATCTACACCACGTCGTGGCTTTTCTCCCGGACGGTCAACGCGTGATCTTTCGCACCCTGGCCGAGGCCAGACAGGCGGTTCACGCTGGTCTGCCCGCCGTGGAATGCCGCATCCACTTGCACGCCCCGCTGCACGGCCGCGACGGGGAATGGTTCCTTCTCACCCACGACCACGTGGAGACACTCCTGGACGAGCTGGCGGCAGACCCTGACCTTTGCCACCACCTGGAAATCGAGGTCCAGACCTGGGACATCCTCCCGGTGGACCAGCGCATGGTCTCTCTGGCCGACCAGATGGCCGCCGATCACGCATGGCTCCTGACCCGCATGAATCAGCGCGGGATCCGCGTGGCGGCGTAGCGGGGCACGCGTTCTCTCCGACCACCGGGCGGGATCGCCCCGGTCCGCCGCCTGCATCTGCCCACGGGCGGGGCTGCCCGCGATCGGCTCGGGGCCGGTGGTTCGTGGAAACGCCCCGGTCAGTTGGAGCGGACCTCGTCTCCCGTGCGGACCTCCCCGGCGGTCACATCCGCCACAATGTGATCTTCACGTTGCGGACCGCTCACCTTCAGCTCTCCCACCTTCAGCCCCTCTCTGTAAACCGCCAATGATTGGCCCGGCACCGGCAGGCGACCACCTGGAAACTGCAACACTACAAAGTTGCCGACCTCGTTGACGGAGACGATCCGCCCCGTCAACCGCGTGTCCGGCGTCAGCACCGGCCGGGCGGTTGCCGCGGAGCGGGGCCCGTCCCGATGGGCACACGAAACCGTGAGTCCGATCAACAAGGCCCATAACCCCGCGCTCCAGAAGCGTCGCATGGGGCCAGTCAACGCCGGTCCGCGCCGCTTCGTCAATCCCGTTGCAACCGGGAACCGGGATCGGTCTCCTCCGAAGGCCCCCCTGCTGGCACGCCTTTGCTCGAGGAAAGCGCCTGCTGCCCGGGATCGTGACCGGCTTTGACGACCCGGTCGGCCACGCAGGTCGCGACCAGATCGGCCGCGACGTTGAGCGTTGTACGCGCCATGTCGAGCAGCCGGTCCACACCCAGAACCAGCATCACCCCCTCGGGCGGGAGGCGGAACTGCGCCAGCAATCCCATGATCACCGGCAGCGAGGCCCCGGGCACGCTCGCCACCGCCACCGCACCCAGCACCGCCAGCACCAACAGCGTGAGTTGGTCCGCCCAGGTCAACGAAACGCCGTGCACCTGCGCCACCAGCAGAACCACGCAGCCCTCGTAGAGCGCCGTCCCGCTCATGTTCATCGTGGCCCCCAGCGGCAGGACGAAACCCGCCGTGCCCGGGTGCACGCCCAGCCTATCACGCGCCACCGCCAGACTCGTGGGCAGCGTGGCGGCACTCGAACTGGTGCAAAACGCCGTGACCAGCGCCAGCCGCACGGCACGGAAAAACGCCAGCGGATTCCGCCCGCCGGCCAACCGCACCAGCAGGCCCAGGACCCCCACCAGATGCACCGTCATCGCGCCCAACACCGCAATCACAAACCCCGCCAGCATCTTCAGCAGTTCGGGACCCACGCGGAGCACCGCCGCCCCGATCAACGCCGCCACCGCCACCGGCGCCAGCCGCATCGCCATCTCCACCATCCGGAACAACACCTGGCCGGTCACCGCCATCCAGGAGCGGACCCGCTCCGCCGCCCGGTCGGGCAGGGAACGTGCGGCAAAGCCGAACAACACGCCAAAGGTGATCAACGGGAGGATCTGAAAGTCCACCACCGCACCCACCCAGTTCCGCGGCATCAGCAGATCCACCAGCATGCCCGGGGTCAGCTCCGGCCGGCGCGGCGCGGCGCTCCATTCCGCCGTCCCGGTCTGACCCGCATACAGCCGCTCCACCGCATCCGCCGGCAGGCCGCGACCCGGCGCCCACAGGTTCATGATCAACAGCCCCAGCACCACCGCCACCGCCATGTTCAACAAGAAGAGCCCGAACGTCGTGGCGGTGAGCCGTCCCCAGCTCCGACCCCGCCCCAACTCCAACACGCCGCTCACCACCGACACCCCCACCAGCGGAACCACCACCAGCAACAACAACCGCAAAAATACCTGCCCGACCGGTTCCAGCACGTGCCGGCTGATACCTTCCAACCAGGGCCACCACCCGGGTTGCCAGCCGCCCAGCCCCCGCATCGCCAGCCCCGTGACCACGCCAGTGGCCAAGCCCCACATAATCTGCCGGGCCCGATCCCCCCGGGGATCGGCCGTCCTCTGCTCGCCGGACGCATGCGCCAGGCTCATCGCTGCCCCCGCTCCTTTGCCTCAGGCCGGCTCAGCCGCCGGGACGGTCCCCCGTGCGGGTCTCCTGCTCCGGGCGGGCGCCGCGCCACAGCACCCGCCGGCCCTGCAACACCAGCTCCCCCCGCACCAGCGCCGCCAGACAACGCGGATACAACTCGTGCTCCGCCTGGTGAATCCGCTCCAGCAACGTCTCAGGCGTGTCGTCGTCCAAGACCGGCACCACCTGCTGGCCGATGATCGGGCCCGAGTCCACCCCCGCGTCCACGAAATGCACGGTGCACCCGGTCACCTTCACGCCGTATTCCCAGGCCTGACGCCACGCCGCCAGCCCGGGAAACGACGGCAGCAGCGACGGATGAATGTTCACAATGCGCCCCTCAAACGCCCGGAGAAAAACCGACTTCAGCACGCGCATGAACCCGGCCAGCACCACATACTCCACGCCCGCCTCCTGAAGCGCCCGCACATAGGCTCGCTCGGCTTCTTCGTCCAGTTTGGTTCGAAACGGCCCCGGAGGGATGTACCGCGCGGGGATGCCTCGTTCCCGGGCCCGCACGAGAACCCCCGCATGCTCCACGTCGCTCAGGACCAGCACCACCCGGGCCGGTATCCGCCCGGCGGCACACGCCTCCGCAATCGCCACGAAATTGCTTCCGGCCCCGGACCCCAGGACACCCAGCCGCGCTACAGACGTCGGTTGCACGGACCGGTTGTAACCACGGGCCGCATCCGGAGCAAGAGCCGGCCCGGACACCGGCCGCGCGCGACCCCGCGGAGTGCACGCCGCCGGCCCCTTCGATTCTCGTTGCCTTGCCGGCTCGACCTCGTGTGAAGTGTGGAGCCATGAAGCGGTTCGCCACGATCACGGTCATCGGTCGCGACAAAACCGGGGTCATCGCGCGCATCACCAACTTTCTCTTCCACCAGGGCGCCAACATCGAAGCACTGGAGGAACAGGTCACTCGCGGCCAGTTCAGCATGACGCTGCAGGCCTCTTGGCACGCGCGCAAGCTGGACGAGCAGGCCGTGCGCACCGGCTTGGACCAACTCGCGCGCGAACTGGAGATGGAGATCACCCTCCGGTTCACCGAGCCCCACCGCACCCAGCGCATGGCCGTCATGGTCACACGCGAACCCCACTGCCTGGAAGCCGTTCTCCGCGCCTGGAAAAGCGGCAAACTGCGGCGGGCCGACCCCGTGGTCGTCGTGGGAAACCGGCCCGATCTCCAACCTCTCGTCCGCCCCTACGGCCTGCCCTTCGTCCACGTCCCCTGGGACGACCGCAACCGCGCCGAACAGGAGACGCTCCGGATCCTGGACGAGCACCAGACCGATTTCGTCGTCCTGGCACGCTTCATGAAGATCCTCTCGCCGAACTTCGTCTGGCGTTACAAGAACAAGATCATCAACATCCATCCCTCCCTGTTGCCCAGTTTCCCCGGTCCCCAGGCGTACCGGCAGGCCTACGAGCGCGGCGTGAAAATCGTGGGGGTCTCGGCCCACTTCGTCACCATGCACCTCGACGAAGGGCCCATCATCGCCCAGAGCGCATTCCCCGTGAAACCCGGGATGACCCTCGCACAAATCATCGAACAGGGCCGCAAACACGAGGCGCGCACCCTGCTGCGCGCCATCCAACTCTTCCTCTCCAAGCGACTGGACGTTTACTGGGGCATCGTAAAGGAGGTGTGAACACCGGACCGGTCCCCCTTCGGGCACCGGCCGGGAGAAACACCGCATGGCGCCGGACCCCGTCAACGTTCCCCGCTCCACTCGAACGCGCCCAGGTCGAGTCGCCCGCGACACGGCCGCGGTCGCCATCCCCACGGCGGCACGAATTCGGTCAAACGCAGGCCGCCCAGCCGGCTCTCCAACTCCCCGCACATCGCCCCGGCATCGGTGATCCCCGGCACGGGCGCGCGCAACCGGTAGTCCGCTTCCACCGGGCCGCGCCACGGCAGGCTGCGGCCGGGCTCGCCGACACGCGTGGCCCGCAACCCCGCGGGAAGGACGGCGCCGTAACCGGCGTCCACCCAGTTGTCGCAACCTGTCACCCTCCCTTCCGCAGGGCCGCCCGGCACCTCCACCAGGAGCCGGCGGCCGGACGCAGCACCGCCACCCGCAAAGAGGTTGCCTTCCATCCACACCGAGGCCTTCGGACAGGAGATCGTCACCACCGGTGCGGCGTGCGGCGTGATCACCGTGTTGTACAGCATCCACAACTGACCCATGCGGTCTGCCGGACCGTCCCGGCCGAAATGGACCACCCCGCGGTTCCCGCGCGTGACCTGCGCTTTGACGATGACACAACCGGCCACCCACACATCGCTTCCGGGGCGATCGGTCCATCCCGCCGCATCCACCAGGTCCAGCTCCCGCTCTGCCGCCCCGATCAACAGGCTGCCCCACACCCGGGTCCGATGCGCGCGGCTCTTGAGGTTGTGACCGGTTCGCGCACGCGCGATCCGGCATCCCAGCACCACGGCCTCTTCGCCAGCGAGGTAAAGGTTGTGCGCGTATCCCGCGTGGGCGTCGCTCCCGTTGTCTCGAATCTCGCAGCTCTCCAGGCGCAATCCGCGTGCGCCATCAGGCAAACCTCCCCCGTCGGACATCACCCCCATGTCATTGTCCCGGATCACACAATCCCGGATCACCACCCCGCGCGCACCGCTCACCCGCACACCTGCGGCGTTGCCATCGGCATTGCGGGCACCCCACAACTCGAACCCTTCCAGCACACAACCGTCGGCTCCCGGATCGAACTGCACCACCGCACGCGGGTGCTCGCCCCGCCCGGACAGATCGGCTCCCTCACCGCTGAGCGGGATGTACAACCCGGCTCCGGCCGCCCCGCGCAAAACCACGCCGGGCTGCCGGACTCTCAGCGCAACCATCCGATACGGCTCGTTGCGCGGGCGCGGATGCACCACCACCACGTCGCCGGCCATTGCCGCAGCCAGGGCCGGGGCCAGATCCTCCCAAGGTCTCCCAGGACCCACATGAAGCTCGGCCCCCGCCGCCACGGAAACGGCCCCCAAGAGCCCTGCCACCAACCATCGCCGGGACAAGAACGCGCATTTCGAGACCTGATGGGCAGCCGCCGCGGCATTGTGCATTCGGTGGCCACCCTCCCGCTGCCCTTCAACCTGCGGGGATGCCGTTCGCCCGAACATGTGTGGCCATGCTGGGCATGCGCACCCTTGACGTGCAAGCCCCCTAAGCCCGCCCGGGGGAAAGCCAGGTGCCCCAACCGGGAAAGAGACACACCCCGACGCGTCGGGAGGCCGCGCAGTCACGCGGTCAAAAGCGAAATTTTTCTGTTGCGCAGCGAGGGGAGGCGACCCAAAGTAATGGCGTCGTAGGTCTCGAGGGCCGCAGCGATGGTTGGGTTCCATCGCTCTTCGGCAAGGTAGATTCCCAAAGGCGCTTTTCCAAGGCGCGGCACCCCGGGGAGGCGGTGCCCAGTTTTCCCGGACCTGTGACACCATCAGACTCGGTATGAGCAACAATAACAACGGGAACACACCCAGTTACGGCTCCGGCTACCTGGAGATCTCGGAGAAGGGCTTCGGGTTCCTGCGTTCGCCGCAGCATCATTTCCAGCCCAAGCCCACCGACATCTTTGTGACGCCGGACACCATCAAACGTCATTTCCTGCGGGAGGGATGTTTGGTGGCCGGGCCGCTGCAGCCGCCGCATCGCGGCAGCAGCCCGCAGCTGAAGGCGGTCGAAAAAGTCAACGACATGCCCTTCTCCGATTACCTCAAGCTGGTCCGGTTCGAGAACCTCACCACCATTGATCCCATCGAGAAGTTCAAGCTCGAGACCACGCCGGACATGATCGAGACGCGCGTCATTGACCTAGTGACGCCCATCGGCAAGGGCACGCGCGGTCTCATCGTGGCCCCGCCGCGCAGCGGCAAAACCACCATCCTCAAACAGATCGCCAACGCCATCACCACCAATCACCCGGAGGTCTACGTCATCGTGCTGTTGATTGACGAACGGCCCGAGGAGGTGACGGATTTCCAGCGATCGGTGAAGGCCGAGGTGGTCGCTTCCTCCAACGATCAAGATCTCGAAACCCACGTGCGCCTTTCCCGGTTCATGATCGAGCGCTGCCGGCGCATGGTGGAATGCGGCAAGGATGTCTTTGTGCTGCTGGACTCCCTGACCCGCGTGGCTCGCGCCTACAACAGTGTGCACGGGGGCAGCGGGCGAACCATGACCGGTGGCGTGGACGCCCGTGCGTTGGAGGTGCCCCGCAAAATGTTCGCCTCGGCGCGCAAAATCGAAGGCGGCGGATCCCTCACCATCATCGCCACCGCACTGGTGGAGACCGGGTCCCGGATGGACGAGTTGATCTTCCAAGAATTCAAGGGCACCGGAAACATGGAACTCGTCCTGGACCGCAAGCTGGCCGATCGCCGGATCTTCCCGGCCATCGACATCCCGCGCAGTGGCACGCGCAAGGAGGAAAAACTCTTCCCCAAACATCAAATCGAGGCCGTGCGCAAGTTGCGGCGCATGATGGTGGATCTGAACCCGGTCGAGGCCATGGAGACGCTCATCGCGGCGTTGCGCAAACACAAGACCAACGACGAGCTGCTGGCCAAACTCTTGTAAAGCGGTGCCCCGGCCCGATCCGCTCCGGACAGGGACCGCCTCCTGTTCCCTGTCCGCCTCCCCGCCCGGCCAAAGAGAACCATCCGATGGTCGGCCCGCACCCGGGCAATCCCGCCGGGTCCGGCGCCCGAAACCGCGCCCCGCCCGCCTCGCGCAGCCTGCATCGAACGCCTGACCGGCCTAGACAGGCCTGGTCCGTGACAAAAACGCGCTGCCCTCCGAACCGCTGTCCTACAGCCTCGGTTCCGGGCACAGGACGACGGTTCTCAACACCAGCCGCCGACCGGCTCCTGCCACCGTACCCATAGGTGCCGTGGGCGTGGAGCCTGCTCAGCCGCTCCCACTCGGGATACAAGGTCCCGGCAGGTCCATCACGCCTGCCCGGGCTGTGACAACCCGCAGCGTGGGACCACGCGCAGAGTGCCGGGCAGCCCTCCCGCTGTACGCTCAGACGAACCCGGAGGCCGAGACACCGCTGCGGAAGGCGTGGAAATCTTTGGCACCGGAACTTCCCCAGTCGCCCTGGCCGCAGGGCAACCATCCCCCTTGCACCTGGCAAACGGACCGGACGCGATCCCCTGCCAGGAGGCCCGGCACCTTCCGGTCGCCGGTCAAATCCCCGGCCGTTTGGGAATCTCCGTGAATGGCGAGGGCATGTTCGGCCCCCGGAGCCGCGGAGACGAAGGCGGCGGAGCCGGCGTGAGAGACGACCGCAGAGGGCTCGACGGGGCCGTGGCCAGACCGGGTGCGGACGGCGAAGTCAGGGAGCTGTTCAACGAAGATCCGCGAGCCAGCCCTTCCCCGCCGATGCCGGGACTCGACCATGCCGGCCGTTGCCCGGCACCCGTCAAGCCACCCACTCCCAGGGGATCCGGCAGCGGTTTCAACCACAAGGGTGCCGTCCCCGTGGGCGTCGAGGGGGCCGTGCTGCTCTCCGCACGGGAGCGCAGCGCGGTCTCCAAGCCGCCCGGCGGTGTGGTGACCACGGCTTCCAAGCCGGACCGGAACTGCTGGAGACGCTGTTCGCGCGCGTCTTTCTGGCGTTGCTGCCACGCGCGCTGGGCAAGCTCTTCCGGACTCTCCCACACAGAGTCGGTCAGGCCGGGCAATTGCCGGATGACACTCCGTTCCTCGCCGTCCCGTTTCAGCGCCGTTTCCAACTGGTCCAGTCGTTCTCGGGCCGCCCGGGACTCGGGCGTCTCCCACTGAGGGCGTGTCTGCACATCGGGCCGGTCTGCCCGCTCCTCGCCGGCAGTCGGTTCCTCGCCGGCCCCGGGCTCACTCCGCAACCTCTCGGCATAACGCGCCCACAATTCCCATTCGTCCGCAGCGGGCCGAGCCGGTTCGGCTTGGCCCGTCTCCAGCGGGTTTTCCCGGAGCCGTCGCTCCCCTTCGAGTGAGGGGATGTCTTCGAGCGGATCCGAGCCGGGTTGGGTCCAGTCCCGTTGTCTCTGCAGGAGTTCCCGAATCCGGGCACTCTGCACACGCGGGCCGGGAGGAGGCGGCAACACCGTTGCCCGGCGCAGCGGATCCCGCATGAGATCCAGCGGGGACGGCCGGTACTGGAGTTGTTCCATGAGCTGGCTCTCGGGCTGGGCGCCGTGGGGCAATTGGTTGGCGTTGGTCCGCAGAAGATCGCTGCGGGGATCGGAGAATTCGATGGGCGGTCCCCGGCGGATGGGCTGAGCGGTCAGACGATCGGCGGTCCAACCGCAAACACACAGGCCCACCATCATCCAAAAACCGAGTCTTCCCGACCCTCTGGCACCCGGAACGCGCATCGGGTACAGATTACGCCCGGCGCCGGAGTCCGTCAAAGCCCCGGGACCGGGCCACCCGGGGCCCCGCCCCATCACCACCCAGACCTGAAGGCTCACGCCTCGGTCGCGTGACGGGCGGCCGTTCCTGCGCGCTCGTCCCGGCGGCCTGGATTCGGGCGGCGTTCTGCATCGCGTCCGTACCTTCGGGCCCGCATACTTGCGGGCATGCCGGTCATCGAAGTTCGGTCCCTGAGCAAGACCTTCCGGATTCACAAGAAGGAACCCGGATTCTGGGGGGCGGTTCGCGGCCTGTTTCGCCGGCGCTACGAAACGGTGGAGGCGGTGCGGCAGGTCTCCTTCGAGATCGAGGCCGGCGAATTCGTCGGCTTTCTCGGTCCCAACGGCGCGGGCAAGACCACCACACTCAAGATGCTGGCCGGGCTGCTTCATCCCAGCAGCGGGAGCGCGCGCGTGCTGGGTTACGTACCCTGGGAACGGCCGGACGGTTACCGCCGGCAGTTCGCCCTTCTGCTGGGCCAGAAAAACCAGCTCTGGTGGGATCTGCCTGCCCGTGAGACCTACGAATTGAACGCCGCCATCTACGGCCTGGAACGACGCGTGTGGCAGCGCCGGGTGGAGGAACTGACCGAGCGGCTGGGCGTGCGGGACAAGCTGGACGTGGTGGTCCGGGAACTCTCCCTGGGCGAAAGGATGAAACTGGAACTGATCGCCGTGCTGCTGCACCAGCCGCGCGTGCTGTTCCTGGACGAGCCGACCCTCGGCCTGGACGTCGTCTCGCAGAAATCCGTGCGCGACTTCCTCCGCGAGTACAATCGCACCGCCGGCACCACCATCCTCCTGACCAGCCACGACATGGCGGACATCGAGGAACTCTGCCCGCGTGTCATCATCATTGACCACGGCCAGATCATCTTCGACGGCCCCCTGGCCGAGGTGATCGAACGCTACGCGGACTTCAAACTCCTGACCATCCGCTGCGATCCGGACGCGCCCGCGCCTGATCCGCGGGACCTGACGCCGTGGGGCGAACCTGTCGAGATTGGGCCCGCGTTCGTGCGACTCCGGGTGCGGCGCGATCGCGTCATCCCCGCCTGCAAGGCCCTGCTGGACCGCCTGCCCGTCCGGGACCTGGACATCCGCGAGGTCCCCATCGAGGAGGTCATCCGCAATCTCTTCACCCGGCGTGTCCCGCCGGCGCCGGCCCCGCCCGCCTGAGGCCTCGCGGCACCGGCCGTCAACCGCGCGGGATTCGCGCCGTCATGTACCGCGCCACGGCCTCGGCCCGCGAGCGGACATGCAGCTTCTCGTAGATGTGCTTGAGATGGCTGCGGACCGTCTCGATGCTCACGCCCAGTTGATCGGCGATCTCCTTGTTGGTGAATCCGCGCGACAGCAGCAGGAGAATCTCCTCTTCACGGGCGCTCAACCGGACCGTGTCAGCCGGACCGCGCGGCTTCTGACGAAACGACTCCACCACCAGGCGCGCAATCACACTCGACATGGGTGCGCCCCCGTGCACCACGTCCCACAACGCCGACCGCAGCGCTTCCGGTTCGGTCCGTTTCAGGAGGTACCCGTCCGCGCCGGCCTCCAGGGCCAGAAAAACCATTTCATCGTCGTCCGACGCCGTCAGAATGACGATCTTCGCCTCGGGCAGCAGCGCCCGCAGGCGCGCCGTGCATTCGATCCCGGACATCCGCGGCAAAAAGATGTCCATCAGGATCACGTCCGGGCGCAGCTCCGGCAGCACCCGCAGGGCTTCCTCGCCCGTCGCACACGTGACGACACAGTCGAAGTCCGGAAACGACGAGACCAGGCGCGCCCAACTTTCGCGCACCTCCCGCTGGTCCTCCACCAGGGCCACCCGCAACGGCGCGGAATGCCGATTCGTGCTTGCCGTCATTTCAACCAGACCTTGACACGACGTCTCCTGTCCCTCTCAGCCGCTCCGCTGCCGGGGCGGACGGACAGGATTCCGCCCCGGGCGAGTGGGCCGGGCGCGTCGCGGCCCGGCGGACACCGAGCCGACCGCCCCTGCGCGGCGGATGCAGCGGCACCCGCAACACCACGGTGCAACCCCGGCCCGGGGCTGAAACAACCTCGCAACCACCCCCCACCTCGCCCATCCGTTGCCTCAGGTTCGACAGCCCGTTCCGGTCGGCCGGCACGGCCGCCGGATCGAACCCGCGGCCGTCGTCGGCAATCCGCACCTCGACCTGGTCGCCCACCCAGCGGATGCCGAGCCGCACCTCGGCCGCACCACTGTATTTCACCGCGTTGTTCAGGGCCTCTTTCACCGCCAGAAAGAGATTGCGCCGGGTGGGCAGCGCAAACGTGGCCGCAGGCAATTCCGGCGCCACCTCCAGACGACAACGCATGCCGGCCTGGCCCAGAAAGGTCTCCGCGTATTTGCAGGTGTGACTGACGAAGTCGCGCACCGTGTCGCGCCGGGAATTGATCGCCCACACCACCTCGTCCAACGCCGCCGCCAGGGCCCGCGCGCGCCCGCACAACCGCTGCAGCGATTCGGCCACGCCCGGGACCGCCGCATGTTCCTTGCGCGCCACCTCCGCCAGCAGGACCAATTGCGTCAGCCCGGCCCCCAGCTCATCGTGGATGTCCCGCGCAATCCGCATCCGCTCCCGATGCAACAGATCCTCCGCGTGCCGGTGCCACGCCAGCCGCGCCATCAGACGCAGGCTCATGCCCACCGCCGCCAGGCACAAACCCAGCAGACCCACCTGAAACCAACCCTGCTTCCAAAACGGCAGGCTGACCGGCTGCAACGGCGGCACCTCCACCACCGCCAACGGGCGGGTCGTCCAGGGAGCCGTTCCAAACGCACCCACCACCACGGCCCGCCGCCAATCGGGCGAAGGCCGACGCCGCTTTTCCCAGCCCCGCGGCTCGCCGGGTACCACCCACCAGTTGGTGTCCGTACCCAGCTCCATCACCCGGCCGTCCAAAAAGGTCACGCGCAGCCCCGCCAGCACGCCCGCTTCCAACCGGTCGTTGAACGCTTCCACGGCCAACACGTGCCGGCCAGGCCGCAACAACCAGGTCAGGTCGTATTCGGTCAGGCTCCGCCAGTCGCTACCGCGCCCCACTTCCCGGCCGTCCACGAAAAGCCGAAAACCGTTGTCCGCGGTGATGCGCAGGCGTGCCCGGGCCACCACGGATCCCTCGGGAAGATCCACCGCCCGCCAAAACCGACAGGTCTGTTTGTCGGTGCAGTTCGTGTCCCAGATCCATGCCCCCACCCCCCATTCCGGATCCAGGACACCCCCCTCCTCTGCAGCCAGGAGCCGAGCCGGCCGGCCCCACATCAGGGTGACCACGCCGGTCCAGAGGATCAGATGACACACCGCATGACCCATGGCTTGCCGGACCCGACTTTTCACGCAGAACGCCCCATTCCCAAAGGCACCGTCCTGTCCGGACCCGCCCGTCCTTCGCCCGGCCCCATTCCAACGCCACCCATTACTCTGACGCCACCCGGTCCGACTCATCCGCCACCTCGAACTCGATGGTACACGAGTCCGTTTCCGGGCCAATCCAGATTCCGAACCGCCCGCTCCCGGGGCGGCCTTTTCAGATTTCGAACCCGCGGATCCGGCGGCGGCGCCCCGCATCCGCGGCCGGCCAAGCCCCCGCCGGCAGCGGGTTGCCTCCCGACCCGAGCCTGTGCGCCCGATTTGCAACCGGGGACACGGCCCTCCATTCTGAAGTGGGATCGCTCATGATCCGCGACGCCACAGAACGGTTCTGCCAGAAGGTGCGGCAGAGTCTGGAAGACGGCACGTTCGTCCGGCTGGTCGTGCGCCCGGCGGCCGAAGGCGCGGACGACCCGCCCCGGCGGATTTTGGTCCGATGCATCGAGCTACACGGGCAACCGCACCTATCGTTCACGGCTCACCACAGCCGACAGGCACGCACCTGGAACCTGCCCCTGACTTCCGCCCTCGACTGGCTCCGCACCGAATTGAACCGGAAACCGGCCGGTGCCTTCCTGGCCACCACGCGACGCGACTGGCAGTGGCAACCCACCGCGCAGGGGGCGCGTCTGATCGGGCACCCGCCCGCAGAAACCCAGCCGCCTCCGCGTACACATGACCGGCCCCGCCCCTCGCGGCTGGATGCCTCGGCCCATGACTGGCTACGTGCCCTGGGCTTGGTGGACCAAACGGGCCGCCCCAGACCGTCGGCCGCGGACAAGTACCGTCAAATCGAGCGGTTCCTCGAAATCGTGGAACACCAACTTCGCGGCTGTCACTGGCTTCCCCAACCGGCCCGGGTGAGCCCACCTGCTCCGCACGCCGTTGCCAATCCCACTCAGCCGACGCTGACCTTGGTGGACGCCGGTTCCGGCAAGGGTTACCTGACTTTTGCCCTGTGGCACCTGCTCAGCCGTTGCATGGGACTGCGCGTCCGGTTGATGGGCATCGAGGCACGGCCGGATCTGGTTCAAGCCGCCCGCGCGGTGGCCGCACAAACCGGCGCGACCGGTCTCGAATTCGTGCATGGTGACATTGCAAGGGTGGAGCTGCCCCGCTTCGACATCCTCCTGGCCCTGCACGCCTGCAACATCGCAACCGACGCGGCCCTCCTGCGCGGGATTCAAAACGGAGCCCGGCTGCTCCTGGTCGCACCCTGCTGCCATCAACAGCTCCGGCCCCAACTCCGGCCGCCCGCGCTCTGGGAGCCGGTCCTGCGACACGGCCTGCTGGCCGACCGGTTTGCCACTTGGTTGACAGACGCCCTCCGCGTGCTGTTCCTCGAGTGGGCCGGCTACCGGGTGCGCGTGGTGGAATTTGTCGAATCCGAGCACACACCGATGAACCTCCTGTTGGCAGCCGCCCGAGTCCGCCCACCCTTCGCCGATCCCGACCGCCGCGAAAGAATCGTGCAGTTGAAGGAAGCCTTCGGCATCCGAGGTCATCCCCTTGACCCGCTGCTGACAGAGTCCGGATCCGAACCATGCGCCCCATCCACCCCGTGATCCCCGAGCCCCACGTGGACTGGCAGGCCCTCCAACGGTTGCGTTCGGTCTTCCTGGAGGCCCGACCGCCCGTGCGCGACTACTGGCAATCGGAAACGGACCTGGCCAGCTACGACGCCACCTTCGCCCAGCGAATCGGTTGGAAATGGGACTTCGTGCTGGAAGAACTGCGCCGGCGCGGCTGGGAACCGCCGGCAGGCGAGATCCTCGACTGGGGCTGCGGCACCGGCGTGGCCGCGCGGGCCTACCTCGACCACCACGGCCTGCAGCGCGTCACGAGGCTCTGGTATTGGGATCGGTCCACGCTCGCCCGCGGTTTCGCCGTTCGGCGTGCGCGCGAGAAATACCCCGCGCTGGAGGTGCAGGCAGGTCTGCCGGAGGCGCCCGCGGTGCTGCTCCTCAGTCACGTGTTGGGCGAGTTGACCCCCGGGCAGACGGAGTCCCTGCTGGAACTCGTCCAGCGCGCCACCGCCACCATCTGGGTGGAACCCGGCACCTACGAAGCCAGTCTGACCCTTATTGCCATTCGCGAACGGTTGCGCACCCGTCTTCACGTCGTGGCACCCTGCCTGCATCGCGAACGCTGCGGCATCCTCAGCCCGGGCAACGAACCCCATTGGTGCCATCACTTCGCCCCCTCTCCGCCGGAGATCTACACCGACCCATTCTGGGGAAAATTCGCCCACGAAATGAACATTGACCTGCGCAGCCTGGCACTCAGTTTCCTGGTGCTGGACCGCCGCCCCGCACCGGCCCCGCCGCCGGGCAGCGTCCGCATCCTGGGCCGACCCCGCGTTTACAAACCCGAAGCGCTCCTGCTGGCCTGCGACCCCACGGGCGTGCGGGATTACCGGCTGACCCGCCGCCGCCTCCCGGATGCCTTCCAAAAACTCAAGAAAGGCGAGTGGGACATCCTGCAGGTCTGGCAGGCAGCCGGTCACGAAGTCACCCGGGTCGAACCATTCGCCGCGTCCGGCCAGCCGCGCGAGGAACCGCACCGAACCTCTGCACCCCCGCAAGAGCTTGGCAAACCTGGGCAGCCCCCGCACGCCTGATGTGCACAGGCGAAGCCGGCCGACCCGCCTGCAACGTCCCGGGGCCACCGGCAATCCCGGTCACGGAGCCAGCCGCACCCGGTAATAGGCACGTGCCGGGGGCGGATTCGTGTCTGTCCAGACAAACGGCGGCACCGGGGCAAGGTTGGTGACCACAGGCTGCCAGGCCCCCTCCACCAAATCTTCCGCACGCTCGATCACGTAATCGGGGCCCTCGTCACCCGTGACCTCGAAGCGCAGCCCTTCCGCGCCCCAGCCCCGCACATGCAACTCCGGCACCCTCGGAAGCGTGACCGTGATATGGAAGCTCTGCGTGGCACCCTGCGCGGGCGTGCCGTCGTCCCTCACCGACCAGCGAACCTCGTAAGTCCGCCCGGCATCGGCCATTCCGGGTCGCCACCGGAGGGTGGCGCTGCCCGGGTCCCAGCCCGCCCCTTGGGGAGCGCTCAGCAGGGTGAAGACCAGGCTCTGCGATGGCAGGTCGGGATCGGTCGCCTGCGCCGTCACTTCCACGGTCTGACCGGCGCGCACGGTGCGATCCGCCTGCGCCACGAACACGGGCGGCTCGTTCACCTCCGCCACGGTGAGGGTTACCGATTGCGTTGCGCTCGCCGGCGGCTCCCCATCGTCCGTCACCCGTACCGTCACAAAGTAAGTCCCCGGCCCCTGCACCTCCGAGGGCGTCCAGCTCAGCCGCCCGGAAACCGGATCCACTGTCAGACCGGCCGGCGCACCGGCATCCAGCGAGAAGACCAACCCCTGCGGCGGTTGATCAGGATCGGTGGCACGAAGCTGGTAACTCCAGGGCTGATTCTCGGGCAGGGTCATGGCCGGGACGGGATCCAGCACCGGCGGATCGTTCACCTCCCGGACGGTGACCCGGAAGGATCGTGCGTCGCTGAGGGGTGGCGATCCGTTGTCGGTCACGCGTACGGTCACCACGTACACGCCCGGGCCCTGCGTCTCAGACGGGATCCAGTTGAACACACCGTCCGTGGAGACGGTGGCGCCTTCGGGCGCGCCAGGATCCAGGCTGAACGACAGGGTTTGACCGGGGAGGTCCGGATCCGTCGCGGTGACCGTGAAGGTGAGCAACCGACCCTCGTCAGCGGTCCGGTCCGGCAACGGATCCAACACCGGCGGACGATTCGTCTCGTTTGCCCCATTGGGCGCGCGCGGGGTGGGAACCGCCAGTCGCATGATCGAACCCCCGCCATCCGGGATGCGCCCCTCCGACACGTCGGTCTCCTGCGGGCCGAATGTCACCGCGTCCACCAGCGTGCCGTCCGGTCCATGGAGCCCGATGGCCTCGCCCGCCCGACTGAGCGCAAAGTTCACGTGCAGGTCGGGTCGGTCGCTCCGATTCTGTCCTGATTCATTGTCCGCCCACACCAACAAATGCCCCCGCGGCGGGATGACGTACTGTCCATTGTCCGGAATCCGGAATTTGAAACGGTTGGTCAGGTCATCGGTCAGGTAATACCCGCCCAGATCCACCGGCACGTCCCCGGCATTGTAGAGCTCGAACCAGTCCTCGTACTGTCCGTCGGCCGGATCGGCCAGGGTGACCGCATTGTCGGCCACCCACTCGTTGATGAAAACAGGCACCGGCAGGCTCGCCGGATTGTTGGACGCGCCGGGAGTGGGAATGGTGAAAATGCGGCGGCCGCTGATCCGCCCGTCCGGGTAACTTCCGTAACTCCGTCCCACGCTGGCCACGTCGTAGCGGAGGTAATCCAGCACCTGGGTGCGGCTGCCGCTGACCTGCACGAGCGCCACCAGACCCGTACCCGGCCCGATCCGGAAACCGGTGTGCCACTCCGTGGGTGTCCCTTCCCCGGGTTCCCCATCCAACCACACGCGCATGAACGCCCCGGGCGAAAGCACCGCGCCGCCGGGGAAGGCCCAGAGGATGGGCTGCGCCAGGTTGGTCGTCAGGTAAAAGCCGGTCAGATCCACCGCGTTGCTCCCACCGTTGAAGAGCTCCAACCAGGGATCGTAATCACCCGCGGCATCCGCCACGGCATTCGTCACGGCCGGATCGTTCCACGGCAGAAGCTCGTTGAGCCATACCGTCGGGAACGGCGGGAGAGTCGCCTCCACGGAATTGGGACCGCCGGGCGTGACCAATGCCCGCCCCCCGCCCGCGCCCGACGGCACCACCTCCAATCGCATGGCCCAGACGACGTCGCTGCTGGTGGGGCTGGTCTGATGCACCTCGACGGCCAGAACGTTGGTTCCACGAACCAGCGCGGTGGCCGGCACGGTAAAAGGCCCTTCGATGACCGCGTCTCCCACGACGCGGGCGGCGACAGTCGAGTACGCCGGCACGCCCTCCGGCATGCCGAGCCGGAAGATCTCCTGGCCGTTGAGGTACACCACCGCGCCATCGTCGAGCAGTGTGTGGAGCCTGAGTTCCACACCGGTGAGAGGTCCGTCGTAGGTGAAGGATGTCCGGAAATAGAAAGCCGTGCGACCACTGTCGTTGGCCAGAGGCGTCCGGATCGGTTCCGGCAAGCAGTTGCATTCTTCATCGGCCAACACGCCTGCCCCCACCGGCCACGCACGGTCGTCATAGGCCGGCTGTTTCCAATTCACACCGTCCAGGTTGTCGGTCTGGTTGTAGCGCCATGAGGCATTCCAATCCACGACCGTCACCGGGGCGGGCAGGTTCGAATCCGGCACCACGGCCGCCCAGTTGGCCACGCGGTCGTTGTCCTGCCAGGGATCCACCAGTTGCAGCGAGGGTCCCTGCCCGTCGGCCGCCACAGGCCACGGCGGATCATCGTCGTACGTGACCTCGTCAATGACCTCGTCCTGTTCGGGGGTGGCGCCGGGTCGGATCAGCGCGATGCGTTCGCCCCCGCGGTCGAAGCTCCCTGCAAAGACACCCCCGATCGGGATGTGCAGTCCGTAGGTCCGGGCGAACACCTCCGGATCACGCACCAGAACAAGGTAGGCACTCGGTTCAAGGACCGTCCCCGGCGGCAACGTCGCGTCCAGCCCGCTCACCCGCCAGCCGGACAGATCGTACGCCGTGTTGGTGGACAGATTGCGCAGTTCCAGAAACTCCGCGCCCGGGATCGCCGGGTTGTACATGATCTCGTGAATGATCACCCGTCCTTGCGGCGGTTCAACCGTGCCGGTGAACGTGATGCGCAGCAGGTTTGATGTACCCGCCACCGGTTGACCTTTGTTGTTCCAGCCCTGCAAGACCAGTTGGTTCACACCCGGCTGCAGCGCCAGCCGGATTGTCCAGTTCGTCACCGTGCTCCAGGTGGGCTGGACGGGCACCCCGTTGATCGTGAGAGTGGCCACCGTGATGGGTGCCTTTCCGCTGATCGTCACCAGATTCCGGTTGGTCACAAACGAGGTCGGGCTCGTGAGGCTGAACGGCGAAGCCACGTTGACCAACTGACTCAAAATGTAATTGCGGCGCGCGGCCGCATAGTCCTTGAGTCCCTGGGGCGAATCCGGTCCCACCCCCGCGGCCAGCAGCCCGTTGTACACGCGATCCACCCGCGCGGCAAAGGTGCCCGACGCCAGCGGTCCGCTGATCGCGTCCTCGAACGCCCGCCAATAGGCCCGCTGAAACTCGGGAAAGTTCCGGAACCGATCGAGCACCGGTTCGTTGCTCCCGAACAGCGCCTGATCCGGGCCCGTGCCTCCCACATGAAACACGAAGTCAATGTCCCACGGCAGCAGGACCCACGGCCCCCGCTCGGGCTTGTAGGCATACATGTTCTTGCCCCGGTCAAAGCCGTAACTGTCCCAGTTCCCCACAATCCGTTCCATGGCCAGAATGCGCATCCATTCCTCGACGTCCACCAGGGTCGTCACGCTCGAGCGATACGGCTCCGGCTGGGTGGCGTTCATGGCATCCACCAGGGTGAACAGATTGGTGAAGTTGTTGGCCGACTCCCGCACCGCACGCGGCCGCCAGTTCCAGCGGTACCGCGCCACCTTTTTCTCCCCGCCGCTGGTGGTGAAAACCTCCAGGGTGGCATCCACTTTGTTGAGTTTGTTGTCGCCGGAATCGTCGAATTCGAACCAGTCCTCGATCTTGTGCAAACTGCCGGCGTCATCGTCCGGGAAAAACTGCGCGATCACATCCCGATTCGGTTGCTGGGCGTCCTCGTAGACGTTTCCGCGCTGCACGCCGTTGAGGAAAACCCGGATGTGCCGCCGGTGTAGATAGGGTGCCCCGAGCTTGCGTCCGATCCAGAAGGCCGTCTGCTCTCCCTGATAGGTGGGGTCGCTCTGCAGATTCCCCACCGTGGCCAGCACGAAATCGCCCGTTCCCAGCACCCGATCGTCCTTGGGCAGGTTGACCTCGTAATCGCACAGGTTGCCCAGCGGTCCGTTGTACCCCGGCGTGTGCCACGGACTGCCACTGTAGAGAGTTCCCGCGTTGTAAACCACGCGGCTGTCGGCATACACGAAGGTGCAGTCAAGAGGATGATTGCTTTGTTTCTCGCGGCTTGCCCATCGGTCCAGCGTCTGCCGGGTCACCCAGATGCGGTAACTGGCCAGCTTCGGCGAGGAGGCAGGCTCGCCGAACCGCACCAGGCACTCCCGCCCGGGCGCATCCTCCGGAAACCGGCGTGCCAAGGGAGGGTTCCCCGCGTCCTGCGCTTCGATGTGAAAAGCCACGAGCCGGCCCGCGGTCTGGCCCGGAATGTCGGCCGAAAAGAACCCCGCACCGCGGTAAGTCATGGGTACCGAGATGAAATTGGTGTCCGGATCCACACGGTAGCGCAGCGTGGCACCCGCGATGCCGTCCGGATCCTCCAACCGCGCCACCACGGTCACCGTCTGACCGGGCGCGGGCAGCACGGGCCAGTGTCGAACCCCGGTGATGGAAGGGCCCACATTGGTTCGAGATTGCGTGTTGGCACGACCGGGTGTGCCCATGGCAGCCGTCGTGAGCGTGGGACCCGTGGCCTCCAACCAGTTGCCCCACAACCGCAGCAGGATCTCCGGATGCCCCTTCAACCATCGCACCCGCGCGCGGAGTGTTACCACGCTGCCCTGACTCAGCGTTTGAGTGAGAGGGGCCCGGACGCGGTTGGCCCCCGTGTCGCCACGGTCCGACGCCACAAGGTGGAGGCAACCACCCTGAAACCCGCCCTGCGGCTCCCATCGGGTGTCCTGGTGCGTGCCCTGCCAGAACCAACCCTCCGCACCGCCGTCGAAAGTACCATTGGGAACGACGTTCCCTCCGCCCTGCGGAATCACTTCGACGTTGTCCACCAGGCATTCGCCGGCGCCCAACAAAAGAATCTGGACCTGACTGGGCGGCGCCATGCCCCCCAAATCGAGCACGCCCGTGTGTTCGATGACGGCCCAGCCGGATTTACCCGTTTCGTCGCTGTCGGCCCAGGCCGCCGGCAGGTGCCCATCCACTCGCGGGTCGGTTCGTTCGAGGCTGCTGCCGCCGCCGTCGGCCCACCGTCCCCATCGGCCGCCGTCGCGATAGGCAACCTCGTCCACGGTGATGTGAATGAGGTTGGTGATCACCATGCCGAACTCGTTTGTCGAGACGAGATCGTCCGGCATCTGCAGGCGCACCACGTCGCCGGCGTTACCCAGGCGCCCGGAATAATCACCCAGGATTTGTGCAGGATCGAGGTTGGTGTGGACCGACCGCAAACGGGCCGCGTCCCGGGCCACCACCAAGTACCCACCCGGAGGAAGGGTGACGCCCTGCGGGAAATCGTAGGTGATCCCGCCCCGCAACCGCCACCCGCCCAGGTCCACGGTCTGACTCCCCCGGTTGTGCACCTCGATGAACTCCTCGTCGTCGTCTTCCGTGACGGGGTGGTAATACAGCTCGTTGATCACGATCGAACCGGAGCGTGGTCGGGCATTGGCCTGCCCGGGCGTGGGTTGTTCGAGACGCCGGAACCCGGGCGCGCCGTCGGGAAACCGGCCGAGCGGCACCCCGTTTTGCTGAGCGTCAAACCGCAGGGCATCCACCACCCGGGAACCATCCGGCGCGATCAGGTACACCGTCTCACCCGCGGCACTCAGAGCGAAACCCAGTTGAAGTTCATCGGCGGCCCACCAACCCAACGGCGGGATGATGGTCCCGGCCGGAATGCGATACTTGTTGGTAGCAGGATCGTCCGTCAGCACGCACCCGCTCAAATCCACGGCATCCGCGCCGTAATTGAACAGTTCGATGAAATCCAGCCACGGCGCGTCGGTGTGGGCCAGTATTTCGTTGATCCGAATGGTCAGCCACGGATGGGCTGTGGCTGCGTCGGCTGCGCCGGGGGACCCTCCCACGCGGTCGCTGGCGGCCCATGCCTGTGCATCGGCCTCGCCGTATGAAGGCCGCACCAGGACCAGGGAATGACCCGCCCCGTCGGCAGCCACGGGCCATGGACTCTCATCGTCGTAGTTCACCTCCAGCAGCACCGCGCCCAGTTCGTCCCGCAGCCGGATCCGCCCGCCACCGTTTGGCAGGACATTGCCGGGATCGGCCCCCGGCCGGGTCATGGGCCCCAGGACGCCGGCCAGACCATAGACCGCCTGGACATCGGCGGGATTCGCCGCCACCACCAAATACCCGCCGGCAGGGATCGTCGTGCCGGGAGGGAATACGAATTCCACATCGCCGCTGAGCCGGTACCCGCCCAAATCCTCCGCCCACAGGCCGGAATTATACAACTCGATGAACTCCAGGTTCCTCCCGTCAGGCCGGTTTGTCGGATGGTACAGGATTTCCGTGATGGCCAGCGCCGTCCTGCGACTCGACGGCCCCGGCGGCTCGGCAGGCCCCTGCACGAGGTCCATGTCCAAGGGCGTATAGGTTACGGTGAATGCCATCTGACTGTTGGGCGCAATCGTGTTGGGAACTTCGGCACGGTCCCGCACATTGTTCACGGTGAGAGTGTGGGAGGACCCCGCAGCCAGCGGGGTCGTGCGCAAAGCCACGGTCGCCGGATCCGCCAACAGAATCACACCCTGCACCGTCACACCGGCGTCGAGACGGTAGTTCGAAGGATTCGCAGCGGTCACCGGATCCACCGGTTCCGAGAACACCACCGTCAGGAGCGAAGGATCCCCGAGGTTTCGCACCGCAGCCAATGTGGGCGGGTTGGTATCGGCAAGCACCGTCAACCGCGCCGGGGCGCTGTTGCTCCACCCCACGGCGTTGGTCACGAAACAAACAAACACGCTCCCGTCGTCGGCCCGGCGGACGGGACCCCACACCAGCACATTTCCCGCGGCCCCCGGCAGGTTGGTGCCGTCGCGTTTCCACTGGTACACCGCCCCGAGCGATCGGGCCAGTTCCACGCTGAAGACCGCCGTCTGACCCTCCACCACGGTCAGGTTGGTTGGTTGACGCGTGAAAACCGGCGGGTTCAGCCCGTATGGCACGCAACGGGAGGCGGGAATGGGTTCCTCGATCGTACCGTCCGGCAACTGCCACCGCACGGCCAGGTTGTCCCCGCCCCATCCCTCCTTCATCAACGCCTCGATGTAGTACCGCCTCCCCGCCGTCAGCGGGATCAGGGCGGATCTCTGGCCCGGCTCGCGCGACCACTCCCGGGGCGGCGTCCATCCCACCACCTCCGCGATCAGGCGCTTGTTGGCCGGGCTTTCGTCGGTGCTGAGGTACAGTTGCGAGGCGTCGTCACTGGCAATCCAGAACCTGTAGTTCCCGCTTGCGAGCGGGATGATCAGGGCCTGAAGCCGCTGGCCGTACTGGTCGTACACGTCCGTGGACGTCTCGAACGCGTTGGTCAGGATTTCTTCAAAGGTCGGGCTGTCGGGAAACCCCGGGGCATTGGTCAAGTCGGCCACGGTCACCCCGGGACCGATGTCGAGCCAGACCTGCCGCAGGATCCCGTTGATGCTTTGAGCGCCGAGGGACCCCGCCACGCCCGCAATCACCGCCACCAGTCCCAGCCATGCCCTTCCGTTCCGCCGGGATTGCCAATGCTCATTCATGGTTCACATGAAACCCACGGGCCGTCGTTGGAAAACCTCCACCCTGCCGGCCGCCCATGGCGGGCAAGGCCGCAATCGTCCGAGTCCGTCCCCAGCCGAAAAGCTCCGAACCGGGAAAGCGCGCAGACCTGCGGGATCCAGCGGGACGTCCCGACATCCACATTCTGTATCGACGCCAAGGTCGCCTGGCTTGAGCCTGTTTGATGAACGGCATGAGGACCACGGCCAAATCTGGATCAACCCGGGCCTTGGATGCAAACACCATTGCCGGCTCCCGCCCCCTTCTTCTGGAGTCCGCATGACGGAGTCGCATCCGACCCGAGCCCCGGGCCGAACCAGACCCTTTCCGCTCCCAGACGATCGCCCGGCAGCCGATCTTCAATGCGGCTGGAAGCCTTTTTGCCGGCAGCCGGAGGAACCGCCGACGGTCAGTGACCACCAAACGAAAGCCGGCCATCTCCGGAAGAAGCAGAGCGCGCCGTGGCCTCCGTCCGGCCAGCGGGGACGGTGCTTGCCAACCCGGGTCGGGTTCCGTTATTGGAGTTCGGGACGAACACGCACTATGACCACCACACAGCGCCCAGAACGCCGATCCGTCCGTCGCTGCAACCCCTCCGGCCATTCGAAGGCGGGCCGGCCTGTTCCGCGCACGCCTGCCCAGTCGCGCCCTTCACTCATGAACCGGTGGCGCGTGGCCATCGTCCTCGGGGCGGGCAGCCTCTCGTTGCCGGCGCAGGACGCATTGCAGACCGCCATCCAACTCGATCGCAGTTACGAGGATCGCAGCACCGGCCGGTTCCTCCCTCCGGAGGAGGGACTGCGCACCGGTCCGGTCACCTACGCTTTCACCGTCGGTTACGGCCTGGAATGGAACGACAACGTTTTTTACCGGAAGGACAACCGGGAATCGGACTGGATCCACACCCCCCAGGCCACGGCGCGCGCCACATGGCAGGCCACACGGGATTCGGTGGTGAGCGTGGGCGTGGGGATCGGGTATCGGAAGTACCTGGACCACAGCGAACTGGATCGCTTTTACGTCAGCCCGGACACCGCCCTGTTCTATGACGTTCCGATCCGTGACTGGGTCATCACCTTGTACGAACAGGCCAGCTATTCCACCGATGTCCTGAGCCAGGGTGCGCTGAGCGGCAGGGCCGAATTCCCCCGATTCGAAAACACCGTCGGCTTCCGCGCACTCTGGTTGCCCGACCGCTACGTCATCGGCTTCGGCTATGCCCATTACAACTTCGTCTCCGACGGCGACCAGTTCAGCTACCTCGACCGCGCCTCCGAACAGGGATTCGTCCGGCTGGGTTACCGCTGGGCCGAACTCTCCCAGGCCGGAGTGGAGATCAGCGGTGCATGGACCCGGTTTTCCTCCGACCTCCGCGGAGACAATCGCAACCTCAGCATCGGACCATACGTCACGTGGCAGTTGACCGAGGCGACCGACCTGAGCCTCCACGGCGGCTACACCTTCTACGAGTTCGACGCCGACGCCTTCGACCCGCGCGATCGCGATCTGAGTTCCTGGTATCTCAGCCTCGACGCGCGCAACCGCCTCACCGATTACGTCACCCAGTCCCTCACCCTGGCACGCCTGGTGCAGCAGGGGGTCAACCGGGGCACCAGTTACTTCAGCGACTTCATCGAGACGCTCTCGGCCCAATACCGCCTCCAGTGGGCCTTCCATGATCAGGGTACCGCCGGCTGCGACCTTTTCTACGAACACAGCTCCGAACCCCGCGGCGGCGTGGACGAGACGTACGACCGATACGGCGTCGGACTCGCCCTGCGTTGGCAGTTCACACGCCATTTCTTTGCAACTGCAGGATACCGGTTCGTCTGGAAAGACTCCGACACGGACCTTTTCGATTACCGCCTCCAAGTCGTCCGGCTGGAAGCGAACTATCGGTTTTGACCTCTCCACTTGCGCAACCCACAACCACCCACTCAAGTCTCTCCCATGAAAACGTTCAATCCCACCCAGCGATTCGAGCTTGTCCGGCACATGCGGGCGGCCACGGCAGGCGCCGCGCTCCTTTGGCTCCTCCTGACGGCCGGAGCCTGGCTGTTCACAGGATGTGAAACCACGCCCCCCGCGCCGCCCCTGACCGGCCCGGCAGGAGTGGCCGAACCGTACACCAGCACCATCCTCGGCGAGGGCGACACCATCCGTGTGGCTTTCGAGGCGGACACCAATCTCAACACGATCGCCAAGATCCAGCTCGACGGCACCGTCACCCTCCCGCTGATCGGCGCGGTGCCCGCGGCGGGCATGACCCCCGAGCAGTTGCGAGCCAATCTGATGAAGCGATACGAAAAACTCCTCAGCATCAACGAGCTCACCGTCAGCGTGCTGAGTTCCACCGCCAGTGTCTACGTCTCCGGAGCCGTCCTCAAGCCGGGCCGGATCCCCATGGACCGGCCCATGACCGCCCTGGAGGCCATCATGGAAGCCGGCGGGTTCGACCTTCGCCGCGCCAAACTCAAGGAAGTCGTGGTGATACGGAAGGAAGACGGCCGACAACGACACTACACGCTCAACCTTCAGGAAGCCCTGCGCGGCAACGATCCGAATCCTTTCTACCTCAAACCGTTCGACATCATCCACGTCCCCGAAAAGCGCTTCAACTTCTGACCTCCCCCGCCCGACACCGCAACGCATCGGGTCCTACTTACTGCCTCTTGCCGGACGCAGGAGTAGCGTCGGAACGCCTGCATAGCCGGCCCGCAGGGCTCGCGCCTCCCGGCCGGAGCCTCAGCAGCCCCAGGTGTCTCCGGCGTTGCACGTGACGGTGCCCGCTTGTGGGGCCTCACCAGGATCGCCAGAGCACCGCTCCGAAGCAGAAAAGCCCCTCAAAACAACAGGACGCCACGGCAAAGTGCCGCGGCGCCCTGTCGAGACAGATACCCTGTGGCGCAGCCCTTACTTCTGCTGGGCCTTCTGCGCCTTTGCCCGCGCAGCACGCCACTCAGCCCAGCGCTTCCGCTGGGCCTCAATGATGCGCCGCTTGCCCTCCGGGCTGATCGTCCGGCGCTTGCGCCGTGCCGGAGCCGCCGCCGCCGAGGCAGCCGGAGGAGTCGGAGCCGCAGAAGCCGCCTGCACCACCGCGCCTGCGGCACGTGGCGGACGACCGCGACGCACCCCGGTGGCTGCTGCTCCAGCCGCGGGAGCTGCCGGAGCCGACGCACCACTCAGGATCGCGTTCAGCTCTTTCTCAAGTGCTTCGATTTGTTCTTTGATCGCAACCGCACGACGCAGTTGCTCACTGGACAAACTGGCGAGTGCCGCATTCATGAGGCCAGTGAAAGCCTTTCTGCGTCATTTTGGCAAGCAGGAAATGATGCTTTTTCTTCAAGCGCACCGAAGGATCGGTCTCACCAAGAAACCCATCCTATGGCCGGAAATCCCCGGCGGCTCTAAAAACGCTCCCATCACACTGCAGTCAAAGTGCACAGGCTAACAAACCTGTTTCTGTGCGAAACCGCGACGAAGATTCCAGTCCGCGCCTTCACTTCGTGCCCCGGACGCGACAGCCGCGCGTGTCAAACGTTGCAACGCAACGGTCCGGCCCCGCCGCTTCGCTTTTGCCGGCGCCGGCCCGGCTCTGTCGCGGGGCGCCTTTTTCCTCCGTGGCACCCTTTCCCGCCGGTTCAACGATCCTCGGCCACAAAGGTGGCCACAATCGGCCGGTGATCGGAAGCCAGACCCCAGTTGGGGTAGGCCAGGACGTACGTTTCTTCCGGCAACCACTCGGGTGTCATCCCGGGACTGAGCATGATATAATCCACCCGGGAGTAGGAATCCTCCGCCTCATAGAAGTGCGTCCAAACGATGCGCGGTGGATCGCTCCGGGGACGCACGGGGCCCACGGTATCGCCGTTCTGCTCGGCCGGGCGGGTGTCGGTGAGCCGGAACCGGCCCGTACCTTGAATGGTTCGCACCGGCCGGGAGTTTTTGACGTCATTGAAGTCTCCGGCGATCAGCAGGTTGATCCCGGGTTGCCGGGTCAGTCGCTCCTCGATTTTGGCACGCACGATGCGCGCTTCTTCGAGTCGCATGTCCGCCTGATCCGCCACGCCCACGGGCCGCCGCGACTTCAAATGCACGACAAACATCGTGAAGCGGTAGGACTCGCCCACCTGGAGATCCACTTCCAGGATTCCCCGGCTCACGTGCAGTCGCCTTCCGTTCAACAGGTAGGACTCGTTGGTGTGGGAGCGCCGCGACACGATGGGAAACCGGCTCAGGAGCGCCACCTGAATGTTGGTGTCCCAGCCGGAGGCAATCTCCCACCATGGATAATCCAGCCCCCGCGCGGCCAGGCGGCGGCGCAACTCTTCCACGGCCTCCGCACCGCCCATCTCCTGCAGGGCCAACACGTCGGGCCGCAGCAATTCCAACGCCCGGCATACCTGTTCCCTCGATTCTTCCGTTTTCACCGGGCGCCCCGTTCCTTCCTGCAGGATGTAGTTGGCCACGTTGTAGGTGGCCACGCGAAACTTCAGTGGCTCGGCACCGAGGGTGATCACCCCCAGTACCCACGCGCAGGCAACCCAGGTCCACCAACCTCCACGCCGGTGCAACCGAATTCCCAATGGCTTCATGACCTCCTCACATGCATCCCGCTGTGCAGGTTTCTCTCAAATCACCATGGTGCCCTCGAAAACGAATTCCGCCGGGCCGGTCAGGTGCACCTCTTCGAACCGATCCCCCTGGCGGCGGAAGGAAACCCGCAGGCTGTCGCCGCCCTGCACACGCACTTCCACCGGGGAGGAAAACTGATGCAACAACGCCGCGATCAACGCCGAGGCGGTGACCCCCGTGCCACAGGCCAGGGTCTCACCCTCCACACCCCGTTCATACGTGCGCACGCGGATCCGGCCCGGTTCGATAACCTGGACGAAATTCACATTGGTGCCCCGGGGGGCGAACGCGGAGTGCCACCGGATCTCGGGACCCAACCGTCCGACCGCCGCCCGATCGGCATCGGGAACAAACACCACCGCGTGCGGCACGCCGGTGTTGATGGCGTGCAGTTCCACCGGACCGGTGCTGAGAGCCAGGGAGAGATGCAGCCGCAGATCCGTGGGCGGAGTGAGCCGAACGGTGACCTGCTCGCCCTCGTAACGTGCCTCCACCACACCCGCCAGAGTCTCGAAACGTAACACGGGCCGGTCCCAACCCGTCACCCGCTGCACGTACCGTGCAAAACAACGCGCACCGTTGCCGCACATCTCCCCGCTGCTGCCGTCGCTGTTGTAGAATTCCCAAGCCCAGTCGGCCCGCCCACCCTCGCTCTCCCGAAGGGCAATCACGCCATCGGCACCCACGCCGCGGTGCCGATCGCACAACCGCCGGACAAGGGCCGGTTCCAGTTTCACCGACCCTTTGCGGTTGTCGAACAGGATGAAATCGTTGCCCGCACCGTTCATTTTCCAGAATCGGAGCTCCATGGGACCCAACTTAGCGGCCCGGACCTGAAAAGGAAACGGCGAAAGACCCTCCTTCGAACGACCCGCCCGCGCCTTGCAGCCAGAGGGCCGCCCGCAAAAACCCGTTCACCCGTGACACACGCACGGTGCGCCGGAGACCCGGAGCCCGACCACCTCCGAGGCGCGCCCGGTCAGGAGCCGCATCGGGAAAGTTTCACGGTTGCTTTTCCCGGACCGCACCGCATGCTGGACCGGGAATCTGGCAAACCCAGGCTGCAACCATGAAACCAAACAGGACTTGCGTAGCGACGACGCTGGCGTCGGTGGCCGTCATGGGCGTGCTGCTCGGTTGCGCCACGGTACCCGAAACGGGCCGGACCCAACTGAGGCTCATCCCTCCCGCTGAAGAGGTCCAGCTCGGCCTCCGCAGCTTCGAAAAACTGAAACAGGAGCTGCCCATCAGCAAGGACGCCGCCGCCCGGGCGATGGTTGAAAAGGTGGGACGAGCCATTGCCGCGGTGGCCCCGCTGCCGGATGCCCGGTGGGAATTCGTTCTGTTCGAAAGTCCCGAGGCCAACGCCTTCTGTCTGCCCGGAGGCAAGGTCGGCGTGTACACCGGCATCCTCCCCATCACGCAAAACGAGGCCGGCCTGGCAGCCGTCCTGGGCCACGAGGTCGCCCATGCGGTGGCCCGGCACGGCGCCGAGCGCCTCAGCCATGAATGGCTCCGCCAACTCGGCGGCAGAATCCTGGTGGCCAGTATTTCGGACTCCGACCCCCGCGCCCAGCAACTGGCCGTACTGGCCTACGGCATCGGCACGGAGGTCGGGGCCATCCTCCCCTACAGCCGCCTCCAGGAATCGGAAGCCGACCACATGGGCCTGCTTTACATGGCCCGGGCGGGCTACGATCCCCGCGAGGCCGTGCGGTTCTGGCAGCGATTCGCCGCCTACAACCGGGAACAAGGTGGGATGCGCATCCCCGTCTGGCTGCGAACGCATCCGCTGGACGAGACGCGCATCCGCCAGTTGGAAGAATGGATGCCGGAAGCGCTGGCCGAATACGAGAAAGCCCGCGTCACAGGCGCGGGCCGGTAGTTCTGTTGCCGACGGCAGGTCTGTCTTCAGCCGGAGCGAACAGCATCCCGCCTGACCAGGTCCGGGTCCAGTCTCCCTCAACCGTGGGGCGGACCCGGCCACCTCGCCGCTCCTCAGGCCCGGATGGGCGTTCCCGGCACATCCGGGGCACTCGAGCCTGGACGGCCGCCCAACCGGCCCGGATGCTTCCCGTTGCCGTGCGTGAAGGAGGACCGTGACCCGCCATCATGTGCGGACCCGGCATGCTGCGTCTGCCCGACTCCGTTCCCGGCGGGCCCTGCCAGACGAGGTTCGGAAGCTTCGGTCGCCGTCTTCACGCCGATCATGGCTTCAAGATCCGCCACGGCCCGGCGGAGCAGTTCGGCCTGGGCACTCAGTTCCTGCGCCGTGGCTGCGTTTTCCTCCGCCGCCGCCGCGTTGGACTGGGTGATCTTGTCCATCTGCCCCACGGCACTGGAGATCTGGCCGATCCCACGGCTCTGTTCCTGCGAAGCAGCCGCGATTTCAGCCACCAACTCATCCACCTGCCGCGCACAGGAAACCACTTCCTCGAGACTTTGCGCCACTTTTCGACTCACCGCCACGCCCCGGCGGCTCCGTTCCATGGAGGTCTCGATGCGTTCGGAGGTCTCGCGGGCCGCGGCAGCCGCCCGTTGGGCAAGGGCGCGGACTTCGTCGGCCACGACGGCGAACCCCATCCCTGCCTCACCGGCGCGCGCTGCCTCCACCGCCGCGTTGAGTGCCAGTAGGTTGGTCTGGAAGGCGATCTCGTCAATCGTCTTCAAGATCCGGGCAACCTGTTGACTCGATTCGTCTATTTCAGCCATCGCAACCTGCATCTGGCGCATCTCTACCATGCAGCCCTCGGCCGTGGTCCGCGTCCGCCCCGCCAGTTCGCGGGCCTGCTGGGCATGAGCAGCGTTTCGCTGGGTCATCGCCGTCATTTCCTCCAGGGAAGCGGAGGTCTCCTCCAGCGACGCCGCCTGAGTGGTTGTTCCCTGTGCCAGGGCCTGACTCGTCTCGGCCAGGTGCCGCGCACTGCTGTTGAGCATCCGCCCGGTCTCGGCCAGCTCGGCGGCCACCCGGCCCACCGGACGGGCCAAACCTCTGGCCAACCAGAGACTGACCCCCATGCCCAGCCCGATGAGCACCACCGTCCCGGCCAGCACGCGGCCCAGCATCGTGCCCAAAGCACCCGTGGCCGCCTGCGAAGCCGCCTCCAGCTCGGCATGGGGCACCTGCAAACCTATCACCCACTCGTATGGGGCAAAATAGGTCGCCGCCACGAACATCGCCTCTCCGGCATCCGAAGAGTCGCCCGTTGGTTGGAACTCGGCAAACACCCTCTCACCCGCCGCGCCACCGGCGGCACGCTCGATCAGCTCCCGGAAAGGATAGTGTCCCTCGGCATCCCGCACGTCCCAGACGCTTGCCCCGTCCCGGGCACCGTCGGGCGACAACACGTATTTCCCTTTCTGATCGCCCGAGGCGCCCAGGATGAAAACACGGCCCGATTTCCCGTAGCGAATCCGACGCAGGCTCTGCTGAATCTGCTCTTTGACGGTCTCGATCGTGGTCCCCACGAACAGCACGCCCACGATCCGGCGGTGCGATTCGTCCCAAAGAGGCCGGTACAGGGTGTCGTACCACTGGTTGACCACAAACGCGCGGCCACGGTAGTCCTCACCCTTGAGGATGGCCGAAACGACCGCGTTGGGCGACCCATCCGGATTCCGATGCGGGATGTAGGTCCCGATGGCACGGCGCCCGTCGGTGTGCAACACGCTGGTCGTGACCCGCAGCAGGTCCCCTTCCTCGTTCATCTGCTGAAAGACGGTGGCCGCGTCGCGCGTGTAGTATTTCACGTCGTCCACCACCGGCGCGTGCTGATCGATGCCCAGGGTCGGAGACAGCCACGTCGCCCCCACGTATGCCTTGGGCAGCACCACACTCCGGGTCTCCTTGGTGAATTGATTGACAGCCTGCCAGGCAACCGTCTCCCCGTCCAACCGGAACCCACCCGCCTTCTGAAGCGCGTCCTCGGCAACCTTGAGACTGTGCATCAGGCGGTCCTGCACCTGTCGCTGCGCGTTCTCGCACTGTTCCTGCACGCTCTGCAGAAACGCGGCAGCGGCATCCTCGGCCTGCTGCCGCAGGAGCGGTTTCAACTCGCGCGCCAGCGAGGCACGCTGCACGACCACCAACACCGCCAGCGCAAGTCCGGTTCCCGCTACCAGGGCGCTGCCCAGTCCTGCAATCTTGGTCCGCATGTTCATGGCATTCGTACGCATGGGCTTTCAGGAACCACGCACCCACCACACCCACCACATGCCATAAATCCTTCAGTCACCACGGCTCCGCTGGGCAGCGGGACCCATTGCCCCGTCTGCCGCGAAACGAAACCAACGGCCCGGCCTTCCACCCGGAACACGCACTGGCAAACCGCGCGGCTCATCCTTCCCTCATCGGCGGCCACCCTCGGCGCGGCCGCCTGCCGCCGGATGCGCATCTCAACCGAAGGCAACCCGCCCCGGAAGGGCCTTCCCTGAAGGAAAACCGCTTTCCCCGTCCTGTCAGGACACAGCCCATTTCAATCCCCAGGTGGAGCAGTGCCGGCCCGACCCCGTCACGGATCGTGCGGATCCAACCTCAAGGGGCGCGGTCGGGACCTGACCTGCATTCGCACCGGGCATCGGCAAAGATGACCGGGACTTGAGAAAAAAATGCGCGCGGTCTGGAAAGCCGCCCCGCGGGGGCTGCCCACCCGGGATCGAACGGGGATCGGTTTCGGCAAACAAGGTCGGCCGGGAGCTCAGCCCAGGCTCGCCCATGCAGGAAGATCGGATGCCCCGGACCGGCGGCCGGCGTGTACAAGCACCGGGCCGGCCTCAACATCTGTTTTCCGCCGGGGCACTCGAGCCGCTGCCGTCGGCCGGACTGCCCGGTTGAGCAGGAGTCGGAGGCGTCAGGATCAACAGCATGGAAAAACGTTCAACCGCTCTCACCGCGTGCGGAACCCCGGGCGGCATGTACACAACCTGCCCGGCCCCCAGCCGGTGGGTACGGCCGGCCAAATCGAACTCGCAACTTCCGTCCAGCACCTGGACCCAGGCATGCCGGCTGGTGGTATGTTCCGTCAGTTCCTGACCGGCATCGAAGGCGAACAGCACCACCCGCAGTTGGGGTAGAGCAAGAAGCGTCCGGCTGACAATGCCGTTGGGAGCGTACCGGGTTTCTTCGGCCAGGTTCAGGGTGCCGGCCTGCAGAGGCGCAAGAACGGGCTGCTCTTTCATACAAGAGGAACGTAGCATCCCTTTCCCGCCGATGCTTTGACCGGGGTCAAGGAGGGTTGCGCTGGGGTCGGATCTCTTTATGCTGATGAGGCCGCGCTGCCGCGGTGGTGGCGCGGGACGGTCAATACGCTTCAAAGGTTTGGGATATGGCCAAGAAACTGACTTGGACAGCAGTGGTACTGCTGATCGCCGGGGTCCTCGTGGTGAGCGGGGTGGTACCCGTGGGACGTGCCGTGGGACTGTACGTGACCCTGCCGGTCGGCGTCGTGTTGCTGGGCATGAGCCTCATCTGGCGTATGTTGGAACGGCAGGAGGAGGCACCGGCCGGTGCCACCGCGTCCGAGACCCGAGCCGGTCACGAACCCGCGGGCAGTCACAAAGAGGGAGGATGCGGTTGCGGCTGCCGGCATTGATCATCCGGCGGGGTTTTCCTCGCGGCGGGCCGGGCCACCGTTGCCTCCGGCCGTCCGACAGGTCTTCCTGCGGAACTGTCGGCGTCATGTTCGCGAAGGGTCGGACCGTCCAACCGGCAGGCTGACCGATACCCACCCATGGCAGAGACCAAACGTCCTGCGCATCAGTACGACGAGAGCAAGATCAAAACCTTGTCGTCGCTGGAGCACATCCGGCTGCGCACCGGCATGTACATCGGCCGGCTGGGCAACGGATCCCATTACGACGACGGATGTTACATCCTGCTCAAGGAGGTCATCGACAACGCGGTGGACGAGTTCATTATGGGGTACGGTCGCCAGATTGACCTGGAGATCGAAGGTCCCCGCGTGCGCGTCCGGGACTACGGGCGGGGCATCCCGCTGGGCAAGGTGGTGGACTGCGTCTCCACCATCAACACCGGGGCCAAGTACAACGATGACGTCTTCCAGTTCAGCGTGGGGCTGAACGGGGTCGGCGCCAAGGCCGTCAACGCCCTCTCCCGCCATTTCCTCGTCCGCAGCCATCGCAACGGCCAGTTCGTCGAGGCCGCGTTCCGCCAGGGGCGCCTTCTCGAGGAACGCAAGGGTAAGGACCCACAGGCGGCCGACGGCACCTTCGTCGAGTTCGAGCCGGACCCCGAGATCTTTCGCGACTGGTCTTTCCGGCTGGAACATGTGGAACGGCGGTTGCGGCACTACAGCTACCTGAACAGCGGTCTGAAACTGGTCTTGCGCTGGAACGGTGAACCGCCGCGGGTTTTTCAGTCCCGCCAAGGGTTGATGGACTTGGTGATGGAAGAACTGGCCGTGGACGGGAGTGAACCGCTCTACCCCCCGTTGCATTACAGTTCCCGCACCCTGGAGTTCTGTTTCACCCACACCAACGGCCGCTACGGCGAGACGGTCTACTCGTTCGTCAACGGACAGTACACCAGCGACGGAGGCACACACCTCAGCGCCTTTCGTGAAGGTCTGCTGAAGGCGGTGAACGAATACGCGCAAACACGCTTCGAGGCTGACGACGTCCGGGAATCCCTCGTCGGCGCCGTGGCGGTGCGATTGAAGGACCCCGTCTTCGAATCCCAGACCAAGAACAAGCTCGGTAACACCGAGATCCGGGCCGAACTGGTCAACAAGGTCCGCGAAGAACTCCTGCACTTCTTCCAGCGCAACCGTTCCATCGCCGAGGCCATCCTCGCCAAGGTTCGGGACACCCAGCAGTTGCGCAAGGAACTGCAGGCGGTCAAAAAACTGGCGCGTGAACGGGCGCGGGCCATCAGCCTGCGCATCCCCCAGTTGAAAGATTGCCGGCGGCACTACGACAAACGCACCGGCAGGGGCGCCGGCACCATGATCTTCCTCTGCGAGGGCCAGTCCGCCGCAGGGTCCATCATCTCCTGCCGCGATGTCGAAACCCAGGCCGTCTTCGTCCTCAAGGGCAAGCCCCTCAATGTCTGGGAGCTCAAACGCGAGGTGATGTACAAGAACGACGAGCTCTACAATCTCATGCAAGCCCTCAACATCGAGGACGGCGTGGAGGGCCTGCGTTACGAGAAGGTCATCCTGGCCACCGACGCCGATGTGGACGGCCTCCACATCCGGAACCTGATGATCGCGTACTTCTTCCGCTTCTTTGACGCCCTGATCCACGACGGCCACCTCTACGTACTGGAAACGCCGCTGTTCCGCGTGCGCAACAAGGAACGCACCCTCTACTGTTACAGCGAGGCCGAGCGCGACGCCGCCGTCCGCGAATTGGGCGGCAAACCGGAAATCACCCGGTTCAAGGGACTGGGCGAGATCAGCCCGCGAGAGTTCGCCCGGTTCATCGGGCCGGAGATGCGGCTGAGCCGCGTGGAATACGCACCCCGTCCCGAGGCGGCGGCCATCCTGGACTTTTACCTGGGCCGCAACACCCCCCAGCGCCGCGAGTACATCATGGATCACCTGGTGGTTCCGGATATTGAATGACGGCCCGCCTCCCTCCACCTCACACTCCACCCGCCCACAGGGCCCGGGCCCGAACCGCAGCCGCCGTGCTTGCCGGATCCGGTCCCGCCTTCTACGATGCGGGGCCATGGTTGCCAAAACGTGGGCCCCGTGGGCACTCGCTCTCATCATGACCGGCTGCACCGCTGCTTCACACAAGGAAAGGTTCCAAAAGCCGATCCGCTCCCTAAAAGAGGCGCAGGCCCGGGCGGAACGGTTCGGCTCGGTCATCGCCGTGCCGGAGTTTGAAACCTCGCCGGAGGCCATCCGCCAACTGGTGGATCGGACCATCCGGACGGGAAACGCCGCCCTCGACGAAATCGCCGCTCTGGATCGGACCCGGTTGACCTTCGACGACACCGTTCGCGCGCTGGACGACCTCGGCCACATGGTGGGCACGGCAGCCAACCGGCTGGCCTTCATCAAGGAAACCAGCCCCGACGCCTCCCTTCGTGAGGCGGCCACCGAGGGCCTCAAGACCCTGCAGGAATGGAGCGTCGGCATCGAGTACCGGGAGGACGTCTACCAGGTCATCCGGGCCTACGCCGACACCCAACCCCGGCTTTTCGGCGAGGACGCCAAGCTCCTCGAAGAAACCCTGCGCGACTATCGCCGGGCCGGACTCCACCTGCCCCGCCAACAGCGTGATCAGGTCGAGCAATGGCGCAAGGAACTGGCCCGTCTCAGCACCGACTTCGACACGCATATCACCCGCGCCCAAAAGGCCCTCCGCTTCACCCGCAGCGAACTCGAGGGAGTCCCCGAAAACTTCCTCAACCTCCCCGACATCCACACCGGCCCCGACGAGTACACCATCCACGTCAACGTGACCTGGCAATACCTGATGATCATGGAAAATGCCCGGCGGGAAGAGGTCCGGCGCCGGGTGGAAACCGAACGTTACCGGCTGGCCCGCGAGGAAAACGCCGAACTGGTGGGACGCATCCTGGCGCTGCGCGACCGGATCGCCAAGGCCCTCGGTTACGCCCACTGGGCCGATTACCAGATCGAACCCAAGATGGCCAAAACCGCCGCCCGCGCCCTGAGTTTCCTCCGGGAAACCGCCGCCGCCCTGCAACCCAAGTTCGACGAGGAAAAGGCCATCTTCCAGGCCATGAAGGCGCGCGACACGGGCGACCCCAACGCCCGGCTCCACATCTGGGACTGGCGTTACTACGCCAACCAGCTCAAGAAAGAACGTTACCAGGTGGACGCCGAACAGTTGCGGGTCTATTTCCCCTACCAGCAGGTGCTCGATGGGATGTTCCGGATTTACCAGCGCATCTTCGAACTGCGGTTCGACCCCATCGAACCGCCCTGGCGCTGGGTGCCGGAGATCCAGCTCTACGCCGTCAGCGACGCGGTCACAGGCGAACCTCTGGGGCTCTTCTACCTCGACATGTTCCCGCGTGAGGGCAAGTTCAATCACTTCGCCCAGTTCGGTCTCATCGAGGGCAAACTCCTGCCGGACGGCCGCTATCAACGGCCCACCGTCGCCCTGGTCTGCAACTTTCCCCCGCCCCAACCCGACCGGCCCTCCCTCCTCTCCCATTCCGAAGTGGAAACCCTCTTCCACGAATTCGGCCACGCCATGCATTCGATCCTCACCCGGGCCAAATACAGCCGCTTCGCCGGCACCAGTGTGCCGCGCGACTTCGTGGAAGCCCCCTCCCAAATGCTGGAAAACTGGGTGTGGGACAAGACCGTGCTGGACAGTTTCGCCGCCGACTATCGGGATCCTTCGCGCAAGATCCCCCGGGAAATCCTGCAGAAACTCAAGGACGCCAAGAAATCCAGCATCGCACATTTCTACCGGCGCCAGTTCTCTTTCGGAATCATGGATCTGATCCTGCACACACAGATCACCGGGGAAAACGCCTCGGAGGCCGTTCCCCTGGCCAACCGGATCCTGGGCGAGGTCTTCTATCCCATGCCCGAAGACACCACGTTCATCACCTACTTCGGGCACTTCACCGGCTATGACGCCGGCTACTACGGCTATGCATGGGCGGACGTCATCGCCGCCGACATGGCCACCGTGTTCGAACAGGCTCCGGAAGGTTACCTCGATGTCTCGGCCGGTCGCCGGCTGCGCCGCGAGATTTACGAGCCCGGTGATTCAAGAGACGTGAACGAATCCGTGGAAAAATTCCTCGGCCGGCCGGTGCGGCGCGAACCGTTCCTGCGCGAGCTGGGCATCCTGCCGGAAAACGCGGCCACGACGCGCTGAGGCCGGAGTACGATCCGTCCGAGAAACCGCAATCCGTCCCGCGGTTGGGGGCCCGCCGCACCTTGCCCGTCATCAGGGAGGTCCCATGCCGCACCCGATGAGGTTCAGGGCACCGGCGAACCCGCCTCTTCCTCCGCCGCCGGGCGCGTTTCGAGCCAGTGTTTCCAGAGCTCCAATTCCACGTACAGCTCCAGAAACACCTTGGGCCGGATCTCGTACATCCCGGCCATGAGCCAGCGCCTGTCGGAGCGTTCGTCCCAGCGCACATTCCATTCCGCCGCCGCCACGATGACCGGCGCGACCGGCTCATCCGGGAAACGGTCGTACCAGCCCACCCGTTCGAAGGCGCGCCAGTACCACGGCAGCGGCCAGTACTCGTGCCGGGGCACCGCCACTTGGATGAGCATGCGCGGTCCGTCCGGGTGCACGGCCGCCAGCTCCTTCACCCGATTCACCAGGCCCAACAAGTCCGGCACGGTTTGCGCGTAGACATAGGGGTTGCGCCAGTCCGAGTGGCGGATGAAGTTCGCCTGCACACACTGCCAGGCCAGATGCAGCGCGCCGATCGCGCCCCAGACAACAAACAGCGCCCGCGCGCCCGGATGCGAGAGCCAGCGCCAGGTCACTGCCACACCCGCGCCCGCCAGAAGGACGAAACCGTGCCAGAAACCGACGGCGCACCAGGGCGTCTTGTACGGGATGACGGAATAAAAAACCGTCAACAACCCCGTGTAAAGCACGAGGCACCGCAACCATCCACGGTGGATCTCGCCCAGGCCGTGTCCCCGCCAGGCCGCCAGCACCGCGGGAAACGCCAGGATGAAAATGATCCCCTCGCTCCACACCCAACCGCGGGGCCGGTGGAACCACAGGAGCCGTTCCAGGTAGAAATACCAGGGATGAATGTGCGGGGAGTCACCCGCGGCCCGACGCAGCCACGGCAGATAGGACAGCACCGAGTCCAAAGGACCCCTGGGATGGGTGAAAAAACTGGTGTAGAACGTCACCGAAACCGCCAGCGCCGCCAGGAACGCCACCACGAGGTGTGCGGTTGGCACAGCCTTTCTCAATTGCATCCGCCAAGCGCTTCCCCACTCCCAGCGCGCCACCCCCAAAATCGCCAGACCCATGGCCGCAGCGGGCAACAGAAAGGTTTCCTTGGTGGCGTGCATAAACCCGAGGGCCGCCCCGCCCATCACCGCCCAACCCATCTGTCGCGAACGGATGTACGCCCAGGCCGACCAACCCAGCAGCAGGGTGGAAAGGGCCAGCAACATCTCATGAATGAAGTTGCGACTGTAAAAGACCAGCGCCGGTGACACGGCCGTGAAGAGCGCCGCCACCAGAATGGCCGGCAGGCCCATGGCCTGGCGCAGGGGCCACAGGAGCAGGACCAGCGCCGCACCGGCCAGGGCCGGGGTGAGCCGCAACGTGGCCTCATCCAGCTCGGCGAAGCTGGCGACACCGCGCAGGCGGATGGGAATCAGCGAGAGGTAATAAAGCGTGGGACCGTGGTGTTCGGCCGGATCGTATCGGTAAGGTTCGCTTTGCCAAGCGGCGGCCTGCCGGATGGCGTTGACCGCCTCGTCATTGTGCATGGGGCGGAGGTCCAGCCGCACGCAGCGGACCCCCAGCCCCAGGAGCACAATCAACAGGAAGGCCCATGCCCCCGCCCGGGTCATGAGGCCGGAAGGGCATAAACCTCAATCTCCTGCCAGCAGTTCAGAGCGCTCTGACTGCTCCCGCGGGTGTAACAACGCACATAGCGGGCGGTGACACCCTTGCCATCCACGATCTTGCCGTGGTGTGTTTCAAAATACTCACGATCCGTACCTACGCCCAGGCCGGAACTGTTGTCGGTGTCGTTGTTGAACAGGGTGATGACGCCCTCTTTGAACTCCGGATCATTCGAGACCTGCACGATCACGTCGCGGAAAATCTGCAGGTAGCGGTGATCGTGCCACATCACGATGGCGTAAATCTTGTAAGGTTGGCCCAGGTCCACCTGCACCCACTGGGTGCCCCGGCGGAACTCCACCGCGTCGTAATCGAAAGCCTCCTTCTTGCCGTCGGTGATCTGGCTCAGCTCGCCCGTGAACGGTTGCACGCTGGCGGTGACGGGTTTCCCGAGGGCCACATTGGTCACGCCCTTGGGCACATAAAAGGGCGGCCGCGGTTTGTCGGACAACGGCTCGATGTTGGGGCCGCTGGGCAGGTCTTCCGGCGTCCCCTTGAGCGTGGGGGCCGGCAGTTTCAGTTCCAGCGGCACCTTTTCCTGGGCACAAACCGTCCCGGCAACCGCACCCCAGACAAGGGCCGCACCCAACAATCCGCTCCATCCCTTTGCCATTCGTTCAACGTTCAGCATAGCGCGATTCTTCCTCTTTCAGATTTGCTTCACAGTAGCCCAAGCCCCCACCAGACGAAAGGCCAAACCGACCGGCCACTTCAGAAGTTTCGACGCCGGACGCTCCCGGGCTATTCAGGACGCGGCAGAACCCGGACCAACAGCCGACCGCCCGGCGGCGGCGCCCGGGTCGACACGGCGGCTGCCTCAGAGGTCCCTTTTCAAGGCCATCTTCAGACAGCGCACCGGCCGGCCGCACCACGCATCCGCCTCCGGCGAGAAACAGCGAAAGCGGACAGCCCCGGAAAGGATGCGCCTGATTCGAGCAGGCGGGGGTGCCGTTCGGCAACCCTGCCAGTGTCCCCAACGCGGATGAACCACAGATCGCGGACGGCGCCGGCGTTCGGGGCTCCGGTGGTGTCGCGGTTGAAGCAGAAGCCGTGGTGCCGGAAGATGCGTGCGGAGCAGGCAACGCTGCCCGGGCTCGGGACGGGTGCGGCAGACGAGAGGTGACCTCGCTGCATCGAAGGATGGCAAGGTCGCCCGACTGTTCCGTCCGGCCGGGCGGTGTCGGCTTGCGCGCCGAACAGGCGGGTCCTATCGTCCGGCGCATGAAGGCGTGGACATGGGCGGTGATGCTGGCGGGGTTGTGCGGAGCCGTTTCCCTGCGAGCCCAGGACCCTGCGGTGGAGGACCGACTGACCCGCATCGAGGGCCAGATCCGGGATCTCCTGGCCGCACAGGCAGAGATCCAGAAACGGATGGCCGGGCTGGTGCGCGAATTGAGCGAGCTGCGAGAGGAGGTCCGGTCGGGCACGGGTGAGTGGGCCACCCGGGCCGAGGTGCGCCGGCTGGGCGAGGCGATCCAGGAAGTGGACAGGAAACGACGCGAGGACTACGAAAAAATCGCGCAGGAACTGCAGCAGTTGGCGAAACTGCTGGCCTCCGGTGGCGGCGGTCGGAGCTCACGCCCGTCCGCCGAAGAGCGCACGGAACGCCGTCGGTCCGATTCCGACACGACCGCCGAGCTGGGATACGAATACGTGGTGAAACCCGGGGATACTTTGTACGCCATCATCCAAGCCTACCGCGAGGAGGGGATCAATGTCACATTGTCGGATGTCCTGAAGGCCAACCCAGGCCTGAACCCCAACCGACTCCAGGTGGGCCAGAAGATTTTCATCCCGCAACCGAAGTAACCCCGCCCCTGCCGGCGGCGCGGATCTCGTCTTGCTTCTGCCGGGCTGTCTGATCGGGTGGGGAACCGTTCCGGTGCTGCAGGTCGCACCCGCAGGCCGTGAAGGAGTGGTCGCCGCACCGTCAACGGCGTTCGATCATCTCTCTGAAACGGGCGAACAACGGTGCCGCGTCGTGCGGGCCCGGAGCCGCCTCGGGATGGTACTGAACGGAAAAGATGGGCTTGCTACGGTGTCGCATCCCCTCGACGGTCTTGTCGTTGAGGTTGATCCGGTCCACGACCACGTCCGAAGGGAGTGTGTCCGGGTCCACCGCGAATCCGTGGTTCTGCGAGGTGATCTCGACCCGGCCGCTTTCGAGGTCCTTGACCGGCTGGTTGGCGCCGTGGTGACCGAACTTCAGTTTGAAGGTTTTGCCTCCGAACGCCTGGCCCAGGATCTGGTGTCCCAGGCAGATGCCGAAGATGGGGATCCCGGTGCGGATCAGGTCGGCCACCGCCCGAACGGCATAGTCCAGGGCTGCCGGATCGCCCGGCCCGTTGGAAAGAAACACCCCTGCGGGCTTGTAACGCAGGACCTCCTCGGCCGGTGTATGCGCGGGCACGACCTGGACGGCGAAGCCGTGCTGCCGGAGCTGCCGCAGGATGTTGTACTTGACCCCGAAGTCGTAGGCCACGATGGGAATGTCCGCCGGCGGCAACCGGGGCGGTTCCACCCGCGGGTTACAATTCTCCAGGTGGAACGGCACGCTGAGACGGCCGTCCTCGTCCCACCGGAACGGCTCCGGATGCGTGACCTCCCGCACGTAATCCACACCGATCAGGCCGTGCCAGGACCGCGCCCGTTCCACCGCTTCCTCGTCGGAGACATCTTCCGTGGAGAGGAAGCCGTTCAAGGCGCCACGGACGCGCAGCTTTTTCGTGAGGGCGCGCGTGTCCACGCCCTGGATCCCGGGGATTCCGTAGGACTCCAGGTATTCGGACACCGACCGCCGTGCGCGCCAGTTCGAGACCACGGGCGAAAGTTCCCGCACCACAAAACCCGCCACGTGCGGCCGCCATGATTCCACGTCCTCATCGTTGACGCCGTAGTTTCCGATGTGCGGGTAGGTCATGGTGACGATCTGCCCCTTGTAGGAGGGATCCGTGAGGATCTCCTGGTAGCCGGTGAGGGCGGTGTTGAAGCAGACCTCCCCGCACGCGGATGCGCGGGCACCGAACCCGGTGCCGTGGTAGACGGTTCCGTCTTCGAGGGCCAGGACGGCTTTCATCGGGCGGCTCACGGCAACGCGGTTTGGCCCATGAGGAAGCGGTCCACCTCCCGGGCACAGGCGCGGCCCTCGTTGATGGCCCAGACCACCAGACTCTGTCCGCGCCGCATGTCGCCCGCGGCGAACACGCGGGGCACGCTGGTTTGGAAGCGACCGTATTCGGCCTTGACGTTGCCGCGCGGGTCGCGTTCGAGCTCGAGTTGGTCGAGGATGGTGTCCTCCGGACCGAGGAAGCCCATGGCCAGCAGGACCAGTTGTGCCGGCAGGGTCTGTTCGGTCCCCGGCACCGGCACCGGGGTGAACCGGCCCTGGGCATCCTTTTGCCAGTCCACCATCACCGTCCGCACGCCTTTGACATGCCCCGATTCATCGCCCAGGAAACGGACCACGGTGGTGCGGTACCGGCGGGGGTCTTCGCCCTGGAGGGCAGCGGCCTCTTCCTGGCCGTAGTCCACCCGGAAGATCTTGGGCCATTCCGGCCAGGGGTTGTTCGGCGCGCGGGTCTCGGGTGGCTTGGGCAGGATTTCCAGCTGGAGCACGCTGCGGCAGCCCTGCCGAATGGCGGTGGCCACGCAGTCGGTGCCGGTGTCGCCGCCGCCCACGACGATCACGTCACGGTCCTTGGCGTCAATGAAATCGTGGTTGGTGCCCCCGCCCAGCAGACGTTTGGTGTTGGCGGTGAGAAACTCCATGGCGAAGTGGACGCCCTTGAGGTTTCGACCCTCCACGGGCAGGTCGCGCGGTTTGGTGGCGCCGCAGCACAGGACCACGGCGTCATACTCCTCCAGGAGCTTGCCGGCGGGCAGGTCGCGCCCCACCTCACAGTTGGTCACGAATTGGACGCCTTCCCGGGCCATGAGGTCCACCCGGCGCTGGACCACCCGCTTGTCCAGTTTCATGTTGGGGATGCCGTACATGAGCAGGCCGCCGATACGATCGGCCCGTTCGTAAACCGTGACGGAGTGACCGGCCCGGTTGAGCTGGTCGGCACAGGCCAGTCCGGCCGGACCGCTCCCCACCACGGCCACTTTTTTGCCGGTCCGCCTTTTCGGCGGGTGAGGCGTGATCCAGCCCGATTCCCAGCCGCGATCGGCGATGGCGCATTCGATGGCCTTGATGGCCACGGGCGGGCGGATGAGACCCAGGTTGCAGGCCCCTTCACACGGGGCGGGACAGACCCGGCCGGTGAACTCGGGGAAGTTGTTGGTCTTGTGCAGGCGTTCCAAGGCTTCGCGCCAGAGCCCGCGGTAGACCAGGTCGTTCCACTCGGGAATGAGGTTGTTGATGGGGCAGCCCGAGGCGGCACCGCCGAGGATCATGCCGGTGTGACAGTAGGGCGTGCCGCAGTCCATGCAGCGGGCGCCCTGGGTCCGCAAAGCGGCCTCGTCCATCGGCAGATGGAACTCGTCCCAGTTCCGGATCCGCTGCAGCGGCGGCAGATCCGGCGGCAGTTCACGGGCGTACTCGAGGAATCCTGTCGGTTTTCCCATGGATGTCGTTTCAGAAGAAATGCACCGGGCGCATCAACCTCCGCCGATGCGGGCGGCGTCCTTGGTGTTTTCGATGAAGGCCGCCATGATGGCTTCCTCGCCGCTGAGGCCGGCCTCGCGCACCTTGCGCATGGCCGCCAAAACGCGGGCATAGTCCTTGGGCAGGACCTTCACAAACCGGGGCACGTAATCCTTCCACGACACGAGGATCGTGGCGGCCCGGCGGCTGCCGGTGTATTCCTCGTGCCGCTCGATCATGCGGCGGACCTCGGCGATCTCGTCCTCGTCCTCCAGGCGGCAGAGCATGACCATGTCCTGGTTGCACCGGCGCGGGAAGTCACCGTCCAGGTCCAGCACGTAGGCAATCCCGCCGGACATGCCGGCGGCGAAGTTCTTGCCGGTCCGCCCCAGCACGACCACCCGTCCGCCGGTCATGTATTCGCAACCGTGGTCGCCCACACCCTCCACGACGGCGTAGGCACCGGAATTGCGGACGCAGAACCGTTCCCCGGCCACGCCGCACACGTAAGCCTCGCCGCTGGTGGCGCCGTAGAGGGCGACGTTCCCGATGATGATGTTCTCCTCGGGCGCAAAGGTGGAGCCACGGGGCGGCCGGGCGATGAGTTTGGCCCCGGAAAGGCCCTTGCCGAAGTAGTCGTTGGCGTCGCCTTCGAGATCGAACGTGATGCCGCGCGGCATGAAGGCGCCAAAGCTTTGTCCGGCCGAGCCTTTGAAGTGAATGCGGATGGTGTCCTCGGGCAGGCCGGCCTCACCGTAGCGGCGCGTGACCTCGCTTCCCAGCATGGTGCCCACCACGCGGTGACAGTTGCGGATGGGAAGCACCGCCCGCACGGGTTCGCCCCGTTCGAGCGCCGGTTCGCACAGCCGCAGCAGCAGCTGCCGATCCATGGTCTGGTCCAGGCCGTGATCCTGCAGGTCCTGGCAGAACCGTTTCACGAAGGGCGACACCTCCGGCTGGTGGAAGATGCTGGAGAAATCCAGCCCGCGGGCCTTCCAGTGTTCGATGGCGCGGTTGACGTCCAGCTTGTCGGTCCGCCCGATCATGTTGTTGAGGGTGCGGAATCCGAGCTTGGCCATGAGCTCGCGGACCTCCATGGCGATGAAGCGCATGAAGTTCACCACGTGCTCCGGCTTGCCCATGAAATGCTCGCGCAGACGCGGGTCCTGCGTAGCCACTCCGACCGGACAGGTGTTTTTGTGACAGACCCGCATCATGATGCAGCCCATGGACACGAGGGCCGTGGTGGCGAAGCCGAACTCCTCGGCCCCGAGCAACGCGGCAATCACGACGTCGCGCCCGGTCTTGAGCTGGCCGTCCACCTCCACTGCGATCCGGCCGCGCAGGTTGTTGAGCAGAAGCGTTTGATGCGTCTCTGCCAACCCCAGTTCCCACGGGATGCCGGCGTGTTTGATCGAGGTCAGCGGGGAGGCGCCGGTGCCGCCGTCGTGTCCACTGATCAACACCACGTCGGCATGGGCCTTGGCCACGCCGGCCGCGATGGTGCCCACGCCCACCTCGGCCACCAGCTTGACGCTGATCCGGGCCTCGTGGTTGGCATTCTTCAGGTCGTGGATGAGCTGCGCCAGGTCCTCGATCGAGTAGATGTCATGGTGCGGGGGTGGCGAGATCAGGCCCACCCCGGGCGTCGAGTGCCGGGTCTTGGCGATCCACGGGTACACCTTGTGACCGGGCAATTGGCCGCCCTCGCCGGGCTTGGCGCCCTGGGCCATCTTGATCTGGATTTCCTGGGCATTGACCAGGTAAAGGCTGGTCACGCCGAACCGGCCTGAGGCGACCTGCTTGATGGCGCTGTTCTTGGAGTCGCCGTTGGGGAGCGGCTTGTAGCGCTCGGGATCCTCGCCGCCCTCGCCGGTGTTGCTCTTGCCACCGATCCGGTTCATGGCGATGGCCAGGGTTTCGTGCGCCTCCTTGCTGATGGAGCCGTAGCTCATCGCCCCGGACTTGAACCGGCGCATGATGCTCTCGATGGGTTCGACCTCCTCCAGCGGGATCGGCTTGGGCGCGAACTTGAGCTCGAACAGCCCGCGAAGGGTGCAGAGGTTGCGGGCCTGCTCGTCCACCGCGCGTGAGTACTCCTTGAAGGCCTGGTAATCGTTGTTCCGCACGGCCTGTTGGAGTTTGTGGATGGTCGTGGGATTGAAGAGGTGGAACTCGCCATCCGCACGCCACTGATACTGGCCGCCGGAGTCCAGCGCCCGCGAGCCATCCGCACGGTCCACAAAGGCCGCCTGATGACGTTCGATCGTCTCCCGGGCGATCTCCTCCAGACCAACCCCTTCGATCCGCGACGGCGTCCAGGTGAAGTACTTGTCCACGAAGTCGCGTCGCAGACCGATGGCTTCGAAGATCTGGGCTCCCCGGTAGCTCTGCAGGGTGGAGATCCCCATCTTCGAGGCGACCTTGAGGATCCCCTTCACCGCGGCCTTGATGTAATTCTTGCGCGCCTTTTCGCGGTCGACCTGCAGCAGCCCGGCATCGATCAACTTGTCCAGCGTGTCCAGCGCCAGATACGGGTTGATGGCACTGGCCCCGTAACCGACCAGGAGGGCGAAGTGGTGCACCTCGCGGGGTTCGCCCGATTCCAAGACCAGACTGCACAGGGTGCGGCTGCCCTGCCGGATGAGGTGGTGATGGAGGCCGGAGATGGCCAGCAACGCCGGGATGGGCGCCATCTCGGCGCTCAACCCGCGGTCGGACAGGATGAGGATGTTCGCACCGTCCCGGATGGCCTCGTCGGCCTTGCGATACAGTTCCTCCAGAGCCTGTTCCAGTCCGCGGGCGCCTTGGGCCACGGGGAACAGGATGGGAAAGGTGACGGCCTTGAACCCGGGTCGCTGGATGTTCTTGATCTGTGCCAGTTCCTCGTTGGCGATGATGGGCCCTTCCAACTTGATGAACCGGCAGCTCTCGGGCGTGGGCTCCAACAGGTTGCCCTCCCGGCCGAGGGCGGTCTCGGTGGAGGTGACGATGGCCTCCCGCAGATAATCAATCGGCGGGTTGGTCACCTGGGCGAACAACTGCTTGAAATAGTTGTACAGCAGCTGAGGCCGGTTGGACAGGACCGCCAACGGGGTGTCGTTGCCCATGGAACCCACGGGTTCCACCCCATCCGTGGCCATGGGCGCCAGAATCATCCGCTCGTCCTCGAAGGTGTACCCGAAGGCGCGCTGCAGCCGCACCAGTTCCGGCTCGGGCGGGCGCGCGGGTGCGGGGGCCTCCGGGAGGTCGTCCAATTGAAGCACGTAGCGATCCAGCCACTCGCGGTAGGGATGCTCGGTGGCGATGGAGTGCTTCAGTTCCTCGTCGGCCACGATCCGTCCCTGCTCGGTGTCCACCAGCAGCATCCGGCCCGGCTGCAGCCGGCCCTTGTACTCCACGCGATCGGCGGGCACGTCCAGCACACCGACCTCGGAAGCCAGGATGAGCAGGTCGTCCTTGGTGACGTAGTAGCGCGAGGGCCGCAGCCCGTTACGGTCCAGAACGGCTCCGATACGGATGCCGTCGGTGAAGGAGACCGAGGCCGGGCCGTCCCACGGTTCCATGAGGAACCGGTGGAACTCGTAGAACGCCCGCTTCTCCGGACTCATGAAGGGGTTGTGCTGCCAGGGCTCCGGGATCATCATCATGACCGCGTGCGGCAGGCTGCGCCCGGCCAACACCAACAGCTCGAGGCAGTTGTCGAACATGGCCGAGTCACTTCCGTCCGGGGCAATCACCGGCAGGATCTTGGGCAGGTCGTCTCCAAAGGCCCGTGACCGGAAGAGCGCCTCGCGGGCGTGCAACCAGTTGATATTCCCGCGCAGCGTGTTGATCTCGCCGTTGTGCGCAATGTACCGGTAGGGATGCGCACGGTCCCAGCTCGGGAACGTGTTGGTGCTGAAACGGGAGTGCACCAGTGCGAGCGCGCTGGTCATCAGCGGGTCGCTCAGCTCCGGGTAATAGGTCCGAAGCTGCTCGGCCGTGAGCATGCCCTTGTACACCAGCGTCCGGTGGGAAAGCGAGCAGGCGTAAAACCACCGGCCCCACGGTTCACCGCTGTACCGGATCTTTTTCTCGGCCACGCGGCGCACAACGTAGAGCTTGCGCTCGAAGGCCTGGTCGTCCCTCAGGGCAGCGGGCCGGCCGATGAAGGCCTGGCGCATGTAGGGCTCGCAAGAGCGGGCGGTGGCGCCCAGGTTGCCGTTGTTGGTCGGGACATCGCGCCAGCCAAGGAACTCCAGCCCTTCCTCCTCCACCACCCGCGCGAAGGCGGCCTCGCACCGCTGGCGGTCCTCCCGGTTGGGGGGCAGGAAGATCAACCCGCAGCCGTATTGTTTCTCCCCCGGCAGACGCAGGCCGATCTCGTCACAGGCCTGTTGCAGGAACTCGTGCGGCATCTGCAGCAGAATGCCCGCACCGTCGCCGGTGTTGCTCTCGCATCCGCAGGCACCCCGGTGACGCAGGTTCTCCAAAATGGTCAGCGCGTCCGTGACGATGTTGTGGGATTTCTTGCCCTTGACATGGACGACGAAGCCCACCCCACAGGCCTCGTGCTCGAATCGTGGATCGTAAAGCCCCTGTGCCTGCGGATAGCCCGGTGGGCAAACCGCCTGCGAACCGTTCTGTTCCTGCGACATGTCTTCAGCGCTCATTCGGTACACTTCTCGCCTGTCCCGACACCGTCGTCGGCAGGTCGAGCGTATTTAATATGAAAAGCCCCCCGCTGCAACCGGTTTGTTGCAAAAGGGGCACCGCCGGGCACCGCGTCCGATCCCACACGTGAGGAAGTCAGCCAGGCCCTCCGACTGCCCTCGCCGGGGCGCGTCGCGCGGATCGCAGCCCCCCGCTTCCACGGATGCCCAGTCTGCACCTCCCCCGCGCCCCAAATGACGGGCCTCGAGCTCAAGCCGCGGCAGTCACCGGCTCTGATCCGGCACCCGGATGGGAGAGGGAAGAATGCCCGCCCGGGTTGCTCGGCCTTTTCATTGCCCGGCGGGACGCAGCTCCACCTCCACGATCTCCGTGAAGGAAAGGGGTATCTCCTCCACGCCGGCGCCCTTCTGCACCTCGACGTGCATGTCCGTCGCAGTGATCCGTGTGATGCGATTGACGACGTACTGTTGCTTGGCCGTCTTGAGGATTAACACCTTGCTCTTGTCGCGGCGGACCATGCCGAAAAACGAGCTGAACCGTGTTTCGAAGAACCGCCGGTTGAAAGCGTACTCGCCTTTCTTGAAAACCGTGGGTTCGGCCGGTTTGGCCGCCGCCGGGCCCGGGGTTTCTCGGGCCAGTTGCAACCCGGCGCCAATGGTGGGCGGGGCCGCCGCTGCTGCGGCGGCCTCCGCCCCGGCCCCGACCGGTTCTTCCTGCTTCGGAATCCGCGTCGGCAGGGCCAGGAAGATGATCTGGGGAATCACCGGACAAATGGCCGCCAATCCCATGACCAGGGCCAAAGGCTGTGCCCGATAGATCGCAATTTCGTACGCCGAATAAATGTTGGCTGCGTACAACGCCAGCAGGATGACCAGTCCCACCGACGAACCCCACATGCCGGCCCAGAAAGCAGGATCTTCCGGCCGGGTAAGCTTGCCTTCCACGGGCCGCGGTTTGGGCAACGGGGGCCGGGCTTGCTCGGGCTCCTCCTCCTCGATGACGAACACCTCGGCGAATTGCGCCATCTTCGGGTCCTTGGCCAATTCCCGCAGTGTTTCTTGATCGAAGCGGTCCCAGGGGATCCGGTTGGAGTATCGCCCGCTGGGCAGGCGGAAGACCACACCTCGTTCGTTCGGTGAAACCGGTTCGCCCTCCACCGTGCTGCCGTCGGTCAACCGGTAAACCGCAGCCGGGAGCGTGGCTGCCCCACCCACCACCAGCAGCGCCACCAGAATCGTGATCCCTAGCTTTCGCACGGCCTCATCCGATACCCCAAAAGCCGACCCTTGCGCAAAGGAAAACCGGCCGGCAACGGTCCCTCCTTCGGGAGCCCGGTCTTTTTTACAACGGAACCCCGCCCTCCGTCACGTTCCCCGGGCCGAAGCCGGGCTCACCACGCGCCACGCCGGGCCCGTCAGGAGCCCCGCGAGTCCACGCCCGCGAGGGGTTCAAGGTTCAGCCACCGACCTGCAGACGGGCGTCTTCGTTGAGCAACCGGGTCAGGTTCTCCCAGTTCACCTCGTTCATTTCGTTGAATGCGTGGAGGTAAACGGCCACCACCTCGGCCGGATACTTGCCCAGCAGGGTCTCCACGGCGTCGCGGAGTTTGTCATCCTCCACCTTCTCCGGCAGGGTTTCCACCACGCCGTCCTGGTGCGGAATGCCAAGCGCGTCCAAGAAATCAGCGAGCATGGCCTTGTGCTTTTTCAACAGCCAGGCGCGGATCAATGTGGCGGCGGCGGCGTCCAGCGAAGGTCGCGTGAGGGTGTTGAGAATCAGGGGGTCCCGCTGCGCACGCGGTTGCCGCAGCAGATAGACCGGCCGGACCCGCCGCGCTTCAGCCACCGCAGCCAGGGTGGCCTTGTAGGTCGGCTTGTCCTCCGCAAAGGCAAAATTCAAGATATCCGCCGCCAGCGAGGGCGACATGAACCCGATCAGTTCGTGTGACTTCAGCATGAACCTTCCACCCGCTTGATGATCCGGCCCGGACCTGCGCCGGTGCGTCAGGCCGGGCCGACCGTCAGGAAGCTAATCTTGTGCCGCCGGGCCAGCTCGCCGCAAGTCTCCTCTTCAAGGACCAGACTGCGACCGGCCTCGAAGGCGAAAACGGCAACCCCCGCCTGGGCGCAGGTCTCCAGCGTGGCCGGTCCCACGCACGGGATGTCGAATCGCATGTCGTGTCCTTCCTTGGCCACCTTCACCGCCACCGCCCCGCCACCGGGCCCTGCCAGTTCGCCCCCTCGCAACAGGCAACGGTCGGTCCCCTCGAACGCCTCCACTGCCAGAACCGTACCCTGCTTCACTACCACGAGCTGACCAATGTCCAGACGCGCGATTTCGCGCGCCATCCGGTAGCCGAAAGAGACGTCCTCCCACTGCTCCGGGGTGGGGTCGGGGCCCAACCGGTACCCCGCCCCCTTCATCAGCGGGCGCAACCAAGGGGTGGCCGCCAGGACTTCGATGCCCTCCTGGCGCAGTTCCTCGATCACCGCGCCGAAGATCGTGTGGGCATTGCGCTCTTTCAGGCGCATGAGCAGGGCCAGCGCACGGAGGTCCGGGCGCACCTCGTAAAGCCGTTTGGGTGCAATCTGTCCCGCCATCACACAGTGGCGCACCCCCCGTTCGCGCAGCGCGCGGATCAAGCGTTCCAACTGGCCCACACGGACCCACGCCATCTCGTCCACACACCGGGCCAGGGCGGGATCGGTCTCCCCTTCGAACCCCACCGCGACGAGTCGCTTCACGCCGGCGGCCTTCGCCTGCCGCGCCAGAAGGATCGGCAACGAACGGTTCCCGGCGATCAAACCCAGCGTGTCGAGTTGCGGGGGAGCATCCTGGCTGCCGGGAACTTGGACGTCGGGTGCCCGGCCTTCCCCACCGGGCTGCGGACCCGGAGGTGAAACGCCCGTTGCCACACGTTTCCTGCGGAAAAGGCCCATCACCGATCCCCACCCTCAGGTCCCGAACAGGCGGTCGCCGGCATCCCCCAACCCGGGCAGGATGAACCCGCGGTCATTCAGTTCCCGATCAATCGCCGCCGTGAACACCGGGACCCGTGGATAGCGCGCGCGCACGGCCCGTATGCCCTCCGGCGCCGCCACCAGATGAATCATCCGCAATCGCCGGGCCCCGGCAGAGGTCAAACGGTCCAGGGCCTTCAACGCACTCCCGCCCGTGGCCAGCATGGGATCCATGACCAGCACTTCGAACCGGTGCAACCCTTCGGGGAGACTCTCGTGATAAAAGGCGGCTTCCAAAGTGGACTCCTCCCGGCGCAACCCAAGGAAGCCCACCCGCGCATGGGGGATGAGCCGCAGGATGCCTTCCAGCATGCCCAGTCCGGCCCGCAACACCGGCACCAACAACACCTCCCGTTCAAGCTCGCACCCCTCCGTCCGTTCCAGCGGAGTTTCCACCCGGCACCGCCGCACCCGGAGGGATCGAGTGGCCTCGTACACCATCAAACCGGCCACCTCGGCCAGAAGCCTACGAAACTCCTGGGGCGGCGTCCGCCGGTCCCGCAACCGCGTCAGGTTGTGCCGGATCAGCGGATGACGGATGACGGTCACCCCGGCCACGCCATCTTCCTCCTTCAGGGAACCAGTGCCGGTGGCAGGAAGTACAGATGGCCGGTCCGCAGTTTGGGCAGTTCCACCCCCAGGTCCACCCGCACAGACTCGACCCGCGCCCTGCCGAACAGCGGGAACAGATCGGCGAACGTCAAACGCCGCTGATAACGCACCACGTTGGCGTCCTTGATCCCGGCCAATGCAAGGGCCCGTTCCCTAGCGGTCTCAAAATTGCCCAGCTCATCCACGAAACCCAGCCGATAGGCCTCCGCGCCGGAGAACACACGGCCATCGGCGTAATCTTCCCAGCTCTCCACCAGCCGACGGCCCTCCGGATCGTTGGCCTCCGCAGCGGCGTTTCGCCCCTCGGCCACCACCTCCTTGAACCGGCCAAACACTTCGTCAATCAGCGCTTGCAACATTTCCCGTTCCTCGGGCGGAATTTCGGAAGGATCCCGCGCCCCGCTGAGCATGTCCTTGAACCGGCCGCTCTTGTACGTGTAGGGACGGATGCCCACCTTGTCCATCAACCCCCGGTAGTTCCATGTGGACAGAATCACGCCGATGCTGCCGGTCAACGTCATTTCATTGGCGACAATCCACCGGCTGCCCACCGCAACATAATACCCGCCCGAGGCCGCCACATTCTCCATCACCGCCACCACCGGCTTGTCATGCTCCTCTTGAAAGCGCCGGATGGCCCGGTAAAGCTCGTCCGACGCAATCACCTCGCCGCCCGGTGAGTTGATCCGTAGGATCACTGCACGGACCCGATGATCCTCACCTGCCCGCTTGAGCTGGGCCCGAATGATGTCCACCAGATCGTAACCCATCGGATCCACGAAGTCGCTGCTGATGATCCCCTCCAGGTCCACCACGGCGACCTTCCACGCCGCGTCGTGATCCTCCAACACCACCTCCTCCAATCGCGGACCACCTCCCCGCGCCGCCACGGACACGCTCTCCAGATGCAGAAGCCCGGAAACAAGCGTCCATGTGACCCAGAGCCCGAAACCGAGGAACGCCAGCACGATCAACCATACCCAGCCGCGGCGTCGGCGGCCGCCGGAAGGCGGAGTACCGGTGGGACGAATCACGGGCGGAACCCCCGCTCCCGGGGACGCGCCTCCCGCACCCCATCCACCCGATGCAGAGGCCCCAGGTTGGCCGGAAGGGTCGTATGTCATGCCCTGACGCTAGTCAAAGGCCCGTCCGGCTGCAAGAGCCCGACCGAGGTCGTCAACCTGCTCCGTTCGGCCGCGCCGCCGCACACCACCATCCCGGAGCCCGCCCTCCTTCCGCCCACCCGGTGGACCCCCAGCCCCGGCACTGAACACGACCTGCCCGTTGTCCCCAGAAATGGGGATACCGGAAGCCATCCCTTTGTGACACATTGGCGGCAGCTGGAGCGAGAGAAAGGCAGTTCGAACTACCGTGTGCGATCGAAAAAGTGGGAACTGCCACACTGCGCCAGGCGAGACAATTTCGGTGCTTGGAGTCTCGAGCAAACGGGCCGGACAAACGTCCGGCCCGAATGCTTGGGACGCCCCGAGCCCGGGGACCTGCCGTCACCCCCGGCCATGTCCGATTCCTGACCGCACTTCACCCCGGCCAATTCCGTCGGCCCCGCCTCGCATCATCCACACACCAACCGATGCACACCCAGGCTGACCAGGAAACCGCCGCACAACCCGAGCACGTTCTTCACAGCACAATTCCAACGACTTCGACCGGGCCGGACACGTTCCCATCTCCGGGACGCCTCCGCCAACCCTCACCAAACACCGAACAGCACCGTTCCGCCAGGAAACCCGGGCCCGGCACCCCAAAAGATGGCACTCAGACAGAACCAGGGCAGGTCGTGCAGCCCTGCACCGCAGATCAGGAAGGTGAACCATGCCGCCCAAGCCCGGGGCACCCGTCTCCGCAGAGGGGCGTACACGTGATACCAGAGTGCGTATCGGTACAGGGGGTTCCAACAACGCCAGAAAGCGGCAAAAGACGGAGCAAAGAACGGCTCGATCAACAACCGGGCCACGGCCCTCGCCAGCCCGGTCACCCCGGCATAACTTCGCCGGACAAACTGCCCGAACGGGGGCCTCGTCAACTTTCGGGATCGTGCATGCAACGTTGATTTCAACTGTGCACCCGGACGGGACGGAACGCCGGTGGCGCCGGCCACACCCATTGCCCGGAGCTCCCGAATGCGCTGGCCCGGGAAGACTCAAGCCGGCCAGACAAACAACGGCCACTGGACCCCGTTCAGCCCTCGCAGCCCCCGGCCCAGCGTGGTTCGGCCCCGCACCAATCGGCCACCTCGCACAGTCGCTGGTAATACTCCTCCTCCATCAGGCCGAGCAGCGTGGCCCCGTAGAGCAGACAGTGCTCGTCGCGGACGACCGGACCGTAATTGATCACCGGCACCATGTAGGCCACGGCCGCCACCACATCGTCGGGCCGCTGGCGCAGACACGGCCGCACGTAGAGCACGCGTCCCTGGCCGGTGGGATCGCGAAAGTCCAGCCCCGGCTCGGCAAACTGATGGGCTGCCATCTCACCGAATTCAAAGGCCAACCGGACCGGGTAACGAAGACAATCCGGGTCCTGCAGAAACCGCGGTAGTTTCTCGAAAGTCAGCGGCGCATACTTCGCGTGAGCCACCACCGCCTGCGCGTGAAGGTGCTCCCGCAGGGCTGCCTGGCCGAGAGTCTCCCACTCTTCAGACGAGAGCCGGCGCAGCTGAGCCGGGTCGCGCAGGTCCGGCCCGGCCGGACAACAGACTTTTTGTTCACTCTCCTGCATGGTGGACAAACGGTCCCGAGGCCACCACCGGCCCGGACAGGGCCTTGCCCGCATCGGGCACGTGACATTGCAGACACTGTGACCGCCACGGGTGGGTCGTGGCGATTCTCTGCCGGCCGGTCGGCCCGTGACAAGCCAGACAGTTCTCCCTCATGCCGATCGGGTGAGGCACCGTGGGCGGGGCGAACGGGTGCGCCCGGTCACCCTTGCCCCAGCCCTCCAGACCCGTGAACTCGTTGGTGCGAAACACCGGCACGTCCCGCCGGCTGCCGTTGACGTGACACTGCTGGCACTGGGTGAACTCCGGATGCGGCACGGGCGCGATGGCCCGCTGCCTTTTTTCGATGCGGTCCTCGCGGGCGTGGCACTCGAGGCAGTACCGGCCGTCCCGGTCCCCGGCAAAGGAATGCGGCATGACCGGCGGGGCCCCCGCGAAGGCGCGCCGGCCGGCGGCACCCGGCCGGGGTTCCAGCCACGCAGCGGCATCGCTTGCGGACCTCCCCGCCCCCTCGGCCGGCTGCACCTCCCGCGTGGCGGGAGCCACCGGTTCATCCTGCGCCGGAATGCCCGGCCCGGCCGCGCCCCAGGCCGCCAGGCCCAGCCCGATCCAGACCGCCCATCGTTTTCGGTTCCTCCATTCCATAGTGGCGCACCCCAGCTGCTCCGCCGGTTCAAACCTTCTCCACTGCCACCGCGCACTTCTTGTAGTCGGGCTCCTTGGAAAGCGGGCAGAAGGCATCCAGGGTCAGCCAGTTGATCAGTGCCTCCTCCGCAAGAAACGGCACGAACACCGAACCGCGAGCCGGCGTACTGCGACCACCGACCCAGGCCGGCAACACCAGTTCGCCCCGTCGCGTCCGCAGCCGCACACGGTCGCCCGTGCGAATGCCCAGACGTGCCGCATCCTCCGGATGCAATTCCACATAGGCACCGGGCATGGCCCGGTGCAGTTGGGGCACCCGGCGGGTCATCGTGCCGGTGTGCCAGTGTTCGAGCACCCGACCCGTGCACAACCAGAACGGGTACCGGTCGTCCGGCACCTCCGGCGGCGGCTCGTAAGGACGCGCCCAGATGAAGGCCTTTCCATCCTTCAGCTTGCCCCAGTAAAACTCCACGCCCCGGCCCGGTTGCACAAAAGGATCCTCCCCCTCAACGAACCGACGGGCCGTTTCCCGCCACCGGCCGGTGGCGTCCTTCACCACCGGCCAGCGCATGCCCCGGGCCTTCACCAGTTCCTCGTAAGGCGCCAGGCAGTAGCGCTTCATCTCGGTGAACGGCCGGTACTCCTCATACATCAGCCGGCTCACGTTCACCTGGCGGAACACCTCCCACTTCCAGATCTCCAGAGGCCGACCCTGCTCGTCCTTGTAGGTGAAGAGGAACTCGCCGTCCCGGTCTTTCATCCCTGGATGGCCGAGCTCGTACAGACGCCGCGCCACGGCGATCACCTGCCACAAATCGTCCCGGGCCTGACCCGGTGGGTCCACCAGCCGAAACCATTGCTGGGTCCGCCGCTCGCTGTTGCCGTACAGCCCGTTTTTTTCCACCCACATGGCGGAGGGCAGCACCACCGTGGCCAGCTCGGTCGTCGCCGTCGGATACACGTCCGAAACAACCACGAACCGCTCCCGCAGACGGTCGGCCAGCTTGTGCAGATTGGGAAGCGACTGCGCCGGGTTGGTCACCTGGATCCAGATCCCCGTCAGTTCACCCCTGGCCAGCGCATCGAACATCGCCACCGCATGGTAACCGGGCTTGGCAGGAATCCGACCCGGCGGCAGCTTCCAGAGCTCTTCACACTGCCGGCGATGTTCCTCGTTGGCCACCAGCCGGCCTCCCGGCAACGCATGGGCCAGTGTGCCCACCTCGCGACAGGTGCCGCACGCACTGGGCTGTCCAGTCAGGGAAAAGGCCGTGCTGCCCGGTTTGCCGAACTTGCCGCTCAGGAAGTGCACATTGTACAGCAGGTTGTTCATCCACGTGCCACGGGTGTGCTGGTTCACGCCCATGCACCAGAGCGACAACACCCGCCGGGTCGGATCGGCAAACCGGTCGGCCAGCAACTGCAACTGGTCGGAGCGCACCCCCGCCACCTTGGCCACATACTCCGGCGTGTAGGTTTCCAGCCACCGCGCGAACTCCTCGAAGGTCATCGGCTCGCCTTCGGCATCCGGGCCCTTGCGGAAATGGCAGTGCCGTTCCACCCAGGCGCGATCGTACCGGCCCGAGCGGATCAACAGGTGGCAGATGCCGTTGACGATGGCCAGGTCACCCTGCGGCCGGAACTCGATGTAATGATCCGCCTCTTCCGTGGAACGGGTTCGGCGCGTGGCCACGTCAATGATCTCCACCCGTTCCCCCCGCGTGCGGCGGTCCACGATGCGCGACCACAGGACCGGATGCATTTCGGCCATGTTGTTGCCCCACAGGATCACCGTGTCGGCCGCGTCGAAGTCGTCGTAGCAACCGCTGGGTTCGTCCACACCGTAGGTGGTCAGCATGCCCACCACCGCGCTGGCCATGCAGAGGCGCGCGTTGGGGTCCACATGGTTGTTCCCCAACCCGCCCTTCATGAACTTCATCACCGCGAAACCCTCGCAGATCGTCCACTGACCCGAACCGTAGAAGGCGAAGGTGGACGGACTGCGCAGGATCTCCCGCGCGATCCGGTCAATGGCCTCCTCCCAAGTGGCCGGCTCCAGCCGGCCGTTGCGCCGGATGAGCGGAGTCGTCAGGCGATCCCGGCCGTAAAGGGCCAGCCCGGCGTGATATCCCTTGGCACAAAGCAAGCCGCGGTTGACCGGGTTCTCCGGGTCGCCCTGCACGGCGACCACGCGGCCATTTCGCACCCCCACCAGCACGCCACAACCGGTGCCGCAAAACCGGCAGGGGGCCTTGTGCCAGGCCAGGCCCGCTTCCGCCGGTTCCGCCCCCCGGATCCAGTGGCCGGTGAGGACCCCGCCGGCGAACGCCAGCGCCATCTGTTTGAGAAACTCGCGGCGACTGGCCGCGGTCCATGTTGCAGCTTGGGTTTCCTTCATCGTTGCCCTCCGTTCGTCGCCGGGTCGTCCCAGCCTTCCTCGGTGTAGTGCCCCACCGGCACGACCTCCCGCACCCCGGGCAGGCCGGCCAGGCGCTCGCGCATCGCGTCCGCCGCCGCCTCGTCCGGCGTCACCGCCACCACCGCCAGCCCGCGCACATGGGCCGCGCCGACCTCGACCCCTTCCCAGCCGGCCAGCGCCGCTCGCACGCGCTCCTGGTCGGCAGTCCAACACAACAGGATGTAGGCCGTCACCGGCATGGCACTCCGCGCGTCATTTCGAATAACGTTTCAGAAACTCCCGGCGCTGCGCCTCGCGCCGCGCCTTTTCCTCCGGATCCATCTTGCCCAGATACCACTTGTGATGGTCGTGGTTGAGGGTCTCCTCGATCAATTGCTTGAGTTTCTCAGCCGCGGCGCGCCGGGCCGGATCGTCCGAGTGCAGGTTTTCTTCGGCCAGTTTCTGCAGCTCGGGGATGTACTCGGAATAGAAGTGCTTGGCCACCTCGTAGGTCCCGTGCCAATGCGTGTAATCCGGGCCCATCATGGAGGCGCCATGCCGCGCGCGGCGGCCCTCGTGATGCCAGAGTTCGTACCAGATGAAATCAATCTTGTGCGAGAACTGCGGCCCGGTCAGAAGCTCGCGCGCGGCCTGATAGAGGGCCAGCCCCGGTTTGGCAAACTTCTCATGATACAGGTCAATGAGCGCATCGTACTGCTGGAAGAACGCGTCCACGTAGTTGGCATTGTGACAGTTCATGCACACGTTCATCATGTTGGCCCGGCGTTTCTCCCAGGGCACGTCCTTGCCCGGCAGCCCGAGCTTGGCATCGGCCACCTCGGGCCGGATGGAAATCTCGGGACGGTTGTTCCAGGAAATCCGCATGCCCACGTCGTGGGTAACGGGTTGATCCCGCGTCGCGCTCATGTGACAGGTGGCACAGGTGGGTGCCGCCGAATAATCCTCGCCCACCACCCACTTCGGATTGTCCAACGCCATCTTGTCCACGTTGGCCCGGTAGGCGATTCCGTGCTTCGACTCGTTGTAGATCTCCATCTGCGGATGATCCGGTCCCATGTGACACTTCCCGCAGGTGTCCGGCGTACGAGCCTGCGCCGCGCTGAAGGCGTGCCGGGAATGACAGGCCGTGCAGGCGCCCTCCGAGCCGTCCGGATTGATCCGTCCGATCCCCGTGTTCGGCCACGTGGCCGGATCCGGCCGCCGATTCGGCAGGAGTTTCACCTCCGCTCCGTGGCACTGCCAGCAGCCCAGCACCGCCGCGGCGCTGTTGCCGTGCGGAAAGGCCGGCGTCTTGAAGGCGTTGTTCCCCTCCACCACCTCGGCCAGCGTGTTGTCGAGCGACCCCAGGATCCGCCCGCCCTTGGCATGATGCGAATCGCTGAATTCCTGCACCTCCTTTTCATGGCAGCGGGCGCAGTCCTTGGGCGTCACGATGGTGGCAATCAACTGCCCGTAATGTTCGTAGGCGTCCGGATCGGTTTCCATGGCCATGTGGCACTCGTAACACCCGACGTTGGCGCGGTAATGCTTCGAGCTGCCCCACTGCTCGTAGATGACCGGACTTTCCTTCTTGTGACAGGCCACGCAGGCCGCGCTTTGCGGCGAGAGCTCCTTCAGCGTGAAACCCGCGTGTGCCGGCGTGCACAGGCCGAGGCTTGCCGCCCCGGCCAGCATGACTGCGATTGGCATCTTCATGTTCCCGTATCCCCTTGGTTGCCCGTTGACATTGTGGTTGTGAGCGAAAGCTCCCCCGGTCCGGCCGGGCGCGCCCGCAGCGCGCCGCTCATGATCGGCACGGCCACGTGCAACATCCACGAATACAGCAACGCACCCAGCGCCCAGATCCCCAAACAGACCAGCGTCTCGTTCCACGTGGGCAGGTACTCGACCACCTGCCCCAGCGGCGTGGGTACGAACCCCGGCACGATCAGGCCCATGCCCTTCTCGATCCAAATCCCCACAAAACACGTGATGCAGGCGAGGTTGAGCCACGCGATCCGTCTGGCCGCCGGCGTGATCAACAACAACAGCCCTACCGTGTCCAGTGCGATGGCCGTCCAGATCCACGGCACCAGTCCGTCGTGACCGTGCAGACCGAAATAGAGATAGTGCGCCGCGGCCGTGTGCTGGGTGGGGAAGTAAAACTCCGTGAACAGCTCACATCCCAGCAGGAACATGTTGATGATCATGGCCACGGTCATGATCATGCGCAGCGTGTGTAGCGGCCGGTCCCCGATGTGATAGTCGGTCAGCCGCCGAATGATCTGGAAGGTCAGGATCATCAGCGCCGGTCCCGCCACAAAGGCCGAGGCCAGGAACCGGGACGGCACAAGCGGATGATGCCAGTAACTGCGGCCCGCCAGACCCACGTACAGGAACGCCGTCACCGTGTGGATGCTGATGGCCCACACGATCGAGATGAACACGAAGGGTATGTAAAAGGGCCGGGCCGGTTTCCGCCCGCGATACCGGCAGTACAACAGATAACCGGAAATGTGCAGGTTCAGGAGCAGGTACCCGTTCAGGACGATCACGTCCCAGGAAAGGATGGAGCCGGGAAAATTGAAGATCCCGAACGGCGGGATCATGTGATGGAAACGCTCGGGATGGCCCAGGTCCACCATCACGAAAGACAGGCACATGATGATGACCGCGATGGCCATCAGCTCCCCGAACACCACGACCTCGTGCATGTGTTCCTGCCGGTAGATGTAGGCCGGAATGACCAGCATCACCGCCGCCGCCGCCACACCCACCAGGAAGGTGAAATTGGCAATGTAGGCCCCCCAGCTCACCTGGTTCGTCATCCCCGTCGTTTGCAGGCCCTCGACGAACTGGCGCGCCCACGCGTGCAGCCCCACCAGGACCAGCACTGTCAGGAAGCTCATCCAGGCGTAGAACTTCCATCCCCCGGAGAAGGACAGCCGGGCCACGCGCAGCAGGAATGTCAGGTATTCCTTCATTTTTCGAAGAAATAGTAGAAACGCGGCAGGGTGCCGACCTCCTCCTTGAGGATGTACACGCGCTTGTTCCGCAGGATGTAACTGATCTCGCTGTCAGGATCGAGGAGATTGCCGAACACCCTCGCCCCCGTGGGACAGACCTCCAGACAGGCCGGATATTTGCCCTCCCGGGTCCGATGCAGGCAGAACGTGCACTTCTCGACCACGCCTTTCGGCCGGATGCGGTTGCTGAGGTAACTCTGGTTCGAATTGATGGCCCCGGGCGGGATCGTCGGTTTCTTGTAATTGAACCGGCGGGCGTCGTACGGACAGGCGGCCATGCAATAGCGACAGCCGATGCACCAGTTGTAGTCCACCACCACGATGCCGTCGGGTTCCTGCCAGGTGGCCTGCACGGGACACACCTTGGTGCAGGGGGACTGGCGGCACTGCTGGCATTGCACCGGCATGTAATACTTGTCCGGTTGCGGAACCCGCTCGGGATTGTAATACACGTTGGAGGTTTCCAGGTTGATGGCGCCCTTCTGAAGTTCCAGCACCCGGATGTAGGACATCTCGATGTCGTCCGGGTCCTCGCGCGACTGGTTGTTTTCGCGCAGGCAGGCGTGGGCGCACTTGCGGCAGCCTATGCACCGCGTGAGATTGAGCGCATAGGCAAATTCCACACCGGGGATCGGCCGAATGTCGCGGATGTGCGGCCGCACGCCGTACTGGCGCTCGGTCTCCTCCTCCAGCCGCCGGAGGATGCGGTTGAGCTCCTCCGGGGTGAGTTCGCGATAATGCTTCTGCAACAGCTGCTCCAGCGTGATCTCGCCCCGTTCCAGCTCCAGCAACGGCCGCAATGCGGCCATCAGACCGGCCATCCCCACCAACGACGCCGCCGCGCCCTTGAGGAAGGTCCGCCTCGTGATCGGCTTGTACACCTCCTCGAGCGAACGCGAGGGTCCGGGCGTGGCTGCAGGGTCGTTCATGGTCGATGCAGGTTCCGGGCGGTTCCGGTGCGCTCGGGCGAGCCGGCCGCCCGCGGCGGATACCGCAGGGGCGGCAGGGGTTTCATGGGCGCAAAAGCCGGCCGATGCGGATCATGACACTGGATGCAGCGCAGTTGCGTCTGCAGGCCGCGCCGGGTGTCCCAGTAGCCGTTGCGACGGCCGTGCACGCCCGCTCTCCAGTCGCGGTAGATCGTTCCGTGGCACTTGGCACAGAGCAGGACCACGTCCTGCTCCGGGATTTCCGAGCCGTCATAGTCCACGAAGGCATTCCGGTTGGTGGGGTGATGACAGTTGAGACAGAACCGGTTGTTGCCGTGCTCGAGCCGGATGTTCTGGTGTTCCACCATCGGCCGGTCGTAATGCCACCGGGCCGGCAGCAGCTTGTGACATTCCATGCAGTTATAGGTCCAGCCCAGCTTCACCAGATCCAGTCCCTTGGTGGCGCGGGGCGGGGTTTTGTCCAGATGCGCATCCTCGGGCAGTCCCACCGGCGGCTGCTGTGCCGGGGGCTTTTCCACCACGGGAAGTTCGACCGAAAGGGCAGCCGCCGCGGTGTCCTGACCGCCGGCGGAAGTGCCCGGCGGAACCGGGGCAGGGCCGCCCGACGCCCCGCCGCGCAAGCCCAGGGCCGGGACCATCGCCACAGCCAGCACGGCGCTGCACCACCGCAGCACCGCCCGCACAGGTACACCCGGCGACCGGTTCTGCCGGCTCGTCTGTGACCTCGTTGTCACGCTTCTTTCTATGCATCACCCCGCACGGCGTGTCCTTGACGCAAATCAAGCTCGCCGGCAGGTGGCCGGGCGCGGCCGGACCAGGCGCCCGCGATGCGAGAGAATCATTGAAGTCGCGTGCGGCCCGGACTACGATGTCGCTGTCAGCGAAGATCGGCGAACCGGCGGAAGCACCAGATCGTTCTCATTCCCGGCATCTGTGGCCATGAACACGCAAGCATCCCATACGCCTGGCCCCTTCCAGTCCGAACCCGTGCAGCCTACGGATCCGTTGAAGCAGCAAACCCGCCTGTGGGGGTTGATCCTGCACCTGTCGTTGTTTGCGGGGTATGTGGTGCCCCTGGCGGGGCTGGTGGCACCGGTGATCATCTGGCAGTTGAAAAAGGGTCAACTGCCGGGCCTGGACGCCCACGGCAAGGTGGTGGTGAACTGGATTCTCTCGGCCATTCTCTACACCGTGGCGGGCCTCATCCTCACGTTTGTGGGGATCGGATTGCTGGTGCTGTTCGCACTGGCGATTTGTTCGGTGGTGTTTCCCATCGTGGGGGCGATCAAAGCCCACAACGGCGAGCTTTGGCGCTATCCATTGAGCATCCGGTTCTTCCACTGAGGGAGGAAGGAACGTAACGTTCCCGGGGCTGCGGGGCGCAAAAGCACCCGGATCGGTTCGCGGCGCCGCGCGCGACGAGCGCGATCGCAAACGGACACGCCCTTGTGATGGTTCCGCGGCGGGCCTTGCGGATCCCCGGAACGGTCGCGTCGGTCAGTCGTTGCGGGGGTTCATCCGATCCAACGCCACGGCCGCGAGGATCACCATGCCCTTGATCACCTGCTGCCAGAAGGGCGAGACGTTCAACAGGAACAGTCCGTTGTTCAGAACTCCGATGATGAGGCAGCCGAGCACCGTGCCCGTCACCGAGCCCCGGCCGCCGGAAAGGGAGGTGCCGCCGATCACCACCGCTGCGATGGAATCCAACTCGTATCCGAGGCCGGCGTTGGGTTGAGCGGAATCGAGGCGGGCGGTTACCAGCAGACCCGCCACGCCCGCCAGTCCGCCGCCGAGCGTGTAGACCCAGAGTTTCACGCGGTCCACGGGCAGGCCGGTCAGCAGCGCGGCTCGCTCGTTGCCTCCCACGGCGTAGAGGTAGCGTCCAAACCGGGTCCGCCGGGTGACCATCACGAAGACAACCACCCAGAGGGCACAAATCCACACCGGCATGGGCACGCCCCACCAGAAACCCGTGCCCAGGAAACCGAATGTCTGGCCCAGGCCCGTGATCGGGTAACCGCCGGTCCACAACATGGTCAACCCCCGCGCGATGCTCAACGTCCCGAGCGTCGCCACGAACGGGGGCAACCGGAAACGGGTGATGACCAGGCCGTTGAACCAACCCATGGCCAGCCCCACCAGAATGCCCGCCAGGATCGCCCCACCGGCGGTGAACTGCAGCATCACGCCAAACATCGGAAGGGGCAGACCCTCCTTCAACAACCCGGCCGCCACCGCGCCGGCAAGGGCCAGGACCGCGCCCACGGAAAGGTCAATCCCTCCCGAGAGAATGATGAGGGTCATGCCCACCGACAGACACAGGTTGACCGAAATCTGGCGGAGGATGTTGAGGCCGTTTTCCACCGTGAGAAAGCGGTCGGACAAGATGCTCATCAGGAGCACCATCAGCACCAGCCCCAGCAGCGATTGTCCGCGCGCCCACCAGTCTCGACTGTCTCGTATCATGCGTCGTTTTCGCCACTACTGCTCGGGTTTTGGTCCGGGCCCGCGTGCGCCCCCCGTGCCGGGGGCCGACCGTCCGGAGGGTCAAGGGGAAGGCTCATCCGGCTGCGGATCCGGGTCCGCCCGGCCGCGGTTGCGGGCCGGACATTCCATGGTCGGACCGGGGCAGCGCCGCCGCCATCAGGCGTTCTTCCGTCGCCTCGGCACGGGAGAACTCGGCGGTTTTCCGTCCCTCGCAAAGCACCACGATCCGGTCCGAGACGGTCAGGATCTCGGGCATTTCCGATGAAACCACGAGGATTGCCAGCCCCGCCCGGGCCAGTTCGTCCATCAGCTCGTAGATCTCCCGCTTGGCGTGGACGTCAATGCCGCGCGTGGGTTCGTCCAGGAGCAGCACGCGTGGGTGGGTCGCCAGCCACTTGGCCAGGATGATCTTCTGCTGATTGCCCCCGCTGAGGTTGCGGACCCGCTGTTCCAGGGAGGGCGTCTTCACCCTGAGCTGCTTCAGGTACTGCTCCACCAGCTGGCGCTCGGCTGCCGACCGGACGAAACCGAGTCGGGTCAACCGCCCCAGACAGGCCAGGCTCGTGTTCTCCCGCACACTCATTTCCAGGATTAGCCCCTCGGCCTTCCGATCTTCCGGTGCCAGGGCCAGTCCGTGTGCGATAGCCTCGATGGGCGAGCGGATCCGGACCGGCCGGCCCTCCAGGTACACGGAGCCGCTGAGCCCGTCCGGGTGCAGGCCGAACAAACTCTCCAGCAGCTCTGTCCGGCCGGCCCCCATCAATCCGAAGATGCCGAGCACCTCGCCCCGGCGCACCTCCAGCGTGATGTCTTTCAGCAGGTGGTCCTCTGCCCGGGTCGGATGCCGCAGGCCCAGTCCCTCCACCCGCAGCACCACCTCGCCCATGGGCCGCCCCCGTCCACCCACCTGCCGCGGGATCTCCCGCCCCACCATCATCCGGATCATCTCGTCCGGGGTGAGCTCCGACAACGGCGCCACACCGATCATCCGCCCGTCCCGCATCACGGCGACGTCATCGGCCACGTGTGGAAGTTCCTCCAGCTTGTGCGTGATGTATGCAAGGGCCACGCCGTGGCGCTTCAAATCTGCAATGATGCGATAGAGCACCTCCACTTCATGCCGGGTCAGGGCCGAGGTGGGCTCGTCCATGATGATCACCCGGGCGCGGGTCGAGAGTGCCTTGGCAATCTCCACCACCTGTTGCTGGCCCACTCGCAGGCGTCCCACCGGCGTGGTGGGGTCCACGTTCAGATCGAGTCGGGCCAGCAGCTCCGCCGCCTCCGCGTTCATCCGGCGATAATCCACCAGGCCGGGCCCGCGACACGGCTCACGTCCCAGGAAAATGTTCTCGGCCACGGTGAGTTGCGGCACCAGGTTGAGTTCCTGGAAGATCATGGCAATGCCGGCTTCGCGGGCCTCCCGCGGGTTGGCGAATCGCACCGGACGCCCCTCCAACCGGATTTCACCCTCGTCCGGCGGGAACACCCCGGCCAGGATGTTCATGAGTGTGGATTTGCCCGCCCCGTTCTCGCCCAGCAGGGCCGTCAACCGACCCCGCCTGAGCACCAGGTCCACACGGTCGAGGGCCTTCACACCGGGGAAGCTCTTGCTGATCCCTCGCGCCTCCACCACCACGGTTGCCACTGCGGCCGACGTGTTCATGGAAAGGCCACCTTGAAGGGCACCACCCGCAGGGGCGCCACATCCCGCGACGGGTCGGCGATGTCCACGCACCCGGCGAATTCAACCACCGTACCGGGCTTGGCCCCTGCCCGCAGCTCCGGCAGAACTTGTTCCTCCACCCGGCGATTCAGCGCGGCGGAGATTGCGTTGAAATCGCGGGAGTCCGGAAAGTCGTTGACGTCCACGAGACCGCAACCGTCCCGGATCGTGTTGCCGAAGACCGGCCCCAGCTCGATCAGGATCGCCACAGGCCCGCCCGGCTCCAGCGCCAGCCCCACCTGGTTTTCGTCAACGGACACGACCACCCCGCGGCCGCGCACCAGGAAACCCACGGTGCGGCTCACCCCCAGCCGGTGCCCGTGGCGCTGGATGGTTTGCTCGGGATCTTCCCGTAATCCGGCCAGCAGGGCCGCAACCTCCACCGCCCGGGATTCGGCGGGCAGCAACTGTTCCCGCCAGAATCGCTCCACAAACGCCTCGGCATCGAACCGCTCGCCCTGCAGCCGTTGCCGACCCTGCTCCAGCGGCACCACGTGAAACAGCGGGAACTTCAGCGTGAGGACCCCGGCCAACGCGACGCCACCCAGCCACGGCCACACGCGCCTCCACCACCGCCCGACGGTCGACAGGGAACGTTTCTCATCCATGGCCCGCATTCACCCCCGACTGGCACGCATGCCGGACAGATGTTGAGCCGGGAACGGTCCGGCCGGGCCCGCACCCGTCCGGTCCGGGTACCACGGTCGCCCTGGCCGGTGTTGCCGCGTGCGTCATTCTTTCCGGCCGTATCCCTGGTACAGGTGCACGTTCTCCGGCGTGACCAGTTCGACCGCCACCGGGACCTTTTGGGGAAAGTCGCGCCTGCCCTTGAGATACTGGTCGGCGTACTCGGCCGCCGTGCGGGCCATGACCTTGGGGAATTGCATGCCCGTGGCGGCGATCCTGCCCTCGGCGATCAGGCGCACCACATCTTCCGCGCCGTCGAATCCGAACACCTTGACCTTGTCAGCCTTGCCCGCCGCGGCCAGCGCCTGATAGGCGCCCATGGCCATGGCGTCGTTGCCGCAGAACACGGCGTCAATGTCCGGATGCGCCTGCAGGATCGCCTCCATCACCTCCAGGGCGCGGGCGCGGTCGAAATCCGCGCTTTGTTGAGCCACCATCTTCAACCCCGGATACCGGTCCACCACACTGTGGAATCCCTTCGACCGGTTCCACGTGTTGTTGTCACCCACCAGCCCGAGCAGCTCCACATATTTCCCTTCCTTGCCGACGACCTTGACGAAGTACTGCCCGATGGCGACCGCGCCGGAATAGTTGTCGGACAGGATCTGGCAGACCGCCGCGTCCGTGGCGTTGATCTCGCGGTCCATGCAGAACACCGGTATGCCGGCATCCTTTGCCTTGCGTACGTTGGCGATGGAACCGTCGGCGTCGGTGGGGTTGAACAGGATGGCCGCGTAGCCGGAGGCGATGATGTTCTCGAAATGAGCCGCCTCCTTGGCGGGATCGTTCTGGGAATCGAAAATCGCGGCCTCATAACCCAGCTCGCGGAGGCGGTCGCGTGCTGTCTCCGCCAGCACGACAAACCAGGGATTGTTCAACGTCGAGATCACGACGGCCACTCGTTTGGGTCCGGTGGCGGTCTCACCCGAAGGTGCCGAGCCCGGTTTGCAGGCCGTCAGCCCACAGGTCAGCAAGCCGAACAACCATGCCCACAGGATGGCCCGAGGAACGGGGTTGCGTTTCATAGATCGTCTCACGCCAGGTTCACCGTTGGGTTCAACTGGAAACACCCGGCCCACCGGCAGGGGCGCGGCCGTGATCCCGCGCGTGCCGGTCTCCGGGCTGTTTGGATCCGTCCAAAGCCTCATGTCAGTACGCGGCGCACCGCATCTTTCCAACCCGCCACCAGACGTTCCACCGCCTCCGCAGGCATCTGCGGAACAAAACGACCGGTCTCCAAGGACAGGCGCGCCAGTTGAGAAAGGTCGTTGTACACCCCCATGCCCAACAGCCCGGCCATCGCGGCCCCCAGGGCCGAGCCGTCCGCCACGGGCGAAACCTCGATCTCCGTGCCCAGCATGTCAGCGATGAACTGCATGAGAAACCGGTCGCGCGTGGGCCCGCCGTCGGCCCGCACACACCGCAACGGCACGCCCGATTCGGATCGCATCATCTCCAGCACGTCCCGCAACTGGTAGGCGATGGATTCCTCCGCCGCCCGAACCACGTGCTGACGGGTCGCATGGGCCGTCAACCCCACGATGGCCGCCCGCGCCTCCGGGCGCCAGTACGGAGCACTCAGCCCGGCAAAGGCCGGCACCAAATAAACACCGCCGTTGTCAGGCACGCTCGCAGCCAGGGTTTCAGCCTCACGGGCGTCCCGGATCAGCCCGAGCTGGTCGCGCAGCCAGGCGATGGTGGCGGCCGAAAAGTTGATGATCCCTTCCAGGCAGTAGGTCGGCCGGCCCTCCAGCACCCACGCCAGTGTGGTCACCGATCCCCCGGAAATCAGGCGCAACTGCCGGCCGATGTTCAGCAGCACGGACGAACCGCTGCCCAGGGTAATTTTCGCCATGCCGGGCTCGTAACACCGCTGCGCGAACAGCGAGGCCTGTGAATCGCCCATCACGCCGCAGATCGGGACCGACCGCGGCAACAGCCCTTCGCAGGTGGTCTCGCCAAACCGGTCCCGGCTTTCCCGAACCTCGGGTAATGCGCCCGGCGGCACCTCGAACAATGCACACAGTTCCTCATCCCAACCCAGCCGCCCGATGTCGTAGAGCAACGTCCGGCACGCATTGGTCGGGTCCGTGGCGAACACCCGTCCGCCCGTGAGCCGGTGGATCAGGAAGGCGTCCACCGTACCCACGACCGCATCGCCGCTGCGCAGTCTGGCGGCAAGATCCGGCCGGTCGTGAACCAGCCACTTCAGTTTCGGGGCCGAGAAATACGTGTCCAGCCGCAGGCCGGTCCGCTCCGTTACGAGCGACCCGTGGCCCGCCGCCTCCAGTTCCCGGCAAATCGGACTGCCCCGACGACACTGCCACACAATAGCCGGATACAGCGGCCGACCGGTCCGCCGCTCGAACACCAACACCGTCTCCCGCTGGTTGGCGAGACTCAGGCAGACCACCTCCCCAAACCGTTCGCCCTGTCGCGTCACCAGTTCCCGCACCACCTCGAGGACGTTCTGCCAGATCTCCTCCGGATCGTGCTCCACCCAGCCGGGTCGCGGGTAGTGCTGGCGGTGTTCCCGCGACGCCTTGTCCAGACAGCGGCCCTGCGCGTCGTAAAGCAGTGCCTTGGTGGCCGAGGTGCTCTGATCAATTGCCAGTACGTATGCCATGATCCGTTCCGGTTCAGACCCCAACCGCGGCGGCGGGTCGCGCCACGCCCAGCAGCTCCCGGGCGGTTTGTGCCAGTCCTTCCATGCTGATCCCGTAGTGCCGGAAAATGTCGGCCTGTGATCCGGTGACCGTCTCCTCGTCAGGGATGCCCACCACGCGGAACGGTTTGGCCACACCGGCCTGCAGCAGCACCGCCGCACAAGCCTCGCCCAGCCCGCCGTGAACCATGTGTTCCTCTACGGTGATCAAGCAGCCGCATTCCCGTCCCGCCCGCAACACCGACTCCACATCCAGCGGTTTGACCGTGTGCAGGGACAGCACCCGCGCTTGAATCCCCTCCTCTTCCAACAACGCGGCGGCCAACAGCGCATGGACCACCGTCTCGCCGGTGGCCAGGAAGGCCATGTCCCTGCCCTCCCGCAGGCAGATCGCCCGGCCCACTTCGAAACGTGTCCCAGCCGGATGCAAATCGTACATCGGCGCCTTGCCGAAACGCAGAAAGAAAGGCTTCTCCGCTCGCGCAGCCGCCCGGACGGCCTCGCGCGTCTCGAAATTGTCCGCAGGGACCACGACCGTCACGTTGTGAATGGCCCGCAAAGCGGCCAGATCGTGCAACGAGTGATGCGTGGACCCCAACGCCCCGTAACTCACCCCGGCGCTGATCCCCACCAACACCACCGGCACATCGGAGTAACACACGTCGTTCTTGATCTGCTCCAACGCCCGCGCGGTCAAAAAGCAGCTCGGTGACACGGCGAAAGGTTTCATCCCGCAGGCGGCCAGTCCGGCGGCGATCCCCACCAGGTTCTGCTCGGCAATGCCCACTTCGATCAACTGCCGGGGCAGCGCCTTGCCAAACGGCCCCAGTTTCCCCGAACCACGCGAGTCGCTCGTCAACGCCACGATGCGCGGGTTGGCCCGCGCCAGTTCCTCCAGCGTCGCGGCAAACTCCTCCAAGTTCGGCCGGCCCGGCCGCAGGCCGAGCCGCGCGGCCCTGGCCCGGGCCGCCTCGCTCAACATCGGAGGTGCAGGTGCGCTCATGCGATTTCCCGAGAACCCTTGCCGTTTTTTCTCATGCGGGCACTTCCCCCCGCAGGCGCTGCTCCGCCGCGTCCAGTTCCGCCAGAGCCCGCGCCAGTTCCTCGTCCGATGGCACGCCGTGATGCCAGCGCGCCACGTTTTCCATGAAACTGACGCCCTTCCCCTTCACGGTGTCCGCCAGCACAAAGGTGGGCCGCCCGGCCACGGGCGGGTCCGTCAGCGCACGGGTCAGCGCGGCGTAGTCGTGTCCGTCCACGCGCCGGACCGTCCAACCGAACGCCCGCCATTTGTCCTCCAACGGCTCGTTGCACATGACCTCCCGGGTGGGCCCGGTAATCTGCAGGCGGTTGTGGTCGAGGATGGCCACCAGATTGTCCAGCCGGTAATGCGCCGCCGCCATGGCCGCCTCCCAGACCGAGCCTTCGGCCAGTTCGCCGTCACCCAGCAACGTGAACACGCGATACGGCGCGTCCTGCAGCCGGGCGGCCAGGGCCATGCCCACGCATATGGACAATCCGTGGCCCAGCGCCCCCGTGTTCATCTCGATCCCCCGGACGTGCCGCGTGGGATGCCCCACATACGGCGACCGATACCGGCACAGCGTCTCGAGGTCCGACTCCGGAAAGAACCCCCGATCCGCCAGCACACAGTAAAGTGCCTCCACCGAATGTCCCTTGCTCTGGACATACCGGTCGCGATTCGGATCGTCCACCGCCTCCGGGCGGACATTCAGGACGCGATGATAGAGCACAATCAGGATGTCCAAGCAGGAAAGCCCTCCGCCGGTGTGCCCCGCCCCGGCATGATGGATCACCTGCAGCAGTTTCCGCCGCAGCGCAATCCCCTTCAAAGCCAGTTCGCGATCGGTCATCTCCCCTCGGCAACTCCGGTCGTCCGGGCCGGATCCGTACCCGGCACCGCCGCCCGACCCGGCCCCACGACCGCCGTCGCCGGCCCCGGTCGGCTTCCTGTCAATCCCACACGTTTCCATGATTCTCCGGTCTGGTGTAATCCACGTACTCTGTTGGGTCCGTGCCGTTGAGGTACTCTTCCACGTTGGTGTAACCGTCCCCGTCGCGGTCGGCCGGACCGTCGGAGGAATCGTGCGGATTCAGTCCGTGCCGGACCTCCCACTCGTCGGGCATCCCGTCGCCGTCCGCATCGGCCGGCGCGGGCGCACTCCGGAGGTCCGGCCAACCGCCCGCGGCGCCCGGATCGTCAATGATACCCAGGCCGGCCCCGTAAGCACCGCCGAAACGGGCCGTGCCGGTCCGCACCTCCTCAACGATGCGCGCATCCACGGCGTCCTGTCGCGGCAGGCTGGCACCTGCATGCCGCAGGACCCGCTCGAACGCCTCCTCGGCAGAATGGGTCGTCACCGACGCAACCGCGAACGGTCGGAAAGCCTTCAACTGTACCGCCGACACACCCGGTTCGGGATGAACCCCGAGCCAGTTGTCCTCCGAAACTTCCGGCGCACCGATCACCCGGTTGCCGGCGATCCACCAGTTGTGCGGCCGGTGGCCCAACGAGGGCTGGGCCACCCGGGCCCGCACGTTGCGTCGCGTGGCGGGTCCCGGTTTGTACAAACAGTTGACCAGGTTGACCCGCACATCGCCGTCGCCGCCGTAACAACTGTTGTAACCCCAGTTGTAAATCACATTGTTCCGCAAATCCACCAACTGTGGACCGGTCGCCCGGCCGACCACCCGGGGGTTCCGACTCGAATGGTGGGCCAGCAGATTGTGATGCCAGGAGGCACCCTGACCGCCCCAGATCCCGCCGAAACCGTGTTGCCCTTTCACATGCACGGAGGCGTACAAGCTCTCGCTGATGATGCACCATTGCACCGTCAGATTGCCGATCGCGCTGTACATCGAGACACACTCGTCCACGCTCCAACTCATCGAACAGTGGTCTACGATCACGTCCCATCCCCTGCGTCCACCCAGGGCGTCCACCCCACGCCCCGAAGCCGCACCGGGTCGGAACCGCAGATAGCGAATGATCACGTTCGTCGCCCCCGCCAGTTCCATCGGATCATTCTTGAGACAAATCCCATCTCCGGGCGCCGTCTGTCCCGCCAGCGTGAGGTTTCCGTTCCTCACCACCAACGGGGACCGCAACTCGATCGTGCCCGAAACTCGAAACACCACGATCCGCGGACCTTCGGCTTCGATCGCGGCGCGCAGACTGCCCGGACCCGAGTCCTCCAGGTTCGTCACTGCAAGGACGCGGCCACCCCGGCCGCCGGTTGCCCGGGCACCAAACCCTTCGGCACCGGGAAAGGCAGGGACCACCGCTCCAAGAGACAAGGCCCCGAACACGAAACCCAACCCCAGCACCAGCATCGTTGCGGGGCGGCGCCGTCCCTCCGCACGCAAACCCGGTGCCGGCTCTCGATCCGCTCGCTTACGGCATGCCATCGGCTTGGAAAACGGTCACGTCCCAGCCCAGGTAGTTCCCCCAGGCCTCCGCCAGGACCGAGGCGGTGCGGGAACAGGTCATCACCACATGATGTTCGAACCCGTTCCGACAGACGAAACGGAGCACCTCCTGCAACCGCGGCACCCGCGCCACCGCCCGATTGCCGAAGGTCTGCAGTTCATCGTTGGTCAGCTCGCCCTCGCCCACGTAACAACGCAGCCGGCCCTCCGCGTCTGCCGAGGTGATCCGGCCGTAGGTCAGCGGACCGGCCGGCGTCCGGCCCTCGAGCGCACCGTAGGTGTTCTCCACACCAAGGATGCTGCCCAGGATCGGTGCGTTGGCGATGCGGATGTCCGGCAGGAAGCTCTTGGCCCAGTTGCCGCAGTGGAACAACACGCACTTTTCCGGGTCATCGCCGTAGTTGTTGTTCCAGTCCACCAGTGCGGCCGGCGTGCCGCTGGCCAGTTGCATCGCATACATGGTCAGCGCCCCTGTGATGTCCACCTCGCAGGCACTGGGCAGGAACCGCTCGCTCATCATGCTCATGAGCGTGCAGACATTGCACCCGTAATGCCGCTGCAGCGAGGTCCAGCATTGAATCGCCGTGGCCTGCAGATGATGAGTGTTCATCCAGTCGGCCAGGACCACACCCAGCTTCGCCATCTGGACCAATTTCTCCTCCGGCACAGCGGGCGCGGGTGCGTAGGACCGGATTTCGTCCAGCTTGGCCACCACCGCCGGATGCCGGGCGTCCAGTTTCCCGGCGGCCCCCAGCACCTCCGACAGGTCCACCGTGGTCACCGAGATGCCGTGTCGCTCGAGGATCTTTTCAGAATACCGCACGGTGTTGAACGCACCCGGCCGCGCCCCCACGGCACCCAGGCGCAACCCGCGCAGTCCCTTCACCACCCGGCACACACCCAGAAACACCTGGAGATCCCGGCGGAATTCGGCCGAGAGCGGATGCACCACGTGGGAGCGTGTGAGACTGAAGCGGATGCCGGCCTGCACGAGGTTGTTGCATACGGAGATCTTGCCGCAGAATGCGTCGCGGCGCCGGGCCGGCGACAGCTCGTCCGGACGATCCGGATACGCCTGGATCAACACCGGAACGTCCAGTCCGGACAGTCGCAGTGCGTCCAGAACGCCCTTTTCATCGCCGAAATTCGGCAGGCAAACCAGCACGCCGTCGATTTCGTCGCGGTGCTTTCGAAACAATTCCGCACATTTGCGCGCATCCGCATGCGTTTCCACGCCGCCCAGTTTGGTGTCATGGTCGCTCAACTGAACGGCCCGGATCCCCATCTCTTCAAACAGCCGGTCCAGGTCGGCCCGCGCCTCGGTCACCAACTGATCCGGGAAAAAATCCCGGTTGCCATAGATCACGCCCAACACCGGCGTCTTCTGGATCCCTTTCATTTTTCCTTTCCCATGTCTTTGAGAAACCGTGGGAGGAACCATCGTCCGGGCACCCCGCCCGCACCCGTTCCGTTCACTCCTGCACCTCCACGATCACCCGTTTGTAGCGCGTCAGCCGAGGCACGCCGTGATCGGTCACGGCCAGGATGATGTGCATGGTGCCCGTGCCCGGCGGCATCACCCGCCGCGTGGGCACCACAAACCAGGCCCGTGGCTGATCAAAATTCCGAATCTCCACGGGCTGCCCGCTCACCGCACTGGAGACCGTGAACGTCCCCGGCTCGGGATAATAAAACCACTCGTACGACACGGCGTCGCCGTCCGGGTCCGTCGTCCCTTCGGCGCTCAGGTCCACCCGCTCGCCCCGGTGCGCCACCAAACGCTCCGGATGGCCCAGGCGCGGCACCGGCGGATGGTTCGCCTCCTTGTACGATCGGATCGTCCAGTCCATGCGGGCGGCGAAGTCGTTCTGATATGCCGCGCGCCACCGCCAGATCGTCGCATGGTTGCTGGTGTGCCAGTTGCCGTCCACGCCCTTGACCTCGTCCATGGCATCGGTCCAGATCGGACGGGTCTCGGCCTCCAGGTGCCACTTTTGTTTGCGCGGCGTGTAGAGCTCGTAGCGGCCGCCCCATCCGCCCCAGTCGGGACGCTCGGGCACGTTCAGTCCGTTGCGGATCAGTCCCAAAAAACTCGGCGTGTCACCCTCCATGAGGTATTCCGTGCGCGGATACTGCGCCCCCAGCGGGCCCTTGCTGCGAATGTTCCGGTCCAGCCACGGATTGTCCACCAGCGAAAAGTCCGCACCGGTGAAACGGCCGTTAAACTTGTCGCCGCTGATGCCGCTCCACGTGGCGTAATGATAAGCACCACCGGGATGAAATCCCGGGCTCACGATGTAAAACAGATCCGGAAAGTTCCGCCGAATCCACGGACCGGAATCGTCCTGATCGGAGATGGTGTAAACCCGCAGCTTGGACACGAACCGCGCCACCTCCTCGGGCGAACGGGTCGCCCGCACCTTCCACAGCGCCTGTGCCAGTACATTGGGCCCGCCCCAGACCGTCACCCACAACGGACGCGGATCCGGCCTGTCCACCGCGGCAATCAACAGTTCGGATCCGGGCGAATCTTTGCCCTCTCCCACACCCTCCATGCCGTACACCGGCAGACCTTCACGCACCACACTGAGCAACTGTTCCTTCGTCGGCCAACCCGGCTCGTGCTGCATCAGGTTGTCCCGGACCTGGCCGTATGCCTCGATGATTTCCCGGATCCGCCAGGCCGCCGTCCGATTCCGCTGGTGCACGGAAGTCGTCGCCACCAACCCTTCGATGTCGAACTGATTCGCATAGACCATCAGCCGGACCATGGACTGGGCATCGTCCGGCTCGTTCTCGATGTCTGTCAGGACAAACAGACGCACCTTCTCTTCCGACTCGGCAGCCCGCGCGCAGACCACCGCGCCCAGGCAGACCATCACCCACAGGCAGACTCTGTGCATCCTCATTGCCGTTTCTCCTTGTTCCGTTTCTCCCTGTTCATGCTGCGTGGCACGGAACCGGTCGCCGGAGCGGCTCGCCCCGCTCGGAAGTCGCCCGCGTCGTCAGCGGATGGCCGGGCCGGCAGTTGCCGGGAGCGACCGTCTCCGCTCCGCACGGATCCGGCCCACGCCGCCTCCCGCGCGGGCTCGAACGCTGCACCCGGCCCCTGGCCCGGGGCGCCCGCATCCGACAGCGCCGCATCCGGTCGGCGAAGTCCCGCAGGTAATCCTCCCGCCACCGGCTCACGGTTCGAGCGCCCGCGTGAACCCCCTCGGCCCATTCGGGCGCGGGATCGTCCGTCCACCAATGGGGCAGCCCCGGGTCCGGCTGGCGAGCCGCATCCGGCCCGGCCGGCACCACGGTGAGCGCGCCGGTGCGCCCGTCCCAATTGCGCGAACGACTTTCCACCACGAACCGGTAGACCCCAACCGCCTTCGGTGAAAACCGCACCCGCAACGTCCCGTCGTCCAGCAGCGTGAACCTCAGCGCCTGGTTCTCCACATGAAGGGTCGTCTCCGCCGCGGCCTTGTCCCCCTCGTCCACCTTCAGTGCCAGCTCCAGAATACCGAAGACCTCCAATCGATCCGCCTCCGTCGGCAACCGGTCCAGCTGCAAACGGGGTCGCCGCCAAGCACGAACAAACCGGCCACCCCACCCGGGCCGCCACGGTTCCTCCGGGTTGCCACGCAACAACCAACCCACCGAGGGCGCATCGCCCATCTTCAACGTCGGCAACTTCCGCATGAACAACTCCCCCAGCGCACCGTGTCCGGCCACGTACCGACGCGGAAACGAGTCGTTCCCCCACGGGTCCGACTTGTTTCCACCGGTGAACCAGCCGCGATACGTCGAGTTGGCCTCGATGAACCAAAGCTCCGGATGGTGGTTCACCAGATACTGATAAGCGTCCGGGCTCCACTTCTTGTTCGGTCCGCCGATGAAGTACACCCGCAGCCGCGGCAGGATGTCCGGTGCATCGTGGAGCGCCTGGGCCAGATCTTCCAATCCTCCCCACACCAACACGTGGAGCGGCCGCGAATCGGCACGCCGCGCGCAACGCACAATCCATTCGGAACCTTCGGTGGACGACCGGTACCCGGCGTACGGCGCCGGTTCGGTCGCCCCCTGCTTCGCCAGCGCCCGCAGCGCCTCCGGCGCAGGGTAACGCTCCGACCAACTCCGTAAACGCGGATAGTCCCGTTCGTAGGCTTCGATCACCTCCAAAAGGTGCTCCTTCCGCCCCGGACCGTACGGCGACGAGATCAACCCCTCCAGATCCAGCACGTCCAGGTAAACCATCAAGTGCACCAGCGACTGAAAATCGTCCGGATCCGTTCCCCCGACGTCCGTGCTCACCACCACACGGTGCCGGACACCGTCCAAGGCACCGCCGCTGGCGGGCCGTTCCTCGCCGGCCACCAAACGCCCCGCCGTTAGCATGATCCACACGACCACACCCCACACGGCCGCCCGCAGGCAAACACCTCCCCCGCGCCGGTCCTCCAACCGACCGCCACCATCCCTCACGTAGAGTCGAACTCGGGCCAGGGTTCCCATGCTCACCCCTGCTCGCCTCCGGCGCCCTCACAGGGCCCGTGCTTCCATCCTCACCCTAGCCGAATGACGTCGAGGCTTCTTCCTTGAAAACGACCGGTTCTCCCGGAATCCTAAGGTCCGTGAAACAGTTCGACACCCGGCGACCTGAGTTCCTCCCGTACGGTTTTACCTGCGAACTGTGGATGCCGGCCTGCATGCCGCGACCGGACAAACACAGCGAGGTGGAACTCAACTGGTTGCGATCGGGTTCGCTCACCTACCTGCTGGGCGGCCGGCGCGTCACCATTCCGGCGGGCCGTCTGGGCATCTTCTGGGCGGCCATCCCCCATCAGATCGTCGCCTTCGAAAGGCATCACCCCTATTTCGTGGTCACGGTGCCCCTGGGTGAATTCCTTGCCATGGGTCTCCCACCCGAGTTCACCCACCGGCTCCTCGAGGGCGAGTTGATGCTCGAACCGGGCCCGGAACCCACCGACCCCTTGAAATTCCAGCAGTGGGAGCGTGAATGCCGGCAACCGGATCCCTCGGTCGAACGCGCCGTTCGACTCGAAATCCAGGCACGCCTGCTCCGTCTGGCCCGAAGGATTTCGCAACGGCCCCCGGCCTCCTGTCCCGACCCGGCCCTCTCTCGCGCCGACCAGCTCGCCTGCTACATCGCGCGGCACTACCAGGAACCTCTCACCGCCTCACGCATCGCCTCCGCCCACGGACTCCACCCCAACTACGCCATGACCCTCTTCCGCCGCGCCTTCGGCACCACCATGACCGAATTCATCACGCGCCACCGCCTCTGCCACGCCCAGCGCCTGCTCGTCACCACGGACCTTCCCGTCCTGGAAGTGGCGCTTGCCGCCGGGTTCCAGAGCCTCAGCCGTTTCAACGAGGTTTTCAAAAAACTCTGCGGCTGCACCCCGCGCGAATATCGAAAAGCCCATCAACCCCCACGCGAAGCTGGCGGCCGGAGCACCCGCGGTTCAAACGCCCGACTCGCGCGGCCCCAACGCGCCTCCGCCGCCCAACCCCAGGCAGACCGTTGACCAGCGCCCTCCACCGGCCACGTTCGCGCGCTCACCGGTCTCCGCCGAGACACGAAACGTCGGCCGCAGCCCCCGTTCTCACCCCGCCCACTGATAATTGAGAAACCTCCACAGCAAATGGAGGTGCACCGCCAGGTTCAGCATCACCCAAACGACCGCCGGCCACGAACGCCTGAACAAACACAAAAACCCGCCCAAAGCCACGAACAACGGAAACGTACAGGATTCGAACCGGATGTAGGACACGAATCGTCCGCTCAGCGCCGGCACCACGCCCAGCATCGCCGTCCAGGCCCACAGGTCCCGGCCCATGAACCACTGTACGGGCAAACTGTACACCAGCAGCAGGAATCCCACACGGTCGAGCAGTGAACTGTGAAACTCGTGCCACGACCGCACATCGAACAGGCTCTCCCAAAAGCCCCGCAGATCCCACAAGTGCGAGATGGCATGAACCCCCCAGTATTTCTGCGCTTCCACGCCCGCAAAGGCGTTGCCGGTCCACAACTTCATCAGGCCCAGGTACGTCCCCCACCCCAGCACCGGTGCCAACACCAACACCCAGGCCTTCCCACCCCACCCGCTGCCGCCGGCGGTCACCCGTTCCTGCTCCTCCCGCCACCAGCGCCACCGGGGCAGCCATCGGCCCCGCATGTGAAACACCGCCTGCCACGCCAGCGGAACGACTCCAAACACCCCCACCCCGCGCGCCAACGGCGCCAGATACGCCGCCACCCACGCCGGCCCGAAGCGATGGCGCTCCAAACCCCACCAAAGCACCATGAGCAGCAGAAAAAACAGCGACTCACTGTAAATGAACTGGAAAAACAACGACCCCGGAAACGCCACCAGCGTCGCCAACGCGACGTCAGCCACCCGTTCCCCCCAACGCCGGGCCGTCACCCGATGAAAAAGACACCAGGCCCCCGCCGAGAAGAGGTTGGCCAACGCCAGCCCCACCACCACATGGTTCCACCCCGTCAGCGCGCCCGTCAGCCGCACCAGCAACGGCCACAGCGGATAAAACGCAATGGATCGCGCCTCCGGGTTGTACCCCTCCGCGCTCAGATAGAGATAATGTTCGGCGTCCCAGGTCGCAAAATGCCGTTCCCACCGACCCCGTCCTTCCTCCTGCCAACCCCGGGGAAACCAGGTCCGCAAAATCGCCCGCGCCGTCTCCCGCTCGAAACTCGCTTCTCCCTCGAACACCATGAACGCCACCACCGCCGCGTATGCCAGCTTGACCAGCAAGACCGTCCGCACCACCCGCATCCATCGCCCCGGTTCATAAGACCGATCCCCGCCGGCGGTGGTGGGTTGCGTCGTCTGCTCACGCCTCATGTTGCACAGGAGGATCCTCTTCCCTTTTCTCCGTGTGGACCGCCACCCGCAGCGGGTCCATGGGCCGCAACGTCCCCATTCCGCCACCCCAGCCGAATCTCAGGTTCATCCAGAAGTTCCAGACGCTCACCAACACGATCGCGTTGAAATTCGAGAGATACACATTCCATCCCAGACCGTGCACCTGCAGGTTCAGCAAAAGCACGCTCAGCCCGATCCCCGCAAGGCAAATCACGTTGAACCGGATCAGCCGCCGCAGCCTGCCCCTCCAAACACCCCACGCGGCCGCACCTTCCTCCACCCCTGCCCGAACCGCAGTTCCGTTCGCCCGCCGATCCCCCCGCTCGGCAAGGTCGCGGAAGGTCCACACTTCGTTCCAAACAAAATTGTTCAACAACGCCGCCTCCGCAGCCAGGGCCTTGCTCAGGCTCAGGTTCCAGCCCAGGCACGACGGCGAGGCCAGCACATGCAGAAGCGACATGTCCAGCGCCATCCCGGTCATCCCCACCGCGCAGAATCGGACATACCGGCCGAACAACCTGGCCCATGCCCGGTTGGTGCATGAACGGCAAAAGGCCGGCCCCCCTCCGCCTCCCGGCTCCACGTGCCCGCCTCCCCTCTCCCCGCAGCCACTCGCATCTGCTCCGACCGCAGCCCCATGGCCGGCGCGGTCTGAATGGAGGCCCTCCCGGCTTGCCGGGCCGTCGGCACAGGAATTCGAGCCCGCTTCCCAGTTCACCGGCCCGTCCCCTGCCAGGGCCGCCATGTGGCCCGCTCCTGCATCCACAGAATGTCCGGATTTCCCGGCATCGGCGCGTCATCCCGCGGCGGATTCAACGTCCGTTGATCCTGCCAGACATGCCGCTCCACATGCCCGTCCAAAAACACCAGGTTCGCCCCCCGCCGATGCCGCACACCCGGCTTGTCCCGCAAAACCCATCCGCCCGGCCGATCCCGCACAAAATCCCATTGCAGGGCAAAACTCCCGTCGTTGATCGTCTCCACCCGTTCATCCACGAAGGTCAGGAACTGCGAAGGCGGCGGCAGAGTCATCTCGCTGATCTTGCGGTACGTCGTGGCCGCAGGACTGACGATCGGACTGCCCACAAAACAGTTCAACGATACCGTCCGGACTCGCGGCAGCGGCACCGGCCCCAACGGCACCGGGTCACGCGCCTCCGGACATTGCCAGATCGCCACCTCCCCGCCCAGGTATGGCGCCAGCAAACTTTGTCGGAGATAGGCCGTGTTGGTGCAGTCCGGCCCGGGCAACCCCAGCCAACCTTTCACCCACTTCTCGCCCGGCGCATCCCAGTCCCCGTCCGCGTTCGGCGGGACCCGGTCATTGTGATCCTGTGCATAAAGAAGCAGCGCCATGCCGAACTGCCGGAGATTCGACGCGCATTGCGCCGTCCGAGCCCGTGCCCGCGCGGCCGACAAGGCGGGAAACAACAACGCAGCCAGGATCCCGATGATCCCGATCACCACCAGCAGCTCCATGAGCGTGAAGCCACCGGTCCGATACCCCTCAGGACGACCTTGGCTGCCCGGGATCATCGCCAAATGTTTAGCCCCACCGCCCACACCGGTCAACCCAGCCCGGGCCGGCCACCTGCCCGCGGTCCCAACCGCACCCGGCGGCGACGCAGCCCTCAGTAAGAGCGCCAGGCATCCCAAGCCACGAGCGTCTCGAACCGGCAGATTCCCATCGAAGCCCACCGGCACGAACCTGGAGCACTTGACCGGCCGAACCCCACCTTCGAATGCGTCTATCACAGCCACCATGGCCTGCCCCTTCAACCATTCCGCCAACCCGCCCGCCACAAGTGGAACGCACATCCCGCTCCGAAGGTTCACGCGTTTCGTCGTCCACCCACTTGACCCGGCCAAATCTCCAACCCTCGCCACGCAGGTCAACCGTCATGACAGCAACCACTCTCACCAAGTGCACATCACCATCTGCCCTGGGTGGGCACACCGCGACGGAGCATCAGCACGGTCAGGCACCCCACTCAACCCGGGCGGCCGACGCGGCAACCCGCCTGCCCCGTGTCACGCGCCTGCCGGGATCACGACCAGCGGCACCTGACCGCGCTTCCCACGTCGCGCGGTGAACCTCCTTTCATGCCCCGGCATGTAACACTGTACAACTCAACGGCTGTCACCCGTTTCTACTCCGACGAATGGCACTCGCCCAGCAGACCGGGCCGCGCGTGCGAGATGCCGTGCCTGTTCTCGCAGATCGTTCATTCTTCCAACAACCGTCGCAGGTTTGGGCGAAATGTCCCAAGACCCTTTTCCGCCCGCTCTGCTGTGCGGTTCGGAACACCACTCCTTGCACCTGCACTTCGTTCCCGCGCAAAACATCCTGCCACTTTGACCAACAGTGATTTTTTTTGCGTGGGACGATTCCGCGGTCTTTCGGTGCCGCGGCATCACATGCCCGGCCCGGCGATCATCGGGTGACAGACGCCCACCGCCGCAACTTCAACTGCCGCTGACGCGCGGGCATGCCTGGCAACCGCCGCCCTGACCGTCGGCCGGGGCGTGCCAGCTACGCCCGGGCTCCGGAGTTTGCCCGCGCTCAGTCCGACACCACGAGGGCCGCCGACTCCAGGTCCAGAAAGAGCGTCGCACTCCCGTGCCGCCGCAGGATCGAAGCCGGGCACGCAGGATCAATCGGGCCCGTCAACGCGCGAGCGATGGCCAGCGCCTTGCGCCGTTCCGGGACCACCGCCAGCAGCCGGCGCGCCCTGCACAAGGCCGGAAGCGTCAACGTGTACGCAAAGCGCGGAACAGCCTCCAGATGGGGAAACCAACCCTCGCCGACCTGCTGTCGCCGGCACGCCTCGTCCAGCGCCACCAACTTCACCAGGTCCGGATCTTCGAAATCCGCCACGGGCGGATCGTTGAAAGCCAGGTGACCATTCTCACCGATGCCCAGACAGCACAGGTGCAACGGCGCTTCCGCCAACAACGCGCTGTACCGCCGTATCTCCTTCAGCGGCTCCGGCGCATCCCCACACAGCTCATGCACGCGGCCCGGCCGCACCTTCTCCACCAGCCGCTCCCGCAAAAAACGCCGAAAACTCGCCGGATGGTCAGGGGTCATGCCTAGGTACTCGTCCATGTGAAACACCTCCACCCGGGACCAGTCCACATCCGTTCGCGCTGTCAAAGCTTCCAAGAATCGGATCTGGGAAGCCGCACAAGCGAAGACCACCCGGGCACGTCCGTATTGTCGGATCGCCCCCTGCAAAACCGCGGCCGCCTCGTGCGCCGCCGCGACCGCAAGAGCAGCCTCGTCCGGATAAACCCGAATCTCCAGGAGCTCCACGCGCCAACAGCGAATCGGTTCGGGAATCTTCTCCGGCGTCGGCGCTGCAGCTGCCGGCTCCTTGTCGCAATCTTTGTACGGGTCACTCATACACCGACGGCGCAGAGTCAGCGTAGGGCGCGTGCGGCCCCGGCCAAGCCTTTTCGATGGACCACCACCACCGCGGGGGAGCCGGATGGGCCGACCCACCTGACCGGGCATGGCCCCATGTTCCGGACACCCGGTCCACAGCCTTTTCTCACCCGCACTAAAGCACTTGACAGAACCGAGAGAGATTGGGCTCTCAGAGAGCCGAGCCATGACCGCCGGCCCCCCTCCAAGCGCACCATCGGATCGGGGCCCCTGGCTCGGCTCCGACTGTATCAGGATCCGGCACTCCGCTCGTGTCGTGCCCGCAAGGGCGCCGCCTGCAGTTTTCGCGCAATTGCTCCAAGCGCCCTGCATGCACAGGGTCAACGACGCGGCTCCTGCTTGCCTCAACCGATGGAGAGTGGCCACCCCCAGGGGGAGCTTGCTGTCCGTAACCCTCACAACCGCCGCTTCGACCATGTCTCCTCACGGCTTATCCATCCCGAACCCGCGCGAGGCTGCCGTTGACAAACCGGAGTGCCCGGGCTCTTTGCCGTGGCATCAGGCATTCTTGATTTCTTCAGCGGTGCTGCTTGTTCTTCTTGCCCTGGCCAGGTGGCTTGCCTTGTGGCAAACGCGCGGCTGTCCCTTGTCGGATCCGCCCGACCCCTCTTTCCATTTCTCTCCGACCGAACTTTGGAGATTGGCGCTGCCTACGTTGAGCTGATCTGCGGCATCAACGCGGTTCTGCAGAAGGAGACGCCGTCCGGTGCGATGGTTGGCCATGTCCCTGGTGGCCATGTCGGCCTGGCTGGGCTGGCAAATGGATCAGAGGCTCGGCAACGAGCGCCAGCCCCGGGCGCTCTCTTGGAACGAGGTCCTGCAGAGGAAGCGCCCACGAAGGCAGAAGAAGGTCCGGATCCCGGCCGATGGTTCTTACGAAGGCCCGGATGAAGCCGCGCAAGCGGGCAAGCTCCAAGACGCCTACGGCTGGGATCCGAACACAGGCCATCTCATGGCCTCGGCGTACTTTTTTGTTCGAGACCCGGAGTTCATCGAACCGGATCTGGCGATGGATCCGAACATCCCGCTGTGCGCCGACCCGCGTCGTGTCCGGGCGAAGATCGGCCCGGAGACGCTTCGGATCGAAAGGGCCGAGCAGACACCCGATGGATGGCGTCTCCGATTCGCCGGCCCCACACAGTCCCCATACCGACGCGGCGTTCAGCCACTCTTCGTCGCAACCGTTCTGCCCGGACAGGTCGCAGAAGCGAATCCTTCTCCCAGCCGGCTTCTGCGGCTGCGCTGGCGGGCGAGTCCGCATCAGCCGCAACGGCAGGACGAACACCCGCAGACACGGTGACCCGGCCGGCAGAAGCATCGGCCCTGACGGCGTGCGCTCGGAGGGTCGGACGCCCCGGACCACGCCGCTCTCCTTTACAAGTCCGGACCCGGACGACACCGGAGCCGCGCCGTTCTGCAGGCCGGTGACCTCCAAAAGCAGCGGAGTCAGGATCCGCCCGACCGGAGTCGTTGCACCAGTCGGGCCATTTCGATGGCGGTGTGGGCGGCCTCGAGCCCCCGGTTGTGATGCGGGTCCAGGCATCGCTTGACCGCCTGTTCCTGGTTTTCCAACAGCAACACCTCGTGGATCACGGGGATCCCGTGCCGAAGCTGGATTTCCATGAGGGCCCGGCTCACCGCTTCACCGATGTGCGCCGCGTGAACAGTCTCGCCGCGCAGGATGACGCCCAGACAGAGGATCGCCACCGGCGCCGCACCGGTCTTGGCGAGCGCGCGCCGGGCCAGCAGTTCGGTCGCCAGCGGGATTTCATACGCCCCCGGCACACGGACCAGCTCGACCTGCGCTCCGGCCTCTTCGAGGGTCCGGCGCGCAGCCCGGACCATGGAGTTCACATACCGACCGTTGTAACGGGAGGCCACGATGGCGAAACGGCCGGCCAGGTCCCTCACATCGGAAGTTCGAACCTTTCGCAGCATAGGTGTGGAAGGTGGGTCGAAGCCCGACCCCGTTCAGAGGAGGTGCCCCATCTTTTCGCGTTTCGTCCTGAGGTACCTGCGGTTGTAGGGGTTGGGCGGAATCCGCAACGGGATCTGTTCGACGATCTTCAGGCCATGCCCTTCGAGGCCGACCAGTTTCTTGGGGTTGTTGGTCAACAGCCGGATGGTGTGCAGGCCGAGATCGGCCAGGATCTGGGCACCCAGACCGTACTCGCGCAGGTCCATGGGAAATCCCAGCTTGTGGTTGGCTTCCACGGTGTCCAGGCCCTGCTCCTGAAGCCGGTAGGCTCGGATCTTCGCAGGCAGACCGATGCCGCGCCCCTCCTGCCGCATGTAAACGATCACCCCGCAGCCCTCGCGGGCAATCCGCTCCATGGCAGCGTGGAGCTGCGGCCCGCAGTCGCAGCGCAGCGATCCGAACACGTCCCCGGTCAGACATTCGCTGTGGACGCGAACCAGAACGTTTTCCCTGCCGGCCACCTCCCCCATCACCAGGGCCAGATGGTGCTGGCCATCCACGCGCGAACGGTACAAGTAGAGCTGAAACATGCCGTACGGGGTGGGAAGTTTCACCGATTCCACCCGCTCGATCAGCTTCTCGCGGGCGCGACGGTACTGTATGAGGTCCGCAATGGTGCAGAGTTTGAGCTTGTGTTTCCGTGCGAAGCGGCGGAGTTGCGGCAGCCGCATCATGGACCCGTCCTCGTTCATGATCTCGCAGATGACCGCAATGGGACGCAACCCGGCCAGTTTCACCAGGTCCACCGCGGCCTCGGTATGCCCGGCCCGCTGCAACACCCCGCCAGGTTTGGCCCGCAGGGGGAAGACGTGCCCGGGCCGAACCAGGTCGTCGGGCACGGCCGTCGGATCCGCCATCACCTGGATGGTGCGAGCCCGGTCCGCCGCGCTGATGCCCGTGGTGATCCCCTTGGCGGCGTCCACACTGACCTGAAAGTCGGTCCGGAAGGTGTCGCGGTTGTCCTTGACCATGCTGTCGATGCCCAGTTGTTGGAGGCGTTCGGCCGTCGTGGGCACACAAATCAGGCCGCGGCCGTACTTGGCCATGAAATTGACCGCCCGGGGAGTGACGAACTGGGCGGCCATCACCAGATCGCCCTCGTTCTCCCGGTCGGCATCGTCCACCACAATGACCATGCGCCCCTTGCGCAGGTCGGCCAGGACGGACTCGATGGAGTCGAACGAAGCCCGCATAACCCACCCACAGGGTACGCGAACCCGGCCGGTTCGCCAGTGGCAAAACCGGTGGCCACGGCCCAGCGCTCCTTGGACCCGGCCTGAAAACCCTCCCCCCGGCCCCGGCCGCACAAGGGCCAATCTCCCTTCTTTCGCTGGATTTTTGTGCCAACGGGATCATAGTGACGGCGGTATGAAGCTGGTTCTGTCTACGCACAACCTGAAGCTGACCGAGGCGATCGAAAACCACCTCGTGAGCAAGCTGGAAAAACTGGGCCGCCTGCTCCAACGCGCCGTGGACGCCCGCGTGATTCTGGAACGCGATCACGCGCGCGCGGCGGAACAGCAGTTCATCTGCTCCATTCGTCTCGGCGTGCGGGGACCGGACCTGTACGCGGAGGATTGCGAAAATGATCTTTACGCCGCCATTGACAAGGTGGTGAAAAAGCTGGAGCAGCAGGCGCGCAAGCTCCACAACAAACAAAAGGCCCGCAAGCACAAGCAAGCAGCCGCGTCCAAACGCCGCCGGCAGGAGGCCGCGGCCTGAACCCGCGAACGCCCCGGTTGCGGGCGTCCCCGGCCGGGGCACTGCCAGCCGTACGGTGCCGGTGCGCCCGGCAAAACGGGTGCCGACAGGAACCCTTGCGTCAGGCGTCGCAGGTGTGCGCCCGTGCCGGGAGGCGGTCTCCCAGCAGCAAGGACCCCATGCACGCATCCCAAGCTCTCTCCACCGGGTTCGCCCGCAAAGACAAGTCCACCGTCGCCAGCAGTCCGGATAGACCGGCCTTCATCCTCCGGGCGGCATGGGTCCTGCCCGTCGTCCGGCCGCCGATCCGGGACGGGGCGGTGTGGATTCAGGGCGACCGAATTCGTGCCGTGGGGCCGGCTCGCGATCTCCGGCCCGACCCGTCCGTGCCCGTCCGGGACCTTGGCGATGCCCTGATCCTGCCGGGCTGGGTCAATGCACATTGTCACCTCGATTACACCGACATGGCCGGCCGGATCCCCCCGCGCCGATCCTTCACGGATTGGATCAAGCTCATCACCCTGGCCAAGGCCGGGTGGTCGCTCGAGGATTTCCGGCGTTCATGGTTGAACGGCGCTGCCATGCTCCTGCGCACCGGCACCACAACGGTCGCCGACGTGGAGGCAGTGCCCGAGTTGTTGCCCGACTGTTGGAACCGCACGCCCTTGCGGGTCTTTTCCTTCTTGGAGATGACCGGCATCCGGGCCCGCCGGGAGCCCGCCCAGATCCTCGCCGAGGCCCTGGACAGGATCGAACAATGGCAGCATCCGCGCTGTCGCGCCGGTCTCTCGCCGCACGCGCCTTACTCCACCCGAGCCGAGTTGTTGCGGCAGTCGGCCGAAGCCGCGCGGCAACGGGGCCTCCTGCTCACGACCCACGTCGCCGAGTCCGGGGAAGAGTTCGCCATGTTCGTCCACGCCTCCGGGCCCATGTTCGACTGGCTCCGCCGCAATGATCGGGACATGCAGGATTGCGGCGGGGTCACGCCCGTCCAACACCTCCACCGGGCCGGTTACCTCGGTCCGAACCTGCTGGCGGTGCACGCAAATTATCTCGGCCGCGGCGACGCCGCCCTCCTGGCCCGTCACAAGGTCACGGTGGTGCACTGCCCGCGAAGCCATCGCTACTTCCAACATCAGCCCTTCCCCTGGCGCCGGTTGATCGAGGCCGGTGTGCGCATTTGCGTGGGGACCGACAGCTTGGCAACCGTGCCAACCGGGCGGAACCCACCGGAGCTGAGCCTGTTCGACGAAATCCACGAGTTGCGGCGCACGCAGCCCTGGCTGGGACCGGTCCGACTCCTGCGCATGGTCACGCTTCACCCGGCCCACGCCCTGGGCTTGAAGGGCCGGATCGGCGAGCTGAGTCCCGGCGCGTTTGCCGACCTGATGGTGATCCGCACCGAAAAGCTTCGCTCGGCACGGGCGGCCTACGAGGCGATCATCTCCCACCGGGGACCGGTCGAGGCCGTCTACATCGGCGGCGAACCGGTGTGGCCGCCACGCTCACCCGCTCCTTTCACTCCCCAGCCCGGTCCGCACGCATGAACCCACCCTGGGACGAACCCCTTGCAGAGGCGCTCGAACAACAGCGCCAAGCCGGCCTGCTGCGCTGCTTGATAGCGGTGGCCGCAGCAGACGCCCGAACCCTCCAGTTGGAAGGACGGTTCCTCGTCAACTTCGGTTCCAACGACTATCTCGGGTTGGCGCGGCACCCTGCACTTCAGGAGGCGGCGCTCCGCGCCATACGCGACTGGGGCACGGGCAGCACCGCTTCCCGCCTGATCTGCGGGTCGCTCGCCCTCCATCATGAGCTGGAGGAATGTCTGGCCGCCTTCAAAGGCACCGAGGCCGCGTTGACTTTCGCCACCGGCCACGCCGCCGCCATGGGCACCATTCCCGCCCTGGTCGGCAAGGACGACTTCATCCTCCTGGACCGGCTGGCACATGCCTGTCTGGTGGACGCCGCCCGTGCCTCCGGCGCCCACGTCCGCGTCTTTCGGCACAACGATGTCGCAGACCTCGAGCGCCTCCTGCGATGGGCCGACCACCAACGCACCGCCGCCGCAGTCGGACCGCGCCGGCCGCGGATCCTGATCGTCACCGAGTCCGTCTTCAGCATGGACGGTGACCGCGCGCCCCTGCGCCAGATCGTGGACCTCAAAGATCGCCACGGCGCATGGTTGTTCGTGGACGAGGCACACGCCACCGGCCTGATCGGCCCCGGGGGCAGCGGCTGCATCGCCGAAGCGGGTCTCACCGCGCGGGTGGAAATCCACATGGGAACCCTCGGCAAGGCCCTCGGCAGTGCGGGGGGATTCATCGCAGGTTCCCGACGGTTGATCGAATGGCTGGTTCAACGGGCGCGCACGTTCATGTTCAGCACCGCCCCGCCTCCGGCCCAAGTCGCAGCCGCCCGAGCCGCAGTCGAACTGGTCCAGGGAAACGAAGGGCAACAGCTTCGAGACCGTCTTTGGCAGAATGTTCGGAGCGCGGCTGCCACTCTGGCCGAACGGGGCGTGGTCCCCGCTGCCACAGCCCGGGCGCCGGCCAGCGCAATCCTCCCGTGGGTCGTGGGCGACAACGAGACGGCCCTGGCCTGCGCGGCAGCGGCGCGCCAGGCCGGTCTGTTCATCCCCGCCGTTCGATACCCGGCCGTCGGCCGCAAGGCCGCCCGACTGCGCATCACCATCAGCGCCGCGCACGAACCCCGGGACATCGAGCGGCTCCGCACACTGGTGATGGATCTGCAACAACGGTTCGGCCTCTCCAACAGCCGCGGTTCCACATAAAACCCGCCCCGGCCATGCACCCGCTGGCGCGACTCGATCACCGCTACGTCTGGCACCCTTTCACGCAAATGCGCGATTGGCTGCGGCAGGAACCCATCGTCATCGTCTCCGGCCGCGGATCGCGCCTGTACGACGTCCACGGTCGGGAGTTCCTCGACGCCAACAGCTCCATCTGGACCAACCTCCACGGACACAACCATCCCCGACTCAATGCCGCTCTGACCCGCCAACTGCGCAAGATCGCCCACAGCTCCGCCCTCGGCCTGGCCAACGAACCGGCCGCACGCCTGGCCGCCGAGCTGGTCCGTGCCGCCCGCACGCCCCGCGCCTCAGGGCCAGCCCTGACCAAGGTCTTCTATTCCGACGACGGCTCCACCGCGCTCGAAGTGGCCCTGAAACTCGCCTACGAATTCACCCGCCGCACCCGCGGCGCCGGGTCCCGGCCGCGTTTCCTCTCCCTGGAGGGTGCCTACCACGGCGACACACTCGGCGCGGTGGCCCTGGGCCACATCCCGCTCTTCCACCGCACCTGGCGCAAGCTGCTGTTCCCCACCGATACCGTCATGGCGCCATACTGCTACCGCTGCCCGTTCAACCGCGCCCGACCCGAACGCGCCGACGCCCGCACCTACCGCCAGTGCCGGTGGGAATGCGTGGACGCGGTGGCCGGGCGCCTCGAACAACAGAAAAAACGCCGCGGTGAACCCTACGCAGCGTTCGTGCTCGAACCCCTTATCCAGGGCGCCGCAGGCATGATCCCCCAACCAACGGGTTGGCTGGCCCGCGTCAGCGAACTGGCGCGCGCTCAAGGCGTGCTGTTGATCGCCGACGAAGTCATGACAGGTTTCGGCCGCACCGGCCTGCCGGAGCCACGGCGTCTCTCCGCCTCACACGCGCCCCTGTTCGCCTGCCAGCACGAAAAGGTCCGACCCGACTTTCTCTGCCTGGCCAAAGGGCTCACGGGCGGTTACCTGCCCCTGGCCGCCACCCTCACCACGCGCGCGGTTTTCGACGCCTTCCTCGGCCGGTACGACGAATTCAAAACGTTCTTCCACGGCCACAGTTACACCGCCAACCAACTCGGCACCGCCACTGCATTGGAAAACCTCAAGCTGTTGCAATCCCGCGGCTCCTTCAGGGCACGGATCCGACTCCAGGAGTGCTTGGCCCGGGAGCTGGCCGCACTCTGGGCCGTCCCCCAGGTCGGGGACATCCGACAGGTGGGCCTCGTCGCGGGTGTGGAACTGGTCCGCGACTGGACCACACGCGAACCCTTCGACCTGCGCGAGCAGGCCGGCATCCGGGTTTGCCAGGCCATGGCCCGGCGGGGCGTCCTCACGCGGCCCATCGGCAACGTCGTCGTGCTGATGCCACCCTATTGCACACGGCCCCGCGAAGTCCGGCAGATCATCCACACCCTCGCCGAGGCATGCGAAGAGGTCTTCGGCAAGACCCCGCCGCGTGGAAGATCGGGTACCCGGCGCCGTGCCCGACCGTAACCCCCCGCGCCGAAGCAGGTCCCCGCACGGCTGTTCCCAAGCGGACGTCGGCTCACTCGGTCCAACCGGTGTAAACCCATCCCCGGAGGCCCACATGAAGGCCCTTCTCTCCAAGCCCTCCTCTCCGAAATCGGCTCCACAACCTGCGCGACGTCCGGCCCCGGAAACGAGGAACGTCGTGTGAAGCACGAAGTCTCTCAAAAGGCGGGCCGGGATCGGGCAACAGCGCCGGTCCCGACGAGCACACGGCCCGGGGCACTCGTTGGCGAGGCACCCAAGCCAGCGCTGGCAGACACGCCATCGGAACGCAGGCACCGGCCCCGAAACACCGGCCCTTTCCCACCGGCCTCCGCAAGGTCGGGCAACGTCAGAAAAGCCAGCAGGAATCAACTGAACCGGATGGCGACCCCGGAGGGCGACCCTCACCGTGTCGGACGACGCCCGCGCACACTCCACCACAGGGCCGCCCCACACAGAAAGGCCGCCAACATCACCCAGGTGGATCCCCCTTCGGGAACCCGAACGAAGCGCTCACCGATCCTCGGCACCGGGCGCCCCCAAGACCCCAACGGCGCCGGCGCGATCTCGCGGGTGACCACCACAAAACGCACCGGCGGCTGCCCCAACTCCCCGTCTGCATCCATGACTAGCCCGAAATTCCACCCATGAGACCAAAACGTCCGAAAATACTCCAACAACCCGTGTTCCCTCAGGGAGTACCGCACCAGAACCGGCCGGCCGGTTTCGCCAGACCCGGACAGGATGCGGTTCAGCAGACCCACGCGGGTCGTCCAGGGCAGCTCGGGCCCTCGCGCTCGCTGCGACGAATCCGCGGTTCCCCAATCGTAACGGCGCAACCGCCCCCGCGGCGGCATTGCCTCGTCGCGCACCCCGTTTTCAGGGTTCTCGGCCGTGTCCAGCAGCTGAACGCGCAACCGAACCGCCCCCGCCGGGACACCCGCCGGTTGCGGCACTGCCACAAGCAGTATCGCGTCCTCCAGTTCCTCGGTGGGACCGGGCGAGAAGCCACGCACGCCCCACGTGAAATAATGACGCTCCGTCAAATAAAAGGGTTCGTTCGGGTCGGACACCCCGTCGCTGACGCGCAAAACATGCTCCGCACCGCTCGCGGACCCTGCGGGCCACAAGGTCCCGAGCAGCACCCACATTGCCAGAATCCATATCCACCGGATCCCCACTCGGCTGCTCATACGGTCCAGCGAAGCGTCCGCCCCAACCCATCGGCGGCCGCCCTCCTGCCCGCTCCTATATCGGCAGACCCTGCCTCAGGTAAACTGGAGACTCTCCGCCGACCGACAATCAGACCGGCAGCGAACCTGCCCGCCGCGTCGAATACCCAAGAAAGACGCCAGCCGTACACCCCGCAGACCTTGAAAGGGGAAGAAGGGAGAGTTCGCTGCGTCCCCCCGCAGAGCGCCACCCCGGCGGGATGTCCGGAGTGGCGCTGCGGGAGCGGAGTGGACGGCAAACTCAAGCCGAACGACGTCGCCCGGCCCAGGCTGCCGTGCCGACCCCAAAAGCCATCAACCATACCGTGCTGCCTCCGTCCGGAACATGGCGCGCCCCCGTGGTAAGCGTGAACAACACGCCATCGTTCCAGTAGTGACAGTCCGGATCGAACGCCAACCCAAAATCGTTCCCATTCGCAATGTACGCCTCCAGCTCATCGAGCATACCCAAAGCCCCGAACGAATAAACCAAGGTCACCTCGTCCCCACCCGGGCCGCCATCGTGGTCCGTGTAGGTGCCGATGTGCACCTTCGCCGTCCACGCCAGACCCGCTATGTTGTCGGTGCCATTGTCGGCGTCGGCATAACGACGCAACCGGCCGGCCGGCGGATTGCCCTGGTCCCACCGCCCGTTGTACGGGTTCTCCGCAGTGTCCAGCAGATACAGGCGGAGCCAGTTCTGGCCGTTTTCAGCCGCAGTCCAATTGTTGACGTTGCGGATCGTCAAAACCGCCTCCGTGATGGTTTCGCCCTCTGGGAGGGCGAAGTTCTTGAACCCCCACGTGTACCAGTAGTTGTGGTCCAAGTCCCAGACATCGTCCGGGTCCCCGTTCTTGTCATTCGGCACGAACGTGAACTCCGTGGCTATGGCAGCCACCACGCCGGCCATCAGCGCAACCAAAATCAAGTGTCGGTTCAATTGACAGTCCCTCCGGCTACTCCGCGTGCACAAAAAAACTAGCTGGTTCCAGGCCAAACATGAAAAGGAATGGGCGCTTCGAAGACATCGAACTGCGGTCCAGCAACTTGCAACTTTGGTCGGAAAACCGGCAGCACAATGACATTTGACAGGCTGTTAACCAAACCGACACTATAACGTTAATTGGAAAAGGAGGGTGTCAGTCGAAGTTTACACTTTTCAAGCCTCCTTCCAGTGGCCAGCCGCTCAAAGGTCGCTTTTCGACCCCATCGTAACGACCGGGGAAGTAAAACGCTGAGGGTCACCTGTGCTCGACGAGACACCACCGGAAGCTTGGGCCGGTGCTGGAAACACCGGGCCTGTCCGTGGCCCCGCCACCGGCCAGCTACCGCACCCTTCAGCCCGTTTTCACCGACCCCGTGAATCCCCGCCCGGAGCCAGGCCCACCCGGGAGGACGACCAGCACCGGCCATGCTCCGGCACCGCCCGGCTCTCCGACACGAAACACCCCAACCCCAACGTGTCAAAGAGCTCACTTTTTTGAACCGAGCTGCACCGGACGTTCCGCACAAAAAACTCCTTGTGGGTCCTTTGCAGTCCGTCTAAAACGCCCACATGGAAAACACTCAACCAACTTCTACCCGACCGATCACACGCAGGACCTTCATCTTCCTCAGTTCGGTGGCCGCCGGCGGACTGGCTTTCAGCGGCTGTGTACGCCCCCGGCCACGCCGCATCTCGCCCAACGAGAAGCTCAACATCGGCGTCGTGGGCGCCGCCGGCAAGGGCGCCAGCGACACCGATCATTGCGCCAGCGAGAACATCGTGGCCCTGTGCGACGTGGACGAGGCGCACGCCGCCAGCCAGATCAAGAAGTATCCCAAGGCCCGCTTCTACCGCGATTGGCGGAAAATGCTCGAGCAGGAGAAATCGCTCGATGCGGTGATCATTTCCACGCCCGACCACATGCATGGCATTGTGGCCGCCACCGCCATTCGCATGGGCAAGCACGTCTACTGCCAGAAGCCACTGACGCAGACGGTGTACGAGGCGCGCCTGCTCCGGAAACTGGCGCGCCAGTACCGCGTGGTCACCCAGATGGGCAACCAGGGCAGCGCCGAGGACGGACTGCGCCGGGCCGTCGAATGCATCCAAGCCGGTCTGATCGGCCAGGTCCGGGAGGTCCACGTCTGGAGCAACCGGCCGATCTGGCCGCAGGGGATGAGCCGGCCGTCGGGTGAGGATCCTGTTCCACCTACATTGGACTGGGATCTGTGGCTGGGGCGGGCCCCGTGGCGTCCCTACAAGAAGGATGTGTACCATCCCTTCAACTGGCGCGGCTGGCTCGACTTCGGCACCGGCGCACTGGGTGACATGGCCTGCCACACGGCCAACATGCCGTTCCGGGCGTTGAAGCTGGGTTACCCAACCGAGGTCGAGGCCTGGTCTTCCGGAATGAACAAGGAGAGCTATCCGCTCAAATCCCGCATCCGGTTCCAGTTCCCGGCACGGGAGGGGATGGCCCCGGTGACGTTCTGGTGGTACGACGGCGGCAACCCGCTCAAGGACAACCCGTACCGGCACGACGGCAGCAACAAGCCGCCGCGTGAGGTCACCGCGGACGTCGAGGCCATGATGGGCACCGTGCCCGGTAGTGGATGCGTCCTGATCGGTGACAAGGGAGTCCTCTTCTCCCCCGATGACTACGGCGCCCGCTTCTTCGTCAAGCTCAAGGGCGACAAGGAAATGGTGGACGGCCAGCGGCACGAGGCCGTCAAGGCCATCCCGCAAACCATCGAACGCAATCCGTTCGACGGAGATGCCGACCGGCGCCAGCACCTCGAATGGATCGCCGCCTGCAAGGGCAACGGAAAGTGCTATTCCGACTTCGACATCGCAGCCTATCTGACCGAGATCATCCTGCTGGGTTGCGTGGCCCTTCAGGTGGGCAGGCGGCTGGAATGGGACGGCCCCAACATGCGCGCCAAAAACGCGCCGGAAGCCGACCAGTACATCAAGCGCACCTACCGGAAGGGTTGGGAAATCTAACCCGGCCCGCGCGCGGCTGTCGCCCGCGGTCGGTTTCCGCGGGACGGCAGCGCCACTGCCAACACGGAATCGCCCGGTCGGGCGGCGCGCCACTCCTCATGCCGCGGAGTTCAGCGCCGCCCTTACCATTTCCGGGAAGACCACCGAAACGTCCCCTTCCACCCGCACGCTCACCTCGGGCAATCCATCGTGCTCGGTCGGCCCGCGGTTCACGATCCCATAGGGCACGCCGCGCCGCGCGGCCGTCAGGGGAACCTCGGCGGCTGGATAAACCGTGAGAGAGGAACCGAGCGCAACCACGGCGTCGCATTCCCGGGCCCCTTCAAAGGCCCGTTCCAAGTCCCCCGGACGCAACGGCTGACCGAAGCTGATGGTCGCCGGCTTCAGCCACCCGCCGCAGGGACAACGCGGCGGCTGGCGGGTCTGCCGGAATTCCTCGAAAACCGGATCCGGCTCGAACCGTTTCCCGCACCCGATGCATTCGATCCAGCGGTTCGTTCCATGCAGTTCCACCAGCCGATCAGGAGATGTGCCGGCCAACTGATGCAGCCCGTCAATGTTCTGTGTCACCACCAGCAGCACCTTGCCCGCCCGTTCCAAATCCACCACCGCCCGATGAGCGGCGTTGGGTTGTGCATCCCGGAAAGCCGTCCACCCTTCCAACTTGTACTCCCAATGCGCCACGCGTCCCTCGTGCGAGGAAAGGAATTCCTGCCAGGTCACCGGACGGTGCCTTGTCCAAACGCCGCCCGGACCTCGAAAATCCGGGATGCCGCTGGCGGTGGAAATTCCCGCACCGGTGAAGATCAGCACCCGGTTCGCCTCCCGCAAAATGCGCACCAGCGCCTCCTGCTCCGTGTCCATGCCCCAGCCGATAGCGCGGCCCGGCCGTGTGCACAACTTCGAACGTCGGCCCGGAGTATCTTCTGCCCGCGGGTGGCTCCCTCCCGCAAGAGAACCGCCCTTTCGCCCCCCGCCGGGCCGTTGCGAACCGCCGGAAAGTGGTCCCTCCGGCCGCCCCATGCGGAGGCCACACCCCACCCGGCCAGCCCGTTCCCACGGGACTCCCACCCGGCGAAGCAGAAGTCCGCCGCGCCGGGCGGCAGGATCGTTGCACGCCGGCAAAGTCGGGCCTGATCCATTCCCGCGCCCGCCCACGCTCAATCCGCGGCCGACCCCGGCCCGTGACGGGCAACCCGAAGTTCCCAGGCTTCGAGCCGCCGGACCCTCACCGATCCGTCCCGACCCCACACTCGCCACTCCCTGGCGCCCGCCGGAGGAAAGACCAGCCCGGTCAGGGTCACCGTCCCGCCCGCGGCAAACACCTCCACCGAGGACGCATCGCACAACACGTGCAGGTCGAGCCGGCCGGTGCCGGCATCCCAAGGCGCTTCGAGCGGCCGCTCGAAGCCGGGGTGAAACCTCGGCGAACCTGATCGGCTCCGATTCAGCCGGAGCCGGCCTTCCCGCGGGTCGCACTCGATGCGGGTGGCCACACCCGGCGCCACAAAAAGTTCCATGCCAAACGGCGCGTCATCGCGAAACTCGAATTCTGCGACGATCTCCATCCGTGGTCCACGGAGACCGGACCGGGCGATCCGAACATTCGCACGGGTCGGACCGACATCGGCAAACGACAGCCGGGTCTGCCGAAGCTGTGCCAGCTCGCGGACGGGTCGCTGGGCCAGGCGCGGTCCATCGGGCGTTTGCACCAGGGTCAACTCCCGCGGCACCGTCATGGTTCCCCGCCAGGGGGCTGTCGGCACGTCACCCGCGTATTCGAGGTTCACCATCCACCCCAGCAGAATCCGCCGGCCGTCCTCGGGCGGCAGATCGGACCAGGTCACCGCCGCGTAACAATCGCGCCCGGAATCCACCCAGAGGGCCGGCTGGGTCGCAGATCGCGCCGGGGCATCGGCCAGCATGACATGGTCCACGTTGACATGGCCCCATCCACCCGAATGCCGGTCCACGATCTCCAACACACCGGTTCGACCCCGCCAGGCCCGTACATCCCACGATCGCCACTCCAACTGTTCGCGATTCTTGCCGGTGGCCGTCCGCACCACGGCACCGTCCACCCACAGATTCACGCAGGTCCGCCCCGGATGTGCCCCGCCCCCGATGAGAAAATTCAGATAATCATGCGTGATGACGAACGGCGGCGATCGGAGGCTTCCCTGTGGTTCGTCGCCGCCGAGGTACGAATTGACCAGGCCGCTTCCCCGATGGCCCGTGACCGGCTGTTGCCGTTCCAAGGTCCCCCGGGCCGGCCTCGTTCCGAACGCCGTGCCGGAGACCGTCCATCCCGCGTAATCCTCACCCTCGAAATCCGCCAGCAGCCGGCCTGCCGGAACGATCTCCGCTTCGGGCTTCGGATGGGACTCGTCCAGCACGAAGCGCATCCCATCGAAGTGGCCCACGAAGTACTGGCAACCCGAGCCGCCGTTGGGCGCACCACCGCTGACGCTCACCACCAACACCCATCTCGATTGCCCCGGCCACCCTTCCACCGGCAGCTCGAAAAGATCCGGGCATTCCCAAACCCCTTCCACACAGCCGGCCGGGCCGAAATCGCTCAGGTGCGTCCAGTCCCGAAGGTTCGGCGAAGCGTAGAACCGGACCTGCCGACGGTGCGGCCATGCCACCACCATGATCCAGCGTCCACTCGGCGCGTGCCAGAAGACCTTGGGATCGCGAAAATCCGCCTCCCCGATGTCCAAAACCGGGTTGCCCTCGTACAGGTGCCAGGTGCGTCCCCGATCCGGGCTCCAGGCAATGTACTGCGCCTGACGCGGACGGTCGGTGAAATGGGCCGTGAAGATGGCCACCAAGGGCGTGACACCGTCGCGACCGAACCCGCTGGTATGGTGCCGGTCCACCACCGCGCTGCCGGAGAAGATCATGTAACGCGGTTGTTCAGGCAGCGCCACGGGTAGATGGGTCCAGTGCACCAGGTCCGGACTCACCGCATGCCCCCAGCTCATGTGCCCCCACCGGTCGCCGAACGGATTGTGCTGGTAAAACAGATGAAACTCATCCTCGAACCAGACCAGTCCGTTGGGATCGTTCATCCAATTCCGCTCCGGTGTGAAGTGGTAACCGGGCCGCCAGTACTCCGTGGCAGAGGCGCCGGTGGGCGTCCCTTGCGCCTGTCCCGCGCATCCCCCGCACACCGAGCCCAGGGCGAGCAACAGGCCGAGGAACGACATCGGGGGGATGATGGCCCCCCGCGCTGCCCGCTCTTCCCGTGCCAGGTCGGTCATGGTCGATCCCCTTCAGGCGTCCCCCAAGCCACCGGAAGACGGTGTTTCCTGCACCATCCCCAGCCGTTTTTGAATCTCCTCCAAAGGCACACCCTTCGTCTCCGGCACCATCCATTTCACCCACAAGAGCTGCAGGATCATCATCAGACAGAAAAACCCGAAAATCCCCGCCGGGGGAAGCGACTCGGCCATCCTCGGGAACACGCTGGTCAAAAGCGCGGCAAAAAACCAGTGGGTGAAGCTGCCCAGCGCCTGGCCCTCCGCGCGCTGGCGATTGGGAAAAATCTCGGCAATGAACACCCAGATCACCGCCCCCTGGCCAACGGCATGCGCGGCAATGAACAGGAAAATGAACGGCGGCACCCACTCATAACGTCCGGTCACGAAACCCAGCGCCACCATCCCCAGCGATAGGATGTATCCCACCGACCCGAGATAGAGCAGGGTCCGGCGGCCCGCGCGATCAATCAACCAGAGTCCCACGAGCGTGAAGATCAGGTTCGTCAGCCCGATACCGACCGATTGGAGCAGCGCCGCCTGCCGTGCCAGCCCGGTCCATTCGAAGATCCGCGGCGCAAAGTACAGCACGGCGTTGATGCCGGAGAGCTGATTGAACATGGCGATCAAGAACGCCAGCAAAATGGGCCGGGCCAACCGACGCGACCAGAACCTTTCCTTTTGCCCCGGCGCAGCCGAGGCGGCGAGGATTTCCTCGACGCGCGCCTTCCATTGTTCCGCTCCGCCCTCCGGCTCGACCCAGCGCAGCACCGCCAGCGCCCGCTGGCGATCGCCCCGTCGGACCAGCAACCAGCGCGGACTTTCCGGAATCCCCAGACAAAGTATCGTGTACAAAAGGGCCGGAACCGCCTCCACACCCAGCATCCACCGCCACGCACTTTCTCCTCCCCACCAGCCGATCAGGGCGTTCGAAAGAAACGCCGCCAGAATTCCGAACACGATGTTGAACTGGAACATCCCCGCCAACCGACCCCGCCGCGCCGGAGGGGAAATCTCCGCGATGTACATCGGGGCCGCCACGGTGGCAATCCCCACCCCCAGCCCGCCGATGAAACGCGCCAGACTGAACGAATAAACGCCGGTGGCCAGGGCCGACCACACCGCCGACACAAAGTACAGAATCCCCACGGCGAACAACGTCGGCCGCCGGCCCAACCGGTCGGCCGGCCACCCGCCGATCAGCGCTCCCAGAACGGTGCCGTACAGGGCCGAACCCATCGCCAGACCATGCAAACCCGCGCTCAGGCCCCAAAGACGCTGAATCGTCTGCTCGGCACCGGAGATCACGACGGTGTCGAATCCGAAAAGGAAACCCGCCAACGCTGCGGTCAGTGACCAGAAAAACACACGCATTCCCCGGGACGAGGTTGCGTCCGCCGAAACACGGGTGGGTCTGTCTTCCGACATGCCGGACCCTTCTCTTCGGACGCCTCCCCGCCAGCGGCGGCCCCTTCCAGCGTCCGAAGCAAACCGCCTTTACCCACACCAAAGCCCTTCCCCCGTGTCAAGCCCGGCCTCCCTGTCGGCCCGCCAACCCTTGAACGTGTCCGCTGCCCGAGCCGGCTTTCCCAGCCCCTGGTCGTCCATCCCGCTGGTTGCCCGTGACGTGCCGTCCACGCTGCACGCATTGTACATCCGGAGCGCCGACCCACACACAGGCTTGTCGCCGCCCGTATACGGCCGCTAGCTTGGACCGCGCCATGGAAAACGTCGTTGTCGTGGGATCCGGATGCGCGGGCTGGACCGCCGCACTCTACACCGCACGGGCCAACCTGCAGCCCCTGGTACTCACGGGTACCATGCCCGGCGGCCTGCTCACCACCACCACCATCGTCGAGAACTTCCCGGGCTTCCCGGACGGCATTGACGGGTACGAACTCATGACCCGCATGCAAAAGCAGGCCGAACGGTTCGGTGCCCGCACACGGATGGCCACTCTCGAATCCGCCAATCTCCGCACCCACCCGTTCGAACTGGTCGCGGACGGTGAGCCCATCCAAGCCCGCGCCCTCATCATCGCCACCGGTGCCAGCCACCGCAAACTCGGCCTGGAAAGCGAGGCCAAACTGGAGAACAAGGGCGTCACTTACTGCGCCACCTGCGACGGTGCCCTCCCGATCTTCCGCAACAAACCCCTGGTGGTCGTGGGCGGAGGCGATTCGGCCTGCGAAGAAGCGCTCTATCTCACCCGGTTCGGTTCCGTGGTGTACCTCGTGCATCGTCGCGACCGGTTGCGGGCCTCCAAGATCATGGCCGACCGCGTCCTGGCCCACGAAAAGATCAAACCCATCTGGGACACCGTCGTCACCGAGATCCTCGACGTGCAACAGAACCGGGTCACCGGCGTCCGGCTCAAAAACGTCAAAACCGGAGCCGAACAGCTCCTCGAATGCGCGGGCGTTTTCATCGCCATCGGCCACATCCCCAACACGGCCCTCTTCAAAGGTCAGCTCGAAATGGACGAGGCCGGTTACATCCTCACCAAGCGCGGTCCGGTCACCAGTGTGCCCGGCGTGTTCGTGGCAGGGGACTGCGCAGACCCGTACTACCGCCAGGCCATCACCGCCGCGGGCATGGGCTGCGCCGCCGCCATCGAGGCCGAACGCTTCCTGGCCGCCCAAGCCCATTGAGCGGATGCGGCACGGCCGGCTACGAACCGCTCAAGGAGGCATGCGCCTCGAAGGCGCTCCTCCCGCCTCCAAACCGGGCGCGGTGCTCCCCAACACGCCCCCCTCCGTGCCCCGGGTGAACCCGTGACCGCCACGGGCCCGGGCAGAGCCTGTCACCCGTTGGCGTTCAGACGGTGCCGCCCGTGGCCATCGCTTAGCCCGGTCGAAACCCACGGAACCTCCGCGCGCGCAATGGACCTTCCGGGCAAGGGACGCCCCCCGCAAAAGCACCCCCCGGCTTCAACGGTAATCCTCACCCGACAAGTTGCATCCGCACGGGATCCCCGCGTCGGCACCGCCGGCAGGCCCGGAGCCGATTGCGCGCCACCCCGCTCTGCAGCCCTTGCACGGGGTGGCAACCCACTGGTCCATCGGACGGCGATCGGCCAATAAATGGCTTCGACGCGTGCGGCCACTCGCGAAGACAGTCCGCCGCTGACACCTCGCCGGCCGATCCCGTGGCCGACAACAGCAGCCCCGCCCTCGTTCAGCTGCTGCCCAGACCTCCGCACCCACTCAGGCGAAACACCGGCGATGCCGCAAATGTCTGCCCCGGGCAAAGACCCACGGGCACAAAAAAGGCCGGCGAGGGAAACCCCTCGCCGGCACGCGAAGGCAACCCGTCTCAAATCAACGCCGCCGCAGGAACAACAAGGGCAACCCGCCCAACAGTAACAGCGCCGCGGTATTCGGCTCCGGAATCATGTAGGCCACCGCATTGAGGAAGAGCTGGGGACCGTCGCCGACGAGATCGAAAATCCCCGCTACCTCCGAAGTACCAGCCGTTCCGCTCTCCCGGCTGCCGGTGAGGAACACCAGCCGCCGGCCCCCGAGCGTCTCGTTCCGAGCCCCTCCGTCGGACGGAGTCAGGACAGCCCCGGCAGGCCACTCGGCGATAATCATTCGTGTGCCGCCCACCGGCCCCGCATCATCCGGCGCGATGGTTGCCAAAATGGTCCCTCCCCCATCCAAGGGATCCGTGTTCACGGAGATCCCTCGCTGGAGATTGTTGGTTCCATCAATGACTGCGGTGATGATGGTCGCATAAGGGTTGAGCATCACATTCTGCGCATCCACGGTGATGCCGCTAAAAATGGGGTGGGCGGGCTGTTCGATCCGGAGCCGGATATCGTTTGTGGTGTCGGGAATCGTGGTCCCTGTCGTGAAACCGAGTCGGCTGTCCCGAAGCACGTAGCCACCCAAAATCATCACAGGTTTCGTGATGACACAGGTTTCGTGATGAGCGAGTTCCAAGCCAGCGTCTCAGGCTGCTGCTGGTAGTGACCACTATTGACCGAACGGCTGATGATGATCAGGTCGAAGGTATTGAGTTGATCAATGAGACTTTGCGGTGGATTGTCCTGGGTCAAAAAGCGAGTCACGCTGTAACCATTATTCGCGAGCAGGCTCGTGTAGCCTACATCTGGGGCCTGTGTAAACCCTCTCGCTGCTGCTGCGGCGGAGGGCTGATTGTCACCAGGATGAAAGCTGATCCAAGCGATGTTCCCTTGAGCCCACGCAGTGACCGCTGCCATGGTCACCGCCCCACAGAGCGCGCTGACGATACGCATGGTTCCTTTCACTGACCGGAGGTTGTTTTCGGGTTTCACACGCTGACAGGAGCGCTTTTAACCAAACCGCACCGAAACTGTCAATAAATTTTTTCATGGACGTGTTGGTCGCTCCTTCGGACCCTCCACCGCGGCTCCTCCAGTCCCTGCTTCGGGCGTCGAACCGAAAGCACTTGGTTACACTCGTCCGACCAAGGTCACCCAAGACCGCTGGCGCGGAGATCGCATCCGCTGAACCTGCAAACCAGTCTTTTCAATTGCCCGCCAACGAGTTGTGCGGAGTGCAGGAACCACCGCTGCTTCCGGCCGCGCCAACCCTCCGCCAGCGACGCCGTGGCCCGTGCTCCGGGCAGGTGTCCGAAAGGGATCGCAGCCCCGGCTTGCCCGCGGGGCTTGAACCATCACCTGGCAGGCCACCGGCCTCACGCTTGGCGCCGGCGCCACCAATACATGCGTTCCAAGCCGACCCGGTTCGGGTACGAACGGGGCACCCATTTTTCGAGCAGCTCGAAATGCGGCGAAAACCGGTGTTCGACCTCCTTGGGTGTGGTCCCGAACGGTGGTTCAGGTCCCTGGTCGGGGATCAGGTAATGAATCGCCAAAAAATGTCCGCCCGGGCGCAGCCATCGGAGGACGGCCGCCAGGTAAGCGTCGCGGTCGCCCGGAAGGATGGCGCAGTACAGGGTATGCTCGAAAAGCCAGTCGAAACGCTCCGGCGGTTCGGCACGCAGGAAATCCGCGCAGAACACCTCCCCGGGCAGACCTGCTGCAGTCAGACGCTCCCGCGCACGGGCCACTGCCGAAGGAGCGAAATCCAACCCGGTCACTTCAAACCCGGCTCGTGCCCACGGCAGAAGATCGTGTCCGGTCCCGCATCCGGGCACCAGAACGGTGCCGCGGGGCAGGTCCGGATGTGCGGCCAGAAAATCCACCAGGCCGGGCGCCGGCTCGCCTTTGTCCCAGCGGGTGTCTCCCGTTTGGTAACGCTGCTCCCAATACTCACGGTTTCGCGGGCTCATGCGATCTGGTCAGGCGGTGCGGAAAGCCATCGAAGATCAAGGCAACGGATGGGCCGGGCCGGGGACGGCGTCGGAACGGTCCCGGATTCGACCGTCCACCAGCTCGACCACCACGGGTGCATGCGCAGCCACGCGGTCGTCGTGCGTGGCCATGATCAGCGTCACCCCGCGCTCGGCCCGGATCTCCAGCAGCAACTGCAGGATTTCCTCGCCCGTGTGAGAGTCGAGGTTTCCGGTGGGCTCGTCGGCCAGAACCAGGTCCGGTTCGTTGATCAGGGCCCGGGCGATGGCCACCCGTTGTTGTTCCCCACCGGACAGCTCGGACGGTTTGTGTTCCATCCGTTCCGCCAGTCCCACCCGGTCGAGCAATTCGCGGGCCCGACGAATCGCCACCGCGGGATCGGTCCGGGCCATGCGGGCCGGTAGACAAACGTTCTCCAACGCATCCAACTCGGGCAGCAGATGATACGCTTGGAACACGAATCCGACGTGCCGGTTGCGAAACCGTGAGAGGACCGATTCGGCCAGGCCGGAGAGCGGCCGGCCTTCGAACCGGATTTCACCCTCGTCAGGCACATCCAGTCCGCCCAAAAGATGCAGGAGTGTACTCTTGCCCGCGCCGGACGCGCCACGGACCGCCAGAAAGGCCCCCCGCGGAACGGTCAGATCCACGCCCCGCAGGACTTCCAGGCTCCGCTTTCCCACGCGGTAACGCTTGACCAGGCCGCGTGCCTCGAGAATGGGTGACGGGGCAGGCTGCCCCGCCAAGGGGGAGGCAGACGCCGCCGGGAAAACCTGGGACGCGGGATCGAGCCTATTCATGCCGCAGTGCCTCCACGGGGTTGAGCCGGCTGGCGTGGTGTGCGGGAAACGCCGCGGCCAACAGACAGATCAGGAGCGACCCTCCGCAGATGATGGCCACGTCCTGCGGCAGCACCAGGGCGGGCAGTTGATCGAACCCGTAGATGGAGGCAGGGAAGAGTTCGAACCCGGTGAGCCTGCGCAGGAAGGCCAGGAACTCGTTCCGATACGCGATGGCCGTGAGACCGAGCGTCATGCCGCCCATCACGCCGCCGAGACTGACGATGAGGCTCTGTCCCAAAAAGACCCACAAGACCTGCCGATTGGTGGCCCCCAGGGCCTTCAAAACCCCGATTTCGCGCGTCTTCATGACCACGAAGGTGATCAAGGTGCAGGTGATGCCGAACGCGGCCACCACCACGATGAAAAACAGGATGTAAAGCATCACGTTCTTCTCCACCAGAACCGCCAGCATCAAAGGGCTGTCTTCCATCCATGTGGTCACCAGCACCGCCGGCCCCAGCTCGCGTCGCAGGGCCCGGGCGGCGGCCTGGGGTTGCAACGGATCGCGCAGGGCCAGCATCAGCCCGTGCACCGCATCCTCGCCGCCCAGATCGAACAGCTCCTGGGCATCCTCCAGCCGGGCGATCACCACGTTGGCATTGAACTCGTAGTAACCGGCATCGAAGATCCCGCGCACGGTGAAATCCTCCGGCAGGATCGCCTCCGGCTGCTGCCGTTCGTGGCTTTCCTTGAGCCGGCGCAGCTCCTGCCAGGAATAGACCGTGACGCGGTCCCCCACCCGCAGACCCATGTTCTCGGCGAACACGGTGCCCACCAAAAGATCGCGCGGACCGAGTTCGAACCTTCCCTCCACCATGTTTCGCGGCAACGCCGTCACCTGCTGTTCCCGCTCCGGCAGGCAACCGCGGACCACCGGCGCATACACCCGCGGTTGACCGTTCAGCGGCTGGGTCTCCACCAGCACCTGGCCCAGAACAAACGGGGTTGCCCCCGCCACCACTGTGTTCGTTTCCACCCGGGCCAGCCACGTCCGCCAATCCGTCATCACGCCGTCGCGCAACAGCACCTGCGCATGGGCGTTGAAACCGAACACGCGCTCGCGCAGGTCGCGGTCAAACCCGCTCATCACGCTGATGACGATGATCAACACCGCCACGCCCAGCGTCACTCCCAACACCGAGATCAGCGTGATGACCGAGACGAACGACCGCTTGGGCCGCAGATAACGCAGCGCCAACAGCAGTTCAAACGGCAGTCGCGACATCCGCGGCAGGCTAGGCACCCTCACCCGGGCTGTCAACGAACGCACCGGCAAGCCGAACCCACCGGCGCGCCCCCGCCGGTTCACCCCATCTTCCCTTCGGAATCCAGCCCGCGTCCGCCGCAGGAACGGACCGGGTCAGAAACCCCGGCGCACAAAAGCAAGCCTGCACACGCCCGACCACCAATCCCGCACCGGGATGCCTCCACGCCTGGAGCCTGCGATTGCAACCGCTCATCGCTTATGATTTCTTTCAGGCTGTGGCGCATTTGCCCGGCAAGGGAGCGGTCCCTGCCTGCAGGGTCGCGGACAACCGTTGCAGGAGTGTCCTCGTAGTTCTCTCACTCCTGACGCTGGCCATGTGCCCTCTCGGATGGGCCCGCGCCGGTGTGTGGTTCAACGAAATCCACTACCATCCGGCCTCCGAAGACCTGCGCGAGGAATTCATCGAACTGTACAACAGCGGATCGAACGAAGTCTCGCTGGCGGGCTGGCGATTGACGCGCGGCGTGGAGTTCGCCTTCCCGGACGTGACCCTGGCTGCCGGGGACTATATGGTGGTTGCGGCGGATGTGGATCGCTTCCGCGAACTGCACCCGGACGTCACCAACGTGGTGGGAAACTGGTCGGGCCGCCTGAGCAACAGCCGGGACACGTTGGAGCTGGTGGACGCCGCCGGACGGGTGGTCAACCGCGTCACCTACGCCGACGAAGGCGACTGGGCCGTCCGGATGCGCAGTGCGCCGGACCGCGGCCAGCGCGGCTGGATTTGGACCACACCGGCCGACGGCGGCGGGTCTTCCCTGGAGCTGGTCCAGCCCGGATTACCCAACATCCATGGCCAAAACTGGCTGCCCAGCCGGGTTCCCGGCGGCACGCCGGGCCGACCCAACTCGGTCGCCGCATCGAATCTTCCCCCGATGATCGTCGAAGTGCGGCACCATCCCGTGGTGCCGCGGTCCACCGACCCGGTGTGGATCATGGCCCGGGTGGTGGATGAAAACCCGGACCGGGCCGCTCTGGTTCTCCACTGGCGAGTGGACGGCGCACCGGAGTTCCAAGCCCTCCCCATGCAGGACGACGGCACCCATCAGGACGGCGCGCCCGGAGATGGATGGTTCGGCGCCATGGTGCCGCCGCAGCCCCACGACGCCATCGTGGAGTTCTACCTGGAAGCGCTGGACGAGACAGGACAAACCCGCTTCTGGCCGGCCCCGGCCGTGGAGACCAACGGGGCCGCCCTCGGCCCCGTGGCCAACGCGTTGTACCAGGTGGACGACACCGGGTACACCGGCCCGTTTCCGCTTTACAAACTCGTCCTGACCGAGGCCGAGCGCCAGCAACTGGCGGCAATTGGTTCGGCCACCGACGGTACCCAGTACTCGGACGCCCAGATGAACGCCACCTTCATCACCCACGACGCCGCCGGCTGGGAGGTTCGTTACCTGGTGGGCGTTCGGAACCGGGGTCACGGCAGCCGGAACCGCCAGCCGAACAATTACCGGGTCAACCTTCGCTCGGACGAACCGTGGCACGGCGTCACGGCACTCAACCTCAACGGCCAGTACAGTCACCTCCAAATCCTGGGGGCCACGCTCGCCCTCAAGGCCGGCCTGGCCGGGGCCTTCTCGCGGCCCGTCCAACTCCGCATCAACAACCGTAACCCCGGCAACAACGGTCCCCAAACCTACGGCGGCTGTTACGCCGCCAACGAAGTCATCAACAGTGAATGGGCCGAACGCTGGTTCCCGGACGACCCCGCCGGCAATGTGTACCGTGCCCTGCGCGACATCGCACCATCCGTCTTCGCCTGGCGCGGCACCAACTACCGCTCTTACACCAACACCTGGTTCAAATGGACCAACACCAGCGAAAACGACTGGTCCGACCTCCTCCAAATGCTGCGCGTGCTCGGCACCAACGACCTGTTCAGCCTGGAAGCCGTCCGCTCCGTCATCCATCTTGATCATTGGATGACCTACTTTGCCGTGATGGCCCTCTTCGACAATCGCGAGACCTCCCTCTACAACGGCTACAACGATGACTATGTGATGTACGCCGGTGCGGTGGACCGCCGGTTCCGGCTCATGTACTACGACCTCGACAGCATCCTCGGCCAGGGCGGGCATTCGGGCAGCACCACCGGCGATTTCCTGCAATGGACACGTGACGCCGACCTGCCGGCGCTCCAGCAGCTCTGGTCCCTGCCCGAAACCCGTGAGCTCTTTTATCAGACCCTCGACCGCCTCATGCGTACCACGTTCAGCGAGACCGAATTCGCACTGACCGTGGACCAGACCCTGCGGGATTTCGTCCCCGAATCCGCACGCACCGCGCTCAAACAGTGGATGACCGCGCGCCGGAACTTCCTTGCCACCGAGATCGCGCCCCACCTGCAAACCCATCCCACCACGCCCCGCGCCCGTGTCCGGGGCGAACCGCGCTCGCCCACTCCTCTCACCACCGCCGTACTCACTGTGAGCGGCGACCGGGTCGTCACCTACCGTTACCGCCTGAACGACGGCCCTTGGAGCGATCCGCGGCCCGTGACCGAACCCATCCTCCTCACCAACCTCGTCCACGGTTCCACCCAGCAAGTGGCCGTGCTGGGCGCAGACGCGGAAGGACTCTGGCAACCTGAATCGGCCCCCACGTTCTCCACCACGTGGATCGTGGACACCAACTGGCCCGGTGTGCGCATCAACGAGGTGCTGGCCCGCAATGTCGCTGCCGTCCCCCACGAAGGCACCTGGCCGGACCTCATCGAGCTCTACAACGAGACCGACACGCCCGTGGATCTCTCGGGCATGCGACTTTCGGACGATCCGGCTCAACCCGCCAGATTCACCTTCCCGGCCGGCACCGTCCTTCCACCGTACGGCTTCCTGGTCCTCTGGGCCAACAATCCCGATGGCACGTCCGGGCTGCACACCGGCTTTGGTTTGAACCAGGACGGCGAAGGTGTCTACCTGTTCGACGCTCCCGCCCGCGGAGGCAGGTTGCTGGACTCGGTCACGTTCGGACTCCAACTGCCCGACCTCTCCATCGGGCGCATCGGGACGGCAGGTCGTTTCGACCTGACCCGCCCCACACCCGGTCAGGACAACGAACCGCAGCCGCTCGGCGACCCGCGCGCGCTGCGCATCAACGAGTGGCTGGCGCGGGCGGAGCAAACCTTCTCCACCGACTTTGTCGAACTCTACAATCCCGGCTCCCTGCCGGTCGCCCTGGGCGGGCTTTATCTCACAGACAACCCCATCGGCCAGCCGCAACGCCATCGCATCGCCGATCTCTCCTTCATCGGACCCGGAGGCTTCCGCCTCTTCCGCGCCGATGGAGATCCAGAACAGGGCGCCGATCACTTGTCGTTCAAACTCGCCCCCGATCAGGGCCTCATCGCCCTCCTGGACCCTGACCGGCAACTGCTCGACATCGTCGTTTACGGCCCCCAGCAAACCGACGTGGCTCAAGGTCGCGTGCCCGACGGCGCCGATGTGATCCGGAACCTGACGCTTCCCACCGCCGGCGCTTCCAACGGAACGGCCCCGCCCCCCTGCACCACCGAGGTTCAGTCCATCGTGTTGGTGGATTGGACCCAGACCTGGCGCTACCAGCAGACCACCAACCTCGACGGACAACCATGGTTCGCACCGGACTATGACGACGCGGCCTGGCCCTCCGGGCCCGGGCTCCTGGCCTTCGAAAGCAACAGTTCGCTGACCGGCCTCATCCAAACCTCCCTGGATGATCCACGTCGGCCGCCCGGCGACACCGGCCTGCAACCCGGGCACGCGTACTATTTCCGCACCACGTTCGTCGTCCCCGCCCAGCCAACCAACCTTGCCTGCGTGGCCGAGCTGCGCGTGGACGACGGCTCCGTGGTGTACCTGAACGGACAGGAAGTCCTTCGCGTCCGGATGCCCGCCGGCCCCGTGTCCCACAACACCCTCGCCACCGACACTCCTCCGGGTGGCGACGCCACCGGCGTGGAAAGCTTCACCCTGCCCGGCGCCTGGTTCTTGAACGGCACCAACGTCCTCGCCGTCTCCGTCCATCAACAGTCCACCAACAGTTCGGACATTGTCTGGGGTCTGCGCCTGACCGCCACGCGCACCTTCACCAACTGCAGCCGCGGCGGCGTGGTCCTCAACGAAATCGTGGGCCGCGCCGCAACCGAAGCCGAGGGACCCGCCGCCGATTGGATCGAGGTCCTCAACCCCGGTCCGGAACCCGTGGACCTCACCGGCATGGCCCTCTCGGATGACCTCCTGCAACCGCAGCGCTGGGTCTTTCCCACCGGCACGTTCCTCCCACCGGGTGAGCGACTGGTGGTGGTGTGCAACCCGGACCTGCCACCGTCCGCCACCAACACCGGTTTCGGGCTCGCCGCAGCAGGCGGGGCGGTCTATCTGTTCGACCGGCCCGACAACGGCGGTGCCGCGCTGGATGCGCTCTTCTACGGCGCACAGGCCGCCGGTTTCAGCCTCGCGCGCATCCCGGATGGCACCGGCGATTGGACCCTCGGCCTGCCCACCGCCGGCACCCCCAACGTGCCCGCCGCGCTCGGTTCCCCAACCCTCCTGCGTATCAACGAGTGGATGGCCGACCCCGCGGAAGGGGACGACTGGATCGAACTCTACAACCCGTCCGGTCAACCCGTCGAACTCAGCGGGCTGAGCCTCAGCGACGATCCGGCCGACCGGTTGAAATCGCCGTTTCCGGACCGCTCGTACATCGGTCCCGGCGATTACTGGGTGGTCCAAGCCGATGGGCGTGCCACGGGTACAGCCGATCATGCCCGATTCCGTCTGGACGCACAGGGCGGCTGGATCGGACTCTACCTCCCCACCGGCCAACAACTCGACGGTGTCTCCTACGGACCGCAAAACCGGGGAGTGTCCGAGGGCCGGCTTCCCGACGGCGCCGACACCGTCGCCGCCTTTCCGTCCACGCCCAGCCCCGGCGCACCCAATTACATCCCGCTCCCCTCCATCGTCATCAACGAGGTCCTCACCCACACCGATCCACCGCTGGAAGACGCCATCGAGCTGTACAATCCGTCCGCCACGATCGTGGACATCAGCGGTTGGTTCCTCAGCGACGATTCGCTCCGGCCCTGGAAGTATCGCATTCCATCCGGCACCTTCGTCCCCCCGGGCGGGTTCGCCGTCTTCTATGAATACCAGTTCGGCAACCCGCAGGATCCCCACGCCTGGGAACCGTTCCGACTCAACTCCGCTCATGGCGGGGAGGTCGTTTTGTCCGAGGTCAACCAAGCGGGACAATGGACCGGTCGGCGGGCCCGCGTCCGCTTCGGCGCCGCAGCCAATGGCGTCTCGTTCGGCCGGCACCTGACCAGTTGGACCGAGGAATTCGTCCCCATGGCCGCGCGATCCTTCGGCGTGGACGATCCACCTGACCTGGAGGCCTTCCGCACCGGCACCGGCGCGCCCAACCCGGGCCCGTTGGTCGGCCCGATCATCCTCAGCGAGATCCACCCCGCACCGGCCGAACGGTTCGATCCGGACCGGCCCGACTCCGGCCAGTTCGTTGAGCTCTTCAACACCAGCGACCAGCCCGTCCCGCTTTACGACCCGAACGCGCCCACCAACCGCTGGCGACTCACAGGAGACGTCGCATTCACGTTCCCACCCGACTTCGTCCTGGCTGGCGGCAGGGCGGTTGTCCTGGTCGGTTTCGATCCCGTCAATCAACCCGAAGAGCTGGCATGGTTCCGCGCCACCTACCAGATGGATGAAACCGTGCCCGTGCTCGGTCCGTGGTCGGGTCGGCTCGGCCTGCCGGGCGGGCCCCTTGCCCTCTACAAACCCGATCCCCCGCAGTTGCCCCCGCAGCCCGACGCCGGTTTCGTGCCCTACGTGCTGGTCGAGCAGCTTCATTACACCGGCGCCGCCCCGTGGCCGCCCTTGACCGGACCGGCCGGACTTTCCCTCCATCGGGCCCGCATCCGCGGCTTTGCCAACGAACCTCTGCACTGGATCACCGACATCCCCACGCCGGGGACGCCGGCCACGGCCGATGCCGATGCAGACGGACTGCCCGACTGGTGGGAACGTCGCCGGGGTTTGGACCCCGCCTCGGCCGCAGGTGACCAGGGCGGGGAGGGCGACCCCGATGGCGATGGCCAGTCCAACCGAGCCGAGTACGTCGCCGGCACCGATCCCCTTGACGCGGCCGATCGCCCCCAGATCGCCCGGGTCCAACCCGCTCCCGGAGGCTGGGTCCTCGAGTTCCCGGCCGTGGCCGGCCGCAGTTACACGGTCCTGTGCAGCGACCTCGCCCCCACCGGACCGTGGTACGTCTGGAAACAGTTGCCCACGGTCCTTCAGACCGGCACGGTTGTCATCCTGGACGACCGGCCCCGGTCCGTTCAGAGGTTCTATCGCCTGCAGGTCACGCTCGAACCATGAAAACCACTCCTCACCCCCTGTTGCCACGGAATCTCGTCGCTCTGGTCCCTCTGCTTCTGGGCCTCACCTCCCTGCGTGCCGAAACGCCCGTCGGCGGAATCATCACCAACTCCACGACCTGGACCTTCCCGGACGCCCCGTACATCGTCACGAACGACGTGACCGTGGCCCCGGGCGTGACCCTGACCATCGAACCGGGCGTGGAAGTCCGTTTCAACCAGGGCACACGCCTGACCATTCAGGGCTGCCTGTGGGCCGAAGGCACGCCGGATCGCAGAATCCGGTTCACCCGGAACACCGCCGCAGGCGCCACCGGGTGGAGCCGGCTCGATTTCACCGCCAGCCCGTTCGAGTCCCGCATCGTCCATGCCGACATCGAGTACGCCACCGGCTCGGGCAATGTCCGCGGCAACCAAACCCGTCTCTACCTGGAGGACGTCATCTGGACAAACACCACCGTCCAGCTCCTCGACCTGACCCAGTGTTCCCTGGTGCTGCGCCATTCGTGGCTGCCCTCCATTCAAAACAACGAACTCGTACACATCAGCGGCATGCCGGCCAACGGACACATCATCATCCAGGGAAACGTGTTCGGAACCACCACCGGCTACAACGACATCCTCGACATCACCGGAGGCAACCGCCCCGGGCCCATCCTGCAACTGCTCGACAATGTGTTCCTGGGCGCGGTGGACGACTGTTTCGACCTGGACGGCACCGACGCACACATCGAGGGCAACATCTTTCTCCACGTCCACCAGGACGCCGCCCGATCCAGCACTGCCAACGCCATCAGCACCGGCGCCGACGGCGCCGACACATCCGAACTCATGATCGTCCGCAACATCTTCTACGATTGTGACCACGCCATCCTCCTCAAGGACGGCGGCAGCGCCGTGATTCAGAACAACACCTTCGTGCGCATCCGCACCAACGCTCCCGCGGCAGCTCCGGCCGCCGTGGTCAACTTTTACGAACCCCGCCCCGGCGTCACACCCGGTGCTGCCGCGCTACTTGAGGGCAACATCATCTGGGATGTCACCGACAACCGCCTTTTCCTCAACTTCACGAACGCCTACACCGAATTGCTGGTACGCTCGAACCTCCTGCCCACGCTGGACTTTCCCGGGGGACCGGGTGTGGGCAACACCGTGGCCGATCCGCGCTTCGTCAACCTGGCCGGCCCCCTCACCTGGGACAACATCCGCAGCAACCTGGCACTCCTGCCGGATTCACCCGCCCGCGGCGCCGGACCCAACGGATTGGACCTCGGCGCCCTCGTCCCGCCCGGGGCCACCGTCTCGGGCGAACCGCCATCCACCACCACGCAGACCTGGGCCGTCCTGCGCGTGGCCGGCCCCGGTATCGTGGCCTACAAGTGGCGCCTCAACGACGGTCCCTGGAGCGACGTGGTGCCCCTCACCAACAGCCTTCGCTACGGTCCCACCCTGTTCGACGACGCCGTTCCCATCGTCCTCTCCAACCTTCCGCCCGGCACTTACGCGGTGGAGGTCCTCGGCCTCAACTCGGCCGGCGTGTGGCAGGACGAACAGGCCCCGACCGTCTCCCGCACCTGGACCGTGCTGCCGCCTGCACAGGAGGTCGGCGGCACGCTGGCCGGGTCCACCACCTGGTCCGGCACAGCCCCGGTCCACGTCACCAACAGTGTGACCGTGCCTGCCGGCGTCACACTCACCGTGGACCCCGGCACCGTGGTCCGCGTCGCGGCCGGTGCAGGAATCCGCGCCCAAGCAGGAGGGCGCATCCTCATCCGCGGCACATCGGAAGCGCCGGTCCGGATCGAGCGGCTTTCCCCGGACGATTGGTCCGAGCTCAGCGCCACCGGCACCAACGCCGAATTGGTCGTTCGGCACGCCCTCATCCAGGGCGGCCAGACCACCGTCCGCAACGGAGCACGCGGACGTTTCGACTTCGTCACCTTCCAGGACTTCCCCGGCGGCAGCGGCAACACGCCCATCCTGCTGAGCGAGCGGGCCGCATCCATCCACGTTCACGCCTGTCGCTTCACGAACTATTACGAAACGCTCTTCCGCTACGGCGTGATCGTGGTCGAGGATTCATTGTTCGAGTCCATCCGCGGAGACGGCATCGATTTCGATGGCGCCGCACCGGGCTCGGTCGTCCGGCGCTGCACCCTGCGACACGGCGCCGCCAGCAACGTGGACGGCATCGATCTGGGAAGCGACTCGGCCGGTGTCACCGTGGAAGATTGCTGGATCCACGACTTTCCGTTCGACAAGGGCGTCTCCATTGGCGAAGCCTCCACCAACATCGTCGTCCGCAACTGCGTCATCTACGACGTGGACAGCGGCGTGGCGGTGAAGGACTCATCCGTGGCCGTGCTGGCGCAAAACACCGTCACCCGCTCCCGGCACGGGTTCAACCTGTACGAAAAAGTGGCCGGTCAGGGCGGCGGCCACGCCATCGCTTGGAACAACCTCCTCTGGAACAACCAGGAAGACGTCACCTTGGACGCCCTTTCCACTCTCACCCTGCACCATTCGAACACCGGCGGTCCCGCACCGTGGCCCGGCGAAGGCAACATCAACGTGGACCCCCGCTTCCGCAACCCTGCCTTGGACGATTTCCGGCCCGACCCCGAATCGCCCGTCAACACCGCCGGAACCAACGGCACTCCACTCGGAGCCCTCACCGCCGTGGGCTCGTTCCTGGTGGACAGCGACGCCGACGGCGTGCCCGACCCCCATGAATGGCTGTGGGGACTCGACATGCACGATCCGGCCGACGGTTCATCCGACGCCGACGCCGACGGTCTCTCCGCCCGCGCCGAGTTCCTGGCCGGCTCGGACCCCCGTGACCCACGGAGCCGGTTGGAACTCACGATCCTGCACGACACCCAGGGGCCGTGCCTGATTGTCCCTGCCGTGGCCGATCGCCTCTACACCATCGAAACCCGCCCGCTCGCCACGGGGACCGAGCCATCCTCGTGGGCCCCTTACGCGCTCTTCACCGCCACCAACACGGGACCGGTCCGGGTCGCCATCTCCACCGAACCAGCCCCGGGCCGGTGGTTCCGCCTCGGCGTGCAACCCGACTGGTAACCCTCACGCGGCGCACGGGCCGGCTTTCGTCCGCCTCGGCGGCAAGCGCCCCGGACCACCCGCGTCCCTCGCGCCGGGCCGTCTCCTGGGACGCGACCGGCTTCTCCGCCCGATCGCCGTCGCCAAGTTCACAACCGGCATGGACGGGAAACCCAGTACGGGGCACCATGGAAACCCAGCGCATGCAGGGATGTGTGAACAACCGATGAAAACCCAACCCGACAACACCAGTAACACGGCCGGCCCGGCAGGTGCCGGGCCCGCCGCCTCCGCTCCGCACCTTGCTCCACTCCGGTTGCCCTGGGTCCGCCTCAAGTACCTCAGCTACAACACGCAGCTTTACCCTGCCATGATCGCCGAAGCCTCGCCCGATGCCGTGCCCGGCAGCTTGGTCACGGTCTACGACCGCCAGGGCCGCGTGTTCGGCACCGGACTGTATCACCCGCGGGCGCGTGTCCCGCTCCGGATGCTCCGGCACGGCGAAGCCCCTTTCACCGAGGACGACTTCTTCACCCTCCTGGACCGCGCCATGGAACTGCGCCTGGACTGTCTGCACCTGCCGGAGGTCTCCGACGCATTTCGCGTGGTACACTCGGACGGCGACGGTCTCAGCGGACTGGTGGTGGACAAGTTCGCCGACGTCCTGAGCGTGGAGGTGCACAGCCTGGGCGTCTGGCAGCGCCTGCCCCGGTGGCTGCCCCACCTGCATGCCCGGCTCGGCACCCGGCGCGAACTCGTCGAGGTCAGCGAACGGGCGGCCCGCGTGGAGGGCATCCCCCGACCAACGCCCGATCCCAACCTGCGGCCGGTCAGAATCCGCGACCACGGCGTCGTGTTCGAGGTGGATTTCCTCGAAGGACACAAAACCGGGTTCTTCTGCGATCAGCGGGAGAATCGTCTCCGCCTGGCCCGGCTGGTCCGACCCGGCCAGACCGTTCTGGACCTTTGCTGCTACACGGGAGGGTTCGCCCTGGCCGCCGCCGTCCTGGCTCAGCCGGCGGAAGTCACCGGGGTGGATCTCGACGAAAAGGCCATCGCCCGCGCCCGCCGCAACGCCAACCTCAACCGCGTCCGCGTCCAATGGGTTCACTGCGACGCATTCAGTTACGCCCGGCAAATGCAGCGCAACGGCCGCCGGTGGGACGTGGTGGTGCTGGACCCGCCGAAGTTCGTGTCCAACCGCGGCGAAATGCAGGAGGGCTTGCGCCGCTACGAGGATCTGAACCGCCTGGCGGTGAACCTGGTCAAGCCCGGCGGCTGGCTGGTGACCTGCTCCTGTTCGGGACTCGTCACCGAGGAGACGTTCGAAAAGACCGTCGTCCGGGCGGTTCACAAGGAGAATCGCCGGCTGCAGATCGTGGACCGAACCGGTGCGGGACCGGATCACCCCGTGCTCTCGAACTGTCCGGAAGGCAGGTACCTGAAGGTCTTGTGGGGCCGCGTCTGGTAGGCTGCGCGGCCCGCCCCGATCCCGCACGGCACCTTCACTCGTACCGGAGGGCTTGAATCGGATGCAGCCGCGCGGCTTTGAATGCAGGAAACAACCCGGCCAGGATCCCCACCGCGGCACTGAACGACACCGCCACGATGAGCGCCATGGGCGTGATGACCGGCTCGTTCGCCGTCGGCGTGATCCACGACAACACGTGCACGAACCCAAACGAGACCGCCACCCCCAGGGCCGCCCCCAGCAGCGCCACCACCAGACTCTCGATCAGCACCTGCAAAAAGATGGCAAACCCCGTAGCACCCACCGCCTTGCAGATGCCGATCTCGCGGATCCGTTCGTTGATACTGGCCAGCATGATGTTCATGATCCCGATGCCGCCCACCAGCAGGCTGATGGCCGCGATCAACCCGCCGCTCATCCGGGCGTTGCGAATCTGCTGATTGATGTCGTCCACGCGGTTTTCCTGCGTGTCGAACTCGAAATCCTCGATCCCCCGGTGGGTCAACATCAGCACATTCCGAGCCTGCTGCAGGGCCGGGATGAGTTCCTCGAGATCGGCCACCTTGACGTCCAGCGCCGAGAGACGCGGATCGGGAATGCCGCCCGGGTCCGAGCTGGCCCGGAACCGGAGCCAGGCGGTCTTCAGCGGCATGTACACGGTCCGGTTCTTCCGTTCAAAGGCCCAGTTGCGACGGCCGAACCCCCGGGCACGCTGTGGCCCGGCCGGTTGCACCTGCCCGCGCTTCGCCTCCGCCAGCCGCCGCCGCCGATCCTGTTCGCTCTCGTAATGCTCGAACATCCCCACGATGGTGAACGGCTGGTCGTTGATGAAGATCACCTCGCCAATGGGAATGATCTCGCGCCCCACCTCTTCGGGCGAGCCGAACAGCTCATCCCGAATGGCCGTGCCGATCACGCACACCGGGTTGGCCAGTTCCTCGTCCAGATCGCTGAAGAACCGGCCGTAGGCCACCGTGTGCAGGTTCACCGCCAGCGCGTCCTCCGTGACACCGTAACAATCCCAGGCCCGGGCGGTCTTGCCTCCGCGGCTGATGATCGCGTTGTCCACCCGGATGGCCGGGGCCACGTACCGGATCAACGGCGCCGCTTCCTTCAGCGCCATCGCATCCATCAGCGTCCGACCCGGGGCCTGGTCGGCCAGATGCTCCTGGTGCGGCGGCACGTCCTCCTCCTCCACCTCGATCTTGTCCGCGCCGCCCATGGCGATCAGGGTCTCCTTCATCCCGTTTTCCATTCCCTTGATGATCGCCGCCATCCCCACCAGGCTCGCCACGCCCAGGATGATCCCCAGCATGGTCAGCAGGGACCGCATCTTGTGGGCCCAGACCTCTTTCAATCCCACCACAAAGGACGTCCAGATCGTCATGGCCGTCTGCCTCCGCCTCGCTGCCCGTGCCCGGGCGGGTGGTTCCACAGGCGCCTATTCATATCGCAGGGCCTCGATCGGATTGAGCCGGGCCGCTTTGACGGCCGGATAAATCCCGGCCACGATCCCCACCGCCACGCTGAACGCAAACGCCACGCCCAACGCCAGCGGCGTGATCACCGGTTCGTTGCCCGTCGGCGACAACTGCGCCACCAAATGCACCAGGCCCAGCGCCGCCACCATCCCCAACAGCCCGCCCAACACCGAGATCACCACCGATTCCACCAGGATCTGCACGAAAATGTCGCCGTCCGACGCGCCCACCGATTTCCGGATCCCGATCTCCCGGACCCGCTCCGAAATGCTGGCCAGCATGATGTTCATGATGCCGATACCCCCCACCAGCAGGCTGATCCCGGCAATCAAACCGCCGCTCAACCGGGCGTTCCGCACGAAGGTGTCAATCTGCTCGGCCCATTCCTCCTGGGTCCGGAATTGAAAATCCTCGATCCCCCGATGCGTCAACATCAGTACATTCCGAATCTGCTGAAGGGCCTCCGGCAGCAGATCCACCGACACCACCTTGACCTCCAGACCCGACAACACCGGGTCCGGACGCGTGTTCAACAGGCTTGGATCCCGAAACCATCGCGGACCGAACCCGGAAGTGACCACCATGGTGCGAAACCGCATCCAGACCGTGTTGAGCGGGATGAAAATGGTCGAGTTCTTCAGGCGAAAAGCAAATCCGCCGGGACGCCGGACCCGACCCCGGTCGCGCTGCGGGCCCACCTGCACCTGCGCCTGCCGGGCCTGTTGCTGGCGCTGCAGCTCGCGTTCGCGCCGTTCCTGTTCGCTCTCGTAGTGCTCGAACATCCCGATGATGACGAACGGCACCCCGTTGATGTAGAGCGTCTCACCGATGGGAATGATCTCCCGGCCGGTCTCCTCCGGTGAACCCCACAGTTCGTCCCGCGTGGCCGTGCCAATCACGCAGACGTTCCGGGCCAGCTCGTCGTCCAGCTCGTTGAACATCCGCCCGTGGGCGATGCGGTGTTCCATCATCTCCAGTGCGGCCGGCCGCACCCCCACACACATCCACGGACGGAACGTCTTGCCGTTGGCGGAGACCGTGGCCGGAATCCGCATCTCCGGCGACAACAGCCTCACCAGCGGCGCGCTGCGCTCGAGTGCCTCCACGTCATTCAGGGTGATCCCCACCGCCTGGTCGGCCAGGTGTTGTTGGTCCACCGGCAACTCGGCCGGCTCGATCCGGACCCGGGCCAATCCACCGATGGCAATCAGGGCCTCGCGCGCCCCCCGTTCCATGCCCGTGACCAGGGCGGACATGGCCACCAGGCTGGAGACCCCGAGCACGATCCCCAGCATGGTCAGGAGGGAACGAAACTTGTGCGCCCAGATCTCCCGCAGACCGGCATGCAACGTGGGGACCAACCGGCCCGCCCACGACCGGTGCTCCAGCACGTGCGGGTCTGTCCGATCCACCGTCATAACTCGGTATGCAGTCCTGCCAGGCGCAGGTCCGGTTTGGGCGCGATCCTGCCGTCCCGGATCTCGATCCGGCGCGGGGTCACCGACGCAATTTCAGGATCGTGCGTCACCAGTACGATGGTGCGCCCCTCGGCGTTGAGGCTCCGGAACAACTGCAGGATGGTCTCGCCCGTGTGCGTGTCGAGGTTGCCGGTCGGCTCGTCCGCGAAGATGATCCGCGGATTGTTCACCAGCGCACGGGCGATCGCCGCCCGTTGCTGTTGGCCGCCCGACAACTGGCTCGGCCGGTGTTTGGCACGGTTGGCCATGCCCACCGCCTCCAGCGCAGCCATGGCGCGCCGGTGGCGTTCGCGCGCCGGCACGCCGCTGTAAATCATGGGCAGCTCCACATTCTGCAGCACGTTCAACTTGGGTAGCAGGTTGAAAAACTGGAAGACAAAACCGATCTTCTGGTTCCGAATCGCAGCCAGCTGGCGCGCGGAGGCGTTCTGAATCATGATCCCGTCCAGTTTCACCGTCCCGCTGGTCGGCGTGTCCAAGCAACCGAGAATGTGCATGAGCGTGGACTTGCCACTCCCGGACGGGCCAATGACGGAAATGAACTCCCCCTCCTCGATGTCCAGCGACACGTTGTCCAGGGCGCGAATCTCCTCACCACCCAGGTGATAGATCTTCGTCACGTTGCGGAGCTCGACCAACGCCATGGCTCGTCCTTTCCCTAGCCGCTCTGCCGCGCTGCCCCGCCGGCCGGCCGGCCCGCGCCTCCGCCGCCGCCGGCAGGCCGGGCACCACCCGCGGGCGGCCCGCCTCCGGGCGGCCGGCCTCCCCCGCCACGAACCCCGGGCGGCCCGCCCTGGCCCTGCGCACCCGGCCCGGCCAACAATCTCATCCGACGCTCCAATTCTTCCGCCGGCATCTCCAGCATCACCACCTCACCCGGGGAGAGCCCCTGCTGAATCTCCGCGTAAAAAAAATCCGACACCCCAACCTTGACCTCCCGCTTTTCGACCGAACCGTCGGGTAGCTTCACGAAGACGAACCGCTCGTAGCGTCCGGTCTCGGGATTCCGCTCCGTGAACACGGCCGGCAGCGGCACCGCGGTGACGTTTGAAGCGGAGGCCACCGGGATCCGAATGTTGGCGGTCATCCCGGGACGGATGCGCGGATCCACGTTCCGCAGCAGGATGCGCGTCGCAAATCCCTTGATGTTGTTGCGAATGGTGGCCTGCGGGGCGATCCGCTCCACGATGCCCGTCACCACCAGACCGGGCACGGCCTCCACCGTGACCTCCACCTTCTGCCCCACGTGCAGCCGCGGCACGTCCGCCTGGTTCACGTGCGCATTGATCACCAGCGAGCTGAGATCGGCGATGGTCAGCACCTCCGTCCCGCCACTGACGCCACCGGAACCCGAAACGGCCTGACCCACCGAGACCGGCCGCGTCAGGACCGTGCAATCGAACGGCGCACGAACCTCGGTCTTGGTCAGGCGCTCCTGCACGACCGCCAGCTCGCTCTCGGCCCGTTCCAGCGAGTTTTTCGCCAGCTCGTACGCCGTGCGGGTGTCGTCGTACAGTTCCTGCGAAATCAACCGCTCCTTCAAAAGCTGCTCGGCCCGGCGCAGATCACGCTCGGCCTTCTCCAGCTCCACCCGCGCACGCTCCACCGCCGTGACCGCCGAAGCGCGCTGGCGTTGCAGCTCGCTGTCGTCCAGCTTGAACAACAGCTCGCCCTTCTTCACAAAGTCGCCAATGTCCACCGGCAGCAGCTCGATCCGCCCGTTGATCTCCGGGCGTACCGAGACCTGCTCGGCCGGCGTGATCTCCCCGGCGGCGTTGACGGCAAAGCTGATGTTGGTCTGGATGACCATCGCCGTCGTGGGCCGCCGGATTTGCCCGGCCGCCGATCCTACATTGCCCTGCTGCCGCCAGATGTAATACCCACCGGCGCCCAGACCAGCGATCAACAGAAGTGTCCAGATGTACTTCATCCCTTCATCTCCGTGCGTCAAAACCTATGCCCTTCCCGCCAGCCTCGCAAAGGGAAAGGGCTCTGCAGCCTCATGCTCCGACGCGGGTCCGCCGCGATCCTTTGGACGGATCCGGCCGTTCGTTTGTTCAAGCTCTTCAATCGCAACGGCCCGAACCGGCCCGCCACTGCCGGTGTTCCTTCATGAGGCAGCGGTTCATCACCACTTTCAACCCGGCGGCCCGGGCCTTTTCGGCGGCTTCGTTGTGTACGATCCCTTCCTGCATCCAGATGGCCCGGTCGCCCCGGGCAATGGCGGCGTCCACGATCGCCGGCACCGCGTCCGGCCGGCGGAAGATGTCCACGATGTCCACCGGCCCCGGCACGTCGCGCAGATCGGCAAATGCCGGCCGCCCCAGCACCTCCCGTACGTTCGGATTCACCGGAATGACCTCGTAACCCTGCTGGAGGAGATACTCGGCCACCCGGTGGCTGTCGCGATCCGGCTTGTCCGACAACCCCACCACCGCGATCCGACGGCTGGCGGCCAGCAGTTCACGGATCTCCTCCGGGGGAAGCTGGAATCGCGGGAGTTCACAACCTTGGTCCATGGCACGGATCAAAAGAGGGCTCGGGTCACGGCCGGCCGCCGAAACTCACGTAATCGTCCAGATCGAGCAGATCGAACCAGGTCACGATGTCGGTGCGATGCGGTGCGAGTTTGCGATGCAGCTCGTTGAAAAACGCCCGGCTGTCCGGATTGTCGGGCGCTCGTTGTTCCTGCCAGGCCGACCAGGCCAGGATCTCCGGCAGGGAGTGCGGCCGCGCATGGGCCTGGACCCAGGCAAGGATCTCCCCATCGCTCCTGCCGGCCGCCAGCTCCGCTTTCAACGCCTCGGCGTCGAGACCCGTGAAGCTGAGAAACTGCTGGTCCAGCGGGCAGTTGTAGTTGTACTCGCCGTTGGTCCCTGCCAACAGGGCGCGTCCCTTGTCCAGCATGCGCGCCAGGATGACATAGCCGCCCAGTCGCACGCGCGGGCTGCGCGGCGGATGCACCCGCAAATCAGGAGCCTGCCAGTTCATGTCCGAGATGGTTTGCGGCGCGGTGCCCCCTCCCGCCCGCGCCTCTTGGTTTTGGACATTGCCGGTTCGTTCGACCGCCGGCTCGTCGAGGGGAGACGGCCGCTCGCGGTCGCACCTCACGTTTAGCCCATCCCGGGCCGGCGGTCCAGCAGCCCGCCACTCAGGGCCGCACCAACCGGAAGAACGCGTTGGTCACCCGGGGATCGAACCGGAACAGCACGCGGTTGGTCGTTTCCGAATCCGGCACTGGATGCCAGGGCGTCCCCAACAAGGGGGCGTTGGTCTTGGCCTCCAAGCGCCAGCCGAGGTGATCCTCCGGCCACGACAACACCAGCGCCCCGCCCAACCACCCGAAATCCAGGCTGACCGGCTCCGCCGATGGTGCAGACTCCACCGTCAGCGTCCCTGTCACCTCGTCCAGCTTCCACTCCAGCCCATCAGGCAAGGTCGGAAGCCGAACCTCGTCCCATTGGGCCGTCACCGCCCCGGCCTCCCAAAGGACGAACCGGTCCCCGACCGTCAGATTGCCCGAACGGTTGGTCACGATCAGGATCCCACCTCTTTGCAGGGTCCCCGTCACCCGCAACTGGTCGTTGGTCCCCGCGGCCTTGTCCAGTTCCATCCACAACAAGCTGCCGAGCTGGAGGGTCAGATCGTTGCTGATGGTCAGCCGGCCCACGCCGCCTCCCGGGCGCAACGCACCGCCCGCCAGCACCGTGACCGGCCCATGTACCGTCCCCAACCCGCCCAGTGCGGCGCCCGAGGCCACCGTGACCGGTCCGGGTCCGATGGACCCGTGCACCAGCAGCGTCCCGTTGCTCAGGGCGGTGGGACCCGTGTAGGACTGGATGCCCGCCAGGATCAGCGTCCCGCTCCCTCCGCGCAGGATCAGCGAGCAGACACCCTCGTTCGCGGCGTCGCTCAGACTCCCGGTCACGGTGAGCGTCTTCCCCGCCGCCACGTCAATGTAGGCCCCGCTGTGAAACATCAGTCCCGTCGCCGTGACCGCCGAGTCCTCCGTCACGACCAGCCGACCCGACCCCGGATTGGCCTGTGCCGCCCGGCCAAAGTTCCAAGAACCCCAGCCCGGACTCGGTCCGCCGGCCAGGGTACCCCCATTGAGCGTGACCACGCCCACATTGACGTCGTGGCCCGGCGCGTCAATCGTCAGCACACCGCCGGCGTTCACCACGATCGGCCGCACCCGCGTGCCGTCCCAACCGAACAGCCCGTTGACACCCGCCCGCAGCGTGCCCCCGGAGTTGACCACGATGCGACTGACCGAGCCGAACGCCCCGCCGTTCGGACTGTTCCCGGGATCCGCGTACAAGACACCCTCGTTCACCGTGACCTGGCCGGTCAGGGTGTTGATCCCGGTCAGGCGCAAGGTGCCGCCGCCGGCCTTCAAGAGCGCCCCGGGCCCGGAGATCACGCCGCTGATGGTCTGGTCCGACGAACTCTCGAACACCAGGACGCCGGAATTCTGGATCGGATGCGCCTGGTCCCCGTTGTTGAGTCGACCCGCGCCGCTCACGCGCAGGATCCCGTTTCGGACGATGATCTCGCCCACGTGGGCGTTGTTCGGATGCCTCAGGATCAACGTACCTGAGTTTTCCTTGATCAGCATGCCGGAGCTCGGGTTGGGATAGAGCGGCACCGTGACCCGGCTGTTGCCGGCCTGGGGACTGGAGATCGGCACGTCCACGGTCAGGGTGGTGCCCGGGGCCACGTTCAAAATCCCGCCGCTGGGTCCAATGCGGATTCCCCGCGTCGGATCGTCCAACACCAGGTCCCCCACATTGTACAGCACGCCGCGATTCAACGTCAGTTGATCCGCGGTGAACACGGGCGGTTGCGCGCCCAGACGCGATTCGCTGTCGATGCGCAACCCGCCAAACCGGCCGTCCCCCACGATCACCCGCCCGGCGAATTCGCTGTTGTTGCCCCCCAGCGTCACCGTCTGGTCCACCAGCAGAAGGGTGCCGGCCCCTTTCAAATCGGCGTTCAATTGGATCGGCCCGTTGGCAGCCCGCACCATGGCTGATGGCGACTCAACCGTGATCGCACCCGTCAGCGTCCAGGTGCCCGACCCGGCGTTCAGCAGCTCGCAATCCCCCGCCAGCACCAGGTCCCGAATCTGAACGGTGCTGCTGGCCGTGCCCTTCCAGGTCAGACTGCCGCCGTCCAACCGCAGTCGTTGCCCGGCAAACGACCGCGAGATCGCATCAGCCGGCGTACGGAGCCGAAACCGGTGGGTGGAGTAGGTTCGGGTGAACGAAGGTGCCTGCCCGTCGCTCCAACGCCCCGGAGAATCGAACGATGACATCCCCACCGGATCATCCGCCGTCAGATAAACCATGGAGGGCTCGAACCCCGGCCCCAACGCATAATGCGCCAGCACCTGGTCCCGGTTCAGAGCCACCCGGCTGATGCGCACCTCCACGTACTCGCACTGGGCCAGCGCGTCGGCGGCATAGGCGGACCGGCCCAGCCACAGATAAACCGGTTGCAACGCGCTCAAGGGATAATTCACCGTCAACGAGCCCACCTCGTCGCCGTTGCGGTACCACGTCCAGCGACCCGAGCCCGGTCCCGTGCTGGCGTAGGTAACCGTGTAATGAAACAGCGTGCCCGGCTCCGTGGGCAGATCGCTGTCGCGGGTGACCCGGACGCCCCCGACCACCGACTCGAACCGTTGCACGTTCAGGTCCGTCCCCCGGGCAAACGACAACATCACGTAATGGGTCGTGCCGTTGTGGAAATCGAAGACCCGCGACCAGTTCTGTGCTGAAAGCGGCCGTGCCCAGATCTCGAGCGTCAGGTTGCTCAACCCGGCCAACGCCCCGGCCGGCAGTTGCAAGTAGGCTCCGCCGCTGGCGGGCGACCCACCCGGCAGGCGCAGCCCCGAGCCGGTGAACACCGCCCCGTTCCCCATGACCGTGACCTCGCCGCCACCCGGCACCTGATTGGTGATTCGAGTGCCGCCCGGGGCTGGACCGGTCCGGCCGTCGAACCGCCACCACTGCACCACCTGGCTCAACTGCGGGGCCGTAACGACGCGGGCGTTCCGATCGGCCACCGCTTGTGCGGAGGAACTGATCAGGTACGCATTGTCCCCGTTGTCCACGGCGGGCCCCAAACAGCTTCCCTCCCCCTGCAACCGCACCCCGTCCAACCACGTGTTCGGATTCGAGTAGTACGGCCGCGCACCGCCCCCGCAGTAGTTGTGGAGCATGACCGTCTTGGGGCTCTCCCGGCCGCCACGATGATCGCATCCGTAGTTGTGACCGCCGGTTTCGTGTGCCACCACCACCGCCCAAAAGTAGGCCGGTGCATAGGCCGCGTAGCGGCCCGGCTGCTGCGCCACGGCGGCGGAGGTTTCGCCCGCCGACGGAGCGCAAATGAATGCCACCAGATCGGCACCGCGCGCGTTCGCCACCGCCGTCACGTCGTCCAGGTTCCCGTCCCCCGGATTCGAAAGCCAGCCAACGTACCCGCCGAGGGTCGAGCGCCCGGCCTGACCGATCGTTTTGTGATAGCCGGTGATCCGCAGCCGCGCGCCCGTGCCGCTCCGGTCGTTGATCGCGTTGGAGGCGGCAACCGCGTTGGCAATCAGCACCCGTGCGTTCTCATCCCCACCCACGCTGTCCGCATAACTCTGATCGTAGGCCACCAGCAGGTCCGCCTCGGCCGCACCCCGGCCGTACACCATCCCGCCGGCCCACGCCAGCAGCGCCAGCGTCACCACCCGGCCGGACCAGCCCCGTCTGCAAAGCCCTTTCATGGGTTCGTACGGATCGGCTCGCCGCACGGCAGCCGCAGATAGGTCTCCGGATCGAAACTCGTCACCCACACCTGGCCCGGTTCGCGAGGATGCCCCTGGAGAAAGATGCCCGTGTCCGGACTCAACACCGTGAAAGCCTCGCGGCCCCGATAAAACGCCACCGTCACCAACGACCCCGGTTGCCCGGCCACATGCCCGATGACCGCGCCGCCTTCACCAGCCGCGTCCCACTCCAACCGCTCCACATCGACCGGCACCTCGGTGCCGTCCAAGCCAGGCAACGTGAGACTCCGCAAAGGTTCACCCCGGGCACGCGCCCGCTGCGCCAGAACAGCCGTGGTGGGCTCCAGGTACACCAGCTGCCGGCGCAGGATCCTCCCGTTCTCCTCCAGCAGCCGCTCGTACTCGGCCGGATGGCGCGCCAGACGGGCCAGCACGTTCGTGTCGCGTCCATCCACGTCCGCCCAGGCAAACCGGCCGCGCACCAACGCGGCCGGAAAGGGTCGAGTGCCCGGATTCGTGAAGGCCGGAGAAGGACCGCCGGCAGATCCGGCCGGGGCCGCCTCAGGATCCGGCTGCCCCGCCGCCAGCGTCAGGAGCCGCTCGTTGCCGGAAGGGACGCTCCCCGGGTTCGGGCCCGAAGTTCCGTCCAACCACAAAACGCCCCCTGCCAGAAGGGCCACCAACGCCAGGAAACCCGTCGTCCACCTCCTTGTCCTCACGCCGCCACCCATACCTTATCAAGGGGATGCCGGCAAGGCGGCTTCGATCCGGTGTGGCCCGGACAAACGGACCGGTTTCCGGGAGGGCAGGGGCGGGCCGGCACGACGCCTTGTGAAGTCCGCAGCCCATGGCGGCTGACCGATTCCCTCCGGGTCTCCGCCCCACCGCCCGTGACACCACGCCCGGCACCGGCCGGATCCGGTCGGTCGAACAGTCAAAAAGGAGGCTTGCCAGCGCCACGGTCCCGGGGTAAGGTGCGCGGCCCTTGAGTTGTGGAAAGGCCTTGAATTCCTGAGAGTGCCAGGTCGCACGCAACGACCTTGAGAATTTGCAAATATGGTAAGGATCCGGTTAAAGCGCGTGGGGGCGAAAAACAAGCCCTTTTACCGCATCGTGGTGGCTGACAGCCGCAGCCGGCGCGATGGCAAGTGCCTCGACGAGATCGGCACGTACAACCCCTTGCAGAAGGGGGAGAACGTGACCCTGGATCTCCAGAAGGTGGACCTTTGGCTGAGCCGCGGGGCGCAGCCTACCGAGACGGTGGCCAGTTTCATCCGTCGTTTGCGCCGGACGGCTGCTGCGGGCACACAGGCCGCCGCCCAGGCCTGAAAACGGCCCATGGAAGCGTTCCTGGACTATGTGATCAAGGGGCTGGTCTCGCGACCCGAAGCGGTCTCGATCCGGTCCATCCGCCGCGGCCACACCGTCGTGTACGAGGTGCGGGTCGACCCGGCGGACATGGGCAAGGTGATCGGCAAGAGCGGCGTGACGATCAACGCCATCCGGTCACTGGTCCAGGCCGGCGGAGGCAAGCGCGGCCTGCATTGCGCGGTGGAGGTGAGCGAGGCGGGAAACGAAGGACGTTAGCCGGGCAACCGGCACCCGGGCCGGGAAACGCATGCGGATCGATGTGTTGACGCTCTTCCCGGGAATGTTCACCGGCCCGATGGACGAAAGCATTTTGAAACGGGCCCGGGCGGCGGGGAAGTTGGACCTGCGGATCTACAATCTGCGGGACTTCACCCACGACCGGCATCGCACCGTGGACGATCGCCCCTTCGGCGGGGGACCGGGCATGGTGCTGAAGCCCGAACCGATCTTTGAAGCTGTGGAGACCTTGAAGGCCGAGGGTGATCCGCCGTGGGTCATCCTGCTGTCACCGGCGGGACGGCTCTTCAACCAGGCCATCGCCCGCGAGCTGGCCCGGCGGCCCCGGCTGCTGCTGATCTGCGGCAGTTACGAAGGCGTGGACGAGCGGGTCCGCGAAGCCTTGGCGGACGATGAACTGTCCATTGGCGACTACGTCCTGACCAACGGGGCCCTTCCGGCCATGGTGATCATTGACGCGGTGACGCGGCTGTTGCCCGGCGTGCTGGGCGACGACGAGAGCGCCGCGGACGAATCGTTCAGCCGCGGGTTGCTGGAGTACCCCCAGTACACGCGGCCGGCCGAGTTCCGCGGGATGAAGGTGCCGGAAGTGCTGCTTTCGGGCAATCACGCCGCCATCGCCCAGTGGCGGGCCGAACAGGCCCGGCGCCGCACCGCTGAACGGCGTCCGGACCTGTGGGCGCGCTGGTTGCAGGACCATCCCGGGGAAGCGGCAGGCTCGAAAACGGCGCCCTCGGCGGCCGGGCCGGCCACAACCGGTCAAGGCGGCGGACACGGAATGACAGATGGCCCCGGCCACCCGGCACCCCGCCCGTCTCCCAGCCCAGATTTGCGGACGGACGAAGGAGAACGACCATGAACCAGGCATTGTTGGACAAGATCGAGTCGGAACAGTTCCGGAAGGACAAACCGGACTTTGCGGTGGGTGACACCGTCCGGGTCCACACCCGGGTGGTCGAAGGCGACAAGGAACGCATCCAGGTCTTCACCGGCGTCGTGATCGCCCGCCGCGGCCGCGGACTCAACGAGACCTTCACCGTGCGCCGGATCAGTTACGGCGAGGGTGTGGAACGCGTCTTTCCACTTCATTCACCCCGCATCGAGAAGATCGAGGTCGAACGACGCGGCAAGGTACGCCGCGCCAAGTTGACCTACCTGCGCAAACGCATCGGCCGCAGCGCACTGCTGGTGCCCGAGAAGGAATCCCCGGCCACACAGCCGCGCAAGTCCACGGCAAAGTCCAAGGCGAAGACGCAGGCCGGGGCGGCTGCCCAGGAAAAACCGGCCGCATCCTGAAACGGGAACGGCGCCCACACTCTCCGGCCTCGCGCGGAGGCCGTCGCAATCTCGCAAACCGGCAGGGTCCGCTTCCCCGGCCCTGCCGGGTCTTTTGTTACTTGGCAGGGTTGGCCCCGCGATGCCGCAGTTCCACGGCGTACAGGCCGGCGCTTGCCGTGATGTAAAGGGTCTTCCGATCCGGACCGCCAAAACATACGTTGGCCGTCCAGCGCTCCGGGACCTCGATCGTCCCCAAATGCCGCCCGTTGCGGTCGAACACCAACACCCCACGGCCCGTCAGGTAAAGATTGCCAGCCTCGTCGAGCGTCATGCCATCCGAACCGGAGCTGCAGAACAGGCGTTTGTTCGCCAGGGACCCGTCGGGCCGGATGTCGTAGGCGTAAGTCTTGCCGGCCCGGATGTCCGCAACATAAAGGGTGCGTCCGTCCGCGCTGCCGATGATGCCGTTGGGCTGTTCGAGGTCGTCGGCCACCCGGGTGAGGGAACGCCCGTCGGCGCTCAACCGGTAAACGTGCTGCCCCGGCTGCGGCGGTTCCTTGTGTTTCCACCAAGGGCGTTGGTAGTACGGATCGGTAAAGTAGAGATCGCCATGGGGCGCCACCCACACGTCGTTGGGACCGTTGAGAGGTCGGCCTTCATACTGCCAGGCCAGGACCTCCACCTGCCGGGTGGTCGGGTCAATCCTCCACAGTGCATTGGTCTCGTCCGCACAGGCGATGAGCCGCCATTGCCGGTCGAAGCACATGCCGTTGGCACGGCCGGCCGGTTGAAGGAACGTACTCAACCGGCCCGCTTTCACATCCCATTTGAGGATCCGGTCATTGGGTTGGTCGGTGAAATAGACATTGCCCTCGGCGTCGGCCGTCGGCCCCTCGGTAAACCGGAAGCCGTCCGCCAGCTTGCGAACCTTGGCCCCCGGTGCCAGCACGCTCTCGAGGTCCGACGCCGTTTGGGCCCGTGAGGGTGCCACCCACACGATCAGGAGGAGAAAGACAGCGGTTCTCATGGTCTCAACCACCCAGGGAGGCAGGATCGTTCACGTCACCCTTGTTAAACTCCACGTAGGCCTCGGTCAAGTCGGCCGCGTACAGCACCGCGCCCGCCCTTCCCAGGTTGAGCCGGATGTGCAACTCGAACTCCGGCGGAGCCACGGCACGGCACAGTTCCTGAAAAGGTACCTCCGTGGGGCGTCCCCGGCGGACGCACCACAGAACCTCACGTGAACCCGGTGCGGCATAGCCGATGTCCACCTTTTCCTCCACCACACGCGCCGCACTGTAACCCAGGGCATCCATGATGCGGCCCCAGTTGGGGTCGCCGCCGTGCCAGCTGGTCTTCACCAGGGCGCTGTTGGCCACCGCGCGGGCGGCGGCGTCGGCCTCGCGCACGTTTCGCGCGCCGAAGACCCGCACGGTCACCACGCGATGAACCCCTTCACCGTCCTGCACGATCATCCGGGCCAGCCTGGCGCAGGTCTCCTGCAGAACCCTCTCAAAAGCACGAAACGCACGACTGCGGGCCGACCATGGCGCGTTTCCGGCCGCTCCGTTGGCCAACAACAGGACGGTGTCGTTGGTGCTCATGTCCCCGTCCACCGTGATGCGGTTGAAGCTGCACGCAACGGCCTCGGTCAGCGCCTCCTGTAATGGCCGCCGATCCACCGCCGCGTCCGTGGTCAAAAAGGCCAGCATGGTGGCGTGCCGGGGCAACGAGGCCGGCCGCCGCCCGGTGGGGCTCATCCCCGGGTGAATCATGCCCGCGCCCTTGGCGATCCCACCCAGCCGGTAAACGCGGCCGTTGTACTCCCACTCGAAAGCCACCTCTTTGGGTCGGGTGTCGCTGGTCATGATGGCCCGGGCCGCCTGCGAAGCAAATTCCCCACCCCGGCCCAGCGCCTGCGCGGCCGCCCGGATGCCGTTGCGCACGTTCTCCATGGGCAGCAGCACGCCGATCCGGCCGGTGCTGGCCACCAGCACCTCGCGCGGGTCCAGCCCCAGCGCCCGCGCCGTTTCCGCCGCCATGACGCGCGCGTCTGCCAGCCCCTGCCGGCCCGTGCACGCGTTGGCGTTGCCGGAATTGGCCACCACAGCCTGCGCCACCCCGCGCCGGACCACCTCCCGGCACACCTTCACCGGAGCCGCCACCACTTGGTTGGTCGTGAACATGCCCGCCACGGCCGCAGGATGATCGGAAACGATCAGTGCCAGGTCCGGCTTGGGGCCGCGGTCGGACCCCTTCCCCGTGCCCAGACGTTTGATGTCGCAGAACACACCGGCCGCCCGAAAGCCGAGCGGGGCCGTCACCGAACCTTCGATCTCTCGCATGAGCCCCTCCAACCTCGCGTTTCGACCGGCGGCAGACGACGGGACGCATTTATCACCGGGCGTCCCCCGCGTCATTCGCCCCGCCGGCCTGTCAGAGACCCGCGCAGTTAACGCCAGCAGACCGCGTCGGGGCAAGTCAGCTCTCGGCAGGAACGATCCGCACGGCTTGTGACGCCTCAGGCCGGGCCCGCGGCCCCGGCCGGCTGTATCCGGCACGTCCCGAGCTCGGCCAGCAACCGCTTCTCGGCAGCCGCCCAATCCCCGCCGCACCGGTGTCGCATCACCGCCAGCCCCACCACGGGCGGATGGGCCCGGCCAGCCCGCATCCGATCCTCGACGTGGGCCAGGGCCTCGAACAACAGACGATTCGCCTCCCCGTAATCCAGCCCCGTCAACTGGGCAATGTACCGCGTGGCACGGTCCACCAGCTTGCCATTCGACGGCACCACCCATGTCATCACATTGCCCATGACCCGGCCCAGCCGGGCCATTACAGCCGTGGACACCGCGTTGAGCATCATTTTGGTGACCACACGAACCGGACCACCCAGCCAGAAACCTTCCCCGACCGTCTCCACGCCGGCCAGGAACGTCGCCGACGGAGCGCCCGCTCCGACACGACGCCACCGGTCCCAGACCTCTGCCGGGGCCATCAACACCAGCCCCGTCGCCGCGCCGCTGGCGCGTGCCTCCTCCAATCGTTGCCGGAGAGAACCCTGGGGCGCCTCCCACAATGGAAGGTCTTCATCCCCCACCAGCGCCACCGCGGCGTCCCCCGGGCCCGGCGGCCGATCCGCCAGCCCATCCTCGCCAATCCGAAACCGCATCAGCTCCTGCTGCGTGATGCGGCCCAGCGCCTCGCAAACGGCCGGCCAGCGCTCCGGCGGCACGAGCTGCCGGACCTCATCGGCCGACCAGCTGATGCAGCACGGTTCGCGCCTGAAGATCCGGCGCCATGCCGAGGCCGAGTCCGGACACGGGACGAACAGGAAGGCCCACGAATCGGCCGCCTCCACGTCTCCGTGTTTACGAAACGGAGGCAGGCTGAACGTGGGCGTGCGCTCCGCCGTGTCCGTCAAAAGGTCGGCCGCTAGGGAAAACGCATGGTAATTGACCTTCCCTGCGTTTCGGTAAACCTCGCTCTCCAACCGCACCCACTCAGCCAGGGCGGCCAGTGTCGGCCCGGCCAAGAGTTGCTCATGCATCCTCCGCAGCGCCTCCAAGAACCGGCCCGGGATCCGATCCGGAGATCCGCCGGCGTTCTCTCCCCCGACCGCGGGCACGCGCACGCGGCCGCACGTGCGGATCACCCCTTCCAAGACCGTCACCAACACCGCCAGTTCAATGCTGGTGGCCTGCATCCGCGTGGAACCGGTCACGGCCATCGGACCGGTCGTCAGGTTCCACTTCCGGATGCCGGGTTCGTCCAACACCGCGCGGCTGCGGGCCACGTGAGCCCGGAGCACCTCATCAGGATTGTTGTATACGAAAAACGTGTGCGCCCCGGCCCGCAACGCCTCCCACGCCGTGCCAATGACAAATGGCGTCTCCCCACCCTCCGTCACCGCAAAAACCACGTCACCGGCCCGGACACCGCGGTCGCGAAGTTGCCTCGCCCCCATTGCCTCGTGATCCTCGAATCCCTCCACGGAACGCACGAAGGCGTAATCACCGCCGGCCATCACCGGAATCACGCGCTCCTCCCAATCCGCAGCCGTGGCGGCGTCCGTCCACCCTTCCCACGCCGCCTGTTGCCAGAACCCCCGCCACAAAGCCGCCAGAAGGATGCCCAGCCGGCCTGTGGCTCCACAGCCCGTAAAGAAAACCCGCCCTCCGCGATCCAACGCCGCCTGGACCTCGCGCGCCACCTCCGGCATCCGGCCGGATGCCACCTCCGCCGCGTACCGCCGCAACACGTCCTCGTCCACACGAAACAACATCCGCAACGCCGCGGCCGCATCGGCCCGGGCCACCTCGCCCAATTGCGCCGTCAGCGGATGGGGCTGTTCGGTCGTCAACATGCCCAGGCGAAAGCGATCCGCCTCCGCCAGGAAAGCAGCAGACCGTTCCGCAGCAGAACCTCGATCGCCAGAAGCCATTCGCCCGTTGGATCCCTCCGGGTCGGCTGCCGATCAGCCGCCCGGGTCAGCCAAAGTGGTCCGCCTCGCACGGGCCGGCAAGAACAACTCACTCCATGAGAGGTCCGGCCTCCGACCCGCACCGGACACGACACGTCGCCCTCGGCATCCTCCGGCAAACCGGGGCCGGGCGCCACAAACACCATGCGCGCGGGCAGACACGTGCCGGTGAAGCTGCCCGGCGCCGGACGCCGTTGAATGGAAGCGGCCCGATTCCAGTCTGTATGGACATGGAACACGACTCGCAGCGGCGCAACGATTCGGACTCCACCCGGCGTTCCGGCTCGTCGTCCAGCGATTCGCGCCCCGCATTCCCCGAGCCGAGGGTGGCACACCCCGCCGCATCCGACCCGGGAACCTGGCCCGCCGGCGTGCAGTGGGTGTCCATCGGACCGCACCTCATTCGAGCCGCCCGCCGCAACCATGGTCCTCTGATCCCTCGACCCCGTTGCCTCCCTGCCGTGGCCCTGGCACTCGTGTGGATCTCCACCGTCCCTGCTGCCCCACCCTCAACCACGCGCGTCGAGGAGCTGGCCACGTGGTTGCCCGCCCACCCCACGGGCGTGGGCCGGCCCATCAGCGATCGTCCCGCGTGGACCACCTTGGCGGAAAAGCCCCAGTGGCGCGATCTCATCCGGGAAGCCGAGTCCCTCGCCCAATCGGGTCTGCCCGAACAACCGGACGAGTTGTACCTGGACTTCTCACGCACCGGAAACCGCGACCGCTGGCAGCGCGTGGCCTTCGCCCGCCGCGGCAGGGTCGCCACCTTCACCCTGGCCGAAGCACTGGAAAACCGTGGCCGGTTCCTTCCTCCCTTGGAAGAGACGTTGAACGCCCTCTGTGCGGAACGCACCTGGGTATACCCGGCCCATGACAGGTCGCTCCGCAATTTCCGCGGGGAAATCGTGGAAATGGATCTGGGCTCCACGGCCCTGAGCTGGGACATGGCCACCGCCCTCTGGCTGTTGGGCGACAAACTTTCACCCGAGACCCGGGCGCGGGTCCGCGACAACCTCGAACGCCGCACCCTGCGACCGTTCCGGGCCATGATCGAGGGCCGCCAACCGGAAGCCTTCTGGCTTCGGGCAACCCACAACTGGAACGCCGTCTGCCTGGCCGGCACCGTGGGTACCGTACTGGCCGTCGTCGAATCCCCGCGCGACCGCGCGTGGTTCGTCGCCGCCGCCGAGGACCATATCCGCTTCTTCCTTCGCGGGTTCACCCCTGACGGCTACTGCAGTGAGGGTCTCGGCTACTGGAACTACGGGTTCGGCCACTTCACCTGGCTGGGAGAGATGTTGCGCCTGGCCACCGGTGGTCGTCTGGACCTGCTGGCCCTGCCCGAGGCACGCATGCCCGCGCTCTTCCCCTGGCGGGCCGAAATCCTGAACGGTGTCTATCCCAGCATCTCCGATTGTTCGCCCGGCACACGACCGGACGCGCGTGTGGTGCAGGTCCTGGCCCAACGGCTCCACCTGCCGCTGCCGGGCGGCGTGCAGGCCGGTGAACCCGAACCGGGACGCGCCCTGGCCATCAGCGTGTTGTCCGCCTTCCTCCCACGGCCACTCCCCGCCCTTTCCACCCAACCGGACGCGTTTCAGCCGGACCCGCTGCGGACCTGGTTCGAAAACGCCGGCGTCCTGATTTGCCGACCTCCGGAGGGACAACCACAGTTTGCCGCCTGCCTCAAGGGCGGTCACAACGCCGAACACCACAACCACAACGACGTCGGAAGCTTCAGCGTCGTCGTCGGATCCACCATGGTCCTCTGCGACCCCGGTGCAGAGGTCTACACCGCCCGCACCTTCAGTTCCCGCCGCTACGAAAGTCGCGTGCTCAATTCCTACGGCCACAGCGTGCCCGTCGTGGACAGACAGCTCCAACAAACGGGCGCCTCCGCCCGCGCGCAGTTGGTGGAAGTCTCCCTCGGACCGGAAGAGGACCGGCTGGTCTTCGACCTGACACGCGCCTACAAAGTCGAGGGGCTGACCCGGCTCCTGCGCACCTTTGTCTTCCGCCGGGGGCCACACCCCGCCCTGACGGTTACCGACTCCTGGCAGGCCACCCGGCCGGTGACGTTCGAATCCGCGCTGATCACATGGTCGCCCTGGTCACGGACCGCCCACCAACTGCGCGTGGGCGACGAGCACGCAGCCGTGCGCGTCACACTGAACACCCACGGCGCCGAGTACACCGTCTCCGACGAAATCCTCCAGGAAGACGTCCGCACGCGCGAAAAACCCCGTCGCCTCGCGGTTCGACTGCATCAACCCACCGGGGCCGGCCGGCTGCAGACGACGATCGAACCCCTTCCGCGCTGAGCCGGGGGCAACCTGTTCGCATGCCCCGCCCCGCCGACGAGACAGCCGGCGCCGCACTTCGATCCCGCCCCCTTCAAACGCCGCGCTCGTCCACCACCCGATTGCCCTCGCCCAACACAATGACCCTGGGCTTCCAATCCCGCGCACGGTCCTCGTCCACCCAGGTGTAACTCATGATGGTCAGCCGGTCGCCCGGTTTGCCCAAATGCGCCGTGGCCCCGTTGAGAATGATGGCACGAGACCCCCGCGGCGCCGGGATCGCGTAGGTCTCGAACCGCTCCCCGTTGGCCAGGTTGCCACACAAGATCTTCTCATACGGCAGCAGTCCAACCCGGTCCATCAGGTCCTGGTCAATCCCCAGACTCCCCTCGTAGTCCACGTTCCCGGCAGTCACCGCCGCCCGATGAATCTTGGATTTCAACAACAAGACTTGCATAGGCCTCGGCGACCGGCCCCGGCAAACCCGCTGGATCATTGCGCCGGATCGCCCTCCCGCAAGCCCAATATAAAAACCACACGCCGCGATTCAATGCCGCGCACGCCCCACCCCGGGCTCGGTCGGACCGGCCGATTCATGGGCGTCCCTTCTCCACGGCACGAGATTTCTGGAACTTTTCGAGCTTGGGACGGATCACAAACTGGCAGTAGGCCTGCTCCGGGTTCTTGCGGAAGTAATCCTGATGATAAGCCTCGGCCGGATAAAACCTTTCCAACGGGACAATCTCCGTCACGATCGGTCGCGAAAACCTCCGCGCAGCTTCGGCCCGGGACTTTTCAGCCGCCCGCCGCTGTGCCTCGTTCACATACAAAATGATGGACCGATACTGTGGGCCGACATCGTTCCCCTGCCGGTTCGGCGTCGTGGGATCGTGCGCCTCCCAAAACGCCTCCAACAGGTCCTCGTACCGGATCCGATTCGGATCGTACTCAATGCGAATCACCTCGGCATGGCCGGTCGTGCCAGTGCAAACCTGCTTGTACGTCGGGTTCGGCACATGCCCCCCGGCATACCCGCTGGTCACCGACACCACCCCCGGCAGCGTCTCGAACAACGCCTCCATGCACCAGAAACAACCCCCGCCCAACACGGCAATTTCCCGCCCGGGCGCAGGATCCGCCCCGGACGCCGCTGAATGATTGGATGGATCCATCGCCATCGATTTCACGCTGCCCAGTGCGAGGACACCCGCCGCCAGCCAGCGCAGGAACGTCCCCGCCCGGGATCGGGCTGCATACCGAATCATTTCCCCTCACTCTAGCTCGAAAACCCGGCCGCCGCCAACCCCGCCCCCGCGGATGCCCAAAACGCGGGCCGGTCCCCTCCCCCTCTGAATGACCGGCACCTGACGCCCCAGGCACCCCGCGGGTCCGACAGCCACGCCCGGGCAACCGCGCCCGGAACGTGCCCCACCTGCCCACGAAAACCGCCACCAAACCGGTTTGGGCCCGCCACAGACTCCCCCTCCCGCCTTGCCACCGCGAAGTCGGACTGGTCTAATGCCCGCCGTGCTTTCGCAGCAGACCATCAAACGTTCCGTCAGCTTTTCGGGCGTGGGTCTTCACAGCGGCAATCGTGTCACCATGACCCTGGTACCCGCGCCCGCGGGGCATGGCATCCGTTTCCGGCGCGTGGATCTGGAGGCGCGTCCCGAAATCGAGGCGCGCATTGAAAACGTGGTGGACACGCAACGTTCCACCACACTGGGCAAGGGCTCGGTGCGCATCCATACCGTGGAACACGTGCTGGCCGCACTGAGCGGCTGCGGCGTGGACAACGTGGTGGTGGAACTGGACGCCAACGAGCCGCCCATTGCCGACGGCAGCGCACGGGAATACTGCAGGCTCATTCATTCCGCCGGTCTGCAGGTCCAGGACGCACCCCGCCAACCCTACGCCGTCACCGAACCCCTGGCGCTGCAGATGGGTGACACCCTCATGCATCTGATCCCGGCCCCCGAATTCCGCATCACCTGCACCAGCGCAGACAAGGCCGGCCGTTACACCCAGTTCTTTTCCCTGGTGATCACCCCCGACTCCTGGGAACGCGAACTGGCCCACGCCCGCACCTTCTGTTTCTTCGAAGAGATCGAGTACCTGATCAAAAACGGTCTCATCAAGGGCGGCAGCCTGGAAAACGCCGTGGTCATCCGGGACGACGCCGTGCTCACCACCGAGCCGTTGCGTTACCCGGACGAGTTCGTCCGCCACAAAATGCTCGACATCGTGGGCGACCTGGCCCTGTTCGGACGGCCCATCCTCGGTCATCTCGTGGCCGTGCGCCCCAGTCACACCGCCAACTGCGAGCTGGTCCGCCAATTGGACGCGCGCTGTCGCCGGGCCAACATGCCCGCGTTCGCACCCCCGCCGGCCCCTGCCGCCCAAGCCGCCTCGCAGCCCCCGCCACCGCACGATCCGGTCCTGGACGCGTGCGTGCTCGACGTCTCCGAGATCATGAAGCTCATCCCCCACCGGTACCCCTTCCTCCTGGTGGACCGCATCGCACTGCTGGAGCCCGAACGCATCATTGGCATCAAAAACGTCACCATCAACGAGCCGTTCTTCCAGGGGCATTTCCCCGGCCACCCCATCTTCCCGGGCGTCCTGCAGTTGGAAGCCATCGCCCAGGTGGCCGGCGTCCTCATGCGCAAGCGCTTCGCCGACAAACCACAGATCGCCTACTTCATGTCGGCCGAGGAGGTCAAATGGCGCAAACCGGTCCTGCCGGGTGACACACTCGTCATCGAAGTGGACCTGCTCAAGGCACGGGGCAAGGTCGGCAAGGCCCGCGGAACCTGCAAGGTCCGCGGCGAGGTGGTGAGCGAAGCGGTGGTCACCTTCATGCTGATGGACGCCTGAAACGCGACCCGAGGCAACCGTTTTCCATCATGTCGATCCACCCCACCGCCGTCATCCACCCGAACGCCCGCATCGGACGCGACTGCGTCATCGGCCCCTACTGCGTGATCGGCGAACACGTCGAACTGGGTGACCGCTGCCGCTTGCATTCCCACGTGGTCATTGACGGTCACACCCGGCTCGGCTGCGACAACGAAATCTACCCCTTCGCCTCCATCGGACTGCGCACCCAGGACCTGAAATGGCAGGGCGGCATCACCCGGGTCCTCATCGGCGACCGCAACACCTTCCGCGAGGGCGTCACCGTCCACAGCGCCACCCACGACGGCGGCGCCACCATCATCGGCTCCGACAATCACATCCTCGCCTACTGCCACATCGCCCACGACTGCGTGCTCGGCAATCGTATCGTCATGTCCAGCTACGCCGGCCTGGCCGGACACGTCCAGGTGGAGGATCAGGCCGTCCTGGCCGGGTACGCCGCCGTGCACCAGTTCTGTCGCATCGGTCGCCTGGCCATGGTGGGGGGATGCTCCAAGGTGGTCCAGGACGTGCCGCCCTTCATGCTGGCCGACGGCAGCCCCGCTCAAACCGTCACCATCAACAAGGTCGGCCTCGAACGTGCCGGAATTTCAGAGGAGATCCAGTCCGCCCTGCGCCAGGCACACAAGCTCCTGTTCCGCAGCGGCCTGAGCCTCCCCAACGCGCTGGCCCGCATCGAATCGGAACTGCCCCCTTTCCCGGAACTGAAACACCTGGTGGCCTTCATCCGGACCAGCACCCGAGGAATCAGCCGGTGAACCTCGTCCGCCGCCGCGCCCGAAGCCAAGCCCGAAACCGGCCCACCGCGGGCCGGCCCACCCAAATTGTGACCTTCCAGCCGTGAACACGCTGCAGCGCTACCTTCTCGGCCAGGTCGTCGCGGCCTTTTGCATGGCCGTGCTGGTGTTCGTGTTCGTGCTCCTGCTGGGCAACGTGCTCCGGGAAGTCCTCACCCTGCTGGTCCGACACGAGGTCCGTCCCGCGCTCGTTTTGGAGGCGCTGGGATTCCTGCTGCCCTACGTGGCACCGTTTGCCCTGCCCATGGGCATCCTGACCGCCACCCTCCTGGTTTTCGGCCGCTTCAGCGCGGATCAGGAACTGACCGCCGCCCGGGCCGGCGGCTTCAGCCTCACCGGCCTGGCCGCCCCCATCCTGGCCTTCGGCCTTCTCCTCAGTCTCCTCTCCGTGGCCATCAACGCCGAGTGGGCCCCGCGCAGCCGCGTGGCGTACAAGGCCGTCCTGGCACAGGTCGGACTGCAAATGGCCGGCAACCTGATCCCCGAACAACAGTACATCCATGATTTCCCCGGCCTGGTGCTCTACGTCGGCAAACACACCAGGGACAGACTGGAAGGAATCCTGCTCTGGAAACTCGACGCCCAGGACCGCGCCGAATTCCGCCTCCGGGCCGAGACCGGCCGTCTGCTGATCGAAGACGGCGGGGACCGCCTCCGCCTGGAACTCCATGACGTGGTCGCCGCCCGCCGGGGTTCGGAAGGCTGGCTCCCCGCCGGTTACGCACGAACCCTGGTCTATGAACTGACCCCGCCCAACCGCGAGGGACCGCGTCGGCCCAAACTCAGCGAAATGACCTGGCGCCAGTTGCGTCAGGAACTCGACCTGCGCAGACAACAGGGCGTGGACATCACCCCCGTGCGCGTCCAGCTCCACCAACGCGTGGCCTTCGGGTTCGCCTGCTTCTCCTTCTGTCTGGTGGGCATCCCCCTGGGGGCGCGACTGCACCGGCGCGAAACCAACGTCAGTGTCGGCATCGCCCTGGCCTTGGTGGCACTCTACTTCAGCTTCCTCCTGCTGGCCGGCGCATGGGACACCCGGCCCGAATGGCATCCCCATCTGGTGGTTTGGTTGCCAAACTTCCTCTTTCAGGCCGCTGGGACCTGGCTCCTTTGGCGCGCCGATCAAGGCCCCTGACCCCCGGCCCCAAAAAAACCGGCTATAGTACCCGCCCCGACCTGCCGATAACCCACACGAGAACGGATTTGGCGCGGTCGTCCGGAACCGCGACACGCGCCCCGACGCCGGAAACAGCGACCCAGGCCGAAACACAGTCCGCACGTGACTTCGGCCCGGTCCCCGTATGCACGGCGCGGGGTGCCCGCGCGTTCCCGGCGTCCCTCCGGCAAGACAGTGCGGTCATGGCCACAGCGACGACACTCAGCCAGGGCGAGATCGCCCAGTTGATGCAGACGATTGAGATGTTCGAGGTGATCGCTCAATCGCAGCCCCTCGACTATCAATCGCTCGAAATCCTCAAGGAAGCCTACGCCAAACTCGGCCAGGAAGAAGAGGTCGTCCGAACCTCCAAACGCATCGCCGAGGCGTACGTCCAACTGGGCCAGTTCTCCTCCGCCATCCTCGAGTACGAGAGCATCCTCCAGAGACACCCCGAGGACGAAGAAGTCCGCGCCGCCCTGCGCGAGATCGAGGCCCGCGCCGCCAGCCTGGCCGCACCCGGCGGCACTTCCACCGACACCACGTTCGCCACCGACCAGGCCGTCGCCCCCCCGGCCGCCCCCACACCGGCCGTCACCCACACCGTCCCGGTCGAAGACGGCCGCTCCGCCATGCGCAAGATCTTCGTGGACGGCCGCGTCATTGCGCCGTCCGACTTCGACGCCTGCTGGCCCGTACCCGACCTCGCCCAGCCCCCGCCCGAACCCGTGCCACCCTTCATCCACGTCCTCCACGAAAAGGGACTGGTGCCCGTCGAGCGCTCCCTCAAACTCCTGGTGGACCGCGCCCGCATGGCCTTCCTCCCCCTCGACCGCTACGACGTCGACATCGACCTCACCCGGCGTTTCCCCGCCGCCCTGTGCCGGCGCTGGTGCATCCTGCCGTTCGACACCCTGGGCCGCTGCCTCCTGGCGGCCACCGCCAACCCCTTCAATCAGCAGGCCGTGCGCGAGCTGAGCGCCCTCTGGCCCCAACGCATCCAGTGGTACCTGGCCACCCCCGCCGACCTGCTGAAATACCTGCGCACCGCCTTCCGTTGATCTGCCATGCCGCCGATCAAGACATTCGGAGAACGCATCGCCGACGCGCTGGTCGAGGACGGCCTGCTCACCTCCGAGCAGGTCGCCGAATTGATGGAAATCCAGCGCAAGGAGGGCACGCGGCTCGTCAAGCTCATCCAGGACAAGGGCTGCGTCGGCGAAACGGACCTCATCGTTTCGATGGGCCGCGTCCTCAACGTCCCGCCCGTCAACCTCGCCCGACTCACCATCCCACTCGAGGTGGCCGAACTCCTCCCGCGCGACCTGGCCCAAAACCACAAGGTCATCCCCATCGCCCGACTCGAGGACAAACTATTCGTGGCGATGGCCGACCCGCTCAACGTCCTGGCACTGGACGACATCAAACGCACCACCAGACTCGATGTCCAACCCCTGATCGCCCCCGAACGCGCCATCCTGGACAAACTCAGCAGCCTGGACGCCGCCAAAAGCGGCAGCATCGAGCAGTTCATCCAGGACACCCAAAAGGCCGAGGCCGAGGCCGAAGCCGACGAAGTCGAGGTCGCCCGCGACGCCGTCGAAGAGGTCAACCTCGACCAACTGGCCGCCTCCAGCGAGGAAGCCCCGGTCATCAAACTGGCCAACCTCATCCTCGTGCAGGGAATCAAGGAACGCGCCAGCGACATCCACCTCGAACCGTTCGAAAAAACCGTCCGCCTGCGCTACCGCATCGACGGCGTGCTGCACGACGTCACCCCGCCGCCCAGGAGCATGTACCTGCCGCTGGTCTCCCGCTTCAAAATCATGTCCAACCTGGACATCGCCGAGCGGCGCCTCCCCCAGGACGGCCGCATGCGCGTCCGCGTCGGCGGCCGCGACTACGACCTGCGCGTCTCCATCCTGCCCACCGTCCACGGCGAAAAAATCGTCCTCCGCGTGCTCGACAAGTCGAACCTCTCCGGCAGCCTCGACCAATTGGGACTCGATCCCGATACCTACCAGCGGGTCAAGGCCGCCGTGGACGCCCCCCACGGCCTCCTGCTGGTCACCGGCCCCACCGGCTCCGGCAAAACCACCACCCTCTACTCCGCCCTCAACGAACTCAACAACCCCATGTACAACATCATCACCGTCGAGGACCCCGTCGAATTCCAAATCCCCGGCATCAACCAGGTCCCCGTCCGAAAGGAAATCGGACTCACCTTCGCCAACGCCCTCCGCTCCATCCTCCGCCAGGACCCCGACATCATCATGATCGGCGAAATCCGCGATACCGAAACCGCCGAGATCGCCATCGAGGCCGCCCTCACCGGGCATCAGGTCCTCTCCACCATGCACTGCAACGACGCCGCCGGCGCCATCACCCGCCTCGATGAAATGGGCATCGCCCCCTTCCTCATCTCCTCCTCCGTCATCCTCTCCTGTGCCCAGCGGCTCATGCGCAAAATCTGTTCACACTGCAAGGAGCCCGTCTCCTACCCGGCCAAAATGTTCCAAGACCTCCAGATCGATCCCGCCCTCTTCGAGGGCGTCACCCTCTACCGTGGCCGCGGCTGCGAACGCTGCCGCAATTCCGGTTACGCCGGTCGCATGGCCATCATCGAGGCCATGACCGTCACCGACGAAATCCGCAGGCTCATCATCGCCCGCGCCAATTCGCACGAAATCACACAGGTCGCCATCCGCCAGGGCATGAAAACGCTCCGTATGGTCGCCCTGGACCGCGCTCGCGAGGGCCTTTCGACTCTCGAACAGGTCATGGTACTCACCATGTCACACTGACCGCACCCGCTCCGAACAACCGGGGATCGGCCCTACCCGGCCGTCCCGTGATGCGCCACCCAGGTCAGGCGCAACCCTTCCAGGGTCAGATCCGGACACAGCGCCCGAATCCGACGGATGCGTCCGGCCATCAGCTCCGCATAACCGCCGGTGACCACCACCGGCAGCCGGCGAACCCTCAACTCCTTCCGGATCCCTTCCAGGATCGCCTCCACCAAACCCGGATACCCGTAATACGCACCCGCCAGCATCGCCTCCTCCGTGCTCCGCCCCACCACACGCGTGCACCGGCGCAACCGAATCCGCGGCAACAGCGCCGTCCGTTCGTGCAAATACTCCGTCATGGCAGCCAGGCCCGGCGCAATCACGCCCCCCACGTAACATCCCCGCCCATCCACCACATCGAACGTCACCGCCGTCCCGAAATCCACCACCACCACCGGCGCCCCAAACCTGTGGCGGGCCGCCACCGCATTCGCCAGCCGATCAGCCCCGATCGTCTCCGGTCGCGGATAATCCAGCTCCAGCCCGCGCAGCGTCGCCGCGTTCAATTCCAGCGGCCGCAACCCCCAGCACCGCCGCACGACCGCCCGCACCCGCGGCGTCACCCGCGGCACCACGCTGGCCAACACCGCACCCTCAATCCGGCGCCGCCCCACCCAGCGTCCCAGTTCACGCCCGGCCCGGCCGGTCCACCAGTCCCGCGTCCGCACCTCCGTCTGCCGCACCACGCAATCCCCGCCCGCCAGGCCGATGTGCGTGTGCGTGTTCCCAATGTCGATCAACAACACCATCCCCGACTTCTCATCCCCGCCCGGGGCGCCCCCACACTACCCGGCTCACCCGGAATCTCAAGCAGCACCCGCACCAGTGCCGCCAAAGGATTGCAACCGGCCCAACCCGCCCCCGCATCAACGCGTCCCGAATTGAGCGCAAACCGGACCTTCCCGGTCGTAACCTTGCAGCAGCACGAGGACGGCACCGCCGTTCGATCCTTGGACCGGCCGGCAGAAGCCGGGCCACCGACCGCTCACCGGCCGAAGCTCCGGCATGCCGGACGCCGGCGGTCTCGACCCGCCGCGCCCACACCGGCCCGCCCCGGCGGCAGGAAAGCCTCCTCTCGCTGCCGCCCACTTTTGAATGGACAAACAGACTGCCGCTTCGGTCTAGTGATGCACCGTTCGAAAACACCGCGCCAAGAATCGCTGAACCGCATGGGTACCAACAAGCCAACCGGCAGCAAAACCGGCACGAGCCAGCCGTCGCACGCCCCGGCCGCGGCACCCGCCGCGACCCGGCCGGCCATGCCGCCGCTGTTCCGTCGGGTGGACTGGCTCACCTTCGCCCTCACCGCTCTCACGGTCTTCATCGCTTACCTCTGGACCCTGGCGCCCGACCTGACCTTGGAGGACTGCGGCGAACTGGCCGTGGCCAGTTATTACGCCGGCATCCCCCACCCGCCCGGCTATCCCGTCTGGACGCTCTACACCTGGCTCTGGACCCACCTGCCCTGGTCCAACATTGCCTGGCGTGTGGCCCTGGCCAGCGCCTTTGCCGGAGCCCTGGCTTGCGGATTCCTGGGGCTGCTGGTCTCCCGCGGCAGCAGCATGCTCATGGAAGGCCTGGAAGAACTTCGGGCCATGACCGGTCGATGGGAAAACGCCATCTGCATGGTCTCGGGCTTCGTTGCCGGCGGCCTCCTCGGGTTCAACGGCTTCATGTGGAGCCAGTCCGTCATCGTGGAGGTCTACTCCCTCAGCGTGCTCTCCCTGGTGCTGGTCATGCTCTTCCTCCTGCGGTGGATCTACGCCCCCGAGCAATGGCGGTACCTCTACTGGGCCTTCTTCATGTTCGGGATCTGCTTCACCAACCACCAGTCCCTCCTGGTGGCCGCCATGGGCATCGAGGTCGCCATCATCGCCGCCCGACCGGCCCTGGGACGCGACTTCGTCCTGGCCAACAGCATCGTCTACCTCCTCGGCCTGCTGGCCTACGCCATGGGCAAGCTCCCCACCTTCCAAAGCCCGCCCGGCCAGCTCAACATGATGTTCGTCATCTTCAACATGGTCGGACTGGGCTCGCTGGCCACACTGGGCTGGCTCTACGCCAAGACCTCCAAACTGGGGACCTATTGGAGGCCGGTGCTGATCTGCGGACTGCTCTTCTTCCTGGGCGTTTCGTTCTACCTCTACATGCCCATCGCCGGCATGACCAACCCGCCCATGCAATGGGGCTACCCCCGCACCGAGGAAGGCTTCTGGCACGCCCTGACACGCGGACAGTACGAAAAGGCCAACCCCACCAACTTCCTCACCGACCCGCTGCGCTTCCTCATGCAACTGGGGATGCTGATCGAGGGCGTGGCCAACGAGTTCAGCTGGGTCTTCATGTTCATCGCCATCGTCCCCTTCCTCTTCCTGCGGCGCATGCAACAGCGCGAACGCGCCTGGATCATCGGCGTCACCGCCATCTACCTCTGCCTGGGTGTCCTCCTGATGATCCTCCTCAACCCTCCGCCCGATCGCGCCGCCCGCGAGCTCATCCGCGTCTTCTTCACCGCCTCGCACGTCTGCGTGGCCCTGCTGGTCGGATACGGCCTGACCCTCATCGCCGCCTACATGGCCACCCACTTCGCCGCCTTCCGCACCCGCGGTCTCTGGGGCGGCGCCATCGCCTTCGCCCTGGCCGTCATGTCCCTGAGCTTCCGCATCGAAGAGCTGTTCGGAGGCGAACCGGGCACGGGGCCCATCCGGCTCTTCTTCACCGGCATCGCCCGGGCCTTTGAACCGGATCAATACGGCCTGCCCATCTACGCCGGCCTCATGCTGGTGGGCATGACCGTGGCCTTCATCGGAGCTTGCGCCTGGTACCGGCAACGCGCCCCCCTGGCCATCACCCTGGCCATGTTCGCCCTCATGCCCGCCTATTCGTTCATGAACAACTGGTTCGAAAACGAGCAGCGCGGCCACCTCTTCGGTTACTGGTTCGGTCACGACATGTTCTGCCCGCCCTTCGTCGGACCGGACGGCAAACTCACCTACGACCGTCAACTGCGCGCCCAGTACCTCAAGGACCCCGAAAAAAGCAAATTCGTCTACCCGGAAATGGCGCGAAACGCCGTCCTCTACGGAGGGACCGACCCCGGCCGTTTCTGCCCCACCTACGCCATCTTCTGCGAAAGCTTCATCCCCCCGCGGTGCAAACCGCGCGACCCCGACTTCGACCGCCGCGACGTCTACATCATCACCCAGAACGCCCTGGCAGACGGCACCTACCTCATGTACATCCGCGCTCACTACAACAAAAGCGAACAGGTCAAGTACGACACGCCATTCTTTCAAGAACTGTTCCGCAGCGAGGAAGAGTCCCGCCTGAACTACCGGACCAATCTGCTGGCCCGACTGGCCTGCCTGCTCCTGGACCGGCCCCTCACCGCCCTGGGCGACTCCATCGAAAAACGTCGGCGCACCGCGACCTCCTACTTCAAACCCGAAGACTTCCTGCCCGGTTTCGTGGAAAAACTCCGCGCCCAGGCCGATCCGGTCTCGGCCTTTCTCTACACAAACCTGAGCGAACGGACCCGCCGGAGCCTGGCCCAAAACCCGGATCTCAAAGCCCTGGCACGGGATCTCAATGCCATCATCGAGCGCGATTACAACGCCATGCGCGAGCTCGAAAAGCTCCGCGCCCAAAAAGCCGCTCTGGAAGATCGCCTGCTGGGCCTGACACCCTCCGAACGCCAGAAACGCCGGCTCGAATCCCTGCGCCAGCGAATCGCCGCCCTCGAAAGCCTGGAGCCCCTCTACACCCCGCAGCGCTTTGCCCATGTCCAGCTCTCCGACCACGTCCGCAAATTCATCCAACAAAACCCCCGCCTGCACACCCGCATCCGTCTGAACCGGCTCCTCCTCGAGGAGGCCTACCCGGGTCTGCTGGCCCGCAGCAAGGGCGGTCTCTATCCCGACCTCGAGATCTACATCGCCACGCCCGATGATTCCCAACGCTGTTTCAACCAGTACATCGAGGATGCCGCGCGCCGCCTCCGGCTCAACCAACTCAAACCCGGCGAGAACGTCTCCCTCGTCGGAAGCGGACCCGATCAAAAGGTCCAGGTCTCCGGCCAGGTCTCGGTCATGGCCATCAACGGGCTCATCGCCAAGGTCATGTTCGATAAAAACCCGGACCACGAGTTCTATGTGGAGGAAAGCTTCCCTCTCGACTGGATGTACCCGCACCTGGTGCCCTTCGGCATCATCATGAAGGTCAACCGCGAGCCGCTGCCCGAGCTGAGCGAGGAAATCCTCGCACGCGATCACCATTTCTGGTCGCACTACTCGGAACGGCTCATCGGCAACTGGATCACCTACGACACACCCGTCAAAGAAATCGTCGAATGGGCCGAGCGGGTCTACCTGCGCCGCAACTTCGCCGGGTTCAAGGGCGATCCCAAATTCGCCCGCGATGATCAGGCCCAGAAATCCTTCTCCAAACTGCGCAGCTCCATCGCCGGCGTCTACGCCTGGCGGGTCGCCGAGGCCAACGCCAAACTGGCCCAGCTCCAGGCCAACCCGCTGCCCGACCGCGCCGCCCAACAGGCCCAGATCGCCCACTGGACCGCCGTCCGGGACCGCATGATTCGCGAAGCCGATTTCGCCTTCCGCCAGGCCTTCGCCTTCTGCCCCTACAGCCCGGAGGCAGTCTTCCGCTACTGCCAGCTCCTCATCTCCCTCCAACGCTACGAGGACGCCTACCTCATCGCCGAAACCTGCCGGAAACTCGACCCATACAACGAGCAGGTAACCGACCTGGCCCGACGGCTCCGCACAGTCCGGGATGCCGGGCACACCGCCCAACTCCCCGGCGTGCCCAACCTCGCCGCCATGGAGCGTACGCTCGCCACCAACCCGGCCGACTACCAAAACGCTCTCGACCTGGCCGCCACCTACCTCTCCCTCGGTCAGAGCAATCGGGCCTTCGAAATCTTCGACAACATCGTCCGCAACCCACAGGCCCCGGCCGGCGCCATCCTCGCCGTCGCCCAGGCCTATGTCTCCCTCGGCGAGTATCCGCGACTCGAAACCGCCCTCGAACGGCTCGTCCAAATCAACCCCGCCCAGCCCGAAGCCTGGTACGACCTGGCCGCCATGAAAGCCATCCTCCAAAAAACCGCCGAGGCCATACCCGCACTCCGCCGCGCCTTCGAACTCAGCGACGCCCGGCTGCAAACCAACCCCGGTGCTTCCAACCTCCGCGCACTCGCCCGACAAGATCCCCGGTTCAAGTCGCTCAGCCAGAATCCCGCCTTCCAAAAGCTCCTGGAGGCCACGCCGCCCTGACGCTACCGTGAAGCCCCGCGCATCGGCACCGGCCCCCTGAGCGGCCGGCCGGATCCCAGCAGGCCCGCCACACAACGCCCGGCAAACCCCGGCCGCGCCCCATCGGGCCGGGTCTGCCCGACCTGGGATTGCCGCAGCATTCCACTCTTCGCTAAAGTGCACAGGCCATGAGTGACATTCCGAAAGCCTACGACCCACGGGCGGTGGAACCCAAATGGTACGCGACCTGGGAACAAAGCGGGTTTTTCACGGCCGACCCGGCCTCCCCCAAACCCGCCTATTCCATCGTCATCCCGCCGCCCAATGTCACCGGCGTGCTCCACATGGGCCACGTGCTCAACAACACCATCCAGGACATCCTGGCCCGCAAGGCACGCATGGAAGGCTGCGAGGTCCTCTGGCTGCCCGGCACCGACCACGCCGGCATCGCCACCCAGGCCGTCGTGGAAAAAACCCTCCGGAAACAGGGAATCATGAAACACCGCGAGGAGCTCGGGCGCGAAAAATTCCTCGAACACGTCTGGGCCTGGAAGGAAAAACACGGCAACATCATCATCCAACAACTCAAACGCCTCGGTTGTTCCTGCGATTGGTCCCGGCTCCGCTTCACCATGGACCCGGACTACTCCCGTTGCGTCCAGAAGGTGTTCGTCGCCCTCTTCCGCGACGGCCTCATCTACCGTGGCCTGCGCATGGTCAACTGGGACCCCGCCGCACGCACCGCCCTCTCCGACGAGGAGGTCGAATGGGTCGAGGAAAAAAGCCACCTCTGGCACATCCGGTACCCCCTCCTCGATGACCAGGGCCAACCCCTGCCGGATCACCACCTCGTCGTGGCCACCACCCGGCCCGAAACCATGCTCGGCGACGAGGCCGTCGCCGTGCACCCGCGGGACGAACGCTATCGCGCCCTGGTGGGCCGGCGCGTGCTCCTGCCCCTGCGCAACAAGTCCATCCCCATCGTCGCCGACGAAGCCGTGGACCCAGAGTTCGGCACCGGTTGCGTCAAGGTCACCCCGGCCCACGACCCGGCCGACTACGAAATCGCCCTCCGCCACAACCTGCCCTTCACCGTGGTCATCGGCCCGGACGGCCGCATGACGCCCGAGGCAGGCGACGGATTCGCAGGTCTCGACCGCATGGAGGCACGCAAGGCCGTCGTCAGCCACCTCGAAAAACTCGGGTTCCTCGTCAAAACCGAGGACTACACCCACCGCGTCGGCTACAGCCAGCGCAGTCACGTCCCCATCGAACCCCGCCTCAGCGAACAGTGGTTCCTCAAATATCCCGAGGTCGAACGCGCACGCCAGGTGGTCGAACAGGGACAAATCCGTTTCCACCCCGAACGCTGGGTCAAAACCTATACCCACTGGCTCACCCACCTGAAAGACTGGTGCATCAGCCGCCAGCTCTGGTGGGGTCACCGCATCCCGGTCTGGAGCCGCACCTTCCCCGACGAAGGCGCCCTCCGAAACGCCGAGGCCCAACTGCCGGCAGACGACCCCGAAACCGCCTGGCGCCGGAACAATCTCACCCTCGTCGTCGCCACCTCGAACCCCTCCCTCCAAGAACAACTCTCCTCCGTCGGTTGGTCACAGGACCCCGACGTCCTCGACACCTGGTTCAGCTCCTGGCTCTGGCCCTTCGCCACCATGGGGTGGACCGGCCAACCCGACCTGGACCGCCAAAACCCCACCCTCCGGCGATTCTATCCCACGACCGACCTGGTCACCGGCCCGGACATCATCTTCTTCTGGGTCGCCCGCATGATCATGGCCGGTCTCCGCTTCATGAACGACGTGCCGTTCCGCAACGTCTATTTCACCGGCATCATCCGCGACAAGCTCGGCCGCAAAATGAGCAAGAGCCTCGGCAACTCACCCGACCCGCTCGAGCTCATGGATCGCTACGGCGCAGACGCCCTACGCTTCGGCACCATGCGGAGCGCCCCGCTCGGCCAGGACGTCCTCTTCGACGAAAAAGACGTCGAACTGGGCCGCAACTTCTGCAACAAACTCTGGAACGCCTGCCGCTTCCGCCAGCTCCAAGGTACCCCGTCCGCATCCACCCCCCAGCCCGCTCCTTCCCTCCTCACCGCGGACGACCGCTGGATCCTGATCAAACTCGACACCGCCATCCGCGAAATCCACGACGCGTTCGCCCAGTACCGCTTCAGCGAAGTCACCCAAACCCTCTACCGCTTCTTCTGGAGCGAATACTGCGACTGGTACGTCGAGGCCGCCAAAGCCGTGCTGCAGGGCGGCAACCCCCGCCAGAAAGAAAACACCCTCGCAGTCATCGACTTCGTCCTCGAACACACCCTCCGCCTCTTCCACCCCTTCCTGCCCCACATCACCGAGGAACTTTGGCACGGCATGGGCTTCGCCACACGCTGCGAACCGGACCGCGGCGGCCGTACCATCCTCTTCGCCCCCTGGCCCCGGCCACTGCCCGACGAACTCCGACAGCGCTTCCGCCTCGACGACGCCGTGCACGAGTTCGTCAACGCACGGTACGCACTCGTCACCGAGGGCCGCAACCTCCGCCGCCTGGCCGGCGTCCCCGCCAATCGCAAGGTCCGTTTCATCCTCAAACCCGCGCGCGAACTCGACCCGCACGACCTCCGCGTGCTCCAGCTCCTGCTCCAGGCCGAGACCGTCGAACTCGACCCCGCAGCCCAGCCCCGACGCGGCACCCCCACCTGCCGGACCGCTCTCGGGGACCTTTACCTGCCGTTGGAAGGCTTGGTGGACGTCGCCGCCGAAACCGCGCGGCTCACCCGCGAGCTCGAAAAAATCCAGACCGAAATCAGCCGCCTGGAACAACGCCTCAACGACCCGCAGTTCCAGGCCAAGGCCCCGCCGCACGTCCTGCAGGAACACCAACGACGCCTGGCCGAATGGCGGGACAAGGCCGAACACGCCCGCTCCGCATTGGAAGTCCTCCAGAGCTGATCCCGCAACCGCGCCCACACCGTGCCGCGGCAAGCCGTCCAAGCCGGGTGCCCCACCGAACCGGCCCGGGACCTCTCCGCCCCGCTCCAAGCAGCTCACTCGCCCATGTAATGGGCCACCACCACCCGCCGGTGCGGCTCCCGGCGATGTTCCCAAACATAGATCCCCTGCCACGTCCCCAGCACCATCCGACCCCCGCGAACCGGTATGCTCAGGTTCACCGCCGTCAGCGCCGTGCGCACGTGCGCCGGCATGTCGTCCGGGCCCTCCAACGTGTGCCGGAACAACGGGTCCCCATCCGGTACCAACCGCGCAAAAAATCGTTCGAGATCCCGGCGCACCTCCGGATCGGCGTTCTCCTGGATCAACAGCGAGGCCGACGTGTGCTGGATGTGCAGCGTCACCACGCCGTCACGCACGCCGGCCTCACGCAACCACGACGCCACCTCGCGCGTAATCTCGTAAAAACCGCGACCACGCGTCGTCACCGCGAATTCCCGCATGACCTGCCGCAACTGACTCATGGAATTCGCCTCCGAACCTGCGAACCTTCCAACCAATCCGTGTCCCCGTCAGGCTGCTTCCCATGCCCGCCCTCACGAGTCAACCGCCTCCACCAAAAATGGAGTCCGCCGCGGCCGTCCCCTCCGCTCGGGCCCAAACAAGGAAAGAAAACCCGCCGCGCGCCGCCCCGCTCCGGCACACCACATCCACCCGCTCCGTCGGCCGTCACGCCGCCGCCCCGCCGCGGCGAGGCCGCACCAGAATCGCCTTCAGCTCCGACCCCTCCACCTCCACGCTGGAGGTTTCCACCGTCGGATCATCCTTGAGCGCCTGATGAACCACCCAGCGTTCGAAGGCGTTCATCGGTTCCAGCTCCACAATGTCGCCCCAGCGACGCACCTTTTCCGCCGCCTCACGCGCCTTCCGCACCAACGCCTCCCGCGCCTGGGCACGATACCCACCGACGTCCACCGTCACCTTCGGCGCCTGCGGATCCTGCTGATGAAGCAGCCGGTTGGTCAAATACTGGAGGTCCGACAGCACCTGCCCCTGCCGCCCGATCAGCCGGCCGGCGTCCGGTGTCTGCACCTCCAGGAAGGTCCCCTCCGGCAGGCGATGTTCGACGACCGTGGCCTCGAACCCCAGCAGGTTCAGCAGGCGTTCCAATGTCGCTTTGGCATCGGCTGGCATATCGTTCTCATGCGCCGCGCACCACGGTTCCACGAACGGCCCGCATCACTCCCGTCAAACCCGGCCTTCAAACCCGTGCCGCAGCGGATCGCTTCACCGGCGTTTCTTGGGCGGAATCGTCCTGGGCGCCTGGGGCGCCGGCGCAGGCTCCGACTCCATGGCCCGCGTCAGTTTGATCTGCACGATGCTTAGCAGGTTCTGCACCGTCCAGTAAAGAGTCAACCCGGCGGAAAAATGGTAAAGGAACACCAGGAACATCAGCGGCATCCAACGCATCAGTCGCTGTTGCACAGGGTCCATCCCCGGTGAAGGCGGCGTCAGATGCGACTGCCACAACATCGTGGCACCCATGATCAGAGGCAGTAGGTTCACGGGAAAACCCATCACGTAAAACACCGTGTCCGGCTTCGACAGATCCGCCACCCACAAGAACCGCGCACCCCGCAGCTCGATGGCACTCTGGATCATGTAAAAGAATCCGATGAATACCGGCATCTGCAGCAACATCGGCAAGCAGCCGCTCATCGGATTGATCCGGTGCTCCTTCCAGAACTCCATCATCTTCTTGTTCAGCTTGGCCGGATCGTCCTTGTACCTCTCCTGCAGCGCCTTCATCTGGGGCTGCAGCGCCGCCATGCGTTTCATCGAACGCATGCTGGCCTGGGTGAGCGGCCAGAACAGGAGCTTGATGATCACCGTGATGGCGATGATCGCCCAGCCGTACGACAACCCGAGCACGTCGTGCAGCCAGTTCATGGACAACAGCAGGGCCTTTGAAAAGAACCCGAAGAACCCCCCGTAGCCCATCACCAGATCCACCTCGTTCTCAAAACGATTGGCAACACGCGCCAGCGTCCGATACTCCTTCGGCCCGGCGTAAAGATGCCACTCCTCCTCCCACGAACTCCCCACCGCCAGGGTCCGCCCGGGATAAACCAGCGCAGTCAAACATCCCTGCGGCAGCGACCTCGCGCGCGCCGGGGCGTCCACTGCCTCGAACGGTGGCAGCGTCACCCGCCGTCCCACCACCTGCCACGCAGGCTGCCGCGGCATGGCCACCAGGGCAAAAAACCGGTTCTGCGCCGCCACCCAAACCACGTTGCTCTCCCCCGCGCGGTACTCGGCGCGCGGTCGCGGCCGCGCCAGCCCCAGACACGACAGAAATCCCCGGTTTTCGAACCACGAAACCAGCGTCTCGTGCTTGTCCTCGCCGTCGAACCACATCAACCCCACCTGGTGTCCATCGTCGTCAACCCCCATCGGCGCGGCCGTGCCCACCACCCATTCCTGCACCGGAACCGTCACAGGGGCATCCCCCTCGTTGACGAACCGGACCCGCACCCGCACCAGGTAGTTGGTGCCCGGCTCGAACTCCTTGATGATCCGCACGCCGTTGCTCAGGACCTTCTCCGCAAGAATCGTCGAACCGGCCTGTTCGAGCCTAAACCGGCCGTCCTCCATCCACCGCGGATCGCCCAGCAACGCCAGCACCGGCACCGGCGCCCCTCCATTCAGTTCCGCCACCTCGTTCGTGTGCCCGTTTACTTGAACCCGACGGCCCGCCGTCTCCGGGTACTTCAGCAGCTCCACCCTCTGCAAACCGCCCCCGCGCGAGGTGAACGTGTATCGGGCGTCCCCCACCGTGACTACCAAGGTCTCCTCCTCACCCTCCGTTGGAGGCAGCAGAGCCGGTGTCGGATGACCCGCCTCTCCGACCACCGGCGGCGCCCCCGTCACCGCCACCAACGACTCAGCGGAAACGTTCGTGGAAACGCTCTCAACCAGCGTCGCAGGCGGAGCACCCGTCCCGGCCGCCCCTTCCGCCGGCCGCGGAGGCGGCGGATACAACCGCGCCACGATGGCCGGCCAGGTCGCCAGCAGCCCCAGACAAATCACCAGAATGATCAGCGACTTTCGATCCATGAAACCTTTCGTCCTCGACCCATCCTCCCCCGCCCAGGTTCACACGAGCCTGCCCGCCCTTGCCGCAGACGACGAATGGCCTTCACACCCGCAGGGATCCACAGGAGCGGCACTGTGCCCGGGCGACCGTGAGCCTTCACCGCACTGCCGCAAGCCAGAAGACTCGTCCGACCGGTCTTCCGGCACCGGATCCCATCCGCTCCCTCCCCACGGATGGCACCGGGCCAGCCGCCGCAGCGCAAGCCAGCCCCCACGCCAGACGCCAAACCGTTGAACCGCCTCGGCCGCATAAACCGAGCATGTCGGCCGGTACCGGCACCCCCACCCCGGACCGCAAATCCCTGACAACAACGGGGACACCCACCGCTGATACCCCCGCAAGATCCCCAGCACGATTCGCCGCCCGAGCTTCGTCACCGTTCACCACCCCCATCCCCGGCCGGAGACCCGCTCGACCCCGTGCCGACACTCCCGTCGTCCCGTCCTCCACCCGCCGAACGCAACAACCCCGCCCGCCCCAGGATCTGCAGGAAATCGGCCTCGACCTCCTGATACCGCTTGCCCACGATCGAAGGCCGCGCCACCAAAACCAAGTCCACCGGTGACTTCAGATCCCATTGGTGCAACCGGAACACCTCGCGCAGCAACCGCCGGGCCCGGTTCCGCACCGTGGAATCGCCCACCTTCCGCCCCACCACCACCCCTACGCGGGAGCAGGACCGCCCGGGCGCCTCCAACCAGTTGGCAATCAAACAGCCCAACGCCATCCGACGGCCCTCGGCACGCAGCCGCGCAAAGTCCCGACCCAGCTTCAACCGCTGGTCCTTGCGAAGCCGGTACCGACGCCTTTCCGCCGTCATCCGGCATCACACCGGCGTCAGGCGTTTGCGTCCTTTCCGACGGCGACGGCGCAGGATGTCGCGCCCACCCTTCGTGGCCATGCGGGCCCGAAACCCGTATTGCCGTTTCCGGCAGATCTTCGATGGCTGATACGTTCGCTTCATAACCGCGTCTCCTCAAACCCAGCCGGCCGGGTGGCCCCGCAACAGGCGCGGCCGCGTGAAACCCAGGCCCCGGACCGGAGTCCAACAGGCTATCCGCCGCCCCCGGCCTGTCAAGCAACCCCGCCCGGTGCCAAACCGCTCCCACGCGCCCCGCTACCCGTCACTTTACTCGCCCCACCCCCAGAGACCCACCCGACGCCGCGTCGCAAAAAATCCTCACGCGCGGATGCAACCAGAGAAACGACACGGGAAACCAGCTCGTCACCACCCGTTCCCGCCAGAAACGCCGGAGCACAGCCTCCTTGGAAGGCCCGCAAGCCAGCAACACAATTTCACGTGACGCCAGAATGTCCCCCATCCCCAGGCTCAAACCCCATCTCACCCTCTTCCACGCGGATCCCAGCATGGGATGCCTGCGCATACCCGCGCTCAATCTCACGGCGTGCGGCCCCGGTTGAACAGCCGGACCCGGCTCCATCATGGCCAGGTGACCATCCGCCCCAACCCCCAACAGACAAAGATCCATCGGCCCGTGGAACGCCAGCCGGCGCGCCATCCGCCGGCATTCGGCCTCCGGCGCATCCGTCATGCCGTTCCATCCCACGTATTGCCGCCTCGACACCCCCAACGGACCCAGCAAACGATCCCACAAATAGCGCTCGTTCGATCCCTCCTCCCCCGGAGCCAACCCGCCCCACTCGTCCAGCTCCACCCAACGCACCCGCCGGAACAGACCAGGTCTGACCCGACCGATCCGAACCAGTTCCTCGTACAGCCCCAGAGGCGATGCGCCCGTGGTCAGCCCGATCATTGCGTCCGGCCGGGCACGAACCACCGCCAACACCCGCCGGGCCGCCAACCGCGACATCCGGGCCGCATCGCTGCAGACCCGAATCTCGGGCTCGTTCGACACCATCCGGGCCCGCGCCCGCCTCAACCAGGACCCCAAACCGGCGCACTTCCCGTCGCCCGACCGATCGTTTCCGGCTCTCATACCTTCATCGTGCGGAACCCTCCCCTCCACGTCCACACCGGTCCCTGCCCCATCCGACGAGGCCGCCTCGCCACCCCACAAAGCCGCGCCCCACCTCCCGCCCCGTCCGCGGGTGCACCCGGGGGCCCGGCACCCGGCCCACCGGAGCCGGCCCCGGCGCTACGAGGCGCCGCCGCCGGGCTCGGACCATGCCCGTTCATCCATGGCCTGCGCCGATGGCACCCGCCCCATCACCGGCGCCGGCCGTCTCACAAACCACCAGCAAATCGCAAACATCAACGTACACGACACCCCCAGCACATGCAGGATCTGAACCGGACTGGCGTGAAACACCAGCAACCCGGCCACGTACACGAACGCCAGCCCCACCAGCCACGGCACCACCCGGTAATCGCTCCGGGCCAGCAGATGATTCACCAGCACGTTGGCCAGCGCCAGCGGCACCATCGCCGCAGCATACCACGGCAGGATCGCCATCGTCGGCCGCACGTACTCGGGCGTGTAAACGAATCGAATCAGCCACGGCCCCACCACACACAGTCCCACGCCCGACACACCCACCAACACCGCGGTGCTGACCAACGTCATCGCCAGGAGATTGCCGTCCTCACCCCGCACCGTGCTCCGGACCACCTTTGGAAACATCACCGCCGCCAACGGCCCCACCAACCAGATCAAGCCCCGCGCAAACGTGCCCGCACTGGCGTACCAGGCGGTCTCCCCCGGGAACCACCATTTCACGAAAACCGTGTCCGCACTGAAAAGAAACAGCGTCACGCCAAACCCGAGAAACAATGGCAAGGTCTGGCGCAACAGCGCCCGCGCGGCCAGCGGCTCAGCCGGCCCCGTCCAGATCCCCCGGCTCTGCCACAACCCCACCAGCACGGACGCCACCACGCCGACCAAGGCCGCCGTCATGATGCTCGTGGCCTCCGGTCGCCAAAACCACACCAACAACAGGGCCGTCCCCACCCGGACCACCGCGTTCGCCAGCATCGAAATGCCCAACCACAAAAAATTCTGCGCCCCCTGCAACATCCCCCACACCACCGGCATCCACAGACACCCCAGCATCAGCAACAACGTCACCCAGATCGCCGCCGGGTCCGAAATCGTCAGTTTCCGGCTCAGGAAAGGTTCCAGCACCACCACCACCGTGGCTCCCACCGCCCAGGCCAGCGTCAACCAACCCCACAAACCCCGAATCTTCCCCGCCAACAACCGAAAGCGGGCCAGCGCCAGATCGGCCGCCGTCTGCTGGGCCACCACCATCTGCAACGGAATCGCCGGGATCAACACTGTCAGCGTCAACAACGTCACAGCCGTGGCGTACTCCGACGGGGGAATCAACTTGGCCAGAAAATGAACCCCCAACATCACCACCCCGGTGACCAGGTTCACCATCATCAGCCAGCTGCTCTGCCGGAAAAAGGTCGCCCGGTCCGAAGCCACCGAGTCCAACCCCGCGCCGTGTCCTCGCCCCTCGCTCATGTGCATCATCCCCTCACCACGTTCAGGGCAATCCCTCCAGCAAAGCCGCCAACTGCCGGCAGGCCGTCTCCACCTGGGCCACGCTCACCCATTCATCCCGTGTGTGCGCCTGGGCCACCTCCCCCGGACCATGGACCACCGCCGGCATGCCTCCCGCGGCCAGAACGGCCGCGTCGCAGAAAAAGTGCGCCCCCTCGGCCCGTGCCTGCCGCACCACGTCGAAAAACCGCCGCACCCACGGATGCGAAGCGTCCGTCTCCAGCGGCGGACAATCGGCCTTTTGCATGCGTTCCACCCGCACCCGCAACCCGTGACGCCGCAGGCAGGACCGCACCTCCCGCAACACGGCATCCGCTTTCTCTCCCGGCACCAGGCGCCGATCCACTTCCGCCCAGGCCTCGTCCGGAACAATGTTGGGCTGCCGTCCCCCGCCGATCCGGCCCACCGAAAGCGTCGGCGGCCCCACCAACGGATGCACCCGCTGCGCCAAAGCCGGCGCGTACTCCCCTTCCAACACCGTCACCGCCCGCGCCAGCGCAGTCACCGCGCTGCGGCCCAGCCAGGGCGTCGAAGCATGCGCCGCCCGACCTTCCGCAACCAAGCGCAGCCACAACACCCCTTTGTGCGCCGTCACCACCCGCAGTCCCGTCGGTTCGCCCACCACCGCCAGGTCCACCCTCCACCCCAGCCGGGCCAGCCGGCGCGAACCCGCCTGGCCGTACTCCTCGTCCACCAACGCCGCCAGGATCACCTCCGTGCCGGCCGGCCGCCGCCCCCGCCGCGCGGCCTCCGTCAACACCCACAACATCGCCGCCAGCGAACCCTTGGTATCGCATGCACCCCGGCCATGGAGCCGATCACCCTTCCGCCGCGGCCGCAACTGGCGCTCGTCCGAAACCGTCACCGTGTCCATATGCGGCGCCCAAACCAACCGGTGCCGCACCCGCCCCCGCGGCGTCAGGCGCACCAAAACATTCTCGCGGTCGCCGACCACCCGCTGCCGTTCCGTCTCCAACCCGGCCGCACGCGCCCGCTGTTCCACATACTCGGCCACCCGTTGTTCGCCTGCGTGCCGATCGCCCGGCGGTACAAACGCCGGGTTCACGCTTGGCAGCTCCACCAGCTCCGCCAGCCATTGGATCACGCGCGACATGGCCCCCCACTGTAGGCAGGGTCCTCCCAACGGCCAAGCCCGCTCGCCACGCAACGGAAGCCCGAACTCCCCTCCCGCATGCAGCGTCATCCACAACCCGCCCTTCCGCCCGCTTCAAAGACGCCGCCACACACCCGGAGCACATCGCGCAAAACTGCAATCCAAAGAGCCGCCCCCGGCCGGAGCGCGACCCATCCGTGCCCGGAACCAGACTGGACAACCGGCCGGGCGAACCCCTAAACGACTGCGGTGGATTCGTGGGAAAACCATCTGCTTGCGGGTCTGGCCGTCCTGTTCATCGGCCTCTCCAAGGCCGGATTCGGCGGCGGCCTGGGAATGTTGACCACACCATTGTGTGCCCTGGCCTTCCCTCCCCGCGACGCCCTGGGCATGCTGCTGCCGCTGCTCTGCGCCGGCGACGCATTCTCGCTCTACTACTACTGGCGCAAATGGGAGCCACACAACCTCTGGTACCTTCTGCCCGGCGTGGTCCCCGGCGTGATCCTCGGTGCCCAGTGGGTCGGCCGCTTCTCCGCCCGCGAACTGAACGTGGCGATCGGCCTCATCGCCGTGGGATTCGTGTTGTATCAAGTCGGGCGCGACCGGATCCTGCGCGTGGAAGGGGCGTTCCGCCCCAATCTGTGGATCGGCTTTCCCTTCGGCCTGGCAGCCGGACTCACCTCCACCTTCGCACACGGGGCCGGTCCCGTGGTCAGCATGTTCCTGGTTCCCCAGCGCCTGCCCAAAGAGGTCTACGTGGGCACCACCGCGCTCGTGTTCACGTGGATCAACTGGATCAAGGTCCCCTTCTACGTGGCCAACGGCGTCATCACTCCGCACACGTTGGGCCAAAGCCTCCTCTACCTTCCCCTGGTCCCCCTGGGCGTGTGGCTCGGCGTGAAGCTCAACCGCCGTTTCTCCGAGACCCTCTTCAGCCGCATCGTCCTGGCCACCATCTTCCTGACCGGGCTGCAGTTGATCTTCGAATTCCGATTCTGAGCGGTCCTCCCGGCCGGACAACCCCGCGCACACCGGTCGCAGACACCCTGCAGAGCGTCGCCGCCCGCCGGTCCGTTGCGGTCCCGCCACACTCACGACCCGGGGACCACGCCGGGAAACCAACGGGCCTGGACCCAGACCACCACCGCCACCAGCAGGGCCAACCCCACACTGTGCAAGAAAACCGCCCGCAACACCGTCCCCACGTCCGGGCTGTCGGGCCGGCCACCCGTGGCCACACTGGCCACCACGATGCTCTGGGCGTCAATCATCTTGCCCATTACACCACCCGCGCTGTTGGCCGCAGCCATCATCACCGGCGAAAGACCAAGCTGCTCGGCGGTGACCTTCTGCAGGTGACCGAACAATACATTCGACGAGGTGTCGCTCCCCGTCAGGGCCACACCCAGCCAGCCCAGCAACGGCGAAAAGAACGGAAACCACGGCCCCGACGCCGCCAGCGCCAGGCCGAGCGTCGTGTCGCTTCCGCTGTACCTGGTCACGAATGCCAGCGCCAACATGACCGCAATGGTGGCCAGCGAGGCGCGCACCCGAAGCAAGGTTTCAACGTACAAACGGAACAGCCGGCGCGGGCCCAATCCCAGGGCCCACCCGCTCAACACCGCAGCCAACCCCACCGCCGTGCCGCTGGCCGACAACAGGTTCAGCCGATAAATCGCCGGTTCGGGCTGGGCCTCCGCCACCGCCGGCAGCACGCGAACAACACGCTCGTGCAGACCGGGCACGGTCCATTCGAACGACACGAACGCATCCAGCACGCTCCGGACCGGTCCCAGGGTCGTCACCGCCACCAACACCGCAAAACATGCCCACGGCAACACCGCACGGGCCGTCGACAGGCGCGGCGCGGCCGGCTCCCGCAGCCGCCCGCCGTTGACCGGCTCGATCCGCCGCGGCGACCACACCCGCAACCACATCAGCGTGGCACACAAACTGCCCAATCCGGCCACGATGTCCACCAGCCACGGCCCGTGGTAGTTGCTCACGACAAACTGCAGCACCGCGAACGTGCCGCCGCTGACCGCACACGCCGGCCACACCTCGCACAGTCCGCGCCAGCCGGCCTGGGCCCCAACCAACCAAAATGGAACCACCATCGCCACCCACGGCAGCTGCCGCCCCACCATCGCGCCCAGGGCCAGCTCGTCCAACCCCGTCACCCGCGACAACGTCACGATCGGAATCCCCACCGAGCCGAACGCCACCGGAGCCGTGTTCCCGATCAACGCCAGCTTGGCCGCTTCCAATGGCCGGAAACCCAGCCCGATCATCAACGCTCCGGTCACCGCCACGGGGGCACCAAAGCCGGCCAACCCTTCCACAAATGCCCCGAAACAAAACGCAACCAGCAACGCCTGAATTCGCCGATCGGCCAAAATCACCGCCAAACGCCGCTGCAAATCGTCAAATCCGCCGGTCTCGAGAGACACCCGGTAGAGAAACATGGCATGCAGCACCACCCAACCGATCGGAAACAGGCCAAACGCCCCACCATACAACACCGCCATGCCCGCCATGCGCGCCGGCATGCCATAGACCCCGACCGCCAGCCCCACCGCCATCACCAGCGCCACCAACGCCGCACGCACGGCACGCGCCCGAAAAACACCGAGCCACACCAACAACAAAACCAGCGGCACCGCCGCCACCAAGGCCGAACCCCACAATCCGCCCCACGGCGTGTACCGCTGCATCCAGACCGTGTCCGGGGCCATCGAGCTCCCTTTCAAAACCGATCCCCCACCCCGCGTCAAGCCGGCGGTGCCAACCCCTCCACCCGCGCGGGAAAGTCGCTCCTGCCGGACTTCCACCGGGCGGACTTCTTCCCTATGCTGCGGCCCATGAATCGCGTCGCCTTGATCACGGGTGCATCGCGCGGGATCGGCCGCGGCATCGCACTGGCCCTGGCGCGACTGGGGCACGACCTGGTGCTCAACTACGCCGGACGCGCCGACGCGGCGGCAGAAACCGCCGGGGCTTGCAAGGAAACCGCACGCGCCGCCGGCCACCAGATCCGGGCCGAGCCCTGTCAGGCCGACATCAGCCGCGCGGAAGATCGCCAGCGCCTGTTGGACTTTGCCCGCTCCAACTTCGGCCGGCTCGACCTGCTGGTGAACAACGCCGGTGTGGCACCCTCCGTCCGGGCCGACATCCTCGAGGCAACCGAGGAAAGTTTCGATCGTGTGCTGGCCATCAATCTGAAGGGCCCCTACTTCCTCACCCAGGCCGCCGCCCGCTGGATGATCGAACAGGTTCGATCGGCCCCTCCCGAACAGCCGCGCCCGAAAATCGTGACCATCTCCTCCATCTCAGCCTACACCGCTTCCGTCAACCGCGGCGATTACTGCCTCAGCAAGGCGGCCCTCTCCATGATGACCCGGTTGTTCGCCGTGCGCCTGGCCGACCACGGCATCGGCGTCTATGAGATCCGCCCGGGCGTCATCGCCACGGACATGACGGCCGCGGTCAGGGAAAAGTACGACAAGCTCATCGCCGAAGGGCTCACCCCCATCCGCCGTTGGGGCACACCCGAGGACATCGGCCGTGCCGTGGCGGCCATCGCACAGGACCTCTTTCCGTTCAGCACCGGGGAGGTGTTCAACGTGGACGGCGGGTTCCACCTTCACCGGCTCTGATCGGCTGCACACCTTCACAACCACCACCCGGAAACAGCATCATGGCCCTGAAAATCGACAACCGACTCGCCAGTCGCCAACTCGTTCCCGACATCGAAAAACTCTTCGAACTGTCGGCTCAGAAAATCCTTTCGCTCGAGGCCACCTGGGCGCCCGAACGCGGCACGCCCGTCTTCACGGTCAAAGGCCGCTACACCACCCGCGGTTGGACGGAGTGGACCCAGGGGTTCCAGTACGGTTCGGCCCTCTTGCAGTTCGATGCCATGGGCGACGACCGGTTCCTGGAAATCGGCCGGAGCGGCACCTTCGAACGCATGGCACCGCACCTGTCGCACATCGGCGTGCACGACCACGGGTTCAACAACATCTCCACCTACGGCCAGCTCCTCCGCCTCATGCACGAGGGGAAAATCCCCGCCGACCCCAACGAACGGGCCTTTTACGAGCTGGCCCTCAAGGTCAGCGGGGCCATCCAGGCGTCGCGATGGACCCGCCTGGCAGACGGCACCGGATTCATCCACAGCTTCAACGGACCCCACTCCCTTTTCGTGGACACCATCCGGTCCCTGCGCGTGCTGGGCGTCGCCCACGCGCTCGGACACGTCCTCATGGGCGAACAGGACCGGCGCATCTCCCTGATGGAACGGCTCGTCCATCACGCCTGGAACACCCTCCGCTACAACGTTTACTACGGCGAGGGCCGCGACGCCTATGACGTACCCGGACGAGTCGCCCACGAGGCCGTCTTCAACACCGCCAGCGGCGTGTTCCGATGCCCCAACTCCCAGCAGGGCTTCTCGCCCTTCACCACCTGGACACGCGGCCTGGCCTGGGCACTGCTGGGTTGCGCCGAACAACTCGAGTTCTTCCACGCCGGCGTCCGGGCCCCGGACGAAGACTTCGCCGCCGTCGGCGGACGTGACGCGTTCGTCGAAAAGCTGCTGCGCGGAGCCACGGTCACCGCCGATTTCTACCTGGCACACTGCTGCGCCGACGGCATCCCCATGTGGGACACCGGCGCGCCCAACCTGCACCGGCTGCCGGCCGATTACCTCGATCGCCCATCCGATCCGTTCAACCCGTGGGAGCCGGTGGACAGTTCGGCTGCCGCCATCGCCGCACAAGGGCTCCTGCGCCTGGGCAACTATCTCCTGGCCCACAACCAGGCGGCGCGCGGCCGCAAGTACCGTCAGGCCGCCCTCACCATCGCCCGCACCCTCTTCCGCGAACCCTATCTCAGCACGGATCCACACCACCAAGGGCTGGTCCTCCACTCGGTCTACCACAGGCCCAACGGATGGGACCACGTGCCGCGCGGCCAGAAAGTGCCCAACGGCGAAAGTTCCATGTGGGGCGATTATCACGCGCGCGAGCTCGCCCTCCTCATCCTCCGCGAAGCCCGCGGCGAGGTCTACCCCACCTTCTTCAGCGGCGTGCTCCCGTCATAGAAACACCGCTCGCAGCCGAACGGGACGGGACCGAGCAAGCCCACACCACAGTCTTCGGGGAAACAGAGTCGAAAGTCCGCCAGCCCGGACCGCGGGCCGGTCAGCCGGGACGAATCCCCCTTCGCCCATAACCCGGGGGCGAGGCGGTCGGGCTTCTCCCTCCGCACCCGAGGTCGTTTCCGGTCCCAGCGGGACATCCCCCGATGCCGTTGGCAAGCAGAACACCGTGAAACCGGGTGCCCATTGCTGCTTGGACACGGGTCCTGTCCACCGCGTCACCGGAACCGTCACCCAACCGCCCAACGCAACGGCAGGAGACCGCACCAAGAGCGCCAGATCGCTGTCGGTCCCGTTTGTCCTGGTATGTCCGGCGCCGGCAGTGCAGGACGCGCCGTCGCCAGGGAATCACCATCCCCTTCGCACGCCAGCGCCGCGCGCCGGCCCCAAACTCGCGCCCCCCGAACACTCCGACAACGGTTGCAACAGCACCACCGGGTGCACCTCGGCGAAGGAATCGGCTTTCGCCACCGGCAACGGCTCCTCACGGCCTGCCAGATTCGATCGAGGCTTCGCGCGTGCTCGCAACCCGGCACCGGCAAAAGGTCGGGCAGGCTGCGGACCCGGCAAACGCTCCTCGTTCTCGGCAAAAGGACCCGGCCCCGGGTCCCTGACCGACGGCCGGTTTGGAAACCATCGCCCAACAGCTTGGCGCCTCAGATGCGCCATGCCGGGAAGGCATATCTTCGGAGGGGCTCCGCCAGGAGCCGAAAACGCTGCCCCAACGGCTGTACGTGACGCTCGAAAGGCCCCGGATGGTCTCGGCTGGGAACCGAGCGATGGCGATCGGAAAGGGCACCGAATGAAACCCGCCGGCGCTGTTGAACCTGCTGAAATACTGTGTTCATCCCAGCCACTCGAAACAGCCACCTGCCTCTCCCGCGAGGCGCGGCTTTGGAAACCGCAACGACCTGCTTCCGCGCTTCCCCCCAAGGCACCGGGGCCGCGCGAATGTTGCGCAGCGGTGTTCGTGTTGCCCAAGACAGTGACAGTGCGTTCTCCGTCCGCACCTTTTCTCACGGACCGCTTCGCCGGAGGCGTCCTGCCCCTTCCACCCTCCGGAACCCCGGCCGTGCGCGCGACAGGCGACGCGTGGCCCCGGTTCTTGGATCGAGGAACGCACGGTCAATCGCCTGGACGCTTTCTTCAGGCCGCGACGTTCCACCCATCGGAAATCCCGTCGCTTCCAACTCCAACTGGATTGCCGCCTGCCGCCGCGCGCCGCGCCCGCCTGATCAGCCGCCGGTCGAAATGAAGTTGCCAAAACCGATGGAAAAAACCCGCGCACAGTAGTTTCGCTCGCCGCCTCATCCGGCGTGATCACGCAAAACCCGCCCTTGGCCTGAGCCAGAGGGACGGTCGCTCACCCGGGCAGACACGCGCAAACGGGCGCCGCGCACGTGCCGCTTCGGCCGTGCATGCGTCCGGACATGCCCCGGCCGTGCGAGCGTTCGAATGCCCGGATCCCAGCCCGGTCCGGCAGGCCGAGGGTCGTCCAAACGATCCCGCGCGAGCCTCCGCCGAGGTTGATTTCCGGTCGAAGGTGCACACACAACGAATCGATTGTGCCGCGCTTCCAACCCCTGCGTGGACCGTGCGCATCCGGGGGAAAAAAGGGGCCTTTCGAACGTCAGGTCGCGGGCGGATGGGCCCGACCGTTCGACCACCCCTCATCCACGCGGATCGAAATGAAAACGGCCGGAGTCACGGGACTCCGGCCGTTTTCTGAGAGAAACTCCTGGCAGCAACCTACTCTCGCGGAAGCTCGACAACCACTACCATCGGCAATGCGGCGTTTCACGGCCGTGTTCGGAATGGGAACGGGTGGTTCCACCGCTTCATGGCCACCAGGAAATCCGTTGGGTTTCGTCCGGGGATGTCCGGACGCCGCCAAAGCTGCTGGGAAAGAGCCGTTCTCTGAAAACTGCGCACAGTGGTCAGGGGAGAACCATACGCCGAGCCGAAATCGTTCATCCGCGTGAGGGGCGGATAAACGATCAAGCCGCACGACCGATTAGGACCAGTCGGCTGAACGGATTGCTCCGCTTACACGTCTGGCCTATCAACCCGGTAGTCTTCCGGGGGTCTTCAGGGACCTTGCGGTCCGGGAGGCCTCATCTTGGGAGGAGCTTGGCGCTTAGATGCTTTCAGCGCTTATCTCTTCCGCACATGGCTACGCAGCGCTGCCCCTGACGGGACAACTGCCACACCAGAGGTGCGTCCTTCCCGGTCCTCTCGTACTAGGGAAGGAATCCCTCAGGCCTCCTGCGCCCACAGTGGATAAGGACCGAACTGTCTCACGACGTTCTGAACCCAGCTCGCGTACCGCTTTAACCGGCGAACAGCCGGACCCTTGGGACCTTCTCCAGCCCCAGGATGCGATGAGCCGACATCGAGGTGCCAAACCGGGCCGTCGATGTGAACTCTTGGGCCCGATCAGCCTGTTATCCCTAGCGTACCTTTTGTCCGATGAGCGACGGCGATTCCACATTCGACCGCCGGATCACTTGGGCCTGCTTTCGCACCTGCTCGACTTGTGGGTCTCGCAGTTAACCCGGCTTCTGGCCATGCCCTCACCGCACGGTTGCCAACCGTGCTGAGCCGAGCTTCGCGCTCCTCCGTTACCTTTTAGGAGGAAACCGCCCCAGTCAAACTGACCCGCTCGCACTGTCCCTCGCCCGGCTTCACGGGTCGGGGTTAGAATCCTAATTGGCGCAGAGTGGTGTTTCATTGGCGGCTCCACGGGAACCGAAGCCCCCGCTTCCAAGCCTCCCACCTACGCTACGCAGCGCCAACCAGAACCCAATACGAGCTTACAGTAAAGGTGCATAGGGTCTTTCCGTCCTACTGCGGGCAGGCGGCATCTTCACCGCCATTACAGTTTCGCCGAGAACCTCTCCGAGACAGTCGCTCGGTCGTTACACGATTCGTGCAGGTCGGAACTTACCCGACAAGGAATTTCGCTACCTTAGGACCGTTATAGTTACGGCCGACATTCGCGGGGACTTAGGCGCGCGGCTTCGCCTTGCGGCTAACCGAGCGCTTTCATCTTTCCGCATTGGTCACGTGTCACTCCCTATACGTCGTCTTCACGACTTCGCAGAGAGCTGTGTTTTTGTTAAACAGTCGCCAAGCGCCGTTCACTGCGGCCCGCACCGAACCCGCCTTGCGGCGGGCCCGGGGGGCACCCCTTCTCCCGAAGTTACGGGGCCAATTTGCCGAGTTCCTTAGAGAGGTTTCTCTCGCGCGCCTGAGTGCATTGACACCCACCCACCTGTGTCGGTTTCCGGTACGGGCGGACAAGGCGCACCTGAAGGCTTTTCTCGGCACGGTCGGCACCGGTGCGCTTCGGCCGAAGCCTAAGCTCAGCATTCGATTGCCTAGCCGGCACCTTCCCATGCGTCCCCTTCAGGCCAACTCCTTGCCCGGCGCAGGAATATTTAACCTGCTGTGCATCCACTACGCCTTACGGCCTCGTGTTAGCTCCCGGCTAACCCTGGGCGGACGAACCTGGCCCAGGAAACCTTGGGTTTACGGCGACCGGGATTCTCACCCGGTTTATCGCTACTCGTGTCCGCATTCTCACTGGCCGGCGCTCCACGGTCGGTCTCCCTCCCGCTTCGCAGCACCGGTCACGCTCCCCTACCATCCGCCGCCGGCGTGCCGGCTGCGGATCCACGGCTTCGGTAGACGGTTTGATCGCCAATCATTTTCGGCGCGACATCGCTCGATGAGTCAGCTGTTACGCACTGTTTAAATGATGGCTGCCTCTAAGCCAACATCCTCACTGTCTAAGCGACGTCACATCCTTTCCACTAAACCGCCTTGAGGCACCTTAGCCGGTGGTCTGGGCTGTTGCCCTCTCGGCCACGGACCTTATCGCTCGTAGCCTGACTGCCGGGATAATGGAACCGGAGGCATTCGGAGTTTGATTGGTTTTGGTAGGCTGGTGGGCCCCCTAAGCCATTCAGTGCTCTACCTCCTCCGGGTACTGGCCCGACGCTCGCCCTCAAGCGATTTCGGGGAGAACCAGCTATCACGGGGTTTGATTAGTCTTTCGCTCCTACCCTCAGGTCATCTCAGGATTTTTCAACATCCACGAGTTCGGCCCTCCACCTGGTGTTACCCAGGCTTCAGCCTGCCCAAGGGTAGATCACCTCCGCTTCGGGTCTATTGCCCGCGACTGAACGCGCTGTTCGCACTCGCTTTCGCTTCGCCTCCGGCCCTGAGGGCCTTAAGCTCGCCGCGGACAATAACTCGCGGACTCATTATGCAAAAGGCACGCCGTCACCGCCTTGCGGCGGCTCCGACACCTTGTAGGCATGGGGTTGCAGGCTCTGTTTCACTCCCCTCATCGGGGTTCTTTTCACCTTTCCCTCACGGTACTGGTGCACTATCGGTTGCCAGGGAGTATTTAGGCTTACCCGGTGGTCCGGGCGGATTCGCACGAAGTTTCACGTGCATCGTGCTACTTGGGATCCCTCCGGGGGGCCTCGGGTTTTCGCCTACCCGGCTGTCACGGTCTATGGCCGCCCTTTCCAGAGCGTTCGGCTAACCTTCGGCTCATCCCCTTGTGGAGGTCCCGCTACCCCGGGGAGACAAGTCTCCCCGGTTTGGCCTGTTCCCCTTTCGCTCGCCACTACTCAGGGAATCCCATTCGGTTTCTTTTCCTCCGCTTACTGAGATGTTTCACTTCAGCGGGTGTCGCCTCACCGGACTATGCATTCATCCGGTGATGACCGGGTATTACCCCGGTCGGGTTGCCCCATTCGGAGATCCCCGGATCAACGCCTGCTTGCGGCTCCCCGGGGCTTATCGCAGCTTGCCACGTCCTTCATCGCCTCCTGGCACCAAGGCATTCACCCCAAGCCCTTCGTAGCTTGATCGCAAAGTCTGGCCCCTTGCGGGAATCCGGTTGCCCGGATTTCCTCAAGGAGGACTCGGCGAACTGGAATCTGCCCTGATGACACTATGCGCAGTTTTCAAAGAACGTTCGGTCAACCCTGCCACCCCGCCTTGCGGCGCGGGCGGAACGGACCGTACAAATCTGTGACCGCGATGGTGGGCGTGACTGGACTTGAACCAGTGACCCTGCGCTTATCAAGCGCATGCTCTAACCAACTGAGCTACACGCCCGTCGGCGCGGGCCCGGGCGGCTGTGCAGCTTGGTGGAGCTGAGGAGACTCGAACTCCTGACCTACAGCTTGCAAAGCTGCCGCTCTACCAACTGAGCTACAGCCCCACGCGGTTGGAACCACCCTCGGGTCGTGCGACCCCCGGGCGCCGGTGGAACCCGGCGTCCCCTGAGGGCTGGATTGTGCGACAAGCGACGAACCCGTTCCCTCCGCCGCAGCGGAGGTTCGACCTTCGGGGCCCCGGCCGAAGCCGGGCCCCTTGATCTCCGTAGAAAGGAGGTGATCCAGCCGCAGGTTCCCCTACGGCTACCTTGTTACGACTTCACCCCAATCACCAGCCATGCCTTCGGCACCCCGGAGGGCGACTTCGGGCACAGCCGGCTTTCGTGGTGTGACGGGCGGTGTGTACAAGGCCTGGGAACGTATTCACGGCGCCGTAGCTGATGCGCCGTTACTAGCGATTCCAGCTTCATGCCGGCGAGTTGCAGCCGACAATCTGAACTGGGCCCGGTTTTTGGGGATTTGCTCCACCTTGCGGTATCGCTTCCCATTGTACCGGGCATTGTAGTACGTGTGCAGCCCTGGCCATAAGGGCCATACTGACTTGACGTCATCCCCACCTTCCTCCTCGTTGAAGCGAGGCAGTCCGTCCAGAGTGCTCCGGCCTTTCGGCCGGGTGGCAACAGGACGCAGGGGTTGCGCTCGTTGCGGGACTTAACCCAACATCTCACGACACGAGCTGACGACAGCCATGCAGCACCTGTGCACGCTCCCCTTGCGGGGTCGTCACCCTTTCGGGCTCCTACCACGTGCATGTCAAGGCCAGGTAAGGTTCTTCGCGTTGCATCGAATTAAGCCACATACTCCACCGCTTGTGCAGGCCCCCGTCAATTTCTTTGAGTTTTAACCTTGCGGCCGTACTCCCCAGGCGGCACGCTTAACGCGTTAGCTACGCCACGGACGGGGTCGAATCCGCCCACGGCAAGCGTGCACCGTTTAGGGCTGGGACTACCAGGGTATCTAATCCTGTTTGCTCCCCCAGCTTTCGTGCCTCAGCGTCAGGGGTTGTCCAAGGACCCGCCTTCGCCACCGGTGTTCCTCTCGATATCTACGCATTTCACTGCTACACCGAGAATTCCGGTCCCCCCTCCAACCCTCTAGCCGGGCAGTTTCCGACGCAGTTCCGAGGTTAAGCCCCGGGATTTCACGTCAGACTTGCCCGACCGCCTACGCACCCTTTACGCCCAGTGAATCCGAACAACGCTCGGGACCTCTGTATTACCGCGGCTGCTGGCACAGAGTTAGCCGTCCCTTCCTCTTCCGCTACCATCAGCCGCCGGCTTGTTCGGCCGGCGGGTTTGGTCGCGGATGACAGGGGTTTACGAGCCGAAGCCCTTCATCCCCCACGCGGCGTCGCTCCGTCAGGCTTTCGCCCATTGCGGAAGATTCTCGACTGCTGCCACCCGTAGGTGTCTGGGCCGTGTCTCAGTCCCAGTGTGGCTGGTCGTCCTCTCAGACCAGCTACCCGTCTTAGCCTTGGTAGGCCGTTACCCTACCAACTAGCTGATAGGCCGCGGGCTCCTCGCGAAGCGGTAGGCCTTGCGGTCCCCACCCTTTAATCCCGCGGGGATGCCCCCGCAGGACCACATCCGGAATTAGCCCACCTTTCGGCGGGTTATACCGGTCTTCGCGGCAGATTACCCACGTGTTACTCACCCGTTTGCGACTCCGGTCGCCGGATATTGCTACCCGACAACCAGCGTTCCACTTGCATGTCTTATCCACGCCGCCAGCGTTCGTTCTGAGCCAGAATCAAACTCTCCGTGTCAAAAACACGCAGGTCTGATTCCGCATCCGGTCCCGCAGGACCGGGTGCCGTATCGGTTAAAACTCCGTGGCCGACCACCTGCTGGCCGGCCCCAGAGGGGCTCGCACTTGTCGCACAATTCAACTCTCAAAGAACGCCGGGTTGTCTGCCAACCCTCAAAATCCGGTTCTGCAGCCTGCTTGCCTGCCGCAGACGACACCGGCGCGCGCCGTGTTCGCCTTCTCGAACCGGCTCTGCGCAGCCGTCGAATCTCGCCTCAGAATCTATTTTGCCGTCCGGCAGGTGTCAACAGGTTTTTTGCTTTTTTCAACCCTGCTTCCGCGAGGTCCTGCCGAACTTTCACCCCGGCTTTGGAGTGCGTCCTCGCAAAGAACGCGGCGAACCATACGCAGTGCGCCATGACCGCGCAAGAGGTTTTTTTAAAAATTTTTTCGCTCCGTTGCCGCCTGGGCCGCAGCCACTTGCGCAATCGTTGGCCATGCCCCGGCCAGGGCAGCCTGCCACACCACGCGCGGTTCGACGTTCCGATCCCGACCGCACCGAACGCAATCGTCCCACTCAGGCTTGGCCTGCACCGCTTGATTGTCCAGCAGCCCCACTTTGACCCGGACGGTCCCGTATGCGGTGGCGATTTCGACGATCTGGCGGCGCAACTTGCGGCGTTCCCGGACGCTGCGCCGCACTCCCAACGCCGAGGTCTGGCGCAGGATGAGTTCGGTGAAACGGTCCGCCTCGCCGGGCGGGCAAAGGAGGGTCAGCCACACGCCGGGACGCTGCTTTTTCATTTGCACGGGCACGCAGAAGACATCCAGCGCACCCGCCTGCAGGGCCGTCTCCATGAACGTACCGAGCTGTTCCCCCGTTGTGTCGTCGAGGTTGGTCTCCAGAACCGCGACCTCGTCGTGTTCCCAGTCATGGGGCGCGGGCGGCGCCCCAACGGCCGTGGTGCAGCTTCCGAGAACGGCCCGCAGCACATTGGGCCGGGTGCGGAGTGTGCGATGCCCCAGCCCGTGGCCGATCCGCCGCGCCACCAGGTTGCGCATGGGCCCGAACTGCTCGACGAACTCGGCCAGGAAGGCCGCGCCCGTGGGGGTGACGAGCTCATGTGGTTCTTCACACTGGCTTATGGGCACACCGCGGGCTCCGAGGATGGCGAGTGTCGCCGGCGCCGGGACGGGGAACCTGCCGTGGGTGCACTCGATCCAGCCGGTGCCGTCCACCACGGGGCCGGCCAGCACGCGGGGCCGCCCCAGAAGGTCGAGGGCGATGCAACCGCCAACGATGTCCACGATTGAATCCACCGCACCCACCTCGTGGAAGTGGACGGTTTCCACCGGCTGACCGTGGATGCGGGCCTCGGCCTCCGCGATGCGGCGGAACCAGGCCAGGGCGCGCTCGCGGACCCACGGGGCCAGCGGGCTTTCTTCGATCAGGCGCCGGATTTCGGCGAATGACCGGTGCTCATGATGTTGCGCATCAGCATGTGGATGAACGTGTGCACGGGGTGGCGCGCCGTGCGCGGGGTCCGGATGCGCGGGCGCGGGATGGACCTCCACGCGGCAGCCGGCGATGTGGTCGCGGCTGTCGCGGTGCACGTGCCAGTGCCAGGGGCCCAGCGGGAGTTTGCGCAGTTCGGCTTCGACCCGTACGGGGTCGGCGCCCAGGTCGAACAGGGCGCCCAGGAGCATGTCGCCGCTGATGCCGCTGAAGAGGTCGAGATAAAGGACGTCCATTCTTCAGAAGGAATTTGGCTTATGATTCTCGCCGCGGTGGTTCTCCGGTCGCACGGGTGATCTGCTCGGCGACCAGGGCGTTGATCTGGCTGGCAGCGAAGCCGGCGCCGAATCCGTTGTCAATGTTCACGACGGTGATTCCGCTGGCGCAGCTGTTGAGCATGGCCAGCAGCGGGGCCAGACCGCCCAGATGGGCTCCGTAACCGACGCTGGTGGGCACGGCAATGATCGGGCGATTCACGAGTCCCCCCACGACGCTGGGCAGGGCGCCTTCCATGCCGGCCACGACGATGAGGACGTGGGCGCGGTGAAGGTCCTCGAGCCGGCCCAGCAACCGGTGCAGGCCGGCCACGCCCACGTCGTAGATGCGCTGGACCTGGTTGCCCATGACATCGGCTGTCACGGCCGCCTCCTCCGCCACGGGCAGGTCGCTGGTCCCGGCGCTGACCACGGCGATGGTGCCGGGGCGTTTGGGCAGCGGGTTCGGGTCAATGGTGACGCACCGGGCTGCCTCGTGCCACACGGCGTGTTTCCACCGGCGGCGCAGCAGGCGGGCGTGATCGGCCGTCAGTCGTGTGGCCAGCACGCGTTCGCCCTGGCGGAGGAGGGTCTCGGCGATCGCGACGACCTGCCGGGGCGTCTTGCCCTGGCCGAAGATGACCTCGGGAAACCCCTGGCGAAGTCCGCGGTGAAGGTCCACCCGGGCAAATCCGAGGTCGGCCACGGGAGCGATTTGGAATGCGCGCAGGACCTCCTCGCGCCCGATGCGCCGGGCGCGGAAGGCCTCCAACAATTGGATGGCTTCCTGGGTGGTCATGATGGCTCGGAATGGGCGGGTGACGGGAGGGTGGGAGCAGCCGGGCCGGGCTCGCTGTGGGGAGCGAACGAGACGGACGTCCGGGCGCGCCGCTGCAACAGCCTGGCCAGGTGAAGAGCCATCTCGAGCGATTGTTCGTAGTTGAGGCGCGGGTCCACGGGGCTGCGGTAGGCGCGGGTCAGATCGGCCTCGGTGAGGCCGCTGGCGCCTCCGATGCATTCGGTCACGTCCTCCCCGCTGAGTTCGAAGTGGACCCCGGCCAGGGGCAGGCCGGCGTCCTGAAGGATTTGGGCGGTGAGCTCGAGTTCACGCAGGATGCGTTCGAACCGGCGGGTCTTGATGCCGGCAGGGGTGATTTCGGTGTTGCCATGCATCGGGTCACACACCCATAGGACGCGCCGGCCGCGTTTTTGCAGGGTTTCGATCAAAGGAGGCAGACCGGAGACGACCTCATCAGCGCCGAAACGGGTGATGAGGGCGAGCCGGCCGGGTTCCTGGTGCGGATCCAGTCGCTCGCACAGGGTAAGCAGTTCGTCCGGGGTGATCGGCGGCCCGATTTTGACGGCGACGGGGTTGCGGATGCCGCGGAAATATTCGACGTGCGCGCCGTCGGGATCGCGTGTGCGGTTGCCGATCCACGGAAAGTGGGTCCCCAGGTTGTACCAGCCCGGACGGCGCGGGACCTGCCGCGTGAGAGCCTGCTCGTAGGGGAGGTGGAGCCCCTCGTGACTGGTGAAAAAATCCACGCGTTGGAGCTGGGGAAGGGGCGAGCCGCCGGTGAGGGTTTCGATGAAGCCGATGGCCTCCGCGACCGCGCGGACGCGTTCCTGATAGGCCTCGGCCACCGGGGTGGCACGCGCAAAACTGAGGGTCCAGTTCTCCGGGTGGTGCAGATCGGCGAACCCGCCGTCAATCAGCGCGCGGATGAAATTGATCGTGAGCCCGGCCCGTTCGTACCCGCGCAGGAGGAGTTCCGGATCCGGCGTGCGATCGCGCGGATCGAAATTCGGGCGGTTGACGAGGTCGCCGCGATAGACCGGCAGGGCCCGGCCGTTGCGGATCTCGGTATCGGCGGATCGTGGCTTGGCGTACTGGCCGGCGAAGCGCCCGACCCGGATAACCGGGATGCGCGCGTCGTGCACGATGAGCAGACTCATCTGCAGAAGGATCTTCAGCTTGGCGGCGATGATGGAGGACTCGCAATCGGCGAAGGTCTCGGAACAGTCGCCACCCTGCAGGAGGAAACGTTCGCCGCGAGCCGCAGCCGCCAGCTGGCTTTTGAGGTTCTCGATTTCGTAGCTACTGACCAGCGGTGGCAGTTGCCGGAGTTGACGGAGGACCGATTCGAGCGCGGCGGGGTCCGGGTACTCCGGCTGCTGGCGGGCGGGTCTGCGCCGCCAACTGTCGGGCTGCCAATCCTGCGGTTGCGTCTGCGGGCCCATGCCTTGCGGGGGTGAGCCTGCCGCAAAGATCGCGCCAGTGCAAGTGAGGCAGCGATGTGGGCAGAAGCGGGCCTTCATCTCGTCCGGTACCGGCGCGAACTTGTGCGTGCCGTCGCTTGGCCGACGGAGTTTTCCCCCGTGACCGGGTGGCGGCTTCATTTCCGGCCGGAGCCGAACGACAAGCGCCCCGGCCCCGCAGGCCCCGGAACCGGGCGGCCCGGGTTCATCCGCCGAGGGCGCGGGAGCGCTCCTGGCGACTTTCCGGCATGGGGAAAGCCGCGCACGCCGGCTGTTGGCCACGGGGCAGGTTTTCCTGCTGGAGCAGCGCGGCAGGTCGTCTATGTTAACGCTCGGTGTATGGGAGCCAGGAAGTTGTTGTTGGTGGATGACGAGGCGGACGTGCGGTACTCGTTCCGGCGCCTGTTCGAGGGACCGGATCTGGAGGTGTGGGAGGCCGCCAGCGGTGAGGAGGCCCTGCGTCTCATTCCCAAGGTACAACCCGACCTGGTGGTGATGGACATCCGCATGGCGGGGCTGAGCGGGCTGGAGACCCTGCGGCGGATTCGCCAGACCGATCCGCGCCTGCTGGTGATCCTGATGACCGCCTATGGCACGACGCAGACGGCCATCGAGGCAATGAAGCTGGGGGCCTACGATTACCTGTTGAAGCCGTTCGACGTGGCCAAACTGCGGGCGGCGATCGAACAGGGGCTGAAGGCGGCCCGGGACATGCGGCAGACGGTGGCCATCCGGCCGGAAGGCTCCACCGAAGAGGACACTCTCGGACTGGTGGGTCGCAGCGAGCCCATGCAGCAGGTGTTCAAGCTGATCGGTCAGCTTGCCGGTTCGGACGCCACCGTGCTGATCACCGGTGAAAGCGGGACGGGCAAGGAACTGGTGGCCCGGGCGATCTACCAGCACAGCCGGCGCGCCGATCAACCTTTTCTGGCTGTCAATTGCGCGGCCATTCCGGAGGGACTGTTGGAGAGCGAACTGTTCGGGCATGAGCGCGGCGCGTTCACCGGCGCCACCCAGCAGCGCATCGGCAAGTTCGAGCAGTGCCACCGGGGAACGTTGTTCCTGGACGAGATCGGCGACATGAGCCTGGCCACGCAGGCCAAGATCCTGCGCGTGTTGCAAACGGGCCGGTTCGAGCGTGTGGGTGGCAACCAGACCCTGCAGGTGGATGTACGGATCCTGGCAGCGACGAACCGGCCCTTGGAAGAGATGGTGGCAGCGCGCCAGTTCAGGGAGGACCTGTTCTACCGGCTGAACGTGGTGCGGATTCATCTGCCGCCGTTGCGGGAGCGCAAGGAGGACATCCCGCTGTTGGTCGAATACTTCCTGCGCCGGATTGCGCGGGAGCAGAACCAGGGGCCGAAGTCCATGACCGCGGCGGCTTTGGAGGCGCTCCAGGGCTATCACTGGCCGGGCAATGTGCGGGAGCTGGAAAACGTCCTCCGGCGCGCGTCGGTCATGGCGAAAGGGGAGGCCATTCTCCCGGGGGACCTTCCGCCGGAGGTCACCGGAAGCGGCGGCGCGGTCCGCCCGGCCGCGGGAGCGGAAGCGCGACCGGCCGGAGGTTCGACGGGCGCAGCCGCTGCTGTCGGCGCCGAGCAAGGCACGGGTGGATCGGAGGAGGAGGAGGAGGTCGTGCGGCTGGCGCAGCGACTGTTCCAGTGGGCACGACGGCATCCGGATCGGAAGGTCCTGCCGGCCGTGGAACGGGAGTTGGTCGTCCAGGCGCTGAAGGAAACGCGCGACAACCAGGTGCGCGCGGCACGGTTGCTGGGCATCACGCGCGCCACCTTGCGCAAACGGATCGAGAAATTCGGCATCCGCCGCGAGCTGAGGGTGGAATAGGTGCGAACGGCCGGGCCCTGGCGCCACCTGTCGCCTGCCGGGCTCAGGCCGACCCGTGCCGGTCCGGCTGCGGGGCAACCTCGGCAAGGAAACGTTGCAACGCCGACCAGACCTCTTCGAGTGAAAGTCCCTCCAGGCAGACGGGCCGGGGCCAGCGGCAGTAGTCGAAGCAGGGTTTGAAAGGGCACGGTTTGCCATCGACCCAGCGAGCAGCCGGATGGAGGGGTGCGAACCATTCGGGCAGTTGCGGACCGAACAGGGTGAACGTGGGCAGGCCGCAAACCGCCGCCAGATGGCCGGGGCCGGAATCGTTCCCGATGAAGACGGAAGCCGCGTCGATGAGTTCCAGAAGGGCGGACACGGTTTGAGGGGTGGCCACATCCGCTTCTCCAGCTCGTTTCCACCATTCGGTCTGTGGCGGGTCACAGGCCACGCGCACCTGCCAGCCCCTGTCGCGGAGCCGGCGAACCAGTTCGCGGTAGCGGTCCAGCGGCCAGACGCGCACGGGCTGCCCTGCACCGGTATGAACGAGGATGGCACGGTCTGCAGGCCGGCGGGTTGGAACGAGTCGCTCGCGCGGCGGCAGCTCCAGTCCGAGCGCGCGCCCCACCTGCCGCCAGTAGTCATAGCGGTGCGCTTCCGGATCCGGCAACGCAAGGGGCCGGGTCAACCAACGTTGGCTGCCGAGGCGCGGGAACCCGAGCCGTTCCCGGGCACCGACCAGGCGCAGCCACAGATGGTCCCGTGGATCCCAACGGGCGGACACGCCCACGTCGAAGCGTTCGCGACGGAGTTGACGGGTCATGCCGATGAGCCGCCGCCACGGCCATGTCCAGAACCTGTACTTGCCCCGGAAGGCCGTCCAGGGCGCCACCACGGCCAGCACCCGCACGCCGGGCCAGAGCCGTGGCTGCAATTCGCTGCCGAACGGCTTGGACACCAGGGTGACATCGAAGCGTTCGGACGCCGCCTGCAGGAATCTGCCGGCGATGACCAGGTCGCCCAATCCCCAGAGTTCCAGCACCAGCAGCCTGGGTTTCATGGCGGCGAGGCAGCGTGTGGGCGTTGGGGCGGCACGGCACGGGCGGCGGGCGCAACGTGTGATGGTCGCTGCGCGGCCACCCAGGCCGACCATCCCAGCCAATGCACGCAAGCGGTCAGGCGTTGCCGGGTGGGTGGCCCCCAGCGCAGCAGCCAGTGGCTCAGCGCGAAGAGCCAGTTGCGCGAAACCCCGGCGCCCAGGATGACCAGGCCGCGCTGTTCCAGCTCGCGTGTCAGTTCGGCGACGGTCACCACCCGGACGTGCGTGGGATCGTCGTGGAAGTTGAGTGTGAAGTTCACGGCCGGGGCAAACGTCCGCGCAGAAGGGAGGTGAAGAGTCTTGGGATGGGGGGTTTCGAAGTACACGCGCCCGCCGGGTTTGAGCAGGCGGGCGACCTCGTTCAGCAGCCGGTCCAGGCGTTGCAGGTGTTCGACCAAATGCATGCAGGTGATGGCGTCGAACGTGGCGTCCGGCCAGGGCAACGGGTCGCGTTCCAAGTCAGCCCGCACGAACGCGCATCCGGCCGGGTAGCGCTCGGGCAGGCCGGCCTTGTCCACGGCATGGAACCGCAGGTCCGGCCGGAGTTCGGCCATGTGCCGGAGCGTCTCGCCGTCGGAGGAGCCGAGGTCGAGCAGGGCGCCGCCGCGCGGTGTGGCGGCGACGAAGGCGGCCCGTGTGTCCAGCCACGGCCAGGGTCTGAGCCAGCGCCAGTTCATGAAGCCAGTGCCGGGAGACTCGCCCCCGGGTGAACGTGCAGGTGCGGCACCGAACCCGGACCTTCCCCCGCACGGGAACTCGCGACTCCCGCGGCTTCCACCCGCACCCGGGTCCGTTGCCCGGCAGGTTAGGCGGGCATGCGCCACGCTGTAAAGGTCCGCCAGACCCGACCCGGCCTGGCGCGGAGTGACGCGAGCACGTTGCAGGCCGGGGACATAAAACTTGAGAGGCCGTGGAACCGCTGTTAGTGTTCGGACAAAGCATGGCTCAGGGGATGCATCTTTCTCAGCGGCTGACCCAGTCGCTGATCCTGGCACCGCAACTGCAGCAGTCGCTGGCACTGTTGCAGGCCCCCCTGCTTGAACTCAAGAGCCTGGTGGAGCAGGAGCTGCAGCAGAACCCGGCCTTGGAAGAACTCCCCCCGGGCGCCGCGGAGGCGGAAACCGCGGAGGCGCACGCCGCGCGACTCGACCAGTTGGACCCTGCGGAGCCACCGCCGGACGTCCAATACGATCCCACGGTGGAACGCCCCGGCGAGCCTGTGGACGATTTCCAAGCCGAGCTGGAGCGGCTCCTGCAACTGGACCAGGAATGGCGGGAACACTTCCAGGAAACCCAACTGACGCAGCGGGTCACCCCTGAAGACGAGGAGCGGCGCCAGTTCATGTTCGACTCTCTGGTGGCCAGTCCCTCGCTGCAACAGGACCTGCTGGAACAAATGCGGGAGTCGGACCTTTCGGAGGCGGATTACCCCGTCGGCGAGCTCATCATCGGCAACGTGGACGAACGCGGGTATCTCACGGCCACGATCGAGGAGATCGCGGCGGAAGCCCGCACCACGCCCGAGCATGTCGAACGCGTGCTGCGGGTGATCCAGAGCCTGGAACCGCCCGGTGTGGCCGCGCGTAATCTGCAGGAGTGTCTCCTGTTGCAACTGGAACGTGCCGGACAACAGAACAGCCTCGAATACCGTCTGATCCGCGATCACATGGACCTGCTGGCCCGGCGGAAGATCCCCGAACTTTCCCGGGTCACCGGCGCGACAATCGAGGAAGTGCAGGAGGCCCTCCGGCGGATTGCGCGACTCGATCCGCGCCCCGGCCGTGCGTATGCTTCGGAGGCCGAACTCTACGTCGTGCCGGAAGTGTTCGTCCAGAAGGTCGGCGACGACTACGTGGTCACCGCCAACCAGGATTATCTCCCCCGCCTGCGAATCAGCCCCACCTACCGCGACCTGATGAGCCGTTCGGCCGTGGACACCGTGGCGCTGGCACGTGCGTTCGAGGGCTGTCCGCAGGAAATCCGGCCCTTGCTGGAGCAGGCCTTGGAGGCCATCCGGTCCGACCAGGACCAGATCGCCCTCCAGCGGCTCAAACAAATCGGCGAGTTTCCGGATCTGACCCGCGCGCAGCGGCAGGCGCTTCAAGTCGCCCAGGCGCAGATCATGGAAAAAGCGGCCTTCTTGGAGGCCCGGAACTTCATCCGCGACAAGATCCGCGCAGGCAAGTTCCTGATCCGGAGCATCCACCAGCGGCAGGAGACCATCCTGAACATCGCCCGCGAGATCGTCAAACGGCAGCGAGACTTCTTCGAGAAGGGACCCTCGCACCTCAAACCCCTCACCATGGCGGCCGTGGCCGAGGCGGTGGGCGTTCACGAGACCACCGTCAGCCGGGCGGTCAACGGCAAGTACATGCAAACGCCGCGGGGCCTCTTCGAGATGCGATACTTCTTCAGCACCGGCATCCGCACCGCGACGGGCTCCGACCTGTCCAACACCAGCGTCAAGGAGATGATCGCCGAGATCTTCCGCAACGAAGACCCGGCTCATCCGTTGTCCGACGATGCGGTCGTCAAGATCCTGAAACAACGCGGCATCGAAATCGCCCGGCGCACGGTCGCGAAATACCGCATGGAACTCGGCATCCTGGCTTCGAATCTGCGCCGCGTCTACACGAGCCGACCCCGCGAAAAGGGCACTGCCGAATCCTCACCCTCATCCGACGCCGCCCCGGCGCAGTCCACCCGGGCCGAAGCCAACCGCGCGGCGACAGAAACCCAACCACCCGCATCGGGCCAGCCGACGGCTGAAGAGATCGCCCCGGCACCGGCCGTTCCACTCCATGCAAACCCGGCCGTCCCCTCGCCGGCTGCGCCTGTTTCCGAACCTTCCGCAGAGCGACCCCACCCGGAAGGATCAGCCGGCTTGGAAGTTACCGAGGCGTCTCCGAGCTCCCCGGCGCAGCCTGCACGACCTGCGTCCTGCCCGATGGACATGCCCGGGACCCGGGACTCAACAACACCCGGGCCCCACGCGGCAGAACTCGAGCCCGAGCCGGGAAAGTTTGCGGCACACGCGCAGCCGATGCCACTTCCCGAAAAGGAAAAAACCGGATCCTGACCGCGGTGGGGCGACCCAAAACCAGCCCATCCCGGCCGGCCTCACAGCCCCGGTGGACGCGTCCCCGAAATGAGCCGGCCGCGGGGGAAAAGGGAATCGGACAGGCGCGCCGGTCCGCACAATCAGGGGTTGCCATGTTTCCGATGAAAAAGGTGCTGGCGATCGGTCTGACGGCAGGGGGCCTCGCAATGGCTCCGGCTGCAGAACAACTTGGCTATGCCGACCTGGTGAAGCGGCTGGCCGACTTGGAACACCTGGCCACGCTGCCCCCGGAGGGCGAGCGCACCGCACAATGGTCGAGCTACGACCGGACCAGTCGGTACGACGAGGCGAGCGGTCGCTATTTGGGATGGGACGCCAACGCCGACGGGCACGGTTTCATCCGGCGGGATGGTAATCTTCAGGTGCTGGCGGAGATGAAAGGGCCCGGCGTCATCTGGCGCATGTGGTCGGCCACGCCAAAGGAGGGTCGGGTCCGCATTTACCTCGACGACGAAACCGAGCCGGCTGTGGACCTGCCGTTTGCGGCGTATTTCGACGGCAGGCATCCGCCGTTCCATCGAAAGGCCCTGGTCCACCGGGCCGCCATGGGCTGGAACAACTACACGCCCATCCCGTTCCAGAAATCGTGCAGGATCGTGGCCGAGGAGGGATGGGGCGATTACTACCATTTCACCTACACCCGGTTTCCCGAAGGGACCAGGGTCCCAACCTTTCGCATGAACCTGGACCCCGAGGAGGCGGCTGCGTTGGACGAAATGGACCGCCGGCTGCGGGAATGCGGCCCGCGCACACCGCGGGACCCGATCGGTCACGACCGCTTCGAGGGAACGCTCGGGCCGGGCGACCACCACACCATCCGCCGGAGCGGTCCCGGCGCCATCACGCTGATTCGTGCGCGAATCGACGCATTGCCGGCCCATGAAGCGGAAGCGGCCCTGCGTGAGTTGACCCTGGAGATCACCTGGGACGGAGAGGATCGGCCGGCCGTTTGGACGCCGCTGGGGGATTTCTTCGGCACGGCGCCCGGTTTGAACACCTACCGCTCCCTGCCCTGCGGACTGACGGAGGACGGTTGGTTCTACGCCAACTGGTTCATGCCGTTCGATCGTTCCTTCGAACTGCGACTGATGAACGAGGGTCGCGTGGCGCGGTCGGTCGCCTTGGAAGTCACCACCGAGCGGTTGCGTCGCGAAGGGGCAGCCTACGGCCGGTTCCACGCCAAGTGGCATCGGGACGAGTTCCTTCCCACCGAACCCGGGCGCGGGTTGGACTGGCCGGTCCTCAAGACCACCGGCCGGGGTCGGTACGCCGGCGTGATGTTGCACGTGTGGAATCCTCGCGGCGCCTGGTGGGGCGAAGGCGACGAGAAATTCTTCGTTGACGGCGAGAAGTTCCCCTCGATCTTCGGCACGGGTTCGGAAGATTATTTCGGCTATGCGTGGTGCTGTCCGGACCTCTTCCAGCATGCCTTCCACAACCAAACGCGCAACGACGGCAACAACAAGGGCCACATCTCCGTCAACCGCTGGCACGTGGCCGATCAGGTGCCCTTCCAGGAGTCCCTGGAGGTGTACCTTGAAAAGTATTTCCCCAACACGCGCCCCACTCTCTACGCCGCCACGGTTTACTGGTACCTCGCACCGGGCGGTTACGATCCCTACGCACTCGCCCCGGTGGACCAGCGGGTGGGCTACGCCCGCCCGTTTGTCCACCCTGACATCCCCGGCGCCATCGAAGGCGAACGGCTCAAAGTCCTTTCCTGCACCACGGGCCGTGCGGTCGTGCAGGACATGAGCGGCTGGGGCGATCAGTGGAGCCACGACGCGCAGTTGTGGTGGATCGAAGGCCGGCCTGGAGCCCGACTCGATCTGGAGCTGCCTGTGGCCACCAACGGTTCCTACAGCGTGGCTGTGCGACTGACCCGCGCACGCGACTATGGCATCGTGCGCTTCTGGTTGGACGGTCGTCCCGTGGGCGAAGAGGTGGACCTTTACGATCCCCGTGTCGTCCCCACAGAACTCATCGAACTGGGCGTCCACGCGCTGGAGGCCGGACAACACGTGTTGACGGTGGAAATCACAGGAAAACACCCCGACGCCCTGCCCGCCTACATGTTCGGGCTCGATTACGTGAAGCTCACGCCCGCCGCACCCTCGCCGGCAAACGCGACCGCGACGTCTCCATGAGCAACCGGCTTGCCCGCCCTGCCTGGGCCGGCGTCGCGTCGGCGGGTCCGCCGAGAGTCCCGTGGGAGACGCGACGCGCAGAACCCGCCGCCGGAGCACAGCCGGGCGGAGTTGCCAAAAGGATTGCCGCCGGGCGATGGCCTCCCTTAACTGGGCACGGATGATGCCGAGCGGTTGGAACGGGAGGGCAGCAATTGCATGTGGGTTGCGCCGATGGTGCTGGCTGGCGCTTTGCTGTGCTCTGACGCTGATGGCACGGGCGCAACACCCCTTGCGTCCGGGCACCAACCTCTGGTCGGTTCATCTGGGTTCGGGCAATCAGGCCACTCCGGCGGTGGCACCGGACGGCACGGTGTACGTGGGGCTGTTCGACGGCCGGCTGGTGGCGTTCGGGCTGGATGGACAGCGCCGCTGGCAGTTCGCCACGGGCATGGAGATCCAGTCGGCGCCCACGGTGGCGCCCGATGGAACGATCTATTTCGGTTGCCGGGACCGCCGCTTGTACGCGCTCCGTCCGGATGGGCGGCTGAAATGGTATTTCCGCACCGGCCAGTGGGTGGACGCCTCCCCTGCCCTGCTGTCGGACGGCACCGTGTGCTTCGGATCCTGGGACGGACGGTTCTACGCGCTCTCACCCGAGGGCCGGGTCCGGTGGACCTTTGACGCCTCCGGCATCATCTCAGCCTCCGCCGCCGTCGCCGCCGACGACACGATCTACTTCGGCACCCATGCGGGGCGTCTGTACGCATTGCGACCGGACGGCACCGAACTTTGGATGTACCGGGCCAATGGGGCCATTCTCTCCACGCCGGCCCTGGATCCTCAGGGCAATGTGTACGTCACGACGGTACGCGGGCGGTTGCTCTCGGTGGATCGAAAGGGACAGTTGCGATGGGAGACCCACACGGGCGGCATCACTGCCTCCTCGCCGGTGCTCGACCTGGACGGACGCGTCTACGTGGGCGTCAACCGTGACCTGCGCGCCTACGACGAGCACGGTCGGCTCCTGTGGCGGTACGGCACGGGCGACGATGTGGAAGCCGCTCCCACGCTGTGTGCCAATGGCACGATCCTGGTGGGCAGCCGGGACGGGTCCCTCCATGCCGTGACACCCGAGGGACGTTACGCGTGGCACAACTGGCTCAAGGGGTTCATCCTGTCGAACCCGGCGCTGGGCCGGGACGGGACGATCTACGTCCTTACCTATTACGCCCTGCATGCCCTCCATCCCGAGGCCCCGCTGGCGCCCTCCAACTGGCCCACCTACCAAGGTAACAGCCAGCGGACAGGACGAAGCCGGTACTGAATCCCATTGCCGGTTCTCCAGCAGACCAGCCCGGCCCGCGCCCTGTCCGGGGGCGGAGGGTGACCCGGGTGACATCGCCGCACAAAGGGGTTGTCGCTGAAACGCCTTCCCGGCAAGTTGGGCGGCCGTTATGGACGTGTTGAATCTCGGCATGGTAGGAGGCGGGACAGTCGGCAGCGGCGTGTTCCACGCCCTGCAACAGAACGGCGAGCTGTTGGCCCGCCGGATCGGCGTCCGGATTCAGGTCCGCAAAGTGGCCGTCAAGGCCGTGGACGAGCCGAGGCCCTATCCGATTCCGCGCCGACTGCTGACCACCGACTGGCGCCAGGTGGTTGAAGATCCCGAGGTCCACATGGTCACCGAACTGGTGGGGGGTACCACGGTCGCGCGGCAAATTGTCGAGACGGCACTGCGTCTGGGCAAACCGGTGATCACCGCCAACAAGGCCCTGCTCTCGGCGCACGGTCCCGAGCTGTTCCGCGAAGCCGAGCGTCACGGGACGAACCTGTATTTCGAGGCCAGCGTGTGCGGCGGGATTCCAATCATCAAGGCGCTGCGCGAGGGATTCGTGGGCAACCGCATCCGTGCGCTCTACGGCATCGTCAACGGCACCTGCAACTACATCCTCACCCGCATGGCCCGGGATCGCGCCGGGTTCGATGCCGTGTTGAAGGAAGCCCAAAGGGAGGGTTACGCCGAAACGCCGCCCGACCTGGACATTGACGGCCATGACGCCCAGCACAAGACCGGCATCCTGGCCTCGCTGGCTCACGGCATCTGGATTCCGCCCTCGAAAATCAGGGTCGAGGGCATCCGATCCGTCTCCCCGTTGGACCTGGAATTTGCCTCGCAACTGGGTTACACGATCAAACTGCTGGGCATTGTGAAAGAGCTGGGATCGGCGGAGGCAACCGATGGCGAAACACCGGTGCAGGTGTCGGTTTATCCGGCGCTGATCCCCAGCCGGCACGTGCTGGCGGGCGTTCAGGGTGTGTTCAACGCGGTGTTTGTCCGCGGGGATGTGGTGGGCGACACGCTGTTTTACGGCCAGGGCGCGGGCAAGGACGCCACGGCCAGCGCCGTCTTGAGTGATCTGGCCGATGCGGCCCTGGACCTGCGGTTTGGCAGCCCGCGGCGGCGCCCGGCTTTCGTGCGGCAACCGAACCGGGTCCGTGTGGTGCCGATGGACGAGGTGGTGAGCCGGTCGTTTGTCCGGTTGAGTGTGGTGGACCGGCCCGGTGTATTGGCGCGGATTGCCGCCGTGTTCGGCCAGGCCGGGATCGGCATTGCCTCGGTCATTCAACCCGAAGGGCACACCGGGGAAATCGTGCCGCTGATACTGATGCTGCACGAGGCACCGGACGGCGCGGTGCGCCGGGCCCTCGGCCGGATCGGCCGACTTCCCGTGGTGAAGGCCCCGCCGGTCCGGTTCCGCGTCGAATCTTTGGACTGAACGAACCGCAGGCGTTCATGATTCGGTATCGCAGCACCAATCGCGCGGCCCCCATGGCCGACCTGCGCGAGGCCCTCATGCGGGGTCAGGCGCCCGATCGGGGGCTGTACCTGCCGGAACGGTTCCCTACTCTCGATGTCCACACCCGGCGCAGCTTCGCCGAACGGGAGTATGCGGACATCGCCACACAGGTTTTGGCGCCGTACACCGAGGGACTCCTCGCTCCGGAGGAACTCGCGGAGCTGTGCCGGCAGGCCTACGATTTCCCCGTGCCCTTGGAGCCCGTCCGGGATGAGGAGCGGGTATACATCCTCCGCCTGGATCGCGGGCCCACGGCGTCCTTCAAGGATTTTGCAGCCCGTTGGATGGCGCGGGTGTTGTCCCGGCTGGTGGCCCGGTCAGGCCGGCCCCTGACCATCCTCACGGCCACCAGCGGCGACACCGGTTCGGCCGTGGCCAGCGCGTTCCATGGCGTGGCCGGCATCCGCGTCGTGGTCCTGTTTCCCCGCGAGGAGGTCAGCGACCGCCAGCGCCGGCAGATGACCACGCTGGGCGACAACATCCGCACGGTGGCACTGAACGGGAAGTTCGACGATTGCCAGGCACTGGTGAAACAGGCGTTTGCCGACCCCGCGCTCGAAGGGCTCAACCTCTCATCGGCCAATTCCATCAACGTCGGCCGGTTGCTGCCGCAGACTGTGTACTACTTTTACGCCGCCGCACGCGTGGCCGGTCCGGAGGAAGCGGTGGACGTGGTGGTCCCCAGCGGCAACTTCGGCAACATGATGGGCGCGGTGATCGCGCGGCTCATGGGGTTGCCGGTGCGGCGGCTGGTGGTGCCCGTCAACCGCAACGACGAGTTCCCCCGTTACCTGGCCACCGGCCGGTACGAAAAGGTGGTGCCCTCCCGGGCCTGCCTCTCCAACGCCATGAACGTCGGCCACCCTAGCAACCTCGCCCGACTGATCGCCGTGTACGGAGGTTGGATGGATGAAACCGGGCAGATTCGCCAGGAACCGGATCTGACGGCCATGCGAAGGGATCTCTACAGCGTCTCCGTCTCGGACGATGAAACGCGCGCCGCCATCCGCCAGGCTTGGGAACGACACAGCCTTCTCCTGGAACCTCACGGCGCAGTGGCCTGGTGGGGATTCCAACTGTACCGCCGAGAAACCGCCGCGAAGCCCGTCCCAACGGTCGTGCTGGAAACGGCGCACCCGGCCAAGTTCCCCGAGGAAATCGAACAATTGCTCGGGTTCCGACCCGAAGAGCCGGCAGCCCTGAAAGGCTTGGACCACCTGCCGGAGTCCTGCGACACACTCGAACCGCGCTACGAACAGTTCCGCGACTATCTCCTGGCGTTGCCCCGGCCATGAGCTCCACCGCCCCAGGGCGATCCGGCCTTCCGGGCCGGCCCAGGAACCAGCCGTCCCCGGAACCAGAAGATGTGCGACGGTTCTGGATCCGATTGGTCAGGCCGCTGACCCGCAAGCACGCCACCCCGTTTTTTCTCTTTTCGGTCCGACCGCTCCAGTGGCGATTGGCCCGGGCCGACCGCGCCTTGCAAGGACTCCCGGTAACACACTGGTGGTCAGCCAAGACGCTTACCCTGCCGCCCCTGTGGCAATGGTGGCGGCAGCAGGGGCGCGGGATCGAGGTCGTCAGTGAATTCGAGCTTCGCGCCGCCCTCGTAGAGGGATTCACCCCGGAGGCAATCCTGGTCAATGGACCGGCAAAACAGGATTGGTTGCCTGGGTTCGAACGGTGCGGCCTCCGGGTCAACCTAGATTCTCCGGCCGAGGCTGCCGTGTTGCTCCCGCTGGCCGCGAAGTACAAATGGCAGTTGGGCCTGCGTCTGGCGCCCGGAGTGTGCCGGTCAGCCGATTCACGCGCACGGCCCGGCCAGTTCGGCATGAGTCTCCCGGAACTGCGCGACGTCCTCCGCCGGGCGCGCCGGATCGGAATCGAACCCGAGGTGCTGCATTTTCACCTTGGCACCCAGATCCCCTCGGCAGACTGGTACGCCGCAGCACTGGAGGAAGCAGCCACGCTGTGCCACCAATTGCATTGGCACCCGCAGGTCGTGGACTGTGGCGGTGGGTGGCCACTCGACGGCGCCCTCGATCCCACAAACCGGCCGCTGGCCCGAAGTTTTTCCATCCCGGCCTTCGCACAAGCGTTGCAAAGGGCGCGGAAATCTTTCGCCCACTTGAAGGAGTTCTGGCTGGAAAACGGCCGCTGGCTGGCCGCACCCGCCGGCGTGCTGGTGGTGCGGGTGCGTGACCTCAAGACACGAGGAACCGTTCGATACGCCATCTGCGACGGGGGGCGCACCCTGCACGGGATGGTGAGCACCTGGGAAAGACACGATCTCGTGGTGCTGCCCGAGCGAGCAGGCCGCCGGGTGCCGACAATCGTCACCGGCCCCACCTGCATGACCTTCGACGTGCTGGCCGAGGCGAGACTGCCGCGGGGCCTGCGAGCCGGCGATCACCTCATCTGGATGCACGCCGGGGCCTACAACCTCTCCTGGGAAACGCGCTTTTCACACGGGCTGGCACCGGTGCTCTGGCACGACGGCCGTGTCGTTCAACAGGTGCGACCCCGTGAATCCTTCGACCAATGGTACGGAAGATGGATGCTCGCACCCGCCGACCCGCCGAAGCCCCGGTCCGGATGAGAGACCGAAAACGCCATCCCTCGACGGGATGAAGGCGGGACGACCTGTCTGGTGCGGGACCCGAGCGCGATGGCTGGGGCATGAAACCCGGGGCACCATGGCCCCACACAGCCAATCCGGCCCCACTGCCTTGTGCCCTGCCAGAACGGATGACCCGGATGGCGGGAGCGGTGCTGCCCGGCCCGGGTCAGCCGCATCAGGCGTCGAACTCGAACGACAGGTATAGTGCGACCCCCTTGGATTGGGCGTAGGTTCGCACCTCGGGCCCGCTGATCATGTGCGTCACCAGGACCGGGAAAACACGCCCCAAAACCGGCTGCAGCCGTTCCAAACGCCGTCGCAAAAACCGATCCACGTCGTTGCACGAAAGTTGCGTCTTGCTCTCCCCGACAATCCAGACGGGCTGACCGTCCTGTTCCGCCCGTGCCAGGATGTTTACTTCGAGGTTTCTCCCCTCCGAGTCGGTCAGGAAGTCGCGGCGGATTCTTTCCAGCACCCGCACCCGGTGGTCGCGCTCCAAAAGCGCCGGAAGCGCGCGATAGGCAGCGTTTTCCAGTGTATAACCAACAGTCGCGGACAACCCGCCCAACTGCCGGTTGGTTTCGTCCAAACGTTCCCGGGTTTCCTGCAAGGCCGCGGCCAACTGATCCAACCGGATGGCCAGGGTCTGAACCCGCTGCTCGGTTTGCCTCTGCGCCTCGGCCAGCTCCTCGAGCCGCTGCTCGGTTCGCTTCTGCGCCTCGGCCAGCTGCTCCACCCGCACCGCGAGGGCCTCAAGCCGTTCGTCCGTCCGCCTCTGCGCCTCGACAAGCTCTTCCACTTTCTGGGCGAGCCGCTGCAGCTGCTGTTCTGTCCGCACCTGTTCGGTCGCCAGCTCCTGCAACGCACGCGCCAGCGGTTCGGTGGCGTCCCTGACCTCGGTCCGCACATGCTCCTGAATGAGCGCGTCCAAGACGTGCGCGACCTTCTGAGAAGCCTCGGGACCCAGTGCGCCCTTCAACTCCTCGTATGCCTGCCAGATATTCATGGCTGTCACCCTACTCTGTCGGAGGGGTGGAACCTTGTCAAAGCGGCTGTTTCGGCGAGGACCTGCTCCTCCGTGGCGGACCTCACGGGAGGGCCCAGAGCCCCGGAAAGGCCCGAACTCACGCTCCGACCCGGACTCCACCAAGGTCGGACATTCCCAATCGCCGGCCGAAGCCGCCCTGACAAACTGGCCAGCCGCGCCCAAAGTCGTACGGGCAGCTCCAACCGTTGCTACGGTCGAGCCTCAGGCACGGATCCCAAGCCCCTTGCAGACCAACGCTGTTGCCGTCCGGGCTCGTCGTCTCCCGCACGGCACCACAGGAAAAGTGCCGTCTAACTCAGTTCGCGGACCGCCTCCTCCCAGACCTGCGCAATCTCTTGATAGATTGCCTTGAGCCGGGCACGATCGGCTGATGCGGCCTCACGTCGCTGGGGAGCGAAATCCAACGGATGACCGAAGACCACGCGTACGGGCCGCGGCCTGGGCAGGCGCCGATGCCGGCTCCATGCCTCGTACGTTCCAAAGAGCCGGACCGGCACGACCGGGGCCTGACTGCGCACCACCAACAGGCCCAACCCCACCTGGGCTGGTCGCAGCGACCCGTCCGGGCTGCGCGTCCCCTCGGGAAACAAGAGCACGGCTTCCCCGGCTTGGAGGCGTTCGAGCAGCGTCCGGAGGCCGGCCGGCGCAGTGGCGTTACGGTCCACAGGGATGCACCGGTACCGGCGCAACAGCCAGCCCAGCAGGGGAAAGCTGAAGAGGCTCTTGCGGGCCAGGTACGACACCGGGCGCGTCACCGCCGCCCCCACCAGCGGCGGATCCAGGAAACTGGCATGGTTCGGGGCCAGGATGACGCCTCCCTCGGCCGGCACGCGCCCGACATGTTCCACCTGCCAGCGGAAACAGAGTCGGAACACCAGCCGGCAGAACTGCCAGCTCACCCGGTAAAGGGGATCCATCCGCGCCGCACCGGTCATGATGAGGAAGCGCCACCGGTCCTGCGGGCGGCCAACCGCTGCCGGATGTCCTCCAGAATCAGGGCGCTGGTCTGTTCGGGGCTCATCTCGGAGGTGTTGATCACGCGGGCACCCAGCGGGATCATCAGCGGCGCCACGGCCCGCTGGCTGTCCTGTTGATCGCGGGCGGCCAGGTCCTCCTGCACACCCTCGGCCGCGCGGCGACGGTGCCGTTCCTCCAGGCTGGCATCCAGGTAGTACTTGAACTCCGTTTCCGGGAAGACGTTCGTGCCGATGTCGCGCCCTTCCATCACGAGGTTGCCGAATTTCGTGCACTCCCGCTGTTTCCGCTTCATCCAGCGCCGCACGGCCGGCACCGCGGCCACATGCGGAACCGCCGCACTGACCTCCGCGGTCCGAATCTCACGCTCCGGGTAATAACCGTCCACCAACAAGCGCACCTGCCCGTCCATGCAGCGCAGCTCGGTTTTCCAGCGGCGGCAGACACGGGCGACCGCATCCGGGTCCTTCACATCCACACCGAGTTTCAGGCAATACCAGGCCAGGGTGCGGTACATCGCCCCCGTGTCCACGTAGACGTACCCGAGCGCACGCGCCACGAGCCGGGCATTCGTGCTCTTGCCGCTGGCGCTGGTCCCGTCAATGGCGATGACGATGGGTGTTTCCAAATCCTTCGGTCCCCTGGCGGCCCCGCAGGACGGACCGCCGGCTCATGGCTCCTGCGCAACCACCGTCAACCGGTCCGGCCCCAGCATCGCACCGGACCGGCCGTCCCGGATCCGCGCACCCAGTCCGTCCGGAGGTGGCGCGGCCAGTTTCGCGAAAAAGTTCGGAAACGTCTTGGCCACGCAGGCGGGATTGTGGATGCGAATGCCCGGGACTTTCAACCCCAGAATCGCAAAACACATGGCCATGCGATGGTCCTGGTAGGTCCGGATCTCCGCCCCGTGCAGGACGGACGGACGCACCGTCAACGTGTCGCCCTCCTCCACCACCGACGCGCCGCACCGCGTCAGTTCCGTCCGCAACGCAGCCACCCGCTCGCACTCCTGCAGGCGCAGTCGCCCCAGATCGGTGAACCGGCAGATCACGCCGCACAACGGCGCCATCACCACCGCGGTCATGATCGCGTCGCCCAGGTCGCGTTCGCGCGAGACCTCGATTTCCAGACTCCGCGACCGGCCGCGCGACGCGTGACCGGCCGACAACAGCATCTGCCACACTCCCGGAAACCGCGCGTCCACCTGCAGTTCCGGCGGGGGCCAGCGACGCACCTGCACCGGCCACCTTGACGGATCCAGCTCGGCCGGATCCCGGTCCAACCTCGGCCAGATCCACGACGGATCGTTCACCGCCCAGAAATAACTTCCACTGGAGGCGTCCGGTTCCACCACGTACTCGCCGCCCTGGACCGGAAATTGCGCGCGCAGTTTCAGCGTCATGGCCACGTAGGGTGATTCCTCCGGGTTCTCACCCTTCACTTCCACCTCCCAGCGGCCCCAGGGCGCGGCCATCAACAGCGCCGAGGCAAACTGCGAGCTCTCGCGGATGCTCACCTCGCACCGACCTGGCCGCGGCCCACCACCCTCGATCAGCACCGGCAGCCGGTCATGGGGACTTTCCACGCGGTATCCGAGCTGTCGCAGAGCCGCAAACAAGGCCGCCTGCGGGCGCTCGTGCATGCGCGGGGTCCCGTGGAGCCGGTACCATCCGCGGCCCAGAGCCACAAAAGCCGCCAGAAACCGCGCCGCCGTGCCCGCATTGCCCACGTACAGCTCCAACGGCGCGTCACGCCGGCCCCCGGGAGGCACCCGCCCCCCACAACCCCGGACATGGATCGTCCGATTCCCGGGCTCGGCGGGATCGGGCTCCACCCGGAGCACAAACCCCAGCCGGCGCAACGCCTCCACCATGATTTGCGTGTCTTCGCTCCAGAGCGCCCCTTTCAAGGTCACCTCCCCGCGCCCCAGGGCGGCCAACACCAGAGCGCGGTTGGTCAAACTCTTCGACCCGGGCACCGTCACCCGCGCTTCCACGGGCGCGCCCAACGGTTCGATCTCGATCACTTCAGGCAATGCCATGCGAGCCTCCCGACCCTGCTCTGTTGCAAGCCCTCCCGGGCGTATCGCTTCTGTATCCCATCCTTGCCCGGCTCATTCCGGAGACGGTGAGGCGCGCCGGCTCCCGCACCACGCGTCCCGCCGGGCCTTCGCAACCTGGAAGAATTTGAACAACGCCTCGGCATCTTCCGCCGCCAGCCATTTCCGAAACTTGTCGAGCTCGCGCATCAGCTCGTCCAACGCCCGGTCCAAATGCCGCCGGTTCGCCAGGGCGATGTCACGCCACATCTCGGGTGATCCGGAGGCCACACGCGTCGTATCGCGAAAACCGGTGGCGCAAAGATCCTTCTGGCGGGGGTTCCGTCCCGGAGCCAGCACCAGCGCCGCCAGGGCCGACGCCACCACGTGCGGCAGATGGCTCGAGCGGCTGACCAGCCGGTCGTGTTCGTCCGGTCCCATCTCCAGCACCCTGGCGCCCACACCCGTCCAAAGCCGGCGCACCTCGCGCAACGCGCGCGCACCGGTGTGCGCCGTCGGCGTGACCACCGCCACCGCCCCCTCGAACAGATCCGCATGTGCGGCACCGACCCCGGTCCGTTCATTCCCCGCCATGGGATGACTGCCCACAAACTCCGCCCCGGAGCGCTTCAACAACGACTCCAACCGCCGAACCACCGGGACCTTGACACTCCCCACGTCCGTCACCACCGCACCGGGCTTCAGCGCACCACGCATGGCACGGGCCAGAGGCTCCATCTGCGCCAGCGGCGTGCACAACACCACCAGATCCGCATCCGACACGGCCTCGACCAGGTCCATCGTGGCATCGTCCACCGCCCGTGCCTTGCGACATTCCCCTCGCGCAGCCTCGCGACGTACGAACCCAACCACCTGCCGGGCCAGTCCCCTGCGCCGCAGTGCCATGCCCAGCGACCCGCCCAACAGTCCGACGCCGATCACGGTGACCTTCTGCCAGTGCACGGGCCGCAGCTTAGGCCAACCTGCCGCGGCCACCCAAGCAAAACGCGGTGCCCGGCAAGGACCCCGTTGACGTCCGCAACCCGGTTCGGTAGATTCTCACCGCACTGGCGCTCCAGAGTAGCTCAATGGTAGAGCAGCCGGCTGTTAACCGGCGGGTTACAGGTTCGAGTCCTGTCTCTGGAGCCAATTGCTTTTGCGGCCCCCGTCTCCCGGGCACGCTGCGCTTCCGCGTTCTCCGAACCGGCAACGTCAAGTCCCCTTCCCGGGCGTTTTTTCGGCTCCACGGCGCAGCTCCATGAACGCGGACACCCCGGCGCGCTTCAGCCGGCGAGCCGTCCCCAAACAAAAAGGGCCGTTTCCACTCCGAAGGGAAACGGCCCATGCCCATGCTGGATCTCGAGTCTCGAGTGCCCCCTCAACGACCGGCACACACAGCAGAGCCCGGGCCCCTGCTCACAAACACCGCCCGCAAAGGAGAGCTCTCCACACGCGGGCGACCGGTCATGCGGAAGGACGCCCTCGACACCAGCGCAAAAGCAGGGACAGGCCTCGCCACTGATCGCCCAACAATGAAGATGGCGGGCGGACCAGACTGTTTCCGCGCCATCCGGACGCCCCGCCGGACAGCCCGGCCAGTGGAAAGGTCCTTGTTGAAAGGATTCTCGCCTCGTTCAGTAAGAACCACGCCCGCCCCTGTCGGCGAGCCTCCCGCGTGCCTCATGGTGTACATCGTATGCCAACGAGACGGCGCCCGCCGGTGGCCCGATCCTGATCCGTCATCCCGCCGCCGCGGGTGCGTGTTTATTTCAGTTCGGCCAGGATTTTCCGCGCTTCAGCGGCAAAGGGCGCGTTGGGCGCCAGGGCCACGGCGCGTTCGAGCGCCTGACGGGCCTGCTCGGGCTGCTTCAGTTGCCTGCGAACCAGGCCCAGGTGATAAAACGCCTCGGCATCGTCGTTCCGCTGGCGGGTGTAGTCGGTGAGCGCCGCGGCCGCACGGGTGACGTCGCCGCGTTCGCGCGCCAGGATCCCCACAAGGCGTGCAATGGCCAGATCATCTCGATCCACCTCGCGCACCCGCAGAGCCAGTTCATAAGCCCGGTCCGGTTGCTTGAGCGGGCCGGCATAGAGAATGGCCAGCTCCCGGAGGGCCGGCGTGAAGTTGGGGAAGAGCTTGCGCACGGCCTCCAACAGGCGGGCCGCCTCGGTTGGGTTGCCGCCGCGGATCTCCAACCTCGCCAGGGCGAACATCGCCGGGACGTGGTTGGTGCGGCCGGCCGCCCACTGGCGCAGCTGGGCCACATCGGCGGGAGCGGTGGGCGGGTTTTCAGCCAGTGCGATTGCCCGCCGGAGTTCCTCGATCTCGCGCGCCAGCGCAGTCCCGGGCTGTTTCTGGGCCGCCTGCTCCAGTGCCTGACGCGCCCCGGCGAGCTGTCCCAGACTGTACCGGGCCCAGGCAAGGTCGTACCACACGCCTGGATCATCCGGAAGCCGCCGGGCTGTTTCCTCAAGCAGGTTGGCCGCCCAGGTTTGATCCCCTTTGCGCCAAACCAACCGCGCCAGGGTATGCGCCGCGTGGGGATCGTCTGCAGCCCGTTCCCGTGCCCGACGGGCAAGCTCGATCGCCTCGTCGAGCCGGCCCGGCAATTCACCCATCCACCGCGCCAGCCGGGTCATGAAGACCGCCGAGCCGGGCGCAATGTCCAAGGCCTTCCGCCCCGCTTCGACGGCCTGTTCCCACCGACCGTGAATGGCATGGACCTCTCCGATGCGCAACCAGAGGATCGGGTCCCCACCCTGCTTCCGTACCTGTGCCTCCAGTTCCGCCAGCCGGGCGTCGTCCACCGTCTCGGATTTCAGATCAAGCAGGGCCAGCCGGCGCCGCGCCTCCCCGGCCACGGGGGAGTCGGGGCGCAGTCGTACGGCGGTTTGAAAGGCAACCCGCGCAGCCGTTTCCTCGCCCAGCATGTAGTGGGTCATGCCCAGGTGATACTGCACCTCCGGTTCCTCCGGCATTTTGCGTGCGCTCTCCTGAAGCAGGGGCAGGGCCTGCGGGTAGTCGCCCCGCTTGAAGAGGATCCAGCCCAGGGTGTCCGAGCTGGCCGGTTCACCCGGCTGCAGGTCCACGGCGCGCCGGGCCAGCTCGTAGGCGCGGTCGAGTTCGCCGAGGTTTTCCGCCAGCAACCAGGCCAGATTGTTGAGGGCCGGACCGTAACGCGGCTGGATTTCCAGGATGCGTTCGTAGGTTTTGCGGGCCTCAGTGTAATTGGTCAGGGCCGAATGCAACAGGGCAAGTTGCATGAGCGGAATGATGTCTCGTGGGTTGGCCTTCACAACCGATTCGAGTCGTTCGATGGCCTGCTTTTGCCGTCCCGTGGCCACGTAGATGCGGGCCAGTTCGGAATGCGCGGGCCGGTAATCAGGCGCCACCTCCACCGCCTTCAACAGCGCACGCTCGGCCTCAGGCAGGTTGGTTTGAAACAAATGGACCTGGTAGAGCAACATCCACGGCAGCGGCGAGTTGGTGTGTCGGGCCAGCTCGGCTTCGGCACGCTTCCGTGCATCATCAAATCGTCGGGCCATCAGGTCCAATTGCACCAATTGCTCGACCGCGGGCAGGTAACCGGGTCGGATCCGGACGGCGTTCTCGAATGATTTGCGCGCCGCATCGAGCTGGTTTCTTTCCCGCTGGATCAGTCCCGTCAGCAGCCAGGGCGTGGGATTGGTCGGAAAATCGCGCGCCAAGCCCTGATAGACTCCCAGCACCCGGTCCACCTCGTTGCGTGCCTGATAGGCCCGGGCGAGGAGGAGTCGGGCCTGCCAGTTCTCCGGATGCCGCTGCACGAACGGTTCCAGCAGTTGAACGGCCGCGGAGGCGTCGCCCCGTCGCAGGCGCAGCTCCGCCAGCAAAACGACCGCCTCCGCACTGTCCGGAGCGGCCTCCACCGCCTGTTCCAAGCTGCTGATGGCGCGGCTGACGTCGTTCACCATCAGCGAGGCGAGCGCCATCTGGTAAAGCACGCGCGGGTGATTCGGCACCAGCTTCAGGATCTTCTCCAGCTCGGCCACCGCGTTGGTATATTTGCCCTGGGCCACCGCCAACTGCGGCCGCAGCAGCAGCGCCGGCAGGTTCACCGGATCGCGCACCAGGACCCGCCGGAGGGCTTGGTCGGCCGCATCCCAATTCCGTTCGGCCAGCTCGAGCTTCGCCAGTTCGGTCCATGCCGGGAGGTAATCCGGCGCCTTTTTGACCAGCTCTTCCAAAATCGCGCGGGCTCCGGTCCGGTCGCCGGTGGCGGCCTTGAACTCGGCGTAACGAAGCCGGTATGGCGATCGCAGCGGGGCAAGTTCGGCCGCCTTCTTGAATGCATCCTCGGCTTCCCGGGTACGATCCGCACGAGCCAGACGGGCGGCCCAGGCGAAGTGGGCGGCAGGTGACCGGGGTTCCACCTCCAAGGCGCGCCGGACGGCCTGCTCGGCCCGTGCAGAGTCGCCCTGTCGGGCGTACACACCGCTCCAGACCAGGTGATAGCCGGCGCATTCTTCCGCTTGGGGAGCCAGTTTCTCCAGCCATTGCCGGGTCTCGACGAGTTGGTTGGTGGTGAGGGTCGTGTCCCAGAGCAACAACCAGGCGTCCGTGTGGGCGGGTTCACGGGTGAGAACGGCCACGGCCTGAGTGCGTGCGCCCCCCACGTTCCCGAGGGCCAGCAGGCTCTGCCCGATGGCGACCCTCAGATCAACGTTTTCCGGATCCCATTCGGTGGCGGTGCGCAGGACCGAATAGGCCTCCAGCAGCCGCCCCTGTTGATGCAGAATCAACCCCAGCCGGGCGGCGGCGGTGCGGTTCGTGCCGCCGTACTTCAAGGCATTGCGGTATTCGATCTCGGCGCGATCGTAGTCACCGGCCTCGTACAGGCGCTCGGCCCGCTGCAGATGGCGCTGTGTCCGGGCCTCGCGCGAGCAGCCCACCAGGGCAACGAGGACCCAGCACGCCCACACCACCAGCCAACCGTTCGACGATCGTCGGATGCTTCCAGCCTTCATGACGTCCTTTCCTTTCCGGTCGTTTCCGGCCCGGGCGGGTCCGCCGCCGCCGCTCCGGGAACGGCGCACCCACCGGCAGGCACCGCACCCCCGGGAGAAGGCGCGCCCGCCCCGCGCAGTTGTCGCCGGCGCTCCCACTCACGCAAACCCCAGACCAAGGCCAGGAACGGAATCAACGACAGGGCGAAGAAAATCGGCCCCCCCTGACTGTGCAGCGGCGAGTCAATCACGCGCGGGTCCACGTGCAATGTCAGGAGCGAAATCGTCACGATGCGAAATGCATTGCGCAGGATGGCAAGCGGAATTACCGATGCCACCAGCACGCCCCGGAGCCCGTACGAGCGCAGGAACCAGTACCCGGCCACCCAGCTCACGATGAACAACACGTAAGTGGACCGCACCCCGCTGCACTCCTGCGCCACCATGATGGTCAGGCCGGGCAGTTGGAAAATCAGTCCGTCACGGAACAGCGTCGTACCGGTCAGAACGAACATCACCGCCGCCGCCTCGGCCGAGGCATGCTGCAAAAAGATCTCCAGCCCGTCCCGCATGGCCGACGGCATCGGCAGCGCAAACACCATGAACAACAGCGGAAACAGATAGGTGCGGACGAAACCACTCCCCAACAGTCCCAGCACACCCGCCCACAGGAAACAGAGCCAGGCTAGCACGGGCCAGAGCAGCCGGTCGCAGGGCTCCGGTAGAAGGTCACGCGCCCCCAGCCAGGCACCGGCCCGGAGCGCCACCACACCCAGCATGGCCGGCACAATCGCCAACACCGGCGAGCCCCGCACCCGGCCCGGACACCGGTGCCAACCCTGTCGGATCAGGTACAGGGTTACGGCCGGGACAAGAAACACATGGGAGTACAGCTCCGTATGCCAAGCAAAGCGCGCATACTCTGCAAGGGGCCGCATGAAAAGCAGCGTCAGGACCAGTCCGTAGAGGCCAAACCACGCCAGCGATTGCGTCAGCGGCCTCCCTTCCGGATCGCGCCAAAACCTGGCCGTGTCCGACATCCGGCTGAACAACGAGGTGGAGCTCTCCTCACTCACGGTTCAGAAAGGGTGATCGGTGAGCCTGCGTGTGCAGAACCGACCCGGGATCGCATCGCCGCTGCAGCCGGGACGACCTCCCACACGCCAGCGAAAAGGCTCGGATCGCGCAGCCAACCACGTCACGGGAGGTCCCACGGACGCGAACCTGCTCCCTGCCTGCGCCGGGCCCTCCCCGCGCCACGGCGCACGTTCTGCCTCCACGCGTTTCCATCACCAAACCCGGTTGCTGGACCTCACGATGCCGCGGCCGTTTCCCACCGACCGCGCCCGGCGCCTGAACCCCATCCCGCAGGGTGGCCTTCCAATCCGGGTTGTCTGCATCGGCCGGGACCGTTCCTCTCTTCAGAAATTCTTGCCCGCCCCTTTTATCCTGTCGGCGCCCCCGGCCCGCGGCCCGTCCCCGATCACGCCTTCCAGACCTGACCGGGCCGGGTCGGGCAATCCTTCATCGCGTTTCGCGTGTCCACGATGCATTCGGCCCACTCGGCCAGTTCCCGGTAGTTCACACACGCATGATTCGTGGCAATGAGCACCAGATCGAAACTTCGGATGGTCTTTTCCTCCCACGGCATGGAACGTTTGCCCGCCCAGTGCGGGTGCTCGCGCGTCGGCTTGATCACCGGCACGTACGGGTCGTGATACTCCACGATCGCTCCGCGCTGATGCAACATGTCCATCAGCACGTAGCTGGGCGATTCGCGGTCGTCATCCACATTCGGCTTGTAGGCGAGTCCCAGCACCAGGATCCGGCTCCCCTTCACCGGGCGACCACGGTCGTTCAGCGCATCGGCCACCCGATGCACCACATATTCCGGCATCGAGGTGTTGATCTCGCCGGCCAGCTCGATGAACCGGGTGTTTTTGCCGTACTCGCGGGCCTTCCACGTGAGATAAAACGGGTCAATGGGAATGCAGTGTCCACCCAGGCCGGGTCCCGGATAAAACGCCATGAACCCGAACGGCTTCGTCTTGGCGGCTTCGATCACCTCCCAGATGTCAATCCCCATCGCGCTGTAGACCAGCTTCAACTCGTTCACCAACGCGATGTTGACGCTGCGAAAGATGTTTTCCATCAGCTTCGTCGCCTCGGCCGTGCGACAGGACGACACCGGGACGATCGTCTTGATCGCCTTCTTGTAGAGTGCGGCCGCCCGCTCCAGGCAGGCCGGCGTCAGGCCGCCCACGACCTTCGGGATTTCGGCCACCCGACTCTGCGGATTGCCCGGGTCTTCCCGTTCCGGCGAGAAGGCCAGGTGAAAGTCCACCCCGGCCTTCATTCCCGAGCCCTGCTCCAACACCTCGCGCAGGTCCGTGTCCGTCGTGCCCGGATAGGTCGTGGACTCCAGCACCACCAGCGCGCCCCGCTGCAAATGCGGCGCAATGGCACGGCCCGTGTTGATAATGTAGGTGATGTCGGGCTCGCGATTCTTGTTGAGCGGGGTGGGCACGCAGATGATCACCGCCTCCACCTCACGCACGCGGGAGAAATCCGTGCTCGCCTCGAACCGGCCCGCGGCCCGCTGTTCCGCCACAGCCTCCGAAGGGATGTGATGGATGTAGCTGCGCCCGGCGTTGAGCGCCTCGACCTTCGCAGGATCAATGTCCAGGCCGAGGACCTTGACGCCCGAACGGGCAAACTGCAGAGCCAACGGCAACCCCACGTAGCCCTGACCGACAACGGCAATGTGCATGGCGCGATTCTGCGAAAGCCGCCGGGGTCCGCGCAAGAGCAAGCCTGTGCCTTCGCCTTCGCACCCGGCGCGGGAACCCCCGGTCGGCGCGAGTCTCCTCGCGATCTACGCCACCCATCATGGACCGCCACCGGAGGCGGAGGACCTGCCCGGCGCAACCCTCGCCACCCCGGAGCCGGCCGTCCGACCCCGGTCACAAGCGCACATGCCCCGGCCGCGCCAGGAGGAGAACCGGTCTGCACGCGGCGTCCGCCTCCGCCGGCAACCACCGAGACGCGGAGTTCACCACAGGCGCGCGGAGACTGGATTTTAAACAAACCACAGAGGCACAGAGGACACAGAGATTCTTCACAGAGACGAAAAAAGATCTCTTATGAGGCAGGAGCGTCGGCCCGCGCGAGCCGCCAGGCACAGGAGCGTGGCAACGCCGACCATGGCCTGAAGTACCGCACCCACCTGGCGTCAGATGCCGCCCTGCGTGAAGACCAGCATGTCGCAGATGTGGCAACAACGCGAGCCCTGTGTTTCTCCTCCGTGTCCTCTGGAAGGAGGACAAAAGGAACATAAGACCTCTGGGTTTGTCTCTGTGCTCTCTGCGCCTCTGTGGTTAAATGCAAGTTCTCCCTCTCCTTGCCTCGGTGCTTGTTTAAACACAGATTGCTTCGTGCCTCCTTGGTCCCATGAAAAGAAATCTCCCGATGCCCCGGTGGTTCGTCGGAGACGTCTCCCGGCGTCTCCGTGACATTGCCGGCGGGTCCTATTCCCTGTGCACTCCGTTTTCTCCGCGTCTTCTGGAAGGAAGAAAAAAGAAAATGAATCGCCGTGTTTTCTCTCTGTGTTCCCAGCGTCTCCGTGGTTAAGTACCAGCACCGGCGAAGGCGGCCGGAGCGATCGCCGGTGAGCGGGATCTTTTCAGCGACTCGCAGGTCAGGACGCTTCACGGCGCCTCTGCGACTCGCGACGCCTGACAGGACCTCGTCCCACACCCAGCACCGCAAGGGCCAGTCCCAGCAGGGCACCCGTTGCACCGCCATCGGGCATGGTGGCCGGGCCGCCCATGGCCTGGAACGTGATGGTCAGATCGTCAACAGCCAGGCCGTCATCAGCCCCGGACGCATCGTAGTCCTCCCACCGGATCCACCACGTGTCGCCCGGCTGAATGCTCAGCCCGCTGATCGTGGCGGTCACCTGGTATCGGTGATCAGCATCGTTCCCGTTCTTCGCGCCCACGCCGGAGAGGTCGGGCGTCGCAAAGTTCAAATCCGGCACCGCTGTCCACGTCCCGTCGACCAGGGAAGTGGCGTCCAGGCTGTAGGCAAACAAAAGTCGGTCGACCCGGTCTTCGAAACCCAGCCGCCACTGCTCGCCCCAGTAGGCGATGGTCATCGCCACGATCGTCTGACCGCTGTCATTACGGAATTGCGCTCCAAAGGTGGGAATCAGGCTGCCGCTGCGCAATCCACCCAGCGCGCGATCCGAGTCGCCGGAAGCCCCGAAACTGTAGGTGTCGCCGGTGTTCGAACTGCCCGTGCCCGCGCGGTACAACCCATCGGCGTTGCTGCCGTCTTCGTGGATCGCCCAGCCCGGCGGAAGTGAGCTGTGGCCCGTGCCAGAAGAAGCCAGCGAGTTGAAGTCCTGCGTGTAGGGCAGGCTCGGATCAGTGATGGAGATTGGCGTACCCCAGGAAATCGCCCGGAGTCCCAACAACGTCATGAAGGTCAGGATTCGGAGTTTCATAGGCGTGTTTCCGGATTTCTCTCCCAGGCCCGGACTGCCCACAGGGCGCGGGCCAACCTTCCGCGGCCGCTCCACACAACCGCTCGCCCTGTCCGTGCAAACGCCCAAGACAATCCGCAAACCCGGGTCGGGTCGCCAACAACAGGATCCGTGCCACGAACGCGCACACAGGCGTCCGAGCGCACGGCAAAAGCGGCAAGTCACTGGACATCAGCTACTTGCCAAGATCTCGGTAGGAAACCAGCGAACCCTGTACCGCGGACACTGTAAGCCATGCCGACACCTCGAGGGGCCCCGAAAGAGTCATGTTGTTCCTCATCAATCACTTGCAGAGATGTCGGATGTGTAAATTTTACCGACGGCCATTATGGACCCCTTTACACGGTCGGTTCGCGGAACGGAAGTCGCCATGGGGCCGCGCCACCTAACCACAGAGACGCGGAGACGGCTTCTCAAGAAACCACTGAGCCACAGAGAACACGGAGAAATGACGCAGAGGAATGATGAACAAAGCCTTGTAAAGAGTAGGTTCCACGCTGTCCACTGCCAATCTCCCCGCCCCACATCCAGGAACCCCCTGCAGAAGCGTGGGAAGGAACGACCTGTTCGCCAACCACTTGCAGTGGTGACAATGGCAGACAGCATCAGCAAAAAGCTCCTGTTTCAATCACTCTCTGTGTTTCGTCTCTGTGCCCTCCGTGTCTCCGTGGTTGAATGCCAGGGCCGCCGAAGGCGGCCACATCAGCTGATCTGTCCGTGGTTCACGCCGGGACACGGGGAGGACCCTCCAGCACTGCCAGGCCCCGCAACCACCGAGACGCGGAATTCACCAGGGAGAGACGCGGAGACGGCTTCTAAACAAACCACAGAGCCACAGAGAACACGGAGAAATGACACAGAGGAATGATGAACAAAGCCTTGTGAAGAGCAGGTTCCACGCTGTCCACTGCCGATCTCCCCGCCACACATCCAGGAACCCCCTGCAGAAGCGTGGGAAGGAACGACCTGTTCGCCAACCACTTGCAGTGGTGACAATGGCAGACAGCATCAGCAAAAAGCTCCTGTTTCAATCACTCTCTGTGTTTCGTCTCTGTGCCCTCCGTGTCTCCGTGGTTGAATGCCAGGGCCGCCGAAGGCGGCCACATCACCTGATCTGTCCGTGGTTCACGCCAGGACACGGGGAGGACCCTCCAGCACTGCCAGGTCCCGCAACCAACCGAGACGCGGAATTCACCACGGAGAGGCGGGAGACGGCTTCTCAACAAACCACACAGCCACGGAGAACACGGAGAAACGACAGAGGGATGAGAAGAAAAGACTGCAAAATCAGCAACGCGCGCTGGTGACGTGCATGCACTTGGGCATCCGGCGCCTGCCCATGGATCGGAACAACACCGAGAAGCCCTTGGGCCTGGCAGATCTGCCCATCGTAGAAACACGAGATTACGCCCAATGAGCGAAACAATCGAGGTTTTCCTCCCTCTGGGTTTCCGCTCCGTGCCCTCCCTGTCTCCGTGGTTGAATGGCAGGAGTGCGTGGGCAAAAAAGTGGCGCTCCGTTTCCGGAGCGCCACAAGAAAGGCAACCTACAGCGCGGTGGTGTTTATTCCTTCCGGCGGATCAGCGCCAATCCCAACAGGCCACCGCCCATCAGGACCAACGTCATCCCGCCATCCGGTAGGTAGACCAACATGTCCTGCTTCTTGGCCGACCAGTCAGTATCCCCGGTCGTCTTGTCGATGCCGTAGAGATTGACAACCCGGACGGTGAAGCCCGCGGTCATCGGATCATAGTCCGCCTTCGCAGCAGCCAGGGAACCGAACTTCGTGGTGACGAGGGTGATGTAGGGATTGGCTGCGACGGGGAGTTCATCTTCCAGCATCCAGATCGCCTCTTGCAGGGCGCGAGCCGAAGCTTCGCGCCCGGGACCCGGCGTGTAGTCGTAGCCGGCCAGGTTACCCTCGGCAAACTGCTTGTACAACCACGCCGTGCCGATGGACAACGGATCCGGCGACCCGCCACCCAACCCACCGTTCACCGCAGCCGTGTTCAGATACGCATGAAACGGTTGGCCACTCAGCCCTTCGTTCCGTTCCATACAGAACGTCTGGAATCCACCAGAAACCAGGGTGGCCGGATCGTAGTGGGCCGGATTTGCCCAAGGCGATCCCTTCAGAGTAAACTCCCCGCCACCGTACCCCGAGGCCGGGTCGTAATAACCCGAGGTCCGAACCACCGTCACCGTCGCATCGGGCACCGCGGATACCGTGGCAGCCATGCCGGCCACCAGCCCCGCCGCCGCAATCGTTTTCAACGCTTTCATAGTCATCTTCGCTTCCTTTCTCCGTTCGCTGTGTTGCCTGTTGCCTCCCTTTTAGCAGCACCCGTGCCAAGCTGATTCGCGCCAGGGCGGCCGGGGTTCCTGATTTAGCGCAAAGTGTTGCAATACAGACACTTGAAACACGATCAGAGAAAGGTCGAGAATTGGCCCGAACCGATCGGCGCCCGGGAGGGCTTGGAAAGTGTAAACTCTGCCGACGCTTCCAGCCGGGTCGGCACCCGACTCAGGACGGCCAAATGACGCAAGTCGCTCATTACAAACATGTTTGGTCAACACACCGGGTGTTAACACCACCGACACCCCTTTCTCCGGATCCGACACCTTGGTCACAATCGCGTTCATTGCCCCAGACGAAGCTCTCTTTAACGTTAGTGACCGCAGGAAGCGCCCCAAGAGAGGCAGTTGCCTACACACGGCCGGCCGATCAACCGGCCTTGGACTCATCCCGCCGCCCACCGGGCCAGCCGCCGGGAGATGAACGGACGCCCCAACAGCCAGTCCAGACTCCACCGTTCCCATCCGTACCTGGCCCGCACGAGTGCCGGAGGCAGGAGCACCGGCCTGGCACCCAGCCGGACGTTGAAAGCATGCCGAGTCTTCGCCAGGTCCTCATCCACCGATTGCCCCTGCAACATCCGCTCCGCCAGCGTCCGGTCCATGGCGCAGAAATCAACCACCCGGCAGCCCCATTCGGCAGCTCGAAACATCGCCTCCACGTTCAGGACGGTATTGGGAAACGCGGTTGCATGGCGCCCGTTCCAACCCTTCTTCTCGAACGTGCAACGGTCCCCGAAGCGCAGCAGCGACAGGCCGGCCACGAGTTCGTCCCCCACCAGGGCCAGCAGGAGGCGCATGTTCGATCCGAAGGCCGTCCACCGCCGGCGCAGTCCCTCCACCGATGACGGATTCGGTCGCGCGCCCTGGCGCCGGCAGGTCAAGCACATGAGCTCGAAAAAGGCAGGCAGGTCGGCCGAGCCGCCTTCGACGACCCGGACGCCCCGCTCGCGTGCGATCCTCAGCTCACGACGCGCGCTTCGGCTGAGCCGGTGCAGGATCCCCTCCGACCCGCCTTCCAAGGAGGCCACCAACGTGGCGTCGATGATGCCCGGCACCGGTGATTTGCAAAATCCCCGACACCAAAGCTCGTCGCTGCCGATTGCACTGGCATCCGGAGGCTGCACGATCAACGCCTGCAAGCGTTCCTCCGAAGCCACCCGGACGACTCGATCCAATGCCTCTGAGACAGTCTCAGGGGTCTCCTCGGCCAGCACCGGCCCTTTGTTCACGAAACCCAGTCGCCCGAGCCGTGTCCGCTTGATGAGCAAAAGAAAGCCTCCGGCCAGTTGTCCTCCGCAACCCCAGGTCTCCAGTCGGCACCGCCATCCCTCGCCCTCTTTCACCCAGCCCCACCGGACGGACTGCTGGTATTGTCCACGCGGCTGGCTTTCCAAAAACGCCTCCCATTCGAGGGCGGCCTCCTCCGGGACCCCCGCAGGAACGACAGAACCGGCCTTCTCCGCTCCACTCTGCACACCGGACGGCTGAATGGAGAGCGTCATGGCGATCCGGTGAATCGGCCGGCCGGGACGGCCTTCATGGTGCCACCACCGTCACGAGCAGCGCATACCGTCCGCCACCCCAACCGGCACCTCACCCGCCAAGCTCCGGTTACACGAAACCCGACCTTTGCGAACGCGCGAAGGGACGGCTCGTTGTCCGGCCGCACATGCGCGAACGCCAGCGTGAGCCCTTCCCTGGCAAGATCATGCACAATCTCCCTGAGCACGGCGACGCAAATCCCGCGTCCACGATACGCCGGGAACGTGTAGGAGGCCCGAATCTCGCAGCTCTTGGGAGGCACAGGCCACCCGGGCAGGGACGACTTCTCCCCGGGCCCGGCCACCCAAGAGACGTGCGCCAGCTCGTCACCGGTCCATACCGTGTAGGACCTGTTCAGCCCGGCCATCGCATCCATGCAACACTCGATGGGCGCCCTGGTGCCCAGCATGCGCTGCACCATCCGCCACCTTTTCAGCGCATCCAACGACTCTCCTCCCTTCCGGAACCGAAGCCCACGCAGGGCTTGATCATCCTTCGTTCCTGCGAGGTCCTCGAGTCCGCGCTCGACCCGCAGGTAGGATCGCCCGGACCAAAGGATGTCGGCGAGGCGCGCCAGCACCTCGCCAGATCCACAAGCCTGCCAGACCGTCAGCCACTTTCGCATGCCCGCACCCCACGTCACACAAGGCTGGACGGGCCGGGGCCGGCGTCCACTTCCGCATCACCAGCGGCGCCGAGATCTATCTGCTGCCTGCCGACAGGCACGAGGAGGCCCTTCCGGCCTTCGCGGACTCTGCCACGCCAACTCGCTCACCCGACAGTCGCCGCCACAAGCCGGGGCGGATCATCCGCAGGCACCAGCCGGTCAACGGGTGCACTCGCAGACAGGCCGGCAGGCGGACGATCTCGCACCCCCGCTGCAAGTAGAACTCGTCCACCGACGCCTCCCTCCCGGCCTTGCGCAGGCCGGCAAACACCTGGTCCACGCAACCGGACTCCGCTGCCAGTCGCCTCACCTCGTGCAGCATCAGGCTCGCCACGTGCCGGTGCAGCGCCCCGGACGATGCGAAGAAAGTGGAATACAGGAGCGTCGTCCCCACCCTCTGCAGCACGCTCACCGCCCGTAGCGTTCCCCCCTCCCACGCCCCCAGCACGCGCACCTTCGGGTGGCGAAATACCGCCTGCGCCCACTCGGCAAACCGGCGGGCGTCCACCCGATCCGAGCGATACCCGTACCTTGTGCGCCGTTGGAAATCCACATACGCCGGGTGCGCCTCGGTCAACTCCCGGGGAGATTCGATCCTGCGCACCGTGAAATGTCTCTGCGCCGTGCGCACCTCCCAACGGCGTTTCTTCTCCAGCCGATCCAAACTGTAAGCAGAGGCGTTTCTGAAGAGCAGGACGTCGATCGAACCGTTGGCCCGGGCCGCGTCCCCGACCACGAACTGCCATCCACCCCAGCGCGCTTCCGCCGGCGGCGTGACACCACCGGCATCCAGAGGCTCCAGGAGAAAAAGGGGGCGATAAAACAGCGGTCGCACCCGGCGCCAGAATACCCCGCCGGACTCGGCCACCCGCGCGCCCATGTCGCGCTCATAGGCGGCATATTCAGCCAGGGTCATGGAAGGCAGCCCGATCACGTTGACCTCGAAGATCTGATCCGGGCACGGCCCGCCCGGCGCGGCCGCGCTACCGTGGCACGGGGCACACACAAAGCGTCCGGCTGTCTCACCACGGAGACGCAGAGAAGAAGCCTTTTGTGTTGAACCACAGAGGCACAGAGGATACAGAGAGTAGCACAGAGATCTTTTTCTTCCTTTCGGTTTCGAGAGGACACAGAGCCGGGACACAAGACTTCAATGAATCGCAGAGACTCGAAATGATCTGTCCTTAAAACCACACAGGCACGGAGACAACGACTCTATATTTAACCACAGAGACACAAAGCACACAGAGAAAAAACACGGAGATTCTTTCTCCCTTTTCTCCTTGAGGACACAGAAGCGATAGAGAACACAGAGAGCGGACACACGACTTCAATGAACCCCAACGGCACAAAAAGGTTCATTGTTATAAAAACACAGAGACACAGAGGCCACAGAGGAAGAACACAGAGATTTTTTCTGTTTTTCTGATTGCTTTTTCAGATGGCCCGGGACGGAAAGAAACGCTCAGACAAGGTCACAAGCACAGGTGCTGGTTTGCTTTTCATATCGAGCCGGCGGGTGTTTGGAACTACTGCATTGCCTGGGTGCACGCTGAGGGACGAGGCTGTTCGGCCAAGGGCGTGCCGGCGGGCTCCCAATGCCACATTCTTGTGCCCTTTTGACAACAGATAATCTCTTGTTTTCTCTGTGACAGATCTCCGTGTTCTCTGTGCCTCTGTGGTTTGTTTATAAACCTCTCTCCGTGTCTCCCTGGTGTAGTCCGCGTTTCGGTCCTTCGGCAGGGTGCTCACAGCGTGCCGGGGCGTTTCTGTTCCGGCCGGCCGAAGAGCCTCCCCAGCATCCAGAGGCCGCCCAGACCCAGGAGGAGCAACGCCGCCGCGCTTCCGGTGTCCGGCACACTGGCAATCTGTAATTCAGTCCCGGGTAGATGCCATCCCACCCACAACCTCAGGTTGGCGTCCTTGGCGTCCCACGCATCCACCCAGCCGCTCAGGACCATCTCGTACTCGTGACCCGGGTTCACGGTGAAGCTGTACGGCTGGGAGAATGAGGAGACCGGTTCGTCCATGAGCTGCCATCGCAGGAGGACCTCGTCCAGCGTCAGGTCCCGTAGCACGAAACTCATGTCCTGTTCCTGGGCACTGTAATTCCACCAGGCCTCGGCCTGGAGCGTGAAGGTCATTTCGGGCGCGTTGAACAGGAAGCGCGTGCGGGATTCGGTCGCCACGTAAAGTCCGCTGCCGGGCAGGCTGCCCACGCCCCCAACAGGGGCCGGCAGATCCCAGGGAGCCGCACCGGCCCTCAGCCACAAGGAAAACGGGCCCACGGCACCTTCCGCCCATCCCCACCCGTGGGGACGGGAAGCGCCCTGCCAGAAAAGGAGGTCGCTACCAGCCGAGGCGCGATTGAAAATCCCCGTTTCCGCCCGCGTGGTCCCTTCCGAATCGCTCCACACTTCCAACCACTGCGCGGAGACCCTGGAATCCTGGCTGGTCAGCGTGATCGGCCCGGCTTGGAGCGCCGTGCCATGGAGGATCCATCCGGCCAGTGCCACGCACAAGGTGGCCAGGCCGTGCGTCCGGCCCCCGATCCGGCCTCCCGACCGATGCGTTGTCCAAGTCATGGTTCGGACTCCCAAATCGATGCGTCTCATATCTGTACACAAGCAACCATCGGGCGAAAAGGGGCATTTTCCGTGCCACGCACCCAGGCCCGCCACAAACCTTGGGAGGGACGACATCCTCGCCGTTCGGTTGAACCACAGAGACACCGGGAAGCATCCTTCTGATTCAACCACAGAGGCACAGAGGACACAGAGAAGACACAGAGATTCTTTCTTTTTTTCTTTCTCTGTGGGCCCTGTGTCTCCGTGGTTTCGCCCCGGACGTCCTGGTCGTTACGAAGCGGGTCCGTGGGGTGTCCCCGCCGCAACCGCGCCCTCGGCAACCCGGTCTCGTCCGGCCATAGCCGGAACCAGGTCGCGAAACAGTCGGCCCAGCTCGGCCCTGGCCTGGTCTGCAGCGACCTGCAGCAATTCCCGCACCTCACCCCGCCGCCGGAACAGCTCCATGACACGCTCGACCGCACGGTCGGTGTCCACGGCCCGGCCATCCACAACCCAGTCGCGTACCCCCACCGAATCGAACACCCCTTCGAACTTCCGGCTGTAGGCCACGCCCACAGTGGGGATGCCCTGCGAAAGCGCCGCGATACAGGCATGCATCCGGGACCCGACGAAAAACTCGCACAAGCCGATCACCGCCTTGATTTCCTGGCAATCGTACTCACCCGTGACGATGCGGACCCTTGCACGCAAGGCTTGCGGCAAGGTCTCCCGTACGCGTCGGCATGCTTCCGGGTCACTTTCCACGCTGTCCGGCGGCCCGTACGTATGAGGAATCAGCCAGACCTCGCCCCTGTGCTCCTTCAGGAGAGCCTCCACGAGGCGCGGCAAGTATGCGCGGTAATCCAGTCTCAGGCCGAACATGTTGGCGCGATTGTAACCGCCGTTGTACATAAGACCGTTGACATTCAATCCGATCGGCCGCAGCTCCGGCCAGACCCACGACTCATCCTCATGCGGCAGGGGCGGTTCGGTGAGCAATCGCCCGGGCCTGCGCGGCGGCAGGGCGAACGCCACGTCCGGGCTCAGCATCACCGTTCGCCGGGGCCCCACCAGTTCCTGCGCCACCCGTTCACTTTCCCGATCCCGGGCGATGATGATCGGCGAACGGCGGAGCAGCCAACCGGCCAATTGCCGCGCCCACCACCGATGGTACGGCCCGTAGGTCTGCGGGAACTGAACCAACGCCCCCTTGACCATGATGACCGACCAGGCCGCCAGGAAACCCAGCAGAAACCGCCGTGGCCCGTAGATGTCGCTGAAACTGTCACCGCCGCGGATGTCGCCCACCACGTCCATCTCTTCCAGGGCTGCGATCCACGGGGTGTGCCGGCTCAACCATCGGCGGACCCGCCGCAGCGGGAGCATCCGGTAGAGCCCGCTGGCAAGGACAATCCAGGAGAGGTGTTCGCAGGGCTTTGCGCGCGGAGAAAGCCGGTAGTTCACGATCTTCACCCGCCGGATCTCGCTTCCCATGCGGAAGGCGACCTCCTCCGAGGCATGGTGGCCGAGGAACATGACGATCTCCCCGGCCCCGGCCTCCGCGCACAGGGAAACCAGCGACGTCCCCAAGGCCATGACCCCGCGGTTTCCCGAGCTCACCGGGGTCCCCATCAATCCAACCTTCATGCGAACCTGCCCCCCGGTGGATACCACCAACGATCGAACACGGTCTGCACCAATTCGCGATGCGTCTCGCAGAGGACCATGTTGCGCACGCCCCGCATGCGTCGCTCACCAATCCAGAATCGTTCAACCCAACCGCGCCGGTTCAACCAGCGTAGCAGGCGCCCATGCCCGAGCAAACTGCTCAGAGCTCCGTGCCGATGCTTTTCGCAAAATGAGAGCCACTCCGCCTCCACCGCATCGGGATCTGACAAACGCCTACTGAATGCCTCCATGCGCTCCCGCCAAAGGGTGGCTTCGCCCGCCGGCAACAATTGCGCACCGGGTGGCGGCTTCGACTGCCGAAAAGGAATACATTCGAACGCCGCCTCTTTTCGAGGACCCAGACAAAGACGTACGAGAAAGCCGTCGTGGAATCCCTCCCTGGTCCGGTAGATCTCTTCATCCATCACGAGCGCCCCCTGCCCGTAAACGATGAAACCTTTCCCATGGCGTTCCCAACCGCCCAGTACATGCGGGTGTTGTACAATCACCGCCGTGGCACCCAGATCGACCAGAAACCGGCACAAGCGTTGGACCCGGGGGGTGACCGGCTGGAACTCCGCCGCTCCGTGATACAGAACAATCCAATGATCCCACTCTGCCTGCTTGTCTCGCACCAACTGCACCAGCGAGATGAGGTCCAACGGATTTGCACCTGCAGCCGTCGGTCCGGCGATCGAAAATTCCCGCTCCGCTACGCCCACGACAGCAATCCGAACGCCCTTGACCTCCCGAATGAACGGTCTGCCGGCTTCCTCCAGGTTGCTGCCGGCTCCGACCGTGGCGATGCCCGCCCGACGACATGCCTCCAACGTCGTACGCAACCCCGCTTCTCCATGGTCCATGATGTGGTTGTTGGCCAGGTTCAGCAGGCCGATTCCGGCTTTTCGCAAGGGCTCCACACACACTGTGGGCGCTCCGAAAACCGGTCCTGTCTTGCGGATGGGGGAAGCCCGCTCGATGAACGGGCACTCCAGGTTGGCCACCACCAGGTCCGCAGCCCGAAACACGGGGAGCAGGTCGTGGAAAAGCGTCTCCGCATCGCCCCGCTCGAAGTGTTGCAGGTTGTCTCCGATGGGGCAGACGTCCGCCCCGATCAGCACCGTCACCATGACCTCTGGTCTCCGCCCTTCGGGCTCCTAAAAGCCCATTGCTGCCGGGAAGATCGAATCCCTTTTCCGCCTTGTGGGCCAAAACTCCCAAGGCGGACGTTCCCACCAGCGGGAAGCAAGCAGATGTTCCACCTCCGATCTATCCACTCGCCATCCGACCTGCCGCGCCGGAAATCCGCTGACGACGGCGTAATCAGGCACGTCCATACAAACGACGGAACCAGGTTTCACGACGGCCCCGATTCCAATCCGCCGCGCAGGAGGAAGCGCGATCGCTCCGGGCCCCAACCAGGCACCGTGCCCTATCTCCAAGACCCCAAATGCCAACGGCGCGCCGCGGACCTTACCCAGCTCTGGATTGTAAAAGAATCCGTGCGTGGATCGTAGGTCCAGAGGGTGGTTCCGGGTGAAGGTTCGCACGTCGTCTGCCACCCAGGTGTAACGCCCAATTCGGGTCCCCGGGTGGAACACGGCGGGTTTGCACCGCCAGGGCCAGTAGCTGAAGGCCCCCACTTCCACGCCGTGGTACAGGCTCAGCAACTTGCGAATTGTCACGGAGAATGCCGGCCCACCCTCCACCTGAACGATCCAACAACGGATGATCTTGCGAAGCCTTTCCTGGCGCGCCACGCCGTAAAACGGCAGCAACCAAGCCCCTCCAACCCGCAAGCCCGGCTCCCGCACTTCCGTGCGCCGCTTCCCAGTCATAGCGTCCGAGTCTTTCCGCGGATCCGATGCACCACACTTCAAGACGTACGCTGGCAATCCAACGAAATCGCCAGCTCGTCGATTGTTCGCCACCACCATTCCTCCGCAAGGAGCCTCTCAATGGTGGCAGCCGGAAAGCGGTATCGGACCACCCTGGCCGGGTTGCCCGTCACAACCGCATAAGGAGGTACGTCGTCGTGTACAACCGCCCCGGCGCCAATCACCGCTCCATGTCCGATGGCACGGACCTTGGGCAAGACGATTGCACCATGGCCGATGTAAACGTCATGCCCGATGCACACCCCTGCGGCAACGTGCCCCGCAAGTGCACGCTCCTCCGCATGAGGGCTCCACGCCGGGCCTCCCTGCACGACACATTCGTCCGGGCCGTCCGCTCCCAGGACCCGCGCCGTATAGTAAATGGAACAGTACCGCCCGATAACTGTACCGGGCGCGAAATGATTTGGATCCGACTCACACGGGCCGATGCTGTACATCCCCACGGTGATCCCGTGGTGCCGATGGAGGATCTCCCGCACGCTGCGCGAGTAAACAGGTCCTCCTTCCCGCTTCATCACAAACGCGCGCAACGCCCACCGGAAAGATGAGCTGAGCACGCGGCCGTAGATATGGCGAGCCACCAACCTCGCGTAGCGGGATGACCTCCCGCCTGCGAACAGCTTCTCTGTGGTTCCTACAGTCATTCACGAACAGGCGCGCAGGCTCTTTCAGCACCCCCCACACCCTATACTGTCTCGTCCCTCTCCGCGCAGAATCGAGCGAAACCTCCACACACCATGTGGTTGTAGGATTCAGGATGCATCCGAAGCCCGCCGATTCTCCACAAAGGCCGTCAGCCGTTCCAACGTGCCGAAATTCTCTTCTCCCACATCCCCATCGCCCACGTGGATTGCGTACGTTTCCTCCAGAAATTGAATCAGACGCAACAAGCCCAGGGAGTCGAGCAGGCCTCCCATCCCAACCAAGCGTTCATCGCCCTCCAAGCGTTCCCGGCTACCGGCCAGAATCTCCACCAAAATGAACTGTTCAATCTGCGAACGCACGTGCATGTAAACTCTCCTTTCTACCCGGGGTTCCTCACACCAGCCCAACACCAGAGGTCCCTGGGCCGGGCCCATGACCGCCTGGCATCGCAGTCTGCACCATTCCGACAAGCTCGGGCCGGTTCACCTTGCCTGTCGACGTTTTCGGAAGCTCACCCAGGATGTGGATCTTCTCCGGCACCATATAAGACGGCAGGTGAATCCGGCAAAACGCAACCAACTCGCCGTGTGCGACGCCAGCGTTGTCCGCCAACACCACAAACCCGAACAGTCGGTTGCCCACCAGGTCATCCGGCACGGCGACCACAGCAGCTTCTTTTACCGCCTCATGACTGTACAGCACACTCTCAACCTCCCCAAGCTCGATACGGTACCCGCGGCATTTGACCATGTGGTCCCGCCGCCCCAGAAACAGCCAGGTACGACCGTCGTCGGCCAGCTTCACAATGTCCCCCGTGCCGTAAGCCACGTCACGAAAGCAGTCCTGAAAAAGGTTCTGGCGGAAGCTGCGGGCAGTCTTTTCTGGATCGCCCCAGTACCCCAGCGCCACCGTGGGCCCGCGAACCCATAATTCCCCCTCCACTCCGGGCTTGGTGATCGGCTTTCCCGTCTCGTCGACCGCGAAGACCTCCGTGTTCTCACAGGCACGTCCGATCGGCAACGAGGAAGGCGCGTCCTCTGCCAGGTCCTCACCGCGCACCCGGTGGTACGTACACACGTTTGTCTCAGTGGGACCGTACAGGTTGAAAAACTGCGCGCCCGGCACGGCCTTGACGAGACCGCGCAAGTACTTCAGGGGGAAAACCTCGCCTGCGAACAGAACCAGTCGCAGAGACGAAAGGTCATGAGACTCCAGCCGTCCATACTGCACAAGCAAGCTGAGGATTGAAGGCACCATGTAGGTAACTGTGATACGCTCCTCCTGCCAGAGGTCAGCCAGTTTGACAGGCAGCGAAGCGAGCCTCTCCGGGACCACGACGACGGTACCCGCCGCCTTTGCTGTCGCGTAAACGTCGAACGTCGAGAGATCGAAATGCAGCGGCGCCATGCTCGTCATACGATCCTCCGAACGCAAACCGAATGTATCAACTGCCCAATGAATGAACGTCAGGCATGTGCGATGCGCAATCATCACCCCTTTGGGCCGCCCGGTTGAACCCGAGGTATAGAGGATGTACGCCAGATCGCTCTCGATGGTCGGCGTTTCAACCGACCCCGAATCCATGGTCAGAATTTCCGATCTGCCAAGCACCAGGCCGTCCGCCCATCCGAGCGTTTCCTCGGTCAGCTCCTGTTCCGGACAGACGACCACCCGCATCGGCGCACCTTGTTTACAAGCGGCCGGAACCTGTCTTGCGTGTGCTTCGTCTGCAATGACCACGCGCAGACCGCAATCCCGGGCGATGTAGGCCGCCCTGCTGACCGGGGCCTGCGGGTCGAGCGGAACGTACACACCTCCAGCTTTCATGATCCCGTAGACGCCGCATATCGACATCAGGGACTTGTTCAACCACAATCCGACGCGATCTCCCTTCCGCACTCCCGCCTCTTGTAACGCCCTTGCAAGCCGGTTGCTCTGGCTTTCCAGCTCCCCGTACGTCCACTCCGCATCCAGATAACGAACCGCCGGCCGCTCCGGCTCGAGCTGGGCGGCATTTTGCAAGAGATGCGACAACAAGTATTCCACATGCTCTTCTTGGTTTGACCTTGCTAGACTCGTGAGCCGCTGACTCGAACAACTTTACAGGCCCAGCAGGGATGCTATCAAGTTGCACTGAACCTCGTTTGTCCCCGAGTAGAGCCGGCTACCCAATGCATCGCGGAGCTCTCGCTCCAGTCCGCATTCGACCCGGTACCCCTGTCCGCCGTGAATCTGTAGAGCGTCCTCACAGCACTGCACCCAGGCCTCGCTGATGTGCTTCTTCGTAAGAGCCGCGTCCAGATATGCCGGCCGGTTCTGCGCCAACAGCCATGCCGTGCGGTAAAGCAGCAATCTTGAGGTTTCTAGTCGTTCCTTCATGGCCACGAGCCTGGCCGCCACCTGCTGAAACTTCCCGATGGGCTGCCCATACTGCTTTCGGTTGCGCGCAAAACGAACCGACCGTTCGAAAAGCCGCCGCATGGCGCCCACCGCACTCGCCAGAATGCATCCCCGTTCCCAGGTCATGGAACGCATGAACACGAAAGATCCGGCACCTTCATCCCCGAGCCGCGCATCTGTGGGAACACGGCATTCGGAAAAACTCACTTCCCCTGTTGGCGATGTCCTGAGCCCCATCTTGTTCACCGGCCGGACGGAGACACCCGCGGTCTTCGTTTCCACAAGGAAAACCGTGACGCCCGCTGCACCTTTCGCAGGATCCATCGTGGCGTATACCGTAAGCACGTCGGCGATCGGCGCATTGCTGACGAACGATTTGTGTCCGTTGAGGATGTACTCGTCTCCCTCCCGCCGCGCCGTGGTTCGCAGAGCAAATGCGTCCGAGCCGGCCTCCGGCTCTGTCATGGCATTGCCGCCGATCCAGCGACCGCTCGACAGCGCAGGAAGGTACTTTCTCTTTTGCGCCTCCGTCCCGACGGCCAACAAGGGCGTCACAACAGTCCAAAGGTGGGCATGCAACGAGAAGAGCAGACCGTTGTCGGGACATGCGTACCCCAACCGTTCCAGTGCACCCACCATCGTGAGCGCGTCACAGCCTGCCCCGCCTAGTTCACAGGGTACGGGCAAACCCGGCAGACTCCGCTGTCCCATTGCCTCCCAGCCTGAACGATCGAACGTGCCCGCGCGATCCGCCTCAACAAGGTCGCGTGTGAATGCGCATCTGGCCCATGCCTCGATCTCGTCGAACAACCGGCGTTGTTCCGCGTTCCATTCGAAGTCCATGTTTGTCGTCTCCAGATGGCGTCGCCTGAGCCAAACCAACCTCCGCACGGAGCGCCCCTCATTACCGATCCCTCCGCCTTTGCCAAAGCGCAGCCAGAACCACGATCATCCATGCCATGTCGAAGCGGGCCGCGTCCCTGCTGCGTCTTCCTTGTGGCCCGGCGCTCCCGAGCGGGGGTTAACGATCACTTTGGCAGGCCTGCGGTGTTGCTTGAAGGGAGACGCCCAACCACTGCCGAACCGCACCCGCGGGGCCCTGCTGACGGAACCCCTGCCAGAGCACGATCACCTCCGACCGCAGCTCGGGCGTCAGCGCCACCGCCGCCGCACCGGCAAGGCAGGCGCAGATCACGGCAGCCAAAAGCCCCGCCCAGACCGGCGCCTGCAACGTCCAATGGGCCACCACGCCAGCGGCGCATGACAACAGGCTGATCCCCGCAGCCGGGCGCAGAGTCAACCCCATGGGAGTCGCGTCACGCCTCTCGAGCCTCCATACGCAGACCAGCGTGGCCAGGATCTCTCCGATCAGGCCACAGGCGGCGATCATCCAAAGCGGTTGGCCCGACCATGCCACGAAGAATGCAGGGACCAGCGAGATCGCCCGCCACCCGTTGGCGATCAGTTGGCTTTGGGAGTCGCCTTTGGCGATGTTCGCCACCGCCACGGCCATCCGCAGGCACCGGTAAGCCGCCACCACCGACACCCATGCCATGAGCGGCCCGGCTCCTGCGTATTTCGAACCGTAAACCACGCGCATCAGGGCCTCCGCACCCACGATGAACCCGGCCGTCGAGACACTTGCGTAGAGGATCATGATCCCCAGAACCTGCCGGTACCGCCGCCGGAAGGCCGGAAGGTCATCCTGAACACGGGAGACCAGAGGCAATGCCACGGAGTTGAAGATGCGGCCGTATAGCATCTGAGGCGCCATGACCAGGGACACTGCCGCCGCATACGGTGCCAGCTCGGCCAGGTCGTAGAACGAGGCTACCAGGAACTGGTCACCCTGCATGATGCCGAACATCAGGAACCCCGTCAGCAGCAGCGGCCAACCGAATTGTAGCATCCGTCGTCCGTACTCCGGATGCCATCCCCAACGGTACCTCCGCTCGGCCAGTACATGGGAAAGCAGAAGACTGAACAGGCCCTTGGCGGCCAGGAGTACCAACACCGCGCGGTAGTCGCCCAGCCACCGCGCGACCGGCCACGCCGCCAGTGTCACGATCACCTGCGGGATTGCCTCCACTGCGGCCGCCGGACCAAAACGGAGGTGCCTCTGGAACCGTTGCGTGTCGAGATGCTGCAGCCCGCGAACGAGCACCACCCCGCCCAGGACCATGATGGCCCACGAGTGGTCCGCCACGCCGAACCACGCGGCCAGCACCGGGGAGGCCAGAACGATCAGCACGGCGCTGACGCCCGCCGCCAAAGCCTGCAGGGTGTGGCCGGTATTCACGAATACCGGATCATCCCCTTCGGGATCACGTATCAGAAACCGCCCCACGCTCAGCTTGGCGGTGAACTCGAGCAGGCTCATGACCATCGCAAAGACGGCCGCCATTCCGAAGTCCGCCTTGCTGAGCAGCCGGGCTAGGATCATGTTGCGGGCGAAAGAGGCCACATAGCCGATCCCCTCACCCAGCGCCACCCAGCCAGTCCCCGTCAACACCTGCTTGCGTAAAGCCATGCCATCCCCGCAATGTCTGCCGGCACTTCTTTTAACGCATCCTTGCCCGGTTTCTTCCGATTCAGGACATGCGATCCATCTCTTGGCCGTCTGACTGGCGATGCCTGCGCAAGAGCCTGACCGACCCGATTCACGCTCACCGCCGCGCCCTACTTCTCAGAAGAGCTTCAACCTCCTCTGTTCAAGGGGCCTTGCAAGCCCAGCGCCCGCCGCCTGACCAGTTCAATCTCTGCAAGGCCCTAGCCTTGCCGACCTCCATGCCATGGTCCATCCTGCTTACACTGGCCACAGCCTCTTCTCTCCTGCCGTGTGCGCATTCCCTTCTAACGCCTGGTTAAACCCAGCCGCAGCCGATGTAATAGCAAGTCTCTGATCATGCTCAAGACGATCGTCACGGCACCAGCCGCCGCTTCAGCCGGGAACTCCTATCGCAACCCAAAACTTGCTTACCTGCCCGCCCAGCTTCTCCAGCCCTCTGCAGCATGCAGCCAGCCTTCAAGCGGCTCAGCATCCGAAGATTATGGACAGTGCAAGCAGAAGGGAATGCGGTCCTGTCGCCCCTCCCCACTCCTACCTGGCCAGACGAAACCACTCAAACTCTCCATTCACAGCCGCCTCCGCCTCAACGAATGCGCCTTTCTCGACCTGCAGCAGATCCAGCGGCGTCCAGGGCCCGGCGAGGTTCCGAGCCGTTTCCACCCTCCATTCCCACATCGAGCGCGGCCATCGCAGCACAACCTTGCCGTCGCCGCCGCGCTCGATCACCAGCGGCACCCGCTCCACAAACGGCAGTTCGTACGCGCCGATGGTGACGCCGCCCACTCCAGCACCCAACAGCTTCGAGTCCGCCCGCAACCGCAGCCCGTCGTCGGCCGTGAAGGGCAACCCGTCAGGCCCCAAGGGATCTTCCGGATTCACAAATCCCGGGTCTCCCCCATTCAGCATCATGCTCTCCGGCCACCCGGCCTTCGGCCCATAATCCGGTGGCCCACCGGCCACGAAGTTTCCCTCCATCACGAGGGGCCCCTGGTCACCCTTAACCTCATACCATCCAACCTGACTGACAGAGACACCACCCGACGGCTCTCCACAGTCCACGAAGATGTTATTCCGGATCACCACATTTGTCGCGCCCACCGTCGTGTCGACACCGATGGGGTGGCTGCTCCGGGCCACATTCGGATAGCTTTTCTTGGCAACACGGACGAACGTATTGTTTTCCACCAGCGTGTCGCGTTGCGTGAAATTGAAGCGCCCAACGTCCACAAAGACATTTCGTATCAATGAGAGCCCGGACATGGTGTATGGAGCCTTTTGAGAGGCCAACACCCCGGCGAAGTTTATGACCATATTATTGGAGAACGTGACGTCCCTGTATGGTACCTGGTAGTTTTCCATCGCATCCGGCGAGTTTTGAAACACAACCAATGGACTGTTACGGATCACGTTGCGCCGAAAAACGTGGTTCGTGCCACCGAAGTGCATCGCATCCCAACCGGACGTTGCCTCAATCCAATTGTCTTCAATGAGATGACCCAGACCCGTGATGAGCAGGCTGTCATAGCCGAGATTTCGGAATACATTGCTTCGGATGATACACCCCTCCGACCGCGTTGAAAGGTACAAACCAAAAACCATACTTGCGGAAAGATAAACAGGAACAGGCCCCTCGTCTTGCACACCAGGCTGGAGCAGCAGCCGCGACGGCTCAGCCATCACGATCGTGTACGATCCGTTGTTGATACTGGACTGGGTATCCGTGGCCTTCCCGATGTAGAGCGTCTGGCCGGCCGAAAAGCCTCTTGCCACAAAGTTCACAGCATGGTTGGATATGCACCCGTCAGCTGCGAAGAACCACGCGTCGGGGATGACCACGTGGATGCCATCACGAACGGTGCAGCCAATCATTTCAAAAAAGTCTCCATCGTTGTTTACTCGCACATATGCGTCGAGCTGGGACGCCCCTGAATGGCGTGTGATTTCGAAGTTTTCGATGGTAATGTACGAATGGTTGATGATCCAGCCGTGCATCACCACCGCCCCCTCTCCGCGGAATCGGATACGTGCATCAGGAGCACCATTTCTGACCGTGCTGACCCTCTCCGAATAGTAACCGGCTCCCACGTGCACCGTGTCGCCAGCTTGAGCCGCCTGAACCGCCCGGCTGATCGTCCGCCATGGAAGATCAGCGTTCCCGATCTGGGCATCATCACCGTCCGGGCTCACGTACCACTCGGCTGCCGACATGCCGCATGTCCCAGCCAGCAGCCACGCCAACCCGACGGCCCCCACTGCCAGTCGGAGGACTTCCGGCACCTTAGAAATCATAACGTAGCCAGGCTTCGCTTTGCGGTCGCTGCCATTCACGCGGTAAGTGTCGATGTATCCGCCGATACCAGAGCTTGCGATACATGTCAATGGCATACCGGCTGGCCATCAGGCTCAGCCGGGTCAGCAATCCCTGCACCACGCCGGACTTCCATATGTACCAGGTACCCACTTCTTCCTCCGTCCCCCCAAGGTTCTCTTTGTGCTCATAATGACCCATACCGCTGTCGATGCATGAAATGCCTTCCCCGATCGCTTGTTCTACGAACTTCAGCATGGAGCAGATGCCAACACCCCTCCTGTCCCAATCACCTCCCGTCGCACGGGCCGGCAGCTCGGAATAGAGCGTACGGCCAAACAAATACGTGTAGCGGGAGGCCAACAACTGCCCATCTCCAACCAGCCTGTAGAACCGCACCCGTCCGTGCTCCGCTTGTCTTGTCACGAGCTGACGATTGAAGGGAACCGCCTTCGGCCACGCCCCGAAGTGCCCCGGCCTGCCTGCCGAACGCCACTGGCGTTGATGCAATTCGACGAACTCCTCGAATGCAGCTTCAACACGATCCGCGTCCGAGACGACGTCGGCCACCAAATGGCACGATCTCGACAGTTGTCGGAGCCGCTTGAGCCGCCCCTTCCGCTCGCCACTCGACAATTTAGCCACGAACTCCTCGAAGGTTGCGGGTAGGAGGAAAATAGTCCGCACATCCAGCCGCCTGTATTGCCAACGATACCCACTCGCTGACAACCTTTCGATGGCACACTGCCACACTTTGTTTCCTCTCCACGACGCGGACACCGGGCCCAGGCACACCAAGTCACAGCGCGACTGCTCGAACAAGGTCCTAACCATGCTTTCAACGACGTCCCCGGAACATCCTCCGATCGGCGGGTCGAACGTCTTTGGTGGCACGTTGGCGCCCACGATGCGCGCCACCCGACGCCTCAGGCCCAGCAATCCCACGCTGTCAATGTACCATGGCACGAATCCCACCACTTGGTCTCTATTTCGCACTAACACCAATGCGAACTCTCTATTGCCACCGTAAAACTCCCACCAAGACCTCAGCCAATCCCATGTCATGTATACGGGAGCACCTTGCTCTCCGGCGACGCGATCCATGGCGCTCTCCCACTCCTCGGTCACCGTCCTGCTGCACGCCCGGATAAGCCGCACGTCGTGCGCGCCCAGTGCCGGCATTCTCACGGTCCCCATTTCTCCTCCGCGTTGATTCAGCGTCTCTGTACGCAGCTCACTCACCCCGCACGGCACGACTTCGGGCAACCCGAAAGCCGATGTCACCAGTGAGCGTTTCGGGGCGGGCCGACATATACCGGAACGCCACCGTCGTCCTCTCGGCAGTTGTGTACCATGAGCCACCGCGAATGATTTTGAAAGTGCCCGTATCAGGCCCCCTGGGATTCACCTGGAAGGCCCGGGAGTATCGAGCAGCCCAGTCGTTCACCCACTCAAAAATGTTACCTATGACATTGTGCAGGCCATAATTATTCGGTTCGAATGACACGACAGGTGCCGTCCGTGGCCTGAATTGCCCGTATATGGGGTGGAATCCGGTCGTCCGGCTGGCGTCATACCATACATTCGTACGACTCTGGTAGTTGGCTCGCTCATGACTGATGAATTCACTGTCACTCCAGGAAAAGCGACGCCCCTCATATCCCCCACGCGCCGCGCATTCCCACTCCGCTTCGGTCGGCAGCCGGTAGCCTCCTTTCGCAAAGTCGCAACTCCATGTCTTCATGTCGTAACATGGCTCGAGTCCCTCCTTCATGCTGCGCAATTGGCAATACCAGACCGCACCGTACCAGCTTACATATCCAACTGGATACACTTCACGTCCTGCACGCACCTGAAATTGCTTCCCGTCGAATGCGATCTCAGAATCGTAACGATTCAGGGCGAACAGGTTGGTTCCCCTCGAGTCAACGACCAGGTCGCCTTCGACCCGGATCAGTCCCTGCTCCAGTCCCCACTGGAGCACGTCTGCGAACTCCCCGTTGCTAACCTCGGTCGTCTGCATCCAGAAGGGATCGATCCACACGGGGTGTACGTCTCTTGCCTCGTTATGATCGTTTAGAACATCTCCCATGAGGAAAAGACCGCCGGGCACGAGGGAAAAGCCCGGCGGAACGCGGTCCGCACGCACGGCAACCCGCAGCGTACCGTTCGTTGCGATGCCCTTTGACCACGGTTCCCATGACTGCTCATTCAATTTCCTGGTCCTTTGGACCCAGTACATCGTGCCCTGCGGAAGTGTGCAAATAATCTGCTCCATGTCCACATCCCACCGGATCAGCACGGGGGCCGCATTTGTGCTTTCTATCCTGAGAAACTGTTGCGGCTGGCCGTGCCCGTTGATCTCAACCGCCAGCACCCACGCCGCTGACATACACAGGAGCGTCCGCCTCATCGATCGACCCCTGCCTTCATGGTTCGACATTTGTTGCGTTGTTCCTGCAACACCATCCACCTTGACCTCGCACGCACCCATAAACGAAGGCCTTTGCCCTGAGATCCTCCTCGCAGATACCCAGAATGTCTTCATCGCACACCACGTGGTTATGCCGTGCGCTCTCATACGCTCGAACAACAGGGCATCCGCCTCTGCCGCGTTTGTAGCCCTCCTATGCGCCGAGCGTCTGCAATGCCGTGCACACAGTGCACGCCATCAGGCGAGTACGCTGCATAAGCCCTCGGAGGGCCTCACCATGCGTCATTGTCGTTCTCCCATGTTCTGCGCATCCTGGCCCTCGCCAAGTACGGGGCAGCGCTCGGGTTTCCGGCACGCTTCCGCCACGCCCCTTTTCGGCCAGTTCCAACCCGCCCGCTCGCGACGAATAGAGGTGCAGAAGCATCCGAAGCTTCTCCTTTGGCTGCACATCCCAGACCACAAGCAGCCGCAGGACTTCCCACGCAGACGAGCGAGCCCCACTCAGGAAGTCGTGCACAAAGCGCCGATTGGAGCCTTCTCCTCGCTGTGTTCAACAGGCAGTTGGCGCTCGAGGCAATCTTATGCGACAACCACTGGCCGCCGCGCTCAGAGAAGCCCCGACAAAGGATGCTCCTACTGTTTGACCGTATCCTTAATGCGCCTGAGGTTGCGGGGCGGTCGAGGCTTTGCCTCTCCGTTTCGGGTCAGATGATCTCCCACTCTGTAAATTTTGGTAAGCGAACCCTTCAGCCCGAGATCGTTTACCACTGTAAGCTTCACCGGCCAGTCTCCGCCTCGAACGAACAGGTGTTCGGCAACCGGATGGACTGCTCTTAGAGTGGTGCCGTCACCGAAATCCCACTCGTAGGCCATGATCCTTCGCCCCTCACCACCAGGCCACGCCAGTCCCGCATCGAACCTGGCCCGAATCGGAACCGGTCCAAGGTACGGTGGAGTGCGGTACGGACGCATCACCCGGCCCCGCCGCGTCGGGCCCTCTGCCAGCCAGACCGGATCGTAAGCTTCCCTTCCTGGCTCGAACCACCCTGTGGGCTCAACCACCCGGAAGTGCGCCACAGGCGCTTGCGCCGTCCGATCATACACACCAAGCGCCCCGCCGCCCACCAGGGCTCCAAGTGAATTCGGCAGCACCTTCAAACCATCGTCGTCCGTGAATGGTATATCGTCCTCACCATCGGGATCCTCGGGGTTCACAAAGCCGGGATCTCCCCCGTTGACGCCGTTCGGCTCGTTGAATCCAATCTTTGCCGCAAAGCCTGTCACCTCCGCTGAGCAGACCATGTTGGAGTCTACAACAAAGCTCACCACGTTGGTGCTCAGACCATACCATCCCGAGTTTCGATACAGCCACGGGGAACCGCACTCCACAAAAAGGTTGTGTTTGATGACATAGTTCGTTTGGGCCGGGGGTCGCCCGCCCAGGGAGAGCGGATGTCCGGTGTCGAACGCACAGCGGTAAAATGTGTTGCTGATCCACTGCATCCCATCGCGTCCACCTGAAAAGTGCATGGAGATACCGATGAAAACATTGTTACGGTATACAATTCCGTACGTCTCCGTCTGCCCGTCGTCCACGCGGCCCATCTGGTTGTCCAGGTTCTCGAACCAGTTCCATTCAACCACAACGTTCGTTCGCGTCTGCAAATTGTCCGCAGATTCTCCTCGAATCATCGAAACCTGATAGTCGTACCACCCCGTCCCAGCTGGATGGATCAGACGCCCGAGTTCTTCCGGGCTGTAGTAAAGAAGGTTGGGAGAATGCCGCACGATATTGCTACGGATGACAAGATCACTGCCATCAAAAGCGAGAAAATAGAACGACAGCAGCTTTGTGGCGACGTTGTTTTCGATGATTGTGCCCCGGCTGGTCACGCTCATTGCATGCCCCATCCAGTTTGAGAACACATTTCCCACGATGTGGGCGCGTTCTGCGCCTTTGCCGCCGGAACGGACGAAAAGGATCCCGTACAAACCCGCGCCACCCGGTCGGATCACCGCCCAGTAATTGGAACCGTGATCCGGCAGGAATCGCTGTCCGGCCTGGTTTGTCAACCACATCGCGGTCGCCGTGTTGCTTGCCACGATCCATGCGGTGTCGTGGTTTGTGTACCAAAGCCCGTCCAGTCCGCTTGCCCCGAGGTAGATGCGACTTCCCGGTCGAAAGCCTGCAGTGATAAAGTCGCTTCCTTCGCTTATTACTGCATTTTCTGTGTGATCGAAGCGGAAGTCATGGCCGATTACGTAAGGAGCATCCGAGATCCAGCAGTTCGAGATCACACAGAAGTGGGCACCTGGCTCGACCCTTATGGCCGCACCCCACAGGTTATTGATCCCGGAATAGCCGCTGAGCCGAAGGCCAACCAGCTGGACGTGTGCACCTCCGATTCGAAAGGCCCGCAGGATGGCGCCATGGAGGATGTCCGATCGCCATACGATGGGAGCATCAGGAGTCCCGGAGGATGTCTCGTACACATGCTCATCGTACTCTCCCGGTCGCACGACGACTGTATCGCCCGCTTCCGTCCAACGCGCAGCCTGGGCAAGGGTCCTCCACGGCCTGGCGCTGCTTCCCTCCCATTCGTCATTTCCATCGGGTGCCACGTAAAAAACAGCTCCCTGAACGGTCAACTGGATCCCGGTCGTCAGCCCAATAAAAAGCGCCCGCGTGCTTGCGCCGGCCACCGCTCGGATCAAAAGCGTGGGCCCAATCTGCCTTTGGCAGCCGCTGGATTCTCCGGTCCTTCGCATGGCCTTCGAAGTTTCCCACAAGAACGTCGTGCCTGTGACGTCCTGTCAGCCTCTCTTATCCTACTTTACGATTCGTAATCCAGACGGCGGCACTGGCCTTGTGGTCGTCACGGCGGCATAGGGTCCAATGTCCCAGACCCCTGCACGCCGGCGCCCCAATGCGTCAGTCTGAAACCATTTGCTCAAATTCGTTCCAGCGCCAACCAGAGGGCTCTCTGGCATGAGCTCGAACCGCCATGCGGCAAGGTCCACGAACCCGGGGTCCCCCCCATTGATTCCGTGTGGCTCCCACCAGTACATGGACACCCAGTCCCATCCCCTCGGATCTCCGACCGGTCGCATTTGAGGGTCTATACGAACGGGCTTGAATCCGCTCTTCGCAACAAAATTGTAGTCCGCCGCCACGTTTACAAGGTTGGTCGCAAATCCATACCAGCCCACGTTTGTCCGGGCGTCACCACAATCGATGAAGACATTGTTGAACACCAGGGCTCCATGGGCCGAGTCATAAAGCCTCAACCACACGACGGCGTCACCGACGGCGACGTATTCACGTTCAGCGTTTGCTACAAACCGTTCTCCAGCACGGTATGGACGGCCCTCGTAAACAATGTAGCCCGTCCCATCGCCAGAACCGTTGGTCCGCACGACGTATTCAAGACCCGCTACCAGAGAGCCGGGAGGGGCATTGCTGATGTCATAACCGCGGGAACCGAAATTGAGTGCATGACCACCATTGGTTGTGTTGCAGCGCAGGAATAAATTGTTGAAATACTTCACCTCTGGAATGGTGCAGCTCGCCTGCAACGCGATGTCGATGAATACGTTGTTTCGAAATGTCCAGTCTCGAATCACGTCGGACAGACGGTCGGAGCTAAGCTGGGTCAACTGGCCCGACCAGACTCCTATCACCCAGTTCCCGTCGATCACATGACCCATGCTCCCATGGCCGTTGTTTCCAAACGTTTGAATAAAGTCGGGGTGGTTGTTCACACCCGGTAAAGGGAAGTTGTTGGAACACAGGTTTGCTGCGATTATGTTGGATCTCCCGAACAGCCTGAAGAAGTCCACCACCGCGCCATCCAGGAGACGATTGCCATAAATGACATTCCCGTCCCCCATCACGGTCACCATGGGGTTCCCAATGGAGCGCCGTATCACATTGCTGATCAGCAGGTTGTAGCTCGCAGCGTCAGCTCCAAACGGTTTCGTTGCCGGTCCTCGCCAGGAAACTGCATAGACGTCACGGGTAAATGCCGGATCAATGATGTTGTTCGATGCCACGCAGTAATGGGCGCCTCGCTCGAAATACAGTAGGGCACGGTACCGATTGGTCATGCCGCTCAGCGTGAGGTTTTGCACATGTACGTGCGGGTGCGCGAGGGTCAAGCTCCACAACACGGCCTTGCCCTGTCCGTCAATCACCAAAGGCGCTTCCGGTGAACCGCCGCGCGCGGTCGTGACAATTTCTGTGTAAACACCGGGTGCCAGAAGGACAACATCTCCCGCTTGTGCCCGGTCAAGCGCACTCTGCACGCTGGCCAGAGGTGCGCCAGCACTACCGTCGCCGGTGGCTGCGCCATCGGGACTGACATGAATAATGCGCGCATGCACCATGCTCAGCGTCAGAATCCCCAGCCCCAGGATGCCCCAGTGTCTCGAAAATTGACGTTCCTTCTTCATCCATCCCCCGTATTCGGCTTCCTTCCCGCGCCCTCGATTCATGTTCTTGTCTTCAAGCACCAGGCATACGGACTGCGTTGGGCCTGCGGTGACCGGGCCAGCCAGCATGGACAATCAGCCTTTTGTCCCGCATCTTGTCTTGCCCCTCTTCTTGAAGAGCATGTGTCATGCCAGCCCGGAAATCTTGGGCCCATCCGCCTCGCGGTCATCGTTCAGCCGGCCACCGCTCTGGCGCGCCAAGACGCTCAAGCCATTCCCCCGCCCGAACGAAGCTTCCTCCACGTCCTTGTGTTACTCCACCTTCCCTGTCAAAGACGGGAGGAACCCCTCTCCTGTGTACCATGAGCTTGCCCATGCTTGGACCGCGCCAGCACGGATCAGATGCGCGGCTGGGCACTTGATGGCCGGATAATTCTGCATCGCCGGTCCTCACCGGTCATTTGGGCAGTCAGCCACCAGGGACTTGGCCATTTCGGCTGTCATACGGCGGCCCACTGTCAGCCCCCACGCCTGATCAGGCGATCGCGCCACTGCCGCTTGATGACCCGAACCCAGTGCGAGTCAGCGAGCAGTGCCCGCCCCGCTCGATTGAGGGCGTCAACCGTCCGAAGGTAGGCAGCCAAAAGCCGGCTGCGCGCCCTTTTGCCAAACAATACCACGTCGGCCTCCTCCCACGACTCCGTCGCAAACCTCTCCTTGTAGTCGGCCTGCCCCAACCCAAAGTCCAGACGATTGACACCCTCTTCAGCCAAGCGATCCGTAAGCCACAGGAAAAGGAGAGTGCCCGCCTCATAGGATCGCATATCAGGCGTATAACCCGTTGAACCCGAATAATATGTGTCTCTCCAAACTGTGCCCTGCCAAAAAGCTCTTGCTTCTCCCCGGATCTTGAGGAGAGCGACCCTGAGCGTTCCTCTGGACTCCAGCAACCGGAACCGTTCCCGCGTAAAAGGACCATCAATGAAGCCAGCCCCCAACCGCCGCTGATAGGTAGTACGCGCAACTGCCTCGAGCTCCTCACACAACTGGTCCACATTTATTTGACTGTCGTACCACACCCACTGGACCTGTCCTTTGCATTCGTCCTCAAGCCTCCGTTGGCGTCCCTTCAGCCACGACCGGTGCTTCGAGCGCAGGCGTCGCAGCAGAAATCCGGGCGTATGCTCAATGGTCATCGCATAGTGCTTCGACCATCGAGGCTCGAGAGCTCCGAGAGACCCGGACGGCCACCGGCCGAAGGCGTCCCAAAGCGCAACTTGCGTCCTTGATATGCCATGCAGCCGGATGAAATCACAGATTCCATCGTCAAGGAGCCTGGAAAAGCACGCAATCACCTTCTCTGCTTTGGCGCCGTCCCACGCACCGAGTAGTCCTCCATAAACCACCGTCCAGACCCGGGCCTTCACCGGCACGAGCCTCGCATACCCCAGCCGCGGCACATGCCGAATGTCTTCGAGACGGCCGGCACAAAAAGCTGTCCACTCGCCGCCCTGCTGGAAGCCGAGCGCCAAAGGTGAGATTACTTCGGCCCGCCGGTCGCAAACAAACAGGTAATGGTCCAACGAGCTGTTCGGATGCACTTCCAAGCTGCGCCAGGCTTCAGCAACCCGATCGAACTCCTCCTTACGGCGGAGTGTCACAACCTTTTGCTCGTCCCTGTCAGAGCAACCCATCATACCTTTTTTATGCTTTCACGGGCTTCGCCACCCGAGCTCATGGGTCCGTATCTGAGGGAGTTGGACCGCCAGGGCGACTCCCTCGTTGCCGCAATGCACAGCCGCGCCCGCATCTCGACTCCCAAGGCCGAATTCCCTCCAACCCCGTCACTCCCTTCAACGGGCAATCGGGCCGGCCATCTTTCCAAGCAGCTCGCTGCACAAGAAGCCCTAGGTTGACCAGTCGAACTGCCAGGCAGCCAGCCGGAAGGCGGCCGCTTGATGTTCAACTCAGTTTTTGAACTGTACCGTGGTCGCGCTGTACATGGGCGGTTCCCAGCCCCGCCGCAAGTTCCTCATTCTCCCTCGCACAAGGAATCCCTTCGGCTTCTACCGCCTTGAACCCGGAGGCGCATATTGCCAGTGTCATGACAAGGAACATCACACTTTGGTCAAAGTAGGCAACCGATATACAAGTTGCAGCGTGGGCAAACAGGCTGCAGCCGACGCACCACCAGAAGAACGGCTTGCCTGAGGGATGCGACTCTTCCAGCTTAGCGAGCCTGCCAACGTACCGAAATCCAGCCCACAGGATGGAGATGAACAGCACGATTAACAGCACGCCACCTCTGACGCCCTGGGCCAGGTAATGGTTGGTGATATCCGCGTGGTTCTCACTCCAAGGAACGCCGTACGGCATCCAGTGGCGCGTATAGTCCGTACCTCCGAGCCACCACTCCGGAAGATGCTCGAGCGCCTTGCGGATGAGTTCTGCTCGGTGCCACCCCGTGCTCCCCCCAGCAAGATCAATGCGGGCGATGATGTAATATGCAGGTGCCTTCATCACCAGATCGAGCAGAATGTAGCCAACCACAGCGGCGACGCGCATCTGACGGGTCAGGTGCCGCCGGCGCCAGAGCAACAGCGCAAGCATGGCCACCAGCAGGCTGGCCAGAGGTCCGCTCGAGGCGGAGGTCAACACCATGATCCCGCAGGCGCACATTCCCACCCGCGCCTGCCACGGCCGTTCTCTCCACAGAGCAACCATCAACGGCGTGCAGACGGCGCCTACGGTGCCCGCGAGAATGGCATGCGCGAAGGGCCCTTGCGACCGGAGGCGGCCATTGCGGATCGCTGGCTCCTCCGGCACACCGCCAAACAGCGAGAACCAATTATGACGGGTAAACTGTTCGTTCAGCATCTCAAGCGCGACCGGCACAAGCACCACAGCAAGGACCTGCGTCAAGCGGACGACATCCTCCCGCCCATGTACGAATACGCGGAAAAGGATGTACGCACCTGCGATGTTGAACACCATGCCGGCATGGTTGATGAAGGTGTCAGAAGGAGATTCATGAAAAACACTCGCTGCCAAGGCCCAGCCGCCCCACGCAGCGAACAGATGGTCCATGCCCGACCATCCACCGGCAGCACGTTCGCGCCGCACCAGGACCCGCACAAGGCCCGCCAAGAGGACAAGCCTCATGACGTGAAGATTCAAGCCGGCCAGTTCTGTGCCCTGTCCCAGGGTCATGTAGCAGGCGGTGGCCAGAAGGGGCACGGGAGCCCATTGCCGCGGCAACGACCAGATCGCCGCCACGGCAACCAACAAGAACAGCAAGGCCAGCGGGGTCATGGGGTGGCGGAGAGAAGATTCGCCCCGTTCGGCGGCACGGCTTCCCGGGGTGGCGGGGTCGGCCGGGCGGGCACGGCCGCCTCGCGACCGTGCCAGGCCCAATCCCACAGCAGTCGCGTGCGCGCTCGCGCGTGTTGGAGGCGCGCCCGCAGTCCCGGGGAAGGCAGAATCGCGGCCAGCGTGAGGCCCAACCAGCGCAGCCCCGCAGCCGTGCCCACCAGCAGCCGATACCGCCGCGCGGCTGATCTGCCCTGATGCTTTTCAATGAGTTGCTCGACGGAGCGTTGTTTCATCAGCACGGAGAACCCGGATGGTGCACGCTGGCTGGCACCGCCGCAGGCATGAACGATGGCACAGCCGGCATCGTAGTAAAGTTCCCATCCGGCCCGCCGGACGGATTGCGACAAGTCAACGTCCTCGGCGTACATGAAGTACCGCTCGTCGAACCACCCGACGGCGTCGAGGACGTCTCTGCGGGCCAGGAGAAAACCTCCATAGAGCTTGCGGACCGGACCACTTTTGCACGGATCGTGACAGAGCCAGGGAGAAAACCAACGGCGCAACAGATCGGGCACGAGCAGCTCCCAGAACGCCCTCCCCGGCGTCGGAAACCACTGCAAACCCAGCTGCTGCACGGTTCCGTCCGGATAACGCATCTGGCAGCCGAGCATGCCCACACGCGGGCGGGCAAGGAGCGAACGTACGGCCTTTTCCAAAGTGTCCGGGAACAGTTCCGTGTCGGGGTTGAGGAAAAGGACCAGCGGGGTATCCACCCATGGACGGGCATGGTTGTTGCCGCGTCCGAAGCCCAGGTTGGCACCGGTATTGACCACGTGAAATTCGGGAAACTCAGCGGTCGCGCGCTCCCGGCTACCGTCCACCGAGTCATTGTCCACCACGATCACCTTGACCGGAAAGCTGGTCCGACTCGCTCGAACGGAGTGGAGGCATCGAAGCAGCTTCTCCCCTCCGTTCCAGTTGACGATGACGATGGTGAGGGCGGTGGTGCCCTCACCTGGCTGCAGAAAAGCTCCCGCTGTGTGCTGTTTCTCCATGACGGGGACGTCTCCCTAGCGCCGCAGGCGGTGCAGCAGCTTCCGGATTCTCTCGGCCCAGTGAAGCAGCCGGCGAGCGGATTCCGAAGGTGCGGCTTCGAACCTCCCCAATTGCCGGACCTCCGAACCTCCCATGCCGGCCTTGAAGTGGTAAACCCCCGGATTTCCCTCGGGGTTGATCCCGCCCAGGTCGTAGAACCGGCAGCCCTGCGCCTTGAGGAATTCCATCATCCGCCATTGAAGGAGGTAGGAAGCCTTGCTCTTGAGCCCGGCCTCGCCGGTGGCCCCCAGGAGGTAGATGCCCGTGTTTCCAACATCGGTGACCACAAGGGCCGCATGAGGCTGATCGCCATGCAGGGCAAGCGCCACACGCAGCTTCTCGGAGGGCTCGAGGCGCTCCTGCATCTGGCGAAAGTCGCGAACGTTCACGGTCGTATCGAAGCGTTTTCGGGCCATCATTTCCTCGTAGAGGACCATGAATCGGTCGAAAAGTTCCGTGTCGTTTCCCTCCACGACCCGGAGTGGATTGCGCGACGCAGCATTCAGTTGGTTGCGCCACTTGCCGTCGAGTCGCTTGCGCACGATTTCGAGGGGTGGATCCAGGTCCACCCGGGCCGTACGGTAGACCGCCTGGGGGGCATGCTCGAGAAATCCCAGCTCTCCCAGGATTTGCCGGGCCGGACCCGCGGGGGCGTCCTCACGAAAGATGTTGGGGATCACTCGCAACACCCAGCCACGGCGGAACACAAACTCTTCCCGAAGCAGCTCCAGTGCGGCACGAAATGCCTCCGCGTCCCACGAACCGTCCTTCCGATGCACGCACGGGCCCCAACGCACATATGCCATCCCCCACCAACGCCCGATCCGCGCCGTGCGTATCTGCGCGATGGCCCGGACCGCGCCGTCCTGGCGGATACAAAGGTGGACCAGGTTGCGCTCACCCCAACTCACGGCACCGTAGGCGTGGGTTTGATAGAAGTTCCCATCCGCAAACTGGGAAAGCAGAGCGCACCATTGCGCGGACGGAAGCGGCTTCCATGGCGCCGGTCCGTCGGCCAGGGGCACTGCGCGCTCACCCATGGTGGTTGGGAGGTTCATGGACTCTTCAGGAGCACGGCGTTGGATGTCGCCGCTTCACGGCCCAACGGTAGCATCCCCTGACTTTCATTCGGAACTCCAGGGGACTGTCCGTGGGCTCGACCGCCACCCTGCCCACCACGGGGGGCAGCGGACCGCCGTTCAGACAGGCGGGCTCGATGCCGAAAAACCGCCTGTAGCCGATCGCTTCTGCGGTCCGAAGCACCGTCTCGTTCCAGTCGCCGTGGGGGAAGCTCAACAATTCCACCGGTCGCTGGATCAAATCTTCCAGGGCCACCTTGGAATCGGACAACTCGCGCTTCAGGTCCTCCGGTCCCAGTCGGGTCAGCCGGGGGTGCGTGACCGTGTGAGATCCCAGGGTGACTCCCGGCAGGCGTGCCAGGATTCTGAGCTGGTCCGCAGACATGACTCGCTCATTCCAAAACGGATGATCCGGGGACCGAACCCAGCACGGGCGCCGGCCCAAACAGCCCGTGGGCACGAAGATGGTAAAGGGCAGGCGGTGCTTTTCCAACTCGGGAACCGCGTTCTCCAGCACGGATACGTATGCGTCGTCGAAGCTGATTCCAACCCACCGATCCGCCCGGGGTGGGGAGCGATCCAGCGACCATGGCTGTGCAGATTCCGCCAGGATGTCCATTTGCTCCGCGAACCGCTTTCGGGCCGGAGCCGGGACGGCGTGATAATACAAAACCACTCCCTGCCCGGGACGACTCATGCCCAGTCGATCGGACAGGCTGACGCACAGGCTGAGTGTCAGCTTGGCGAAGCGCCGGAACATGGGCGGTATTGCCACCAGAGCTTGAGGGTCAGGATGGCCACGAACAGAAAGCACTCTTCCGGCGGAAATCGTGAGGGCCGATCCGGGAGAGTTTTCCAACCGGTAACCCTGAGAATCAGGTCATGGATATCCGGACCAGCCGTCCGCCAGTGGGTATCCAAGCTCGGGCTGTGCCGGTAGTAGTGCGTCCAGTTGGGCCAGGAACCGTCGGAGCTCAACGAACCGCGGAGGCTTCTAAGCTTGCGTTTCACCCGCAGCCACTGCCAGCTCAGGGTCTCGAGCCATGGCGGGGCGTGGACGGCCACACCGGTGTTGGCGTCGGGAACGTCCCTCACCGGGCTGCCGGCAAGCAATCGCCGCGCGGTGCGGAGGAAGAGGTCACGGTTGAGCTTGAACCGCGAAGGCACGCTCCGGTAGACGCGTAACACGCCGAGGTCGGTGACCGGAGGAGACCAAGCCGTGTACCGTTGGGGAACCAGGCGCTGCTGGTTGTCGCCCTCGTGGTAGAGGGGAAAGGTACGGAGGGCTTCGATGCGAAACAAGGATTCGTCATCCTGTCGCTCCCGGAGCTCGGGGGGGAATCTTGTTTCCCAGCGCTGCCAAACCTGGCGCGCAAGCGGGGTGTCAAATCTCCAGTGTTGGAAATAGAATTCGTGCCGGTACGGTGCCAGGGTCTCCCGGCCGTCCCAAGCCCGGAGGCGGCGGTTGAGCGGGAGTCCCTTGAAGAGGTAATCGCAATAACAACCGGTGAGCAGCGTGGTCGTCCCCCAGTTGGGAAGAGAGTCGAGAATCCCCAGAAAATGGTTGTTGGCAAAGGTGCCCATGCCACCTGCGATGCGCACGCCTTTGGGCGCGTTTTCGCCGTAGTAATCCGGCGGCCGTTGCAGCGGTTTGAACTCCGCACCCGCGGCCTGCGCAATGGCCCGAGCGATGTGGAGCTCGCGGTTGGGTGCATCGTAACACGTGAAGGCCACCGCCCGTGCGGGTTCAGGCGTACAGGCCAGGATGAGCCGTGAGTCCAACCCCCCGCTGAGGGCGATCGCCGGACGGCCGAGACGCGGCAGGGTCCTGCGACGGACGGCCGTCTTCCATGCCTCCGCAAGCTCTTCAGCGCAAGCTTCCACGTCCGGTCGGGGATCCGGATCGTACTCCAGGTTGAAATAGCGACGGGAAAGCATCCGGCCGGTTCGCAGTTGCCATGTGAACACCATGCCGGATTCGCACGCTTGAATGCCCTGGTAGTACGTGTAAGGCGGCGTCACCATGCTGGTTTGCACGAATTCCGCCAGGGAAACCTCGTCGAGCCGATGGGTTCGATCCACGGCGCCCGCCAGCACATCGGGATGAGAAGCCCATACGGGGTATCCATCCGAGGAACACCAGAAGACGGGAAAGCAACCGGCGGGATCGGTCCGGAGATGAAACGTCTGGGAATCGGCATCGTACAACAGGATTGCGCAGTTACCGCTCAGGTCATCCCAGGCTTGTGTCCCGGCGGCCCGGTAGCGGCCGAGGACGGCACGGGCAGCCCATCCGGAGCCGGTACCGCCGCTGCACTCCTTTTCGGCGCGAGCCCACTCCTCCTCTTCCAGGGCAAGGAAACCGGTCACGGCGCACAAGGTCCCGTCCGGGTCCTGCGCCGGTGCCCACACCGGGTCGGGTTCCGACCATGTCGTGATCAGGCGGAACTGCGGTCGGTCCCAGACTTGCACCCGCAGCCGATCCGACCACCGCAGCATACCGGCAACATCATGCGAAGGACGGCGTTCGGGCGGCCGCGTGTCGAGCAGGAAGTCCGGCATGAGAACTGCCAAAGAGAGCACTTTTCCCGGGGGCCGCCGCCGGTCGTCAATGGGCGGCAGAGTTCATTTCCGATCCGGTTCCTGCGGCTGTGGAGAGTGGGGCGCGGTCCGGTTGCAACCGGGCGAGTCGTTTCGACCACAGGCTGCTCCGGAAGCACAAATGATCGAGCTGTTGCCGCCAGACAAACTGCCGGAATGCAGGGTCCTCGACCCGTGGGAAATGCTTCAGGTATCCGCTGAGATAGCCCCAGCCCAGCGCCAGGGCTGAACCCGACCACGGGCACCGGAGGAAACGCCGGAGGCACTTCGCCAACATGAACAGCGGATGATACCGAGCCACGTAGTTGGCCAGCCCGTTTTTGACCCAGTTTTGCCACCGACCATCCGCGCTTCCCGTCTCCTTGAGCTGCTCCACCATGAGTTCCGGGAAGGTTCGCGTACGCCATCCACGCATGTTGGCCATGAGTTCATCCACCGTGTCCCATCCAGGGAGTCGGATCAGCCCGCCGATCTCCTCCCAGCAGGCCCGCCGGTAGATCTTGGTCGCGCCGCGGACGTGAAACGCGGGGTCGTCCGCCGCCTCGGCCACCAGCCGGCCGTCCACACGGCGGCAGATCAGTCCGCCGCCAATCCCCAGCTTCGGATCCTCCTCGAAGTGCCGCAGACAACGCTCGAAATAATCGGGTTCGAATGCCAGGTCGCCATCCAGCTTCACCAGATAATCCCATGCCAGATCCGCCACCAGAGCACAGCCTTCGTGAAACGCATCCATGACGCCCGCGCCCGGAAGCCTGTGTCCCCGGTCCGGGCGGTGCAAAACACGGATCCACTCATGGTCCCGCGCAGCCCGGTCCGCGATCGTCCCGGTCCCATCCGTGGAACCGTCATCCACGATGATCCAACGAAGCGGCCGTCGTGTCTGCGCCACCATCGAGGCGATGGTACGCGGAAATCTTTCGGCCTCGTTCCGGACCGGGGTGATGACGACGTAGCCAGCCATGAAGGCAAAGCATGCGAGGCGTGCGTGGTTCGGTCCCGGGCGTTCTGTCCAACCCGGCGGCCCTTTTCGAACCACCACGCCGCAGGCGGCGAATCCACGCCTGAGCACTCCCCGCCCAGTCATAGGCGCCATGAAGCTTGGCGGAGAACAAGCGCAAATCGTCGGCGTCGTTGACGGGGAGGCGGGGCAGCGTCCACGGGTTGTCCGCGATCGTGGCGCGGCCCACACGCGTCGTGACCCCGCTTTCATACCCTGCCGTCCGGAGCGCCTCCGCCAACCACGCCACGTAGTCCGGATCTTCCTGGGGAAACGCGTACGGATGCGCGAAAGAACCGACGCGAACTCCCAGACGGTCTTCGAGGGTCTGCCTGCACGCCCGGATTTGCGCGAGGCGATCCGCCGGCGCCAACCGTGGCAGTTCGGGATGGTTCACAGTGTGCCCGCCGATTTCGACGCCGGCCGCCGCCAGCCCGGCCAGTTCCGACCATGTGAGACACGGTCGTCCGGCCGCTCCCGGCACCCCCGAGGTCCCCGCCGGGCGGAACGGCTGCGGTTGCTCGCCCACGAAGCCCGTGGCCACATAAATCGTGGCCCGAAAACCGTGCCTCTGCAGGACGGGCCAGGCATTGGTGTAAAAATCCCGAAATCCGTCGTCGAAGGTGATCGCAACCGGTCTTCCGGCCGGGGGTTCCTCCGGGTCCCGGGATTTTTCGGCCCGTCCCTGCAGCCAGGCCAGGCCCTCGCTCAGGGTCACGCCCCGCCAACCATTCCCGGCCAGCCATTGCATTTGCTCGGCGAATCGCGCCGGGCGCGTGCAAAGCCGGTAATAGGCGGGCACGCCGGGTTCCGGGTCCTCCGAGATGCTGTGGTACATGAGGATGGGGAGCACCCGGTGCCGTTCGGTTCGATCCGCCGGTGCCCTGCCCCGCCGGTACAGCGACGCCACACACAGTGCGATCAGGCGATCCCAGCGCATGAGAACGGCGCCGAAAGCATCTCACTCACCGGGAAGATTCCGGGCGAACCAACGGGCCACCGGAGAAGGTGCCCCTCCCGCGGGTCTGATGGGCCAACCCCGAACCCCCGGGGGACAGCGTCCTCGCCAGTCCGCCGAAACCACAGAGGAACCGAGAAAGCTGTTTCTTTCATTCAACCACTGAGGCACAGAGGACACAGAGGCAAACACAGAGATTTTTTTTCTTCTTTTTCTCTGTGAACTCTGTGCTCCGTGGTTTTTATTTCCATTTTGTTCTCTGTGGTTTGTCACCCGGTCCACTGAGGATGGTGCCCTCCCGCGGGTCTGATGGCCCCGCCTTGAACCCCGGGGGGACGGCGTCCTCGCCGGGCCGTCGCACCACAGAGGCACCGAGAAAGCTGTTTCTTTCATTCAACCACTGAGGCACAGAAGACACAGAGGGAAACACAGAGATACTTTTCTTCTTTTTTCTCTGTGAACTCTGTGTCTCCGTGGTTTTTATTTCCATTTTGTTCTCTGTGGTTTGTCACCCGGTCCACTGAGGACGGTGCCCCTCCCGCGGGTCTGATGGCCCCGCCTTGAACCCCGGGGGACGGCGTCCTCGCCAGTCCGCCGAAACCACAGAGGAACCGAGAAAGCTGTTTCTTTCATTCAACCACTGAGGCACAGAGGACACAGAGGCAAACACAGAGATTTTTTTTCTTCTTTTTCTCTGTGAACTCTGTGCTCCGTGGTTTTTATTTCCATTTTGTTCTCTGTGGTTTGTCACCCGGTCCACTGAGGACGGTGCCCCTCCCGCGGGTCTGATGGCCCCGCCTTGAACCCCGGGGGACGGCGTCCTCGCCAGTCCGCCGAAACCACAGAGGAACCGAGAAAGCTGTTTCTTTCATTCAACCACTGAGGCACAGAGGACACAGAGGCAAACACAGAGATACTTTTCTTCTTTTTTCTCTGTGAACTCTGTGTCTCCGTGGTTTTTATTTCCATTTTGTTCTCTGTGGTTTGTCACCCGGTCCACTGAGGATGGTGCCCCTCCCGCAGGTCTGATGGCCCCGCCTTGACCTGGGGGACGGCGTCCTAGCCGGTCCGTCGCACCACAGAAGAACCGAGAAAGCTGTTTCTTTCATTCAACCACTGAGGCACAGAGGACACAGAGGCAAACACAGAGATTTTTTTTCTTCTTTTTCTCTGTGATCTCTGTGTCTCCGTGGTTTTTGTCACCTCTTCTTTGCGTCTCTGCGGTTTGAACCACGGAGGCACGCAGAACCGGAAAAGAGCACAATGAGCCGGCATCACGGTTGCCTCATGGGTTTCAGGGAGCTTTCCGCCACTCCTGCTGGTGGGGGTGTACGGTCCGGAGGGTGGAACTCCCTGCGTTGCGAATCGGACCGCCCGCAGAGGCGGTTGACCAACGCCAGGTAATCGTGCTTTTTGACCTCCCAGCTCTCGGCCCGGGCATAGGCCAGGGCGCGTTCGACCCGGCGGCGCGTCCCCTCGACGTCTTCCAGCACCTCGACCACGGCCGCGGCCAGCGCCCGGGGATCGCCGGACGGGAAGAACCGGACGAGGTCATCGCCGAAATAGTACCGGTCTATGCGGGTTTCCGAGGCCACCACAGGCACGCCGAGGGCCATGAACTCCATGATCTTTGTGCTGTAGGCCTCGTTACCGAAGGAGTCGGCCCGTTTGGGGACCACGCCGACGTCCGCTTCGGCCATGATGCGGGCGATTTCCTGGACGGGTACGGGCGGGTGGAATCGAACCACGCCGTCCAGTCCGAGGGAGCGGGCCAGTGCCTCCCATCTCTCGCGCATCGGACCGTCGCCATAGATGTGGAGTTCGGCTCCGGGAAAGCGCCGGCGGATCTCTGGCAGGGCGCGGATGGCGATGTCCAGGCCCTGATGTTCCTGCAGCCCGCCGGGAAAGATCAAAACGGGGGCATCGCCGGGCCGGCGAGCCGCGCGGAGCTCGGGCCGGAACACGTTCAGGTTCACATGATTCACGAAAACCGAGGAGCGATCCGCGGTGCCGGTGCGCGCGACATAGGTGGCGTGCCAGAGGTGGTTGCTGACGATGATGTGATCGGCACAGGCGGCCGAGAGACGCTCGATCCAGCACAAAAAGCGAAAAAGGAGCGAGTGATCGCTGTAACCGAACCGGCCGCAGAAGAACTCGGGCAGGATGTCGTGAATGTCGAGGATGACGCGCGCGCCGCGCAATCTCGGATACAGGGCGGCCCAGACCAGGGAGTCCGGCACGTTGTGAACGTGGATGAGGTCGTACGGACGCCGCCGGTGCTCGCGCGTGAGGTGGACGGCGGCCTTGCAAAAGAATGCCAGGGTGCTCTTGAGGATCGGCCATGGGCCCTTTTCCTGCTTGCTGAAACGGTCGTGGAGCCGGTGGAGACGGACCCCGTTGAGTCTGTCTGAGCGCGGGAGGTCCGGGCCCGATCGAAGCCCCAGCACCTCGACCTCGTGCCCCGCCTCGGTCAGGGCCTCGGCGTAGCGAATGATGCGGTTGTCACGGCGGTACACGGAATGGGTGACCATGGCCACGCGGAGCGGGCGGCGATGGCGCGGCGGCTCGGACAGGGATCGGACGTAACGGGCCACGTCCCTGGGCAGGGCGTGCCAATACTTGCCGGCATATGCTTCCTTCACGTGCGAAAGGAGCTGGACGTAGTAGGCCACCGGATAAGTGAAGGGGTCCTCCGGTTCGCCGGGGAATCGGAGATAATCGGGATGCACGTTGACCAGGGCCATGCCGCCGTGTTGGGCAATCCAGTCGAGTTTGCGCAACCAGAGCTCGGGCGAGCGTTCCTCCAGCAGGAGGAACAGCGTTGAGTCCTGAACCAGCGTGTACGGGAGTTCCACGTAACCGCTGCGCGTACGATTGGCGGCGCCCGCGGAGGGGTCGGACGGTGCCGGGACCCAGAAGGGAAAGATCATACCGGCGCCGTCGGGCATCGGTTCGAAGGGGTCGGTATCGAACGTGGAGGCGTCGTACAGGATGTCCAGCTCGTGAAGCCACTCGAGCCGGCGCAACATGAAACCGGCGCGGAAGCCCACGGCGTTCCATTCCCGCAGATAGCGGTTGATCCTGACCGCGGCCTGCTGGAAATGCTGTCGGCTGCGGAACAGGTGACCGTCGTGGTGCAGGTCGTGGACGCCGACCTCGAAGCCGTTCCGGTCCAGTTTGTCCCGCAGCATCGGCGAGAGGTGGTATTCACCTTCCGGGATGAAGTTGAAGGAGGAACGGAAGCCGAGCTGGCGTTCCAGTTCCATCAGGCGTTCGCATCGGCCGATGCCGTCGAAACCCTCGACGTCGTGGGTGAGGACGAATGCAAACTGTTTGCCGTAGGGCCAGCCGGGCCAACCCTCGGGGGGTTTTTCCGAGCCGGGCAGGATGGGCCAGCAATCGGACATGCGCCGGAGCTGGCGCCGGCTGTACCAGCGCCGCAGGCGCATCCTCACGCCGCGCGGCAGCAGCGGCTTGAGGGTATACCAGAGGCGGTTCCGGAGCATGAGTTCAGGCGCTCAAGACGGGTGCCCCGTTCATGTTCGGGAGGGACGGCCTCCCCGCCGGTCCGGCAAACCACGGAGACTCGGTGTTTACCACGGGGACACGGAAAAATCTTCCCTTAAAAACCACGGAGGCACGGAGGACACGGAGGCACACACAGAGACTGTTTGGCCTGATGCATTCTTTTGATGTTGCGCGTTTGTGCTTGCCTTCTGGCCTCCAAAGCTGCCCGTGCGTTTCGTGTCCACCCTCCTGGCATCCGTTCGTCCGCGCTGGATGTTCGGGAACAGCCACGGCCCTCAGCCCGCACTGCTGCCGTGACTCTCTCTTCCTTTCATGTCTGTGACTTCTTTCTGTGCTTTATCAAGGTCTCCGTCTCTGCGTCTCTGTGGTGAGTTCGGCACGCGGGCGAACGAAAGACAGGCTCCGCCCCCGTCAATTCGCAGGGGTTCCTGCGATTGACCCGTTTCGGACGCTGTTGTTTGTCTCATTGGCCGCTCGGCGCGCTTGCGCGCGGTGGCCAGTGGCTGACGCCGGGCGCTCGCCGCGCCCGGCGCCACGGAGGATCGGGCACAGGCCGGCCCGATCCGTTGAACATCGCGGCCGCCGCCGGTGCGGCCTCAGGGATGGCTCAGAGCTCCTGCCTGAGCCGCTCCGGGACGTAGTCCCGTTTCTTGTTCAACACGGCGGTGACGTTCGCCTTGGATTCCTGCAAAAGTGCGTGGGCGCGGCGGGCCAGGTCCTGGCCGGTTCGTTCCCCTTCCAGGACCATCAGCACCATGTCCATGTAACCGGCCAATCGGGCGGTGATGGTGGTCTGGGAGACCGGCGGCATGTCGAAGATGATGTAGTCGAACTGGCTGGCCTTCATCTTGGGCACCAGATTGGCGAACCGCCGGGGCAGGACGCGCGGGAGTTTCTGGTCGTTGGTTGCGGCTGCCGATACGACGTACAGGTTGTCCTGGACCAGGGCGTGGTCGGCCTGCCCATCCTCGATGGCTTCCAGGAGCCCCACGACCGGTTTGCCGTGTTGGAAGTGCCGGGTGGCGCCGCCGTCCACGTTCATGTCGACCAACAAAACGTTGCCGTCGCCGGTCTCGGACAGGGAGGCGGCCAGACCGGCCGCCAGGGTGCTGACGCCGGCGCCCTCGTGGCAGCTGGTCACCGCCACGAGTTTGGGTTTGTGGGTCATGTTGCGGACCTCGAAGTAGGTCACGATCCGGTCGCGCAACCCGTCGAACCAGGGTCGCAGCGGATCGTTCTCCGACCAGACGGTCAGTGCGCCGCCGCCCGTGCCGGCGGGCACCGGCGGTTGTGCCGCTGCGCCGTCGCCGCCGGACGGAGCCATGGGCCGGTGGCCGTTACCGGCCGGTTTGAGTGCGTCGGGCCCGCGCCGCCTGCGCTTGAGATAGGGAATGCTGACCAGCAGGGGCAGACGCAGGTTTCGTTCGATGTCCACCGGCCTGCGGATGGCCATGCTGAAGAGTTTCTCTAAGGCGAAGGCGAGGGCCAGTCCGAGTCCCAGACCGCCGCCCAGACAGAGTGCCATCGGCTTGGCGAATTCGAAGAAATCGCGGGCTGCCGGTGAGGGCGACTGGACGATGCTGATGTTGGTGATCTTTCCGGGACCGAGGGACTCTTCCACGCGCGCCTTTTCCAGCGTGGCGGAATAATACCGGAGGTTGGCCTCGTCGAGCTCACGGCGCCGTTCCAGCTCGATGAGGCGCGGTTCCACGGCGGCGATGCGGTTGGCGTCCTCGGTGACACGGGCGATCTGGTTGGAGTAGACGGCCAGTTTGGCCTCCAGCGACAGGACGCGGGCCACGGCCTGGGCCAGGTCATTGGTGTCGGCCGGGGCGGCGGGTGGAACGACGGGTGCGGCCAGCAACTCGGGATGTTCCTGCTCGAGCGCACGTTTCCGTGCGTCCGCGTCGGCGATCTGCTCCCGGATGCGCCGAATGAACGGGTGTTCCGGACCGAACCGCAGCAGGAGCTCGCTCTCGCGCCGGCGATAGGCATCCAGCTCCGCCACGGCGGTCCGGTACTGCTCGGCGATCTCCGGCGGGACGGCGGAGGCGTTGGTGACGGCGGCGAGAGCGTTGGTGCCGACGGTGCCCAGCAGGTGGTTGAGGGCGGCGCGGTGCTCGGCCAGTTGGGCCTCGGTGGTCAAGAGTTCCGAACGGAGTCGGGCCAACTCGGCCAATGTGGCAGCCTTGGCATCGGCGAGGGAAATGATGCCCGCTTCGGCCTTGAGGCGTTTGATTTCCTCTTCGGTCTGGGCCAGCCGGGCGCGGATCTGGTCGGCCTGTTGGGCGAAGAAATCGTCGAGCACGCCGATGCCCTGATGGATGCTGACGTGCTTGTCGAGGTAGGTTTTCAACAGGGTGTCGAGGACCTGCCGGGCGATCACCGGATCGGGGTGCCGGTAGCGGACGAGGATGATGTTGCTGCGCCGGGGGACGTCCACGGTGAGCCCGCGCCGGATCTGGGCGGCGGCGCGGATGCGATCCTCGCCGCCGCCGAAGCCGGCCAGGATGTTGCGCGGTCCGACGGCATCGGCGACCTGCAGTGCCAGGTCCAGGCTGGTGAGGATTTCGATCTCGGAATTGATGATGTTTTCGCCCCGGCTGTCGGGGGTTTTGATGTCCGAATCGTCGGTCTTGGTCAGGGCCGGACGGTTTTCGAGGATGTAACGGACCAGGATCTTGGCCTCGGTGACGTAGGAGGGCGGATTGCGGAAGTAGATGAATGCGGCGGCGCCCAAGCCGAGCAGGAAGCAGAAGAGGATCTTCCACTTGTGGCGGAAGAACATGTACATCAGGTCGGCCGCGTTCAGCCCCGTGGAAGGGCTGGCGTGCACGGGCCGTGCCTGAACTGGAATCGGGTCGCTCATAGGTGTCTCGTTTTTCTACGCGTCAGCCTCATGCTCTTCTTATCGGTCAATCCATGTGAGGGTAAAGCACCTGCCCCGCCCAACGCAGCCATGGCAGGGGGAGCCGGCGAAAGATCATTGTGTGGAGTCCTTCGGTGCGATCCGCCTTCGGGAGGGACCGGCCGGTGACGGGGTCGAGACAGTAGACCGGCAGCAGTTCTTCCCGGCCGCCCAGGCCGGTCTTGAACCTGCGGAGTCCCTCGTTGCCCGGAGAGGTGCGACCGAGATGCAGCCGGGTGCAGTCACGGAGCGAATAATAGCGCATGGCGGTCCACATCGCCAGATTGTTGGGGCGCCATTGCTGGGCGTTCATGTCGGAAGCGCCGAACTTGTAGACCGCCTCCCGCCCGAAGTGCAGGAAAACCGCTCCGGCAACCACGGTTTGGTCCTTCCGCACCAGAAGGACGATGCCCCGGTCTTCCCGAACGAGGTGGCGTGCGAGGTTCTCGAAGAACCGCCAGGGCTGCGGGGGCAGGCCGTGCCGGCGCCGGGTGAGGGTGTGCAACTGGTAGTAGGCGGCCATGGCGGTCTCGCTGGTGGCGATTTCCACCCGCAGGCCGCTGCTTTCGGCCTTTCGCAGGTTGCGGCGGGCGGCGCTGTCCATGCGGGCGCGCATGGCCTCCGGACCGCCGGTGAGGTCCACCGTGTGAGCAAGGAACCGGAGGGAGGGTTCGACCTCGGGCAGGAGGACCCCCGGCTGGCGCAGTTCCACGTGCCGCCAGTTGCGGTTTCTGGCCAGTTCCAGGAGGGCCGGCACCAGGCGCGCCGGCGCGAGCGGATCGGTGCGGAGACATCCGCAGAAATCCGTGAAGGGGAGGCTGACGCCGCGCCGGCCGGTCCAGCGGCTGCGGACCTCCATCAGGGGCAGGCACACCTGCGGCTGGTTCCCCGTTTCAAGCCACAGGTAGGCAGGCCGGTGGCCGTAGGTGTCGTGCAGGACGCGGCACCAGGCGCGCGTGTGGAAGATGCCGGCCTCGGGGAAGCCCGCCAGACGGGCGTCCCAGTCGGGGTCGTCCAGCGGATTGACGACGCGCAGTTCCGGCGCCGGCCCGGGGGGTTCCGGCCGGGCGGGAACGGGCCGTTGTTCAGACTGCACAGGCATGAGTCTCGGACCGCAGCTCGGCCAGACAAGCCCGGAGTTCCGTGGCCACCAGTTCGACCTGGTCCGGGCGAAGTTCCGGGTACATCGGCAGGGAAAGGAACTCCCGTGCACACTGTTCGGCCACGGGAAAGCTGCCCTCGCCCAGGCCGAGGAATTCGTAGGCCTTCTGCCGGTGGATGGGGACCGGGTAATGGATCCCGCAGGCGATCCCCCGGCGATTCAAGCGGTTGAGGACCTCGTCCCGTTTCGGCACCCGGACGGCGTAAACGTGGTAGACATGGGTACGCCCCGGGGCTTCCACGGGCAGAACCACGTCTTCCAAGCCGGCCAGGAGGCCGGCGTACCGGCGGGCGTGGGCGCGGCGGGCCTCGTTGGCGGCGTCCAATCTGCGCAGCTTGATCTGGAGCACGGCGCCCTGGATGCCGTCCATGCGGGCGTTCCATCCGATGTGGTCGTGATGGTACTTGCGGGCCTGGCCGTGGTCGCGGAGGCAGCGGATGCGTGAAGCCAGTTCGGCGTCGTCGGTCACCACGGCACCGGCTTCCCCAAAAGCCCCGAGGTTCTTACCCGGATAGAAACTGAAGCAGCCGGCCACGCCGAAGGTGCCGGCCCGGCGTCCCTTGTAGGTGGCGCCGTGGACTTGGCAGGCGTCCTCGACCACGGGGATGCCATGCCGGCGCGCGATGTCCAGGATGGGATCCATGTCGGCCACCTGACCGAACAGGTGCACGGGCACGATGGCCCGGGTGCGGTGTGTGATGGCCCGTTCCAAGCGGGCGGGGTCCATGGTGTAAGTGACGGGATCAATGTCCACGAACACCGGCCGGGCGCCGCAAAACGAGACAGCCTCTGCCGTTGCCATAAAGGTGGCCGGGACGGTGATGACCTCGTCGCCGGGGCCAACCCCCAGAGCCAGGAGGCTCAGCCAGAGGGCGTCGGTCCCGCTGCCCACGCCGATGGCGTGCCGGCTGCCGCAGTAGGCGGCCCAGTCCTTTTCGAACGCCTCCACGAATGGCCCGCCCGCAAAGGCGTTGGTGTCCATGACACGTTCGATGGCCCGGAGGACCTCGTCACGAATGGGTTCGTGATGGGCCTTCAGATCCAGGAAGGGCACTTTGACAGGTTGCGCATTCATGTTCAGGTGTCTGTCAGAGCTGGCCAGGGCGTCTGCGGAGCAGGTTCCGGGCCAGGGTTTCGGGCGGGATGCAGGCCACGGTGCCCCTTGGAGGGTGGTGCCGCGACGTCATCGGTTCTTCCGCCCGGCGCCCGGCGCGGCGGTCACGAGTGGGCCGTGGCGGCTGCCGGCACGGCGGATTCGGCCTCGAACAGGGTTTGTTTGGACCCGTTTCCGTTGACGTGCACGGGCACGCCTCCGTTTCGCAAGGATTGCGTGGCCAGTTCGAGGATTCGGACCACTTCGAGTCCTTCCCGGCCGGAGGTCAGCGGTTTCCGGCCGGTGCGGATGCACTCCACGAAATGCTGGCATTCCAGCTTGAGGGGTTCCTCCTGTTTCACGTACGGGACGTACATGTCACCGTAGTGGTAGGAGTACTGGAACTCGGCGAAGGTGTCGTAGTGGGGTGGCACCTCCACGCGTGCGTCGTAGATCTTGATCTTCTCGTGCACCGCGACGTCGTCGTAGACGATCATGCGCCGCGTGCCGACGAAGGTCATCTCCCGCACCTTTTTGGGGTCCAACCAACTGCTGTGGACCATGGCGATGCGGTGGTTGTCGAAGGTGAGGTGCAGGCTGGTAACGTCCTCGATGCCCGGGGTGATGTGGGCGTTGCCCCAGCAGGAGACCGTGTGGGGCAGGCTGTCCATGATGTAGAGGATGATGGAAAGGTCGTGCGGGGCCAGGTCCTAGGTGACGTTGATGTCCTTTTGGAACAGGCCGAGGTTGAGGCGGCGGGCGGCGATGTAATGGAGGGGCCCGATGTCGCCGCGGCTGATGATCTCCTTGATCTTCCGGACTGCTGGGGAGAAGAGGAAGGTGTGCCCGACCATGAGGGTGAGGCCGCGATCCTCGGCCAGTTGGACCAGTTCCTCGCATTCGGCCACGCTGGCGGCCATGGGCTTCTCGATGAAGGTGTGTTTACCGGCCAGCAGACTGGCGCGGGCCATGCGATGATGGAACCGAACCGGCGTGGCGATGGCGATGGCGTCCAGGTCGGGGTCCTGGATGAGCTCGTCGTAGTTCTGGGTGGTTTGGACCTCCGGGTAGAGCCTGCGCATGTGGGCCAGGCGTTCCGGGTTGAGGTCGCAGACCACCTTGAGCCGGCAATCGGGCAATTGCCGGAAGTTGCGGATGAGGTTGGGTCCCCAGTAACCGCAACCGACCACACCAACGGTCAAGGGCTTTGCCATGGTTCAGGGATCGGCAGAAGGTGGGAAAACTTTAGAATCAGGCGGCCTTGGCGGCCCCGTTCGCGGCGGGAACGGCCGGCCTCGCCGGGGATGACGAGGCCGGGGTGCGGACAGCGGCGCGGGTTTCGCGCACCTGCGCCGCCAAGGCCGAGAAGGTCTTTGCCATGATCCAGAGATCCAGCCACAGCGACTTGGTCCGCGCGTACTGGATGTCCAGCTCGATCATGCGGCGGAAAGTGGTGTGGTTCTTGCCGCTGACCTGCCACAAACCGGTCAAGCCGGGAACCGCCTCGCAGCGCTGCCGGGCCCACTCGTCGTACTGCTCGTATTCGTACGGCAGACAGGGCCGGGGCCCCACCAGGCTCATTTCGCCACGCAGGACGTTGATCAGCTGCGGCAGTTCATCGAGTCCCGTGGCCCGCAGGAAGGCGCCGCCCCGGATGAGCCGGGGATCGCCCTTTACGTCGAGCTTGACCATCGGCGCGTCGCTCTTGAGCAGGGACTTCAGATGCTCCCGGTGACAGGAGGTGTCGGCGTTCACCCGCATGGTGCGGAATTTCAGGCACCAAAACCGTTGACCGCGGTACCCGATGCGTTCCTGTCGGAACAGCACGGGGCCGGGCGAGGTCAGTTTGATGTACGCGGCGATCGCCAGCCCCAGCGGCAGGGTCACCGGCAGACTCACCAGGATGCAGAAGAGGTCCAACAACCGCTTCCACACCGGCAAGGGCCCGGCACCTGCGCCGTCCCGGCTGATGCTCAGCGTCAAGGTTTGTGTTTGCTCCGGCATGTTGCTTGTCACTCCACTCCCGTTTCTCTTCCCGGGCCCCCGTGGCTTGCGCCCTTCCGCGATTGTGGCCGAAGACCGGTCGGTCACCCCCGCGGCATCCCGTTTCGACGGGAGCCCGTGTCCGCCTCTGGAAGGCCGCCGCTGCGGCCGGGACACCATTTGGCGAACACGCCTCCTTCATACCACAGGCGCGCGTTCCGACAATCTGGGCGGTCTCCCAATCGTGGCCCTGGGGAATTCCTCGGCCCATCGGGTCCATTACGGATGCGCGAGCGCCCGATTCGATGCTGCCAAAACAGCGCGCCCTGGAATGAGAAATGCGAAAAGGCCCGAAAATCGGGGCTTTTGACCACTCCACCGGTTCCGGACGCCATCCCCGGGGATTCCCCGGGGGCCCGTCCGGATTCGCAGAATCCGACTTCCGGGTTTTTTTCATTCCCGGGGCCCGCGGCCACGGGCACGACGTGGCAGCGACCCCTCGCGGCCCCCCGGCGCGGCAGCGGTTGCAGGATCGAGAGGATGCCGCGCTCCTGCTGATTTCGCGGAGCGCCGAGGGACGAAGTGGAGCATGGGAAGGCTGGGAAGCCGTTGTGAGAAGCGCTGGCGAGGCAACAGACCGTGCGCCGGCCCCGCACGCCTGACAAAGAGTCATTCGATCGCGCGCTCAGGGAGGTCCATCCCGAGGCCGGTCACACAGGTCTCGAGGGCCGCCGGGACAACCATGTCGCGCAGCCGCCGCGCTTCCGGAGCGGCGCGGCGTGGCCCTAGGTGCAGACGTGCTTCAAGGGAAAAGCGCGCGGGTCTCTGGCGTCCGGTCTCCATCGCCTCAGCGGTTTCGCAGTTTGTTCGAACGGAGGTCTGAAGGCGGCCGGTGGGGGCATGGGAGTGGCCATCCACAGCCGTGCCGCGTCGGTGGATGTCTTTTCCGGTCGTCTTTGGTTCCGGGCGCCAGCGGAGCGGTGCCTTCGGGCAACGCGAGTCGGGGGCACAGCCGACAAGCTGCTCTCTGGTTGGGCAACCGTCCGCGGCAGTGGGGTGGATGGGAGCCTGCAGATGTGCCGACCCGCGCATTGCCAGGGGACCGATCTCTCTGGCAAGCTGACCTGCCGTGAGTCACCTGGCCCTTGCGCGGAAGGTGTTCGATGTAGAGTTGGCCGGTTTGCGTGCGGTACGCCGGCAACTCGATGCTGCTTTCGATCGTGCCGTGGAGACGCTGGTGGCGGCACTGCGGAAGCGCGGCAAGATCGTCGTCACCGGCATCGGAAAATCCGGCAACATCGGTCACAAGATCGCCGCCACGTTCACCAGCACGGGCGCGCCTGCGGTGGTGCTGAACAGCGTGGACGCGCTGCACGGGGATCTGGGGATCGTGGCCGATGGCGACGTGGTGCTGGCGCTGAGTTACTCGGGCGAATCGGATGAGCTGGTGAATCTCCTGCCCGCCCTGCGGCGGTTTGCGGTGGCGCTGATCAGTCTGACCGGCAATCCGCGGTCCACGCTGGCCCGGCACAGTGACGTGGTGTTGAACGTTCGGGTGCCCCGGGAGGCCTGTCCGTTCAATCTGGCCCCCACGACGAGCACCACGGCGATGCTGGTGTTGGGCGACGCGCTGGCCATGGCGGTGCTGCACGCCCGGGGGTTCAAGCGGAGTGATTATGCGAGGCTGCATCCTGCCGGTGCCATCGGCCGGGCGATGCTCCTGCGCGTGGCCGACATCATGCGGACCGGCGAACGGCATGCGGTGGCGCCGGAGCACCTCTCGGTTCGGGACGGATTGCTGCTGATGACCCGTGCCAAGTCCGGCTGCCTCAGCATCGTCAACGCGCGGGGCAAACTCGTCGGGGTGTTTACCGACGGCGATTTTCGGCGGCGCATACCCGAGGATGATCACCTTCTGACGCGTCCCTTGCGCGAGGTCATGACGCGCAACCCGGTGTGCATCCGGCAGGACGCCCTGGCAGCCGAGGCACTGAAGGTTTTCGATCAGCGCAACATTGACGACCTGATCGTGGTGAATCACAAACGCGAACCGGTGGGCCTGGTGGATTCCCAGGACCTGCCCAAGCTCAAACTCATGTAGGTGGAGGACCCGCAACCACAGTTCCGACAATGCTTCACATGCGCAGTCTTGGCCCGTTGTCCGGCATCGTAACCGTCTTGGGGATGGTCCCCGGGTGGTTTTTTGCGGATGCGCCCGCCGCGGCCGGGGAGGGTCCGCCGGGCCCGTTCCAGTCGTGCGAGTTCGAGGCCCGGGTGGTGCAGCAGGTTCGATTGCGTTACCTGCTCCATCTGCCGGAGGGTGAGCAGGCACGGGCGGAGGGATCGGGTCGCCTGCCGCTGGTGCTGTTTCTTCACGGCGCGGGTGAACGGGGGGAAGACCTCGCCCGTGTGACGGTGCACGGACCGCCGGCGCTGGTCCGGCGGGGGACCCGTTTTCCGTTCATTCTGGTCGCACCGCAATGTCCGGAAGGTCGCGTCTGGGATCCGGTGGCGCTGACCGCGTTGTTGGAGGATTGCGTGCGCCGGCTGCCGGTGGACCCGGAGCGGGTATATGTGACGGGGCTCAGCATGGGTGGATACGGCACGTGGAAACTGGGGCTGCTGCATCCGGAACGGTTCGCGGCCATTGTGCCCATCTGCGGCGGAGGCGAATGGATTGACGTGCGCCTGGCCGGACGCGAAAAGCTCGAGTGGTTGCGGGACCTGGCCGTGTGGGCGTTTCACGGCGCCAGGGACGAGGTGGTGCCCCTGAGCGAATCCGAGCGGATGGTGAAGGCGCTGAAGGAACTGGGGGTGAAAGAGGTTCGGTTGACCGTGTATCCCGAGGCCGGCCACGACTCGTGGACGGCGACCTATGAACAGCCGGAGTTGTACGGGTGGTTGCTGCGACACCGCCGGCGCGGGGCGGTCTGGCCCCGGTGAGGCGGGTGTTGACGGGGCCGGCCGCCTCCCTGCCCTACCACGGTTTCCGCTCGTTCAGCGACCGGACGATCGTGCGCCGGAGGGCGAGGAAATCCACGCTGCCGGTTTCCCGCCAGATCACCCGGCCCTCCGGATCGATGAGGACCGTGTAGGGCACCACCCCCTGCCACGTGGGATCGAAGGCATCGATGAGCGGTTCGCGCTGCGCGCTGCCGAACAGGAGGTTGCGGCACGAGGCCTGTTGCCGCCGGAGAAACTCGTGCACCCGCTCGCGCTCGTCGGGTCGGTTCAGCGAGACGGTGACCAGATCGAACTCCCTGTGCCGGTACATGCGCCAGGTGGTGACGAACTCGCCGAACTCGGCCACACACGGCGCGCACCAGGTGGCCCAGAAGGTGACGAGCCGGAACTTTCCCGTGCGCTCGTTGAGGCGCAAGGCGCGCAAGCCGGCCTCGTCCACCAGTTCGAGGTCCACGGGTTCCCGGGCCAACCTTTCCAGAAATGCGCGGTTCTGCGGGATCTTGTCGGACCACTTGATCGAGCAACCCACTACCTTGGTCTGCTTGACCTCCGGGTCGCGTCCGGCCAGGAGGGCGTCGAGCGCTTCGCGCAACCAGTGGCGCCGGACATGTTCCACCCGTTCGGAATCGTCCACGGCGCCCACGTACCGGAGCCGCCGTTGGTCGTCGAAGACAAACACATGCGGCGTGGCCACAGGACCGTAGGCGCGGGAGACGTCTTCCGCGTCGCCGGCGTACAGGTAGGGATAATTGAACTGGCGTTCCCGGGCCCGGAGCTTCATCTCGGCAAACGAATCGCCCATGTCGCTCCAACCGAGCTCGTCCAGGCGGACCGCCTCGGGCACGTTGGGGCTGATGGCCACCAGGGCCACTCCTTTCGGGCGGTAATCCTCGACGATCTGTTTCAGGCGCGGTTCGTAGTACTGGGCGGTGGGACAGTGATTGCAGGTGAAGACCACGACCAGGATCCGCGCGCCGTCGAAGTCTTTCAATGCCCACCGGCGTCCGTCCACGCCCGGCAGATCGAACTCCGGCGCCCGCGCCCCCAACGGCAGTGTGCGGACCTCCGCCGCCGTCGCCGCACCCATGCACAAGGCCAGGCCCAACATGCCGAGGAGCGTCCACCGGTTCATGCGGCGATTCTACGCGGGCTTGGCGCGGCCGCGCAAGCAGGGCCTGTCCAAGCCGTGTCGGGGAACCGCGCCCGGGCGCCCGCGGAGGGCGTCGGAGGCCTTTCCAACCGGCCGCGCGGCGGTTACCTTGAACGGACCGGTCCCGGTTGGGTGGCCCGGATCGGAAACCATGCATCGAACTCAACGACCCATGGCAGTCACGGAAGCCGAACTGCGTGCGATGGGCGTGCCCGAGGGCGAAGCCCTCCGGCAGGCACGGGCATTGGTCGAGCATTGGGAGACGGCCGGGAAGGATCCCGAACAAATTCGATCCGACCTCGGCGCCGTAGTGGCGGATCCCGAACCTTTCCGTGGCGATCCCGAGCGGGGACCCTTGGCCCGGGCGCTTCTGGCCGCCCCCACCCTGCCCCTGCCCAACAGCGGCGGCGCGCCCTGGCGGCAATGGGGCGACAAGCTCGACGCAGAAGCGGTTCAACAGATGGAACGGGCCTGTCGGCTGCCTGTTGCGCTGGCCGGGGCACTGATGCCGGATGCACACGTCGGTTACGGCCTCCCCATCGGCGGGGTGCTGGCCACCGACAATGCGGTGATTCCTTTCGGCGTGGGCGTGGACATCGCCTGCCGCATGAAACTGAGCGTGTTGGATCTGCCGCTGGAAGATCTCGAGCGCCGCAAGGACCGCCTCATCCGCGCCATCGAGAACGAAACCCGGTTCGGCGTCGGCGCGACCTTCCAGCACCGTCGCGATCATCCGGTCATGGACGAGGACTGGTCGGTCAGCCCGGTCACGCGACAGTACAAGGACCGGGCCTGGGCGCAGCTCGGCACCAGCGGCAGCGGCAATCACTTCGTGGAGTTCGGTGTGCTGACGTTGCACGAACCGCTGCGAGGTCTGCCGCCGGGTCAATACGTGGCGCTGCTGAGTCACAGCGGCAGCCGCGGCACCGGCGCGGCTGTCTGCGATCATTACAGCCGGCTGGCCCAGGCCAGGCATCCCAAGTTGCCGCGTGAACTGCGGCATCTGGCCTGGCTGGATCTCGACACTGCCGAGGGTCAGGAATACTGGGCGGCCATGGAGCTGATGGGCAAATACGCCGCCGCCAATCATGCCTGCATCCACCGGCACATCGCGCGGAACCTCGGCGTGCCCATCCTGCTGGAGCTGGAAAACCACCACAATTTTGCCTGGAAAGAACGCCACCGCATCGGGGGCCGGGAACGCGAGGTCATCGTGCACCGCAAGGGGGCCACGCCCGCCGGGCGCGGCGTGCTGGGCATCATTCCCGGATCCATGGCTTCGCCGGCATTCGTCGTCCGCGGCAAGGGGAATCCGGCCTCGCTGTTTTCCGCCGCCCACGGGGCCGGCCGCGTCATGAGCCGCACGGCGGCAATGAAGAGGTTCAATTGGAAAGAGGTGCAGCGGTATCTGAAGGAACGCGGCATCACCCTCATCTCGGCCGGTCTGGACGAGGTGCCGATGGTTTACAAGGACATCCGCGAGGTGATGGCTGCGCAGTCCGATCTGGTGGAGATCGTGGCGCAGTTCGATCCGCGCCTGGTCAAGATGGCCCCGCACGGTGAGCGGCCGGAGGATTGAGGGGTCGTCTCCGACCGCCCGGGTGCACCACGGAGACACGGAGTTCAACACAAAGACACCGAGAGGATTTTTACCAGAAACCACGGAGGCACAGAGAACACAGAGATCTTCACAGAGGAGAAACAAGATCTCTCAAGAGACCAATACTGTTGGGCCGGGCAAGCAACCGGCTGGCACAAGAGACTGGCAATACCAAACATGCCAAGAACACCCACACGCGCCCCGCATGAAATGCCCTTTAAGGTGATGGAGCGCATGGTCCACCTGTAACATCCAGACTGCGTCTCTGTGCTACTCCTCTGTCTCCTCCGTGCCTCCGTGGTTGAACAAGAGGTGTTTCCTTCTCCCGGCCTGGGTGGTTACAGGACAAGAGACGCCCCGGCCGCGGCCCCGGCAAGGTTCCTCCTCCGGGGCTCCCGGGTGCGTCCGGGAGCCGTGATGGAGCACCGAGACACGGAGTTCACCACGGAGACACTGTGAGGATCTCAAAGATAAACCACAGAGGCACCGAGAACACAGAGACTGGCACAGAGAAAAAAGGAGAGTGTTCCCACACAACTGACGTTGCCAATGGTTACCCGCCGGCCCGAACAGCCGAATCGCCACACAGGATAACAACCAACTTTAACGGACACAGCTCGATGCCAATGGGCAACATGATCATGTAAAAGGAAAAGAAAAATCCCTGGGTTTCTCCTCTGTCTCCTCCGTGCCTCCTTGGTTGAACAAAAGGTGTTTCCTTCTCCCGGCCTAGGTGGTTACAGGACAAGGCAGGTCCCGACCGCGGTCCCCGCACGGTTCCGCCTCCGGGTCTCTTGGGTACGTCCGGGAGCCGTGCTGGACCACGGAGACACGGAGTTCACCACGGAGACACCGAGAGGATCTTTACCATAAACCACAGAGACACGGAGAGCACAGAGAGCATCACAGAAGAGAAACAAGAGGTCACAAGAAACCCATACCGTCGGGCCGGGCAAGCAACCGGTCGGCACAAGAGACTGGCAATGCCGCCCACGCTAAGAACACCCACACACGCCCCGCATGAAATGCCCTTTAAGATGATGGAGCGCATGCTCAACCTGTAACATCCAGACAGTGTCTCTGTGCTTTGCCTCTGTGCCCTCCGGGCCTCCGTGGTTGAAAAGAAGGTGTTTCCTTCTCCCGGCCTCGGTGGTTACAGGACAAGGCAGGTCCCGGCCGCGGTCCCCGCACGGTTCCTCCTCCGGGTTTCCGTGGTTTGCTCCGGGACCCTGCGGTGGCAGTGTCGGTGGCAGGGCGCGAGTGAAAGCAAAAAGGGCGCGGTTCGAACCGCGCCCCGCTCACCAGAGCCAGGAGAGCAACTGGGAGGAACGTTTAAATCAACGCAGGGACCGTCGCCCGCGCATCAGCAGGAACAACAGCCCACCGCCCAGGCCCAAGGCCAGAACGTTGGGTTCCGGAACCACGGCCTGCACCTGGGCAGCAAAATCCATCGGGATGCCCCACTGATTGGTCTTGAGCAACCAGCCGGGGTTCAGCGGGTCGTTTTCCCAATAGCTGGTGTAGCTGTTGCCCACTGTGGGCGGGCTGTAGACGTCCAGACCGGCGCTCTCGCCTGCGTTGGGATCCACGTTGAGGAACTGGATCGACCACGTGAAGGAGTCCGGAACGATGACCGGGTTGCCACCGTTACCGGCCAGCAACGTGGCATAGTCCAAGACGATGGTCTGGCGGGCTGTCTCCACGATGCTGAAGGGTCCGCTGTCGAAGAGGATCGTGCCGGGAGCAATGAAGGCGTTGTGGCTGGCGTAATAAGCATCGTTGGCGTAGAAACGAACGCGGATCTGCTCGTCGCCGGAGAAGTTCTGGCCCCAGTACTGGAAGCGGAATTGCGAGATCATCCGCTCGGGTCCCGGTGCCAGAATGATCTCGTCACCCACCTCTGCGCCGCCGGGGTTGAAGCGGATCACCTGGTCGTTGGAGGAGTTGTCGTACACCAACGTCTGGGCAGTGGCCATCATGCCGAAACCACCCACAACCGCAGCGGTGAGCAAAACCTTTGCGCTTTTCATCGTTCAAACTCCTGGCTCAGACGTTCTGGACTCCTTCTGCAATTCGCCGCCAGATTATGTCGCAAGCGGCCAGTTGTCAACGGTTTTTGCAAAAAATTTTTCGGTGCCGCGAACCATGCCTGAAGGCCTGTCTGATGGGCCGCACCAGCAGGGATTCCGCCCTGCCCTCCGGTGCGCTCTCGCGTCCGACCCGCCGCCCTGCCGAGGGGGGCTGCGGGCCGTCGCATATGCCCGTGTGCCCGGCGGCAGCCCACAGGGTCGCCCCCCCGTCCGGTGGGGGATGCTGCGATCCTCTACCGGCCGGCTTTTGCCGAGCGGAGGCTCGCGGTGGGGCGTGGATTGGGGAAACCGATCCCGGCTACTTCGGTCGTCCCGGGTGGCGGCAGGTCGGTCAGAGAGGCTCGGGGCCGGATGTGCCGGCGGTGCCGGCCACGGTTGATTTGCGGCATTGAAGGCAGGGCGGGCGTCTGGTTGAATACGGGGCGCGATGAAGCTGACGCGACCCAGCGCCGTCCCGGAGCCGTGGACGGAGCGCCGGCAGGCGGCCTTGCTGACCCTGCTGGCTGACGAAGACCCCGCGGTATTCGAAGCGGTGCGCGCCCATCTGCTCAGCCGGGGGCATTCGGCCGCGTCCTGGCTGCGTCAACATCTGATTCATCCGGACCCGCTTCTGCGGCGCCGCGTCAGGTCCATCCTGCTGGAGATCGAGCGGCGGAACGCAGACGACCAGTTCCTCCAGTTCTGTCTTCGGAGTCCGGAACACCTGGACCTCGAACTGGGTCTGATTCTGCTGGCCCGGACCCGTGACCCGGAGATCAACCCGGAGGGTTACCAGGCATTACTGGACAGCTACACGGCGACTCTCCGGGAACGGATCAAGCCGCGCAGTCACGCCCGAACCCGGATCCACGTGATCAACTCCTTTTTTTACAACGACCTGGGGATCTTCCCGACGGACGATTTTGCGCTCAAACCGGAGACGACCTACCTGGACGAGGTGCTGGCCAAGGGGCTGGCCAGCACGGTGGCGGCGGGGGTGTTGTACCTGGTCCTGGGGCGGCGGCTGGGCCTGCCGCTGACGGGGATTCATTTGCCGGGGCTGTTTTTCTGCCGTTACCAAACCTCGACGGCCGAGATTTTCATCCAGGCGTCTCATGAAGGGGCGCTCATGAGCCGGGCGACGGCGCTGCGTTACGTGCGCGAATCGCTCCCGGACGCCACGGAAGCCGATCTCAGGCCGGCCAGTGCCCGCCAGTTGCTGGCCGCGGTGTGCGCGCAGCTTTATGCCGCTCACTCCAGTGCCGGCCAGAAGGAGGAGGCCGCGCGGGTGCGCCGCTATCAGCTGGCGCTGGAACGTGAGCGTGGCTGAGCAAGCCGGCGGAGGCCACCGTGCCACGACACCGATCCAGACATCGCCCCCGATTCGGCCGGCTGTTGCTCGGCCGGCGTCATCTGCCTCCGGAAGAGAAGGAGCGAAGGCGGTTCTATCTGCTGCCCGGCATGGGCGGGCGCGCTTATTTCCGCAAACAGCGGCGGATCCGCATGGCGGCGATCGGGGTGGGTTTGGTGGTGTCGGCCTTTGTGGCCTTTTTGCTCTGGTTGCTGAACAGCCGACCCTTCCCGCGCTGAAGGCCGTTGACCCCGCCTTGACATCAACCGGGGTTGCACGCTCCATGCTGGACCCATGACGCAGGGAACGGCAGCAAGCCAGAGCGATTGCTTTTATGTGCTGTTGATGGCCGGGGGGCGGGGCGAAAGGTTCTGGCCCCTGAGCCGGCGTGACACGCCGAAGCACCTGTTGCCGCTGTGGAACGGGCGTTCGCTGTTGCAACTGGCGGTCGAGCGGGTGGCGCCGGTCGTGCCGCGTGAGCGCATCCTGGTCATCACCACGGTGGGCCAGGCGCCGAAGGTGCGCCGGCAACTGGGCGATCTGCCGGCGGGGAACGTGATTGTGGAGCCGGTCGGGCGCGACACCTGTGCCGCGGTGACGCTGGGGGCCGCCCTGGTGGGGGCACGCTGTCCCGATGCGGTGATGGCCATGCTGCCGGCCGATCACATCATTCACGACGTGCAGGCGTTCGGTACCGTGCTTCGGGACGCCCTTTTGTTGGCCGCCCGCGAGCCGGTGATCGTGACGCTGGGCATTCCGCCGACCGAACCGGCCACGGGTTACGGATACATCCGCGTGGGTGAACCCCGGACGTCCGGCCCGGCCGACCTGCCGGGTGGAACCCGGTTTTACAACGCGGAGGCGTTCGTGGAAAAGCCCTCGTTGGACCGGGCGCGAGAGTACCTGCAGAGCGGGCGGTATCGGTGGAACGCGGGCATGTTCATCTGGAGCTACGCGACCCTGTTGGAGGGATTGCGGGAGCATCAACCCCGGATGCATGAGGCCGCCCTTCGCTGGGCGGAGACGGCCCGCACGCGGCCCAGCCGGCTCCGTGCGGTGCTGGCCCACGAGTATCCGGAATTGCCGCGCATTTCGATTGACTACGCCCTGATGGAGAAGGCCCGGAACGTGGTGGTGGCCGATGCCACGTTCGACTGGGACGATGTGGGGTCGTGGACGGCCCTGGCGCGGCATCTGCCGGCCGGCGAGAACGGCAACGTGTTCGAAGCCGAGGCGGTGGCGGTGGACAGCTCGGGAAACCTCGTCTACGACGCGCGGAGCCGCGGCACCCGGACACCGGTGGCCCTGGTGGGCATGCAGGATACCGTGGTGGTGCTGACCCGCGACGCCGTGCTGCTCGTCCACAAGTCTCAGGCGCAGAAGGTCCGGGAGTTGGTGCGCAAACTCGAGGAAGACCCGCGCTACCGCAAGTTGCTCTAAAGGGGTGGCGGTCCGGCACGGCCCGCCGACCCCGTCCCGGGTGGCATTTGCGGAAGTTTCCGGGTTTGCCGTCCCGGCGTGGACGGTAGGGCCCGCAGGCCGTTCACTGCCGGGCAGCCACGGCGGGTTGCAACCCTTCCGGGCCCACCGTCTCGGCCTCGGCAAAATCGCGTCCCAGCGCACCCGGTTCCTCGCCCTTGTGCTGGCGCGCCAGCAACATGTAGAGGGACGGGATCACCAGCAGAGTGAAGAGGGTCCCCAGCGCCATTCCGCTGACGATGACCAATCCGATGGAATTGCGCGCCGCCGCGCCCGGCCCGCTCACCAGCACGAGCGGGAAATGTCCCGCCACGGTGGCCACGCTGGTCATCAGCACCGGGCGCAGCCGGATCAGTGCGGCCTGTCGAATGGCCTGCAATTTGTCCAAGCCGGCCCGCTGCAGCTCATTGGCGAACTCGACGATCAGGATCCCGTTTTTCGACACCAGCCCGACCAGGGTCACGAGCCCGACCTGCGAGTAGATGTTCAAGGTCGTGGTCCAGCCGGAGGTGAAGAACGGCGTGTTGGGGTCGGGCATCTTCAGGAAGCAGAAGATGAGTGCGCCGAACATGGCAAGCGGGACCGATCCAAGGAGGATGATGAGCGGATCGCGGAAGCTGTTGAACTGGGCGGCCAGCACCAGGAAGATCAGCGTCAACGCCAGGGCGAACGAGGGGAGGAACCGGCTGCCTTCGACGCGCAACTGGCGGGATTCACCGGTGTAACCGATCTGGTAACCGGTCGGCAGGATCTTCGCGGCTTCCTCCTCCAGGAAGCGCAGGGCCTCGTCCAGAGGCCGCACCGCCACGCCGCTGAGTTTGACCGCGTTGAACTGCTGGAACCGATGCAGCGCCCGCGGCCGCGTGCGCGATTCCAGCCGGGCAAAGGTGCTCAGCGGCACGGGCCGGCCGTCCGGCCCCCGGACGTACGTGTGTTCGATCTGCTCCGGTGTCAGCCGTTCGACCCGCAATGCCTGGGGGATGACCTTGTAGCTGCGCCCCTGGAGGCTGAAACGATTCACGTAGTTTCCGCCCAGCAGCGTGGCCAGGTCGGACCCCACCGATGCCAGGTCCAGCCCCATGGCGGAGACCTGGTCGCGGTCCAGGACCAGTTCCACCTCCGGCTGATCCAGTTTCGTGTCGAGAGTGGGCGGGAAGGCGAACAACCCGCTGGCTGCGGCTCTGCGCTGCAGTTCCTCGGCAAACCGGAGGATCTCCTCCGGTTCGGCAGTGGAACCGATCACGAATTCGACCGGGAACGACCCTCCGCCCGGCAGGGGCGGCGGTGTCACCACCATGGTACGGATGCCGGGGATGCGGTTGACCGCCTGTTGCACCTCCGGCACGACCTCGAAGACCGTGCGTTCGCGCCGGGACCAGGGTTGGAGCACCAGCCCGCTGAACCCGTTGTCGCCAAAGGTAATTTGGAAGGTCTGCAGCGCCTCCGGCACCTTGAGCAACTCCTGATTCAGCAGCTCGGTGTAGAAGGTGGTCTGCTCCACGGTGGCATCGGCCGGCCCCTCCACGATGCCGAAGATCACGTTCTGGTCTTCGGGCGGGGCGAGCTCCTTGGGTGCCATCTGGTACATCGGGATGACCAACAAACTCAGTCCCAGCCACAGGAGGTAAACCGCGGGCCGGGCCGACAAGGTGGCGTCGAGCACCCTCGCGTAACCGGCCCGGAGCCGGTCGAAGGCCCGGTTGACCCATCCGGCCAGCCCGCGCGCCTCGCGCTCCGGATCCAGCAGCCGCGCCGACATCACAGGCGACAACGTCAGTGCCACCACACCAGAGATGAAGACCGCGCCGGCCAGGGTGAAGGCGAATTCGCGGAACAGGGCACCGGTCAACCCGCCCTGGAATCCGATGGGGGCGTAGACGGCCGCCAGGGTGATGGTCATGGCGATGACCGGCCCCACCAGCTCCCGTGCGCCCAGCACGGCGGCGCGGAAGGGCGAAAGCCCCTCCCGCACGTGCCGTTCCACGTTCTCCACCACCACGATGGCGTCGTCCACCACCAGGCCCACCGACAACACGATGGCCAGCAATGTCAGCAGATTCAGCGAGAATCCGAACAGTTGCATCAGGAACACGGCACCGATCAGCGAAACGGGGATCGCCACCAATGGCACCAGCACCGAGCGCAGCGAGCCCAGGAACAGATAGATCACCACCGCCACGATCAGCAGCGTCTCACTCAACGTGCGCAGCACCTCCCGAATGGCGTTTTCGATGTATTGGGTGGCGTCGTAGGCGATGGCAGCCTCCAACCCTGTGGGCAGGTCCTTTCGGATGGCTTCCACCTCGGCCCGGACGCGCCGGATGACGTCCAGCGTGTTCGCCGTGGGCAACACCCAGACACCCATGAAGACCGCCCGCCGGCCACTCATGCGCACCTCGCTGTCGTAGTCTTCGGCGCCCAGGACCACGTCGGCCACGTCCCTCAGCCGGACCAGCCGATCGCCGTTCCGCTGGATGACCAGGTTGCGGAATTCCTCGGCCGACTGCAGATCGGTGTTGGCGGTCAGGTCCACCTGGACGAGCGCACCCTTGGTCCGGCCCACGGCGGCCAGGAAATTGTTGGCCTGCAGAGCCCGGCGAACGTCCTCCGGTCCGAGCCCGTAGGCCGCCAGCCGATCGGGCTTCAACCAGATCCGCATGGCAAAGGTGCGCCCGCCGAGGATGTCGGCGCGCTGGACCCCCTCGATGGCCGACAGCCGCGGTTGCACGACCCGGACCAGGTAATCGGTGATCTGGTTGGCCTCCAGAATGTCCGAGGTGAAGCTCAGGTAGGCGGCGGCGATGGAACTTTCGGCGTTTTCGATGTTGATGACCGGGATCTCCGCCCCGGGCGGGAGGTCGCCCCGCACCTGGTTGACCCGCGAGCTGATCTCCGCCAGGGCCTTGTTGGGATCGTAATTGAGCTTGAGTCGAACCGCGATGGTCGAGACCCCCTGGCGGCTGACCGATTCGATGTAGTCAATACCGTCGGCGGCGGCGATGGCCCGTTCCAGCGGGGTGGTGACGAAACCCCGGACCAGTTCCGGGCTGGCCCCGACGTACACGGTGGTCACGGTGATGGCCGCGTTGTCGCTGCGCGGGTACTGCCGGACGGTGAGCGTGAAGATGGCCTGCAACCCGGCGATGACGATCACCAGGTTCACCACCACCGCTAGGACGGGCCGCCGCAGGAAAATGTCGGTGATCGTCCTCATGGGTCTGTCAACCGTCGGCCGGCCGCGGGTTCAGGCTCGGTTCCGGCGTGGGGACATCGGTCACGGTGACCCGCATGCCGTTGCGGAGGCGGAACACGCCGGCGCTGACCACCTTCTGGCCGGGCTCGAGTCCCGCGGTTACGCTGACGAAATCGCCGCGGCGTCCTCCCAGTTTCACGAACTGCTGGCGGACCGTCAGGGCGTCCGGGGCGTCGTTGGTGGCCGGTTCCACCACGAACACCGAATCCCCGTACGGGGCGTGCAAGACCGCCGGGGCCGGCACGACCCGCACGGTGTCGGCCTCCGGCAACACGACCGTGGCCTGCACGTACATCCCCGGGCGCAGCGCGCCGTCCGGATTGGGGAGGGTGGCTTGCAACCGCAGGCTGCGTGTCACCGGGTCGAAGTCCGGGTCCATCGCCGTCAGCACCCCACGGAAGGTTCGACCCGGCCAGGCGTCGGTGGTCACCTCCACCGTCAGCCCGGGCCGAACCTGGGCGATGGCCTGCTGCGGCAGGGCGAATTCCACGTAAACGGGATCGAGCGCCTGCAGCGACACGATGGGGGCACCGGCCTGAAGGTATTGTCCCACGTGCACCTCCCGGATGCCGAGCCGGCCGGCAAACGGTGCGCGGACGGTCTTTTTGGCGATGGTGGCGCGGATGGCCGCCACGCGTGCTTCCGCTTCCTTCCAGGCCGCCTCGGCCCCGTCCAGCTCGGCCTGGGAGACCGTATGCGCCTCGAAGAGGGTGCGGATGCGGTCTCGCTCGAGTCGTGCCAGTTCGGCCCGGGCTTCGGCTTCCCGCAGTTCAGCCTCCTCGGTGCTGGTGTCCAAACGGACCAGGACGGCCCCCTCCCCCACCTCCGCGCCAGGTTCGAAACAGATTTCGCGAATCACCCCGGGTAACTCGCTGGTGACCCGCACGCCGCGGACGGGCCGGACCGAACCCACCGCGGTCCACAACCGCGGCCAGTTTTCCTCCCGCACTTCGAACACGGCCACCGCCTCGGTGGGTGGCGGCAGGTTCCGCGCCTGTGCGATCAGGGTGCGGATCTGCAGCGCCTTGATCCCCGCTAACCCGGCCGTGACGGCCAATCCGATCAACAATGCCCAAAAGATCTGTCGTTTCATGATCCCTTCCGCGAGCGTGGCGACGCTGCCGCAGAGGCAGCGGGGTCAGACCCGCCGGGCTTGCGCCCTGCCCCGGCCCGGGCCCCTTCCAGGAACAGATCCGTCAGGCGCTCCGCCAGATGCGGACCGGGGCGATCCTCGTCGAACCAGAGCGAGGCGGCCAGGAAGGTGTGGGCCAGACCGAACAACGCGTGCGTCAGCTCCCGCGCCGTCAGGGCCCGGGTCAATTCACCTCTGTCCTGCGCCTCGGCCAGCGCCGCGCATGCCAGGTCGAAATTCCGTCGGCACAATTCCCGGCAGTCGAATTTGGGCGGGGCATCGCCCGGGGCGGCGAACATCGTGCCCAGGGCCAGTTGCAGCCATTGCCGGTTTTCTGCAAACGAGTCGAACCAGGTTTTGAACACCGCCGTCAGACGGGCCCGGATGTCGCCGGCTGATCCGAGAGCGGCCTCCAACTGGCGGCGCCGGCTTTCGTGTGCCTCGGTCACCAGGGCACAAAAGAGGTCCGCCTTATCCCGGAAATGGTAGTACAGGGCCGGCTTGGAGACCCGCGCCGCGCGGGCGATGTCCTGAATGGCCGCGGCTGCGTATCCCCGTTCGGCAAAACACCGGAGTGCTGCCTGAAGGATCCGTTGCCGGGTCCGATTCCCTCCTGTCCGATCCGATTTCATCGAAAACTGACCGAACGGTAGGTCAGTCTCCGGTGCTGTCAAGTCACGGGCTTCAGGACCCCGCCGGGGGGAGGACCTCATGGCCGGCAGGGTCTGGCTGGGGATTCGGTTTCGGGTGCGATTCGAGACGTGGGGCTCCGTGGAGGGCCGGCTCCGCGCGTTCCGCAGGATTGGTCTTTGGGAGGGGTCTCTCCGAAACGCGACGGCCGCGGGCGAGCCCGCGGCCGGTGGAAGACTGTTGCACAACCTTTCTGTGGGATCAGTCCGCGTACTTGACGCTGCAGCCGTAGGGCCGGGTCTGGGTCACTTCCGGTTTTTCACCGGCCAACAATTTGTTCACCACCTCGCGGACGTAGTTGCGGGCCTTGCGCGGGTCCCCACTGGACGAGGGCCGGTCGTCGACGGCGCCCTCGTAGACCAGCGTGCCGTCCTTGTCGATGACGAACATGTGCGGCGTGGTGCGCAGGCCGTAGGCCTTGCCGATCGCACCGGAGCTGTCGTCCAGCCAGGCGGTGGCCTTGATGCCGAGCTCGTTCCATTCCTTTTGCGCGGCCTCGCGCGTGCGGTGGTTGGGATGGCCCGGGTGCACCGAGTTGACCACCAACCACACCACTCCCTTCCCGGTCAGTTCGGACTGCAGTTCCTGCATGGCGCCGGTTTTGTAATGGTTGCGCACGAAGGGGCAGTCGTAGTTGTACGATTCCAGCACGACGATCTTGCCCTTGTAATCGGACAAGCGATGCGTCTTGCCGGTGATGTCGGTGGCGGTGAAGTCGGGTGCCGGTTTGCCCACCTCGGCGGCGGCCAGGGCAGCCGCCACGCCGGCACCGAAGCACAGGGCTGTCAGGATTCGTTTCATGGCTTGGTTACTCCGCATCGAGGGTTGAGGTTACGTCGGCAACAGTACCCCGCCGATCCGGGTTGTCAAATGAACCCGGTCCGGTTGTTTGAGCCGGCCGGGCACCGGATCGGGCGAGTCGGCGGACTTCGCGGAGTGTGCAGGGGCTGGATGCTGCGTCCGCCGTGCCCTGTCTGCGTGGCGACGCGGGCCGGGTCACTCGACAAAGCGCGCCGGTTTGATACGTTTCGGATGTGAGTTTTCTGGCCGAGTTTGAGACCCTGCCGTGGGAGAGCCTGCTGCGGCGCGCCCGGACGGCCTCCCGCGCCGCGGTGCGGGAGAGCATGGACCGTGGTTCGCTGACGTTGGCGGACTTTGCCCATTTGATTTCGCCCGCGGCCGGTGAATGTCTGGAGGAGCTGGCGCGTCGTTCGCACACGCTGACGGTGCGGAGGTTTGGCCGGGTCATCCGGTTGTTTGCCCCGCTCTACCTCTCCAACGAATGCGTCAACATCTGCCGGTACTGCGGTTTTTCACGGAACAATCCGATCCTGCGTGTCACGCTGACCTTGGAGGAGGTGCTGCAGGAGGCCCGTGCGCTCAAGGCCCAGGGGTTCCGGAACATCCTGTTGGTCGCGGGCGAGCATCCGCGGTTTGTTTCCCCGGCCTACCTGCGCGATTGCGTGGCAAGGGTTCATGGGGAGGTGCCTTCCGTTTCGCTCGAGGTCGGGCCGCTCACGGTTGAGGAATACCGTCCCCTGGTGGCTGCAGGGGCCGAAGGTTTGGTGGTTTACCAGGAGACCTACGACCGTGCCGTGTATGCCGAGATGCACGTGGCCGGCCCCAAGCGGGATTTTGCGTGGCGACTGGAAACGCCCGAACGCGCCTACGCCGCGGGATTCCGCCGGCTGGGCATCGGCGCCCTGTACGGGCTGGCCGACTGGCGGTTCGAGGCCCTGGCGGTGGCGGCGCATGCGGCCTACCTGCTGCGACATTGTTGGAAGGCGTTTCTGACCATCTCGCTGCCGCGGCTCCGCCCTTGTGCGGGCGAGTTCCAACCGCTGACCCACATGAGCGACCGTGAGCTGGTCCAACTGGTGTGCGCCTTCCGCCTCATGTTCCCTGACGTCGGGCTGGTCCTTTCCACGCGCGAGTCGCCGAAGCTGAGGGACGGGCTGATTCCGCTCGGCATCACACTGATGAGCGCCGGCAGTCACACCGAACCCGGTGGCTATACGGGCGCCGGGCGGGACCACGTGCATCAGACCGTCCGGGGACGCATCGTGGAGGCGGGGGCCAGCGAATGGGCCGCCTCCGGTACCCCCCCGGGCCCCGGCGCCACGGAGCAGTTCGCCATTGCCGACACGCGGTCGGCTGCCGAGGTGGCCCGTCGGATCGCCGCCCTGGGGTATGAACCTGTCTGGAAGGACTGGGACGCCGCCCTCGGGGGGCTGCCCGAATCGGAACCGGACGATGGAACGCCTGCCTCCACCACATCCACCCGGACCGCCCCCGGCACAGAAACTGCCGCCTGCAGTTGTGGTCGCGCCACCGGGTTCTGAAACCGTTCCGGAGGCCGATTTCGGCCGGCGCCGGGAGTTTCGTGCGCTGCTGCACGGGGACCGTCCCTGGCTGGGGCTGGCGCCCATGCAGGACGTAACCGATGCCCCTTTCTGGGGGCTGATCCAACGACGGGGCGGTGCGGACGTCTACTGGACCGAGTACACCCGCGTCCATGCCACCTCACGGCCGGAAAAGGCCGTGGTTCGTTCCATTCTGGAGAACCGGACGGGCCGGCCGGTCGTGGTCCAGATGATGGGTAACGACCCCGACGCCCTGGCCCGGACGGCGCGCGAACTGGAACGTCTCCCGGTGGCGGCGATCGAACTGAACCTCGGTTGCCCGGCCCCCGTGGTGTACCGGAAGTGCGCCGGGGGCGGCCTGTTGCAGGAGCCGGCCCTGTTGGATCGTGTCCTGGGCCGGCTCCGCGACACTGTCACCCTGCCGCTGAGTCTCAAAACCCGGATCGGGTTCGAGTCGGATGAGGCGTTCGACCGGCTTTTGGAACTCTATGCCCGTCACCGGCCCGACCTGGTCATTGTTCACGCGCGGACCGTGGTTCAGGGATACCGCCTACCTGTCCGGTACGATCTCATTCGACGCGCGGTGGAACGTCTCGACTGCCCGGTTCTGGCCAACGGTCACATTTGCGAGGCCCACCAAGCCCTCAGGCTGCTGCGGGAGACCGGGGCCCGGGGTTGGATGATCGGCCGCGCCGCCATCCGGAACCCGTGGATCTTTCGGCAGATCCGGCAGGCACTGGCGGGAGAACCCATTGTCAAACCGACCGGACGCGATCTGCTCCGATACATCGAACAGCTTTGGGAAACCTACGCCACGCCGGGCTATCCGGAACGGCTTCAGACGCAGCGCCTCAAGTTGTTCACCAATTTCATCGGCGAAGGGCTGGGACCTGATTCGGATGCGTTCCTTTTCGAGATCCGACGCACCCAGACCCGGGCAGGGTTCTTCGAGGTCTGCCGGCGCTACCTGGATCACGACCGTCCCTTGGACCTCGTGCCGGTCGCAACGCCCGGAGCCCCGCAGGAAGTCCCGGCAGGGGGTTAAGCACCCCGGCTGCCCGGAGTGGCCAACCGGTCAATCCGGCGGGCCAGCTCGAGGTCCTTGTCCGTGATTCCACCGGCATCGTGGGTGGTCAGCGAGAACGTCACGCGATTCCAGCGGATCTGGATGTCCGGATGATGCTGCAGCCGCTCGGCCAGCCGGCCCACGCGATTGACCAGCCGCAACGCATCCAAGAAATCCGCCCGTTCGAAGGTTCGTTCCAGACAACCCCGCCGCTTCCGCCAGCCCGGAAGGCTGCGTAGTGCCTGGCGCAACGCTTTGGCATCCAGTGGCTGCATGTGCCCAACCATGCCGCATGCCGGGGCGGTTGCAACCCTCGGTCACAGGACGGGCGGCTGGTCTTGAAACGGCGGTGCGTCTGCCTGAAGGTGGCCCTGGGACTCGGACGCCTCCCGGCGCACGGCCCGCCACATGCACAGGCTGGTCCAACCCGACCATAACCAGGCCAGTCCGAAGAGTACGAACCCCCACTTCAACCGTGCCAGGTTCGGGACCTCAAACGACGCTTCCTCCACAGAAGCGGCGGCACGCCACGCACCCGTCACCATCTCGACGAACCACCACAGGACCAGGCCGAATCCCGCCACGGCCAGCGTGAATTGACCGGCCCCCGTCCAGCGGTGGCCCATCCACCAGGAGCCCAGCCCGGGCGTGGCCAACTGGTTGGCCAGGATCGCCAACCGGACCCGATCCCGGTGGGTCAACCCGGGCTTGGAAGCGCGAGCTCGCACGGCCCAACGCTCCTCAGGCACCGCCCGCCTGCCGGCCGAAGGCTGCCTGCACCTCGGGCCGGTAGAGCACGATCAGGGTCCAGATACCGATCGGGATACCGAGCAGACAGCACGGCGAGGTGCAGGGAATCACGGCCAGAATGGCCGCTGTCAGCGCCCAACCGAAGCTGCGAATCTTCAGCATCTGCCATGCCCCGTACCCCACCAGCACGGCCAGAACCAAGCCCAGCAAGCCGCTGATCATGCTCAGGCTGGAGCCGAACTTCTCCATGAACTCGGCCACCTCTGGCGGAATTTCGCCATGAGGAAGCATGAAAGACCTTTTGCCGGCCGCCAACGAACCCAGGGTGATCAGGTTCATCAACCCGCCCAACCCGGCGGTGATCAGCAACCCGATGGCGGGCGCGGAAACCTTCGAGGCGGCAACCGGTCCGGCACCGGGAGGGACCGGCGATGGCGGGATGGACCCCGCTGCGGTCCCAGCGGGCCACAGGTCGGCAAACTCCGGGTACTCCCGCAACGGTTTCCATTCGTTCGAACCCTGCAGACAGGCGCGGGTCTCGGCATTGGCGCGGTTCTCGCGCACCCATTGCCGGATCTGCTCAGCTGAAACCGGACCGTACTCCCTGCCGTCGCCTCCGATGATCTTGTACATGGCCAGACTCCCTCGTGTGGTTGTCGGGGCCGAGCATGAGCCGCGCCGCAGGTTCCGGCAAGTCTCAACCCCATCCGGCAGACCGTGCCTCTGCCTCGTCGCCAGCACCCTCGATGTCCGACTCCCAAGGTGCGGGGAAGTGGTGCAATGCGGGGCCGGCGGGGTTCCGGTTCGCCCCTTGCCCTTTTCGGCCGCTTTGCTAAGGTAGGGCCGCTTTTCCACCGGACGGCGGTGGCTTTTTGTTTTGGGATTTCCGAGGACGAACCGGCACCGGCCGGATCAGCCGGCATTGCCTTTTTGAGGAGAGTTACCAGTGAAGGTATTCAGCGGGACAGCCAACGAGCCGCTGGCGCGTGCCATTTGCCAGTACATCGGCATCGAGCTGGGACGGGCCACCATCCGCCCGTTCCCGGACGGCGAAACGTTTGTCAAGATCGAGGAGAACGTCCGCGGACAGGACGTGTTCGTGGTGCAACCCACCTCCCCGCCCACGAACCACAATCTGATGGAGCTGTTCATCATGATGGACGCGCTGCGGCGCGCCAGCGCCCAGCGGATCACCGCCGTGGTCCCGTTTTACGGCTATGCCCGGCAGGACCGGAAAGACCAGCCGCGGGTCCCCATCACGGCCAAGCTGGTTGCCAACCTCATGGTGGCCGCGGGGGCAAACCGGCTGCTGACGATGGACCTGCACGCCCAGCAGATCCAGGGGTTCTTCGACATTCCGGTGGACCATCTCTACGCGGCCCCGGTGATGTACGCCTACCTGCGCCAGAAGAAACTGCCGAACCTGGTGGTGGTGAGCCCGGACGTCGGCGGGCTGAAGATGGCCTATGCCTACGCGCAGACGCTTCAAGCCGGTCTGGCCATCGTGGCCAAGCGCCGCCGCAGCGCCACCGAGGTGGAATCGCTGGCCGTCATCGGTGAGGTGCGCGGCAAGAACTGCCTGTTGGTGGACGACCTGACGGAGACGGCCGGCACGCTCGTTCAGGCGGCCGAGCTGCTGAGGAAAAAAGGGGCCCGCAAGATCCTCGCCTGCGTCTCCCACGCCATTCTGAGCGACCAGGCGGTTGAAAGGCTCCGGAATTCCAAGATTGACGAATTGATCACAACCGATACTGTGTTCCGTCCGGTCATCACCGGGGTGAACATCACCACGCTGTCGGTGGCCGGGTTGTTGGGCGAGGCGATCAAACGGATCCACAACAACGAGTCGGTCAACTCGCTCTTCGAGTTCAACGGCGGCCGGACCAGTTGAAGGCCGTCGGGGCGTAACGTACTGACATGAAAGCCGTACCGCTGAAAGCATTTCCGCGCGTGCAGACGCGACGAAGCGGCGCCCGCAAGGTGCGGGCCGCCGGTCATGTGCCCGCCGTCATCTACGGCCGGCACATTCAACCGAAGCCGCTGCAGGTCCCGCGAAAAGATCTGGAAAACCTCCTCCATCACACCGTGGCGGAGAACGTTCTGGTGGACCTGAACGTGGAGGGCGATGAGAAGCCCCGGCGCCTGGCCCTGCTGCAGGAGATCCAGCGTCATCCCCTGAGCGGCGCCGTGCTCCACGTGGATTTCCACGAAGTGGCCGAGGACGAAAAGGTCACCGTGTACGTCCCGGTGGAAACGGTTGGCGAAGCCGTGGGGGTCAAGACCGGCGGCGGCATTCTGGAGCACGTGCTTTTCCGGGTCCGGGTGCGTGCCCTTCCCCGCGACCTGCCGGAGCAGATCGTGGTGGATGTCACCAATCTGCAGGCCGGTCAAAGCATTCACATTGGCGAGCTGCCGGTGCCGCCCGGGGTGGAGGTGCTGGGTGAAAAGACCGCCCCGGTGATCACCGTGGCCGTGCCTCGGGGTGAGGCCGAGGAAGCGGCCGCACCTGCCGCCGAGGCCGGCGCCCCGGCCGAGGCCGGTCAGGTGAAGATGATCAAGGAGAAGAAGGAGGAGGCACCGGCAACCGAAGCCAAGGAAAAGGGCGAGGCAAAAAAGAAAGAGAAGTAATCCGCATGCCGCGGATCCCGCTCACAGCCACAGCCAACCGGCGCATTCATGGACGAGTGGTACTTGGTGGCCGGTCTGGGCAATCCCGGTCCGCAGTACGAGCGAACCCGGCACAACGCCGGTTTCCTGCTGGCGGATCGGCTGGCGCGGCGCTGGCAGGCGGACTGGTCCTGGGAACGGGCCTTCGAAAGCCGGCTGGCCCGGGCGCTTCGCGGGGAACGGCGGGTGTTGCTCTGCCAACCGCAAACCTATATGAATGCCAGCGGCCGGGCCGTGGCGGCTGTGGCCCGATATTTTCAGGTGCCCGCCGACCGGATCCTGGTCGTGGTGGACGACGCAGATCTGGCCCTGGGTCAGATTCGCATGCGTCCCGGCGGAGGGACTGGCGGACACCACGGGCTGGAATCCGTGACGACACATCTGGGCACGCCGTCCTATCCGCGGCTGCGGATCGGGATCGGTCGCCAGCCCGGTGCCCGGGAGATCACCGCCCATGTGCTGGCACCCTTCGGCCCGGAAGAATGGGAGCGGCTGCAGGCGGTCCTCGACCGGGCAGCGGAACAAGTGGAGTGTTGGCTCGAGCACGGACTGGCACGGGCCATGAACCTTTACAACGGATGGGTCCAGTCCCCGTCCGGCAGGAGTGAAGCAACGTGAAACGCTACGAAGGTCTGTTCATCCTCAACACGGCCGGTCAGGAAGAAGGACTCAACGAGATCCTGGACCGGATCACCGGCGAGATCAAAGCCGTCGGCGGCCGGGTCGAAACCATCCAGAAGATGGGCCGGCACAGTTTCGCGCGGGTCGCCAATCGCAAGGTGACCTCCGGCTTCTATGTGAATTTCATTTTCGAAGCGCCGCCGGAGGCCATCGCCCAGCTCCGAAACAAGTTCGCCCTGTGGGAAGAGGTCTTCCGCGTCATGTTCACCCTCGCCCAGGCACCGGCCGCGGCCGCAGCCTGACATCCCGTCCGGCAGGAGGTGCGCCATGGCCAGCTTCAACAAGGTGATCCTCGCCGGGAACCTCACCCGGGACCCGGAGCTTCGCTACACCCCCAAGGGCACCGCCGTCGCACGCCTGGGCCTGGCGGTCAACCGTCGCTGGCGCACCGAAACCGGTGAACTGCGGGATGAAACCACGTTCGTGGACGTGGACGCCTTCGGCAAGACCGCCGAAACCATCGCTCAATATCTGAAAAAGGGCCGGGCCGTTCTGATCGAGGGTCGCCTGCGATACGACACCTGGGAAGACAAACAAACCGGCCAGAAACGCAGCAAACTCAGCGTCGTGCTCGAAAGCTTTTCCTTCCTCGATTCCGGCCGCGGCGAGGGTGCGGCTCCCAGCGCCGATGCCTCCCGTGCGCCGGCTGATGTTCCGGAGGTCGAGCCCCTGCCTCCGGATGACGACGTCCCGTTCTGAGAACCAACCTTTCCCGGAGAATTTCCTATGGCCAAGATGCAAGTCATCCTCACCAGCAACATCGTCGGACTCGGGGCCGAGTCCGACCAGGTCACCGTGGCCGCGGGCTACGCGCGCAATTATCTCTTCCCGCGCGGGCTGGCCATTCCGCTGACGGCTGCCAACAAGCGCCGGCTGGAAGTCCTCCGCCAGCGCCGTGCCGAACGGGAGGCCCAGGAGTACAACACCATGTGCGAACTGGCCCGCAGCCTGGCCAAACTGGTCTGCGTGATCACCGTCAAGACCGGCGACGACGGCAAGCTGTTCGGCAGCGTCACCAGCGGTACCATTGCCGACGCGCTCAAGACCCAGTTCGATGTCGCACTCGACAAGAAGCAGATCCACCTGCCCGAGCCGATCAAGAGCCTCGGTGAGTACGAAGTCGAACTGCGGCTGCACCCGGAGGTCAAGGGCGTCTTGAAAGTACGCGTGGAGAGCAACAACCCGATGTTCCTGGCCCAGCAGGCTGCCGCCGCGGCCCAGGCAGCCCAGCAGCCCGGTGAGGCCGAAACCCAGGCCGAGGCAAAGGAATCCAAACCGGCCAAGGCCGCCAAAAAGGGTCAGAAGGGCGGCTGACCCTCGCCGCGGCCCGGAAAACATCCATTTGCCGTGCGTCCCGCGCCGGCCCGGTGCGGGACGTTCATTTTCGACACCCCTCCTTTTTGAGCCGGCGCCACCGGGGGCACGCATCCCGGGGGCCGGTCACCAGCCCTGTGCACCGGAGAGCACCCGCCTCCGAGCCCGGTCGGCCCCTTGCCGTTTCCCCGCCGCAGCCGACCCGCGCCTTCACGCAGGCGTGAATCCCGGCCCCCGACCGCCATCGGATCATCTTCTTCGCCTCATCCGCCGCCCTCCGAAAACCGGGTCCCCCACCGGGGACGCGGCCGGACCCTCCCTCTGTTTCGCCCGCTGTTGCCGCCCACAGCCTCCATGGACAGCAACGGAATGTACCGCGTCATCCCGGCAAAGGCCCGGCGGCGAGACCGACGAGCCCCCCGCCGCCGCCCGGCCCGACCCGCCCGATTTGAAGCGATCCGAATCAAGTGGCGGGGCAACTTAAGTTGCTTTTTTGGCAAAACATGAGTAGGCGCCCCACGGGGGTGGGTCGAGAATGCCGGCAGCATGAAGGGTCGGTCGGCCAACCATGGCAACTCGAGAGCGCTTATGAAAGCATCCACTGGTTTCCCTCGCGGCGGTGTGGCGGGCGTGGTGGCGGGTCTGTTGGGTTTGTGGGCCGTGTCGGTCCCGGCCCAGTCGCCCATGCTGGTGCCCCGTCCGCTCACCCATCAGGACATTCACGACTACGGTCTGCCGGAAGACCTGCAGGTCTCGGGCGGGCTGGACACGGTGGGCATCGGCCAGCCGGTTTACCTGGAGGTGCTCCTGCCGAAGAGCATGACGAATGTCGTGGGCTTGACGTGGGAGCTGACGCTCAAGCCGGTCGGCAGCGCGGACAGCTTGGCGGAAAGTCCGCTCGGCCCGCAGGTTCCGCCGTTTGATCCACGCGCACAACTGGATTACAACGTGGCCGATCGGCGCCTGTTGAAGCCGACCGCAGCCGGCCAGTACACCGTCCAAGTGACGGTCAATCTGGGGGAGACGAACCTGGTCCTGCAGCGGAACGTTTCCGTGGGCACGTATCTGGGCGCCCAGACCTGCGCCCTTTGCCACAGTGGCGGCGCCATTGCCCAGAACAAGTATCAGCAGTGGCAGCAAACCGCCCATGCGACCTTTTTCCAACGGGCCATCAACGGCGAGGAAGCCCCCTACTACCGTGCCTCCTGCATCCAATGCCATGTGGTGGGCTATGACACGGATCCGGCGGCGGTGAACAACGGGTTTGACGATGTGGCCGCGCAGTTGGGCTGGACCTTCCCGGCCAGGCTGAGTCCGACCAACTGGGACGCCCTGCCCCAGCAGTTGAAGAACCTCGCCAACATCCAGTGTGAGAACTGCCACGGGGCCGGCAGCGAGCACGCCCTGGCGCTCGGCCAGACGAACCTGTTCAACTGGCCGCGCATCACGGTCAGCTACAGCGCGGGCGACTGCGCCCAGTGCCATTCCGAGGAACCCTATCATGTGTACCCGCTGCAGTGGGCGAATTCGAAGCACGCGGTGGCCGTGCGCGAGGAACGGACCGCCTGCGCCGGTTGCCATCAGGGCATCGGGTTCATCGACCGCATGAAGGGTGTGCCGGAAGGGCTGCGGCGCACGCAGTATGAGTCCATCAACTGCAGCGCCTGCCACGACCCGCACGACGCCACCAATCCGCATCAACTGCGTGGCATGGGTCCGGTCACCCTGGCCGACGGTTCCACGGTCGTGGACAAGGGCGGCAAGGGCCTGCTCTGCATGAATTGTCACATGTCCCGGCGGAACGCCACCAACTACGTCGAGGTCACGTCCGGAAGCCGGATTTTCGGCCCGCACCACGGGCCGCAGGCGGACATGCTGGTGGGGGCCAACGCGGTCACCTACGGCCAGGTCATCCCGAGCTCGGCACACTACCAGGTGGTGGGCGACAGTTGCGTGACCTGCCACATGCAGGACACCGAGCGAACGGATCCGGCCCATCTCCAGGTCGGCGGGCACACCTGGAAGATGGCCTGGGACACCGGGACCAACCGTGTCGAGCTGGTCCGGGCATGCGTGCAGTGCCACGGCGAGATCGAAACGTTTGATTTCCCGCGGCAGGACTACGACGGAGACGGCATCATCGAGGGCGTGCAGACGGAGGTGAAAGGTCTGTTGGAGAAACTGGCCATGATGCTGCCGCCGATCGGCCAACCGGTGGTGGCCAGCGACGATGCCACCCTCCGCACCTTCACCCGCGAACAGTTGCGTGCCCTGTACAACTACCTGTTCGTGCTGGAGGACGGCAGCTACGGCATTCACAATCTCAGCTATGCCGTGGGGCTGCTGAAGGCGTCCATCGCCAGTCTGAACGGCGATGCCAACAACGATGGCCTGCCCGATTGGTGGCAGCGGGCCTACTTTGCAGGGATCAACGATCCGATGGCCGCCCCCAACGCCAGCCCTGCCGGCGACGGTGTGCCCAACTGGCTGAAGTTTGCCCTCGGCCTGGATCCGCGCGTGCCCGGCATGACCCTGCCCGACGGTGTGGTGTTCGTCCAGGGCAAGAACCTCGGTGGCGGGGACGAGAAGGTCCGGATCTACACAGCGGCCGAGATCACCTTCGACACCAAGCCTGACAAACGGTACCAGATCCAGGTCGTCTCCACGCTGGGCGGCGGCTGGCAGAACATCGGCGAGCCCATCCAGGGCACCGGCCAGCCTGTCAGCTACCTGACGCCCACACGCGGCAACGTCCAGCAGTACTACCGGGTGATCGAGCTGGATTAACGGGCTTCCACGCACCACACACCCGACCGCAACAGCACCCCTTCCTGGCCTCCGGGAAGGGGTGCTTCTTTTTGGGCAACGGGACAGCATGGACACCTCGTCCCGAGGGGATGGAACCTCAGCATGCGGCCCGCAGCCAGCATCCCATCGAACGGTCGAAGGGAAATCCGGGTGAAGAATCGGACGGCCGCGCATGTCAGGTGTCCCATGCTCAGGTCGGCATTCCCAGGTCGGGCCGACAAGGTTCCCCCGCCGAAGGGCTGGGTGGGCAAACGGGAAGCACCCCCGCCAAGGTCAGGGAAAAATCGTTTCTTGTCCGCGCGGGGGCCGGCCTGACATGCGGGATTGCGGCCGGTTGGCGGCGGTGCTTTGTCAATCGCCCCCCAAACCGCGCAAACCGTTGACACAACGGGCCGGGTACGGGAACCGGCCGGGCGCAGGGCCGGGCGCCCGGATCCGGGCCGGTTCGAACGGGTGTCGCTTCCCAAATCCATGACCGGTCCTCCGCCAAACCCGGGGGCGTGGTCGCGATCCGGCGAGGAGCAGGCCACACTGCCGGCGGGCATCCGTGTTCAGGTCTGGCGGTCGCGAAAAGCTGGTCGCGTCACGACACTGCCGGGCGTGAGCGGTGCAGGATGGAAAACGCGCTGCGGGCGGCCTTCATCCCGGGTCCGCGAAGCGGCAGCCGGGCCCGGGACCGAACCGAGCGGCGCTCCATGGAAAAGAAACGGGTTCGGAAAGAGCTGTAAGCCGAATTCTGTCTGCTCCGGGCCTTTTGCTTGCCCGGAGGAGAGCATCATTTATCTGCGCGGCCAGAACCCGGGACGCGTTCCGCTTTCGCGGAACTGAAGCGGGCCACTTCGTACGTCCCCTATTTGGCCTTGCACCCGATGGGGTTTGCCGTGCCTCGTCGCTTGCGCGAACGAGCGGTGGGCTCTTACCCCACCTTTTCACCCTTGCCGGTGCGCCGGCCCGGCGGAAATCCGACCGGGTGGCACACAGGCGGTCTGTTTTCTGTGGCACTTTCCGTCGGGACGCCTCGCGGCGTCGCCGCCCGCGTGTATCCCGCGCCGGTTCCCGAGGGAACCGGGGGGTTACGCGGCATCGTGCCCTGTGGTGTTCGGACTTTCCTCCCCCGGAACCAGGTTCCGGGAGCGATGCTCCGCTCTTTCCGAACCCGCAGAGAATCTACGCGGGAACGGTTCGGAGTTCAAACGTCGGGCCGCGACCGGCGGGGAGGCTCAAAAGCGCCACCTGAAGGTGAGGGCGCCAAACTCGCTGAAGTCCTGTTGGCTTTCGAATTCGCGTCCCCAGAAGACATAGGCGAAGGCCAACTGGCAACGTGATGATTCCCACACCGCCCCAACCTCGGCCGCGGGAACCCACCATTCCTTGTGCACGGATGGACTGTCCTTCCAGGTGTTGCCGTCGAGGGTGATGTTGCGGGCCACGAGATTGCCGCTGATGCCGCCGAAGAGGTGGGCGCCCCACCCGCCGGTCCGTTTGCCGTTGGAGCTTCGCCGGGGTGCCGGCGGAAGATGCACCATGCCGCGCATCAGGGTGGTCCCAAAGTCATCCGGGATCCGCCAACCGAGTCGGACCTGGGCACCCAACTGTCCCTGGGTGAGCACGTTTCCGAGCATCAGATTCGCCATCGGCAGCAGTTCCAGAGCGCCTTCTCCGGGCCCGGTCCAGAGCCGGTACTTGCGCCGGTGTTCGTACACGAGATTGAGGATGGGCTCATTGTGCAATTGACTGCCCCAGCCCTGAGGGATGCCGCTGCCGATTCGTTTGTGCACCCATTTCTGGGTGTCCTCGGCCAAGGACCACGGCCCCACCACCCCGCTGATCAGTTTGAGACCGTGATAGGCCCTGCCCTCTTGGAAGTGGAAGGAAACGGCGCCGTACAAAAGACCGGCGTAGGGTCGGTCCATCGGATCCGGCACCGCGCGTCGCGTGTCTGCGGGTGTGACCATGATCTGGCCCGCTTCGAAGCTGACCGAGACCTGATCGGCCGCCCGACCGTGCCGGTCCGACCAGGATCGGAGCCAGCCGGGTTCGATTCGGAACAGTGCTAGCGAGATCCCGTCGGTGTAGAAGCGGTCGGTGCCACCGAAAGTGTCGTTTTCCCAACGAACGGACAAGGACCACCCCGGCTCGGCGGGGCCGACCGACTGTGCCCCTGCCCCGAAAAGAGGCGCTAGGGCCAGCGTTCCGGTCAGCAGCCGGCGCAATGCAGCCTGGCACATCATGGCCTTTACACGAAACCCACTTCGGCACGGCGTCCCCGGCCCTGCCGCGGTCGGAGCAAACCCTCCCGTTCCGGCCGCTGGCGCAACGGCGGTCTCGCGGCCCGGCAGGCCGCGCCGTGTTTGACCCTGTCATTTCCGGCCGGGGCCGGGCGTATCGGTGTCCGCTCAGGAGACCTTGATCACGCAGTTTTCCGAGCCGAAAGGATTGGGCACCCGCAGGGTGCACTCCGGGTCATCGCGCCACTCGCCGTCCACGATGAAGCGGTAATGATAGGTGCCCGGCGGGAGTTGCACCGTGACCGTCCAGATTCCGTCCGGCCCCTTGTGCATGGGGATGGCCTGCTGCTGCCAGTGCGTGAAATCACCAGCCAGCAGTACACTCATCGCCGTGGGCGCATTGAAGCGGAACGTCTGGCCGGCCGGCGCCGCGGGCGCCGGTTCTTTCCGGGCCGTCTTGGCCGTGGTTTTGCGGGCCCGTTTGGTTGCCATAAACACCCTCCCTTTCCCCTTTGGTTTTCACACGGGCATGCACACAGGGCGGTGCCACTTTGCGCACCCGCCCATCTGCCCTACGCGGCCAGCTTGAACGGTTGTGGGCCGGGCGGCAAGTGTGGACGTGCCACGATCCGGTGACGGCGCCTCCCACCGGGACGCGAGGGCCCGTGCCGCCGGCAGGAAAGGTTCCCGGGCATTTTCAACAGGACCGGCCGGGTGCCGGCCGCAGGCCAGCCGCCCTCGGAGGCCGGTGCGGATGTTGGCCCGGCCTTTTCAAAAGGCGGCTTCTGACCTACGTTGTGGACCGGACAAAATCCGACCAAGCATGCCGAGCGTTTACATCAAGACGTACGGGTGTCAGATGAACGTGCGGGACAGCGAGGCGGTGGCCGCGCAGTTGCTGGCCCGCGGGTACACCCTTGCGCCGTCGGAAGACCAGGCCGACATCGTCCTGCTGAACACGTGCAGTGTGCGGGATCACGCCGAGCAGACGGCATTGAACAAGATGCGTGCGCTGGCGGCCGACTTCCGTCGCAGCGGCCGGGAGGTGGTGCTGGGGTTTCTGGGCTGCATGGCGCAGAGCCGCGGTGAGGAACTGCTGCGCCAACTGCCCGGTGTGGATCTTGTCATCGGCACCCAGAAGCTCCATCGCACGGCGGAGTATCTGGATGACCTGTTGCGCGGCCGGCGCACGCGGGTGGTGGACACGGCGCCCGAACCGGGAAGCGAGTCCGCGATTCGGGAGCATCTGCCGGCCGGGGACGGCTCCGGTCCGGTTACGGCCTATGTGAGCATCATGCAGGGCTGCAACCAGCACTGCACGTTCTGCATCGTGCCCCAGACCCGCGGGCCCGAACGGAGCCGCAGCATCCGGGACATCGTGACCGAGTGCCGCGAGTTGGCCGCACGCGGTGTGAAGGAGATCACCTTGCTCGGTCAGATCGTCACCAGTTACGGCCGGCGTCCGGGTCCTGACGGCCGGCCCGGCTGGCTGGCACCGGACGAGCCGTGGCCGGTGCCGGAGCCGGAGTCAGCCCCGAAGCGCTCGCCGTTTGTCCGGCTGTTGGAAGCCGTGCATGAGATCGAGGGGATCGAACGGATCCGGTTCACGGCACCTCATCCCAAAGGGTATGGGGAGGACCTGATCGAGGCTTACGGCCGGCTGCCCAAGCTGGTCGAGAGCGCTCATCTGCCGGTCCAGAGCGGCAGCAACCGGATTCTCAAACTCATGCGGCGCGGTTACACCCGGGAACGGTTCCTCGAAATCGTTGCCCGGCTGCGCGCCGTGCAGCCCGGCATCGGGATCAGCACCGACATCATCGTCGGCTTCCCCGGGGAGACCGAGGAGGATTTCCAGCAAACGCTGGAACTCTGCCGCGAGGTCGAGTTCGACAATGTGTTCCTCTTCAAGTACTCGCCCCGGCGCAACACCCCGGCCGCCACCATGCCGGGCGCGCTGCCGGAGGAAGTCATCGAGGAACGGCATGCCCGGGCGCTGGAACTGATCAACAGCATTGCCCGGCGCCGGTACGCCGCCATGGTCGGGCGCACGGTGCAGATCCTCGTCGAAGGTCCCAGCAAAAAGAACCCGCACCGCATGATGGGCCGGACGCGGTGCAACAAGATCGTGGTCTTCGACGGTTCGCCGCGGCATCGCGGGCAGCTCCTGGACATCCGGATCGTGCGCGCGGGCAATTACACGTTGTACGGCGACCCGGCCATCGTGGGATTCGATTCCGGAGCGCCCGTGTCCGCCTCGAGCCCCGCAGGACCGGAGCCGGCAGGTGTGCCGGCCGGGTGATTCATGTCCCGGCCTTCCACCGGCGGGCCCGGACGCGGTCCGGTCCGACGTACCCGTGCACCTCGATCCTCGAGCGGTGTGATCGGGCCGACGCACCCCGGCGTGTGCCCCCGCGGGCGACCTCCGGGCCAACAAACCGCTTGAGCCGGGGGTTTCCCGCCGCACAATGGCCGCCATGTTGAAACGGCATGGCGCGCGGATGGCATGGGTATGGCTCGGCCTGCTGACCGGCTGCGCCGGACCGCGGGCACCGCAGTTTGCCACCGTTCCACCGACCCGTCCCGGTCCGGCAGCCGCGACCGTGACCGCACCAGCCGTCCGACCCGCGCCCCCGGCGGTTTCGGACACGTGGGTTTCTCTCCAAAAATGGGCTGCCGATCATGCGCTGCCGCCCCCGCGCATATTGTCTACCAACCCGGTCACTTGTGAATGGTCGGTGGGTCCGGACCTCTGGCAGTTGCGCGCAGCGACGACGGCCGCAGAGTGGAACGGGCTGCAGATCCGGCTCGGACACGCACCGGAGTGGCGCGATGACCAACTTTGGTTGCACGCCCTGGACCTGGCCAAGCACGTCGAGGCCCTCCGACAACCGGTTCGTCTGCGGCTGAGCAACCCGCCGCGCGTGGTCATTGATCCCGGGCACGGCGGTTCGAACACCGGCGCACGCAGCGTTCTCGACGGCCGGTGGGAAAAAGAATTCACCCTCGACTGGGGCCTGCGCCTGGCCGCACTGTTGAGTGCCCAGGGCTGGGACGTGATCCTCACGCGAAAGACCGACACGGACGTTTCCCTCTCTGAACGGGTGGCCCTGGCCGAAAACGTCGGGGCCGACCTGTTCGTGAGCCTGCACTTCAACTCGGTCAATGGCACCAATCACACCGGCGGGCTGGAGACCTACTGCCTGACCCCGGTGGGGCTGCCCTCCACCCTGACGCGCGGATACGACGACACGGTGACGGTGGTCCACCCCAACAACGCCCATGACACGGCGAACCTGCAACTGGCCGTGCGCCTGCACCGGGCGCTGCTGGAAGAGACGGGATTGCCGGACCGCGGCGTGCGCCGTGCACGGTTCATGACCGTGCTGCAGGGCCAGGACCGGCCCGCGGTCCTGCTGGAGGGCGGTTATTTGAGTCATCCGGACGACGCGCGAAAGATAGCCAACCCGCAGTTCCGGCAGCGCCTGGCCGAGGCGGTGGCCCGGGCGTTACTCTCCCTGGCCGCGGATTCGCACCCCTGATCCCATGCGCGCGGGCGGTCTGTTGGTGGTCACGGGCGGGGCCGGATTCATCGGCTCGCATCTGGTGGAGCGGCTGCTGGCCGACGGCCATCGGGTGGCGGTTGTGGACGACTTGTCCACGGGCACGCTGGCCAACCTGCAGGCGGTGCGGAACGATCCCCGGCTGGAGGTGGAGATCGCCTCCGTGTCGAATTCACGCCGGTTGCCCCGCTGGATGGCGCGGGCGGAGGGCGTCTTCCACCTGGCGGCGGCCGTGGGGGTGGAACTGGTGGTGCGCGCACCCATTCACGTCTGCCGCGCCAACCTGCGGGAGACCGAGGTTGTCCTCGAACTGGCGGCACGCCGGCAAATACCGGTGTTGCTGGCCTCCACGTCCGAGGTGTACGGGCGGAGCGCGAAACGCGAGTTTGCCGAAGACGACGATCTCCTGATCGGGCCGCCCACCCATGCGCGTTGGACCTACGCCTGTTCCAAACTCATGGACGAGTTTCTCGCCATGGCCTACGCGCATGAACGCCGGCTGCCGGTGATCATCGCGCGGATCTTCAACACCGTGGGCCCGCGTCAGACCGGCCAGTACGGGATGGTCCTGCCCCGCTTCATCGAGGCGGCCCGGACCGGTGCGCCCCTGCGGGTGTTCGGCACCGGCCGGCAGAGCCGCTGCTTCTGCTGGGTGCTGGACACCGTCGAGGCCCTGGTCCGGCTCTTCCGCTGTCCGCGCGCGCATGGGCAGATCTTCAACGTGGGGAGCACCGAGGAGGTGACCATCCGCCGTCTGGCCGAGATGGTGATCCGCCTGCTGGGGTCCTCGTCGCGGATCGAGACGGTCCCTTATGCCAGGGCCTACGCACCTGGATTCGAAGACATGCAGCGGCGCCGGCCCCGGATCACGAAACTGGTGCGTTACACCGGGTTCCGGCCGCGCACGCCCCTGCGGGAAATCATCCTTCGAACGGCCGCCTCGAACGGCCCGGCTCCCGGCGGCCCCGGCCCTTCTGTCCGGACCGATCGTCCCGCCGGCCGCCGCTCGAAAGAATGAACCCTGCACGGACGGCTCCGTGCAGGGTCGGGCAAAGTCTGCGAGGGACCCCGCGTCCCGCGCCGGGCGGACGGGTCAGTGACAGCCGCAGCCTGAGCCGCAACCGCAACCGTCCATGTCCTCGTGCGTGGGCATGCGCCCCAACTCCATGGTGAGGGCCACCTGTTGTTGGATGGCCTGGCGCATCTCCTCCAGCTCCGTTTGCGCGTCCAGGAAACCGCGCGCGACCTCGTTGGCCAGCAGTTCTTCACGCGCCTTTTCGAATTGTTGGATCTCCTCCTCGCTCAACGGCTCTCCGAACTGTTGTTTGCGCCGCAGGGCCTGCCCCAGCCGGACCACCTCCTCGTACTGGGTCCGCGCCTTTTCGTCTTCCAGGAAGGCCTGAATGCGCTGCTGAGCGGACTTGAAGCCCGCGTCCTCCAGGATGGTTTCACACAGCTCGCGGGTCTTTTGCCCGATCGCTTCGCTCTGGCTCATGGTATCGTTTCGCTCGATGGATGGTTTCACTCGTTGCGGCCGCCGGACCCTCTGCCCGGCGACGATTGGTTACCAAACATAGAGCACTTCAAACGAAACGCAACGGCACAATCCCCGGAGGCGCGAACCGGTGCGGCCTCCGTCGTGGCGCCTCCGGACCCGCCTTTCGGCGGGCGACGCGGCCCCTTGTTCTGTCCCGACCTCCGGCACACGTGGCCTGTGAACAAGCCCGGCTTGCCCGGTTCGCGTTCCGGCCGCTACCTTCGATTCCATGGAGCACGCGGACTTCGTTCATCTGCACGTCCACACCGAGTACTCCCTGTTGGACGGCGCCTGCCGGCTCGACCGGCTGGTGGAGCGTGCTCATGCCCTCAAGTTTCCCGCCCTGGCCATCACCGATCACGGCGTGATGTACGGGGTGATTGATTTCTACCAGAAGGCCCGCGCAAAGGGGATCAAGCCGATCCTGGGCTGCGAAATGTACGTGGCACCGGGAAGCCGCTTCGACAAGAAAACCACCTCCGGCGGGCGCGATGTTTACCATCACCTCACCCTCCTGGCCCGGGACGAGACCGGCTATCACAATCTGATCCGGCTCAGCACCGCCGCCCATCTGGAGGGCTACTACTACAAGCCGCGCATCGACAAGGAACTCCTGGAGAAGCATCGGGAAGGGCTGGTGGTGTTGTCCGGCTGTCTGGCGGCGGAGATCCCGGACCTGATTGTGAAGGGGCAATTGGACCGGGCACGGGACGCGCTGGACTGGTACAGGCAGGTCTTCGGACCGGAGCATTTTTATCTGGAACTGCAGGATCACGGGCTGCCGGAACAGGCCGTGGTGAACCGGCAACTGCTGGCCTGGGGGCGCGAATTCGGTCTGTCGGTCGTGGCCACCAACGACGTGCATTATCTGGAAAAGCATCACTGGCGGGCCCACGACTGCCTGATTTGCATCGGCACCCAGACGACACTGGACGACCCCAAACGGCTGCGTTACGCCCCGGAACAGTTCCATTTGCGTGGCGCGGAGGAGATGAAGGCCCGGTTTGCCGAGGTGCCCGAGGCCATTCGCAACACCCTGGAGGTTGCGGAGAAATGCAACGTGGAGATCGAGTTTGGCCGGCTCCATTACCCGGTGTTCCATCCGCCCCCGCCGTACACCCAGGAACAGTACCTGCGGGTCTGGATTGCCGAGGGACTCCGGCGCCGGTACACGCTGCATGCCCGTGTCGAGGACAACAGTTTCATCGTGGAAGGGGTGGAACGGCCCGAGCTGTTGCCGGGGCTGCCACCGGCCCCGCCCGGCCATGCCTGGGCACCGGACGCGCCGGAGGTGCGCCGAGCCATCGAGCAGGTTTTGGCACGGCTGGAAAGCGAACTGCAGGTCATCCGGCGGACGGGCTTCGTGAGCTACTTCCTCATCGTGGGGGATTTCGTCAAACACAGCCGCGAACAGGGCATCGCCTGCGCGGCGCGTGGATCGGCCGCCGGTTCGCTGGTGACCTATCTGCTGGGCATCTCCAACGTGGATCCCCTGCGCTACGGGCTGCTGTTCGAGCGGTTCCTGAACCCTGAACGGGTGAACCCGCCCGACATTGACATTGACTTTGCGGACGATCGTCGGGCCGAGGTCATCGAGTACGTGCGGCAGAAGTACGGCCGGGATTGCGTGGCGCAAATCATCACCTTCGGCACCCTGGGTGCCAAGAGCGTCGTGCGCGACGTGGGCCGTGTCATGGGCCTGTCGTACGGGGAATGCGACCGGCTGGCCCGGATGATCCCCAACGACCCCAAGATCACGCTGGCCCGTGCACTGGAGCTCTCCCCCGAACTTCGCCAGGCCTATGAGACGGAGGAGGTCACGCGCGAACTGATTGACACGGCACAGATCCTGGAGGACATCGCCCGCAATGCCTCCGTGCACGCCGCCGGCGTGGTGATCGGCCCTGAACCGCTGGTCAACCTGGTCCCGCTGAAGGCCGACGAGAACGGTGCGCTGGTCACCCAGTACGCCATGGGACCGGTGGGGGATCTGGGCCTGCTGAAGATGGATTTCCTGGGTCTCAAGACCCTCACGGTCATCCGCAACACCTGCGAACTGGTGCGGCAGACGCGCGGCATCGAGATCAACGTGGATCAACTGCCGCTGGACGATCCCAAGACCTACGAGCTTCTCAACAAGGCCCGGACCCTGGGTGTGTTCCAACTGGAATCGGCCGGAATGCGCGAGTTGTGCCGCAGATTCCAGCTCAGCTCGATCGAACACATCACCGCGCTCATCGCGCTGTACCGGCCGGGCCCGATGGATCTGATCCCCGAATTCCTCCGGCGCCGCCACGGCGAGGTGCAGATCGAATACGAGCATCCGCTGCTGGAACCCATCGCGCGCGAGACCTACGGGATCCTCATTTACCAGGAACAGGTCATGCAGGCGGCCCAGGTCCTGGCCGGTTACTCGCTGGGGGCGGCCGACCTGCTCCGCCGGGCCATGGGCAAGAAGAAGCCCGAGGAAATGGCCAAGCAGCGCGACACGTTCGTGCGGGGCTGCATGGAAAAGAACAACATCCCCGCGGCCAAGGCCCACCAGATCTTCGACCTGCTGGAAAAGTTCGCCGGATACGGTTTCAACAAATCCCACGCCGCCGCCTACGCGGTCACCGCCTATCAGACCGCCTACTTGAAGGCCAATTACACCGTGGAATTCCTCTGCGCCATGATGACCAACGACATGGCCGACACGGAAAAACTGGCCGAATACATCGCCGAGGCGCGGTCCTTTGGCATCTCGGTCCTCCCGCCCCACGTCAACGAAAGCGACGTGCATTTCACCCCGGTGCGGCTTGGCGATGAAACCGGGCCGCCCCGGGCCATCCGTTTCGGGCTGGCTGCCATCAAGGGGGTGGGCACCGCCGCCGTCCAGAGCCTCCTCCAGGCCCGTCGCCAGGGCGGTCCGTTCCGGTCCCTTTACGATCTCTGCGAGCGGGTGGACACGCGCGCGGTCAACCGCAGAATCCTGGAGGCGCTGATCAAGGCGGGGGCCTGCGACGGGCTCGGTCCGAACCGCGCCACGCTCACCGCCCAGATCGAGTCGGCGCTCACCCGGGCTTCCCACCTCCAGGCCGATCGCCAGCGCGGCCAGCGTTCGCTCTTCAGTCTCCTGGGCGAGGAGGCCAACGTCCCGGCGGAAGCCTCTCTTCACCTGCCCGAATGGCCCGTGCACGAGCTGCTCTCCTACGAGAAGGAACTGCTGGGCCTGTACCTCACCGGGCATCCCCTGGCCCCCTACAGCCGGTTGCTGGAACAGTACGCACTGGCCGACGCCGCTGGTCTCACCCGGTTGCCCCCGCGCACCGTCACGCGCGTGGGCGGGCTGGTCGTCTCCGTGCAGGAAGGCCTCAGCCGCAAATCCAACCGGCCCTATCTCACTGCCGTGCTGGAGGACCTGACGGGAACCGTCCAGTTGCTGTGTTTCGAAGAGGCTGCCGAGCGATGTCGGTCCGTGCTGCAACCGAATGCCTCGGTCATGGTCCTCGGCGAGACCAGCACCGAGGAGGGCTCGGCCAAGTTGTTCGTCTGGGATGCGTTTCCCCTGGAAGAAGCGCCGGCCCGGTTCACCAAGGCCGTGCACTTCCGCATCTACCCGGCAGCAGCCAAACCGGAGACGTTGGATGCGATCCGTGAACTCGTCGAAGCCCATCCGGGCCGATGTCCGTTGTACCTCTGTTTCGTCCGCCCCAACGACGCCACCGTGGTTCTCGAAACCCATGAACGGTTTTTCATCCGGCCCTCGCTCCAGCTGCAGGAAGCAGTGGAGAAGCTCCTGGGCGAAAACAGCTACTACGCCAAGGTGGACCGGGACCCACCCGAACGCCCGGCACGATGGCCGAAACGGAACGGCAACGCCACGGTTGCGTCCAACGGCAATGGCCGGGCCCGACGATCCTGAGCCTGGCACCGCCGCGGTGTCTCACCCGCTCACCCGTCAAGCCGGGTGCGCGATGTGCGCGCTCCGGTGGCTTTCCGTGGGAACAGGTAGGCGCGGGGCCGGCCGTGGGCGCGCCTCCAAGGCCCGGAACCGGTCAGCCGGACCCGCCCGCCGACGCCCGTCGAAATCGGAACGGGAAGAACGTCGGGCCTGCCGCCCCACCGCCCGGGGATCAACTGACGAACCGGACGTTGTTCTGGGAACCGAACGGGTTCGGGACGCGCAGCGTGCATTCGGGATCGTCCCGCCACTCGCCGTCCACCAGAAATCGGTAGTGGTAAATGCCCGGAGGGAGTGTGACGGTCACCTCCCAAACCCCGCCAGGCACCTTGTGCATGGGGATGGGCGCGTTCTGCCAGTGGGTGAAGTCACCGACCAACAGCACGCTCATCGCATCCGGCGCGGTGAACCGGAACGTTTGGGGCACCCCGCCCCCGCCGGGGGCCGCCGGTTTGGGCGCGGCCGCTTCGGCCGGCGCAGGTGCTGGAACCGGTGCAGTCTTCCTGGAGGTGGTTTTTTTACGAGCCATGAGGAAAGGTATGCGTGTTTGGAGATTTGCAAAGCCCGGGCCGGCTTTTTGCCAGAGGTGCCCTGCGTGTCCGGCCCGGGCTGCGCACTGCCACACACCGAATCAGAACTGGTAGATCACGTTCAACGCCACCGAGAAGGCGTTGTTGGCGTTGCCGTTGAGAAATTCGCCGCGGCTGTTGAGGTCGTGATCCCAGCGGACCTCCAACCGGCTCAGGGTATGATCCCAGATCTTACAGGCCACGGTGCCGGTCAGGCCAAGGAGCTGAACCGCGTCAGGCCCGGTGTACCCGTAGGCACCGGCCGAGCCGGTGGCGTACTCGGCCCGGCCACTGAGCTGGCACTTGTCGGTTGCCTGGTAAACCACGTACAGGCCCGTGGCATTTTCGTACGAACTGTCGAACAGGCCGTTGGCGCGATAATCGTAGGCCGCACCCACCGAGAGGCCTTCGACCGGCGTAGGGATCGTCAGTCCTGCAAACCAGTTGACCATGTCCTTGGCCCCTTGGATCCCGGAATCCATGGCGCCCAGGTACAATGTCCCACCCGAGATCCAGCCGCACTCTTCCGGGGCCGTGAGGACGATGGAACCGACGTAGCTCAGCACAGAGTCCACGCCGGATCGGAAGTTGATGCTGTTGAGTCCGCCGCCGTCGGCCACGCCCGCCGAGACCGACAACCACTCGGTGAAGTCGTAGGAGGCGAGCACACCGGTGTGAATGATGGGCTCGATGAAGTAACCGTAGGATCGGCTGTAGTTGGGGTTGTTCCCGGATTCGAAAACCTCGTAGCCCATGATGGTGTCCCAGACACCCACTTTGAGGGTCAAACCGCTGCCCACCGGGGCGCGCAGTGCCACATAGGCGTTCTTGACGGCAAAATCGCCAGAGGCAGTCCCCAACGAGGAGAGCGAACCCAGCGTGTTGGCGTCCGGGCCGAAGAGCAACTGGACCCGGTAACCGGCCGCCCAGTCGGTCTCGTCCAACGGCTTTTCCAAGGCCAGCGAAACCACGTTGAGGTTGAAACCGTTCTGCTTGTCGGCGCCGTCGAACGACCGGCCTGGCAGGTTGTTGGCGCCGCCCGGCCCGGGCAACCAGATGGCCGAAGTGTCCACGTAGCCGCTGAGGGTGGTGGATGCCACACCGGTCAGCAGGGGCACGGCCGACTCCTCGGCATTCACCGCCGCCCCGGCGCTGATCACACCCAGCGCCATCAAGGTTCGCGTGTAGGTTGCAAGCTTCATGTCACCTTTCTTCATGCCTTTTGCGGTTCTTCGTTTCCGTTCTGGGTTTGGTCGGCGCGCGCAACCCGTTTTGCAGGACGGAGGAACCATGTTGACCTCCGGTACAGCACCGGTGGTTTGCTTCCCTGCCCGGGCTGCGCGCGCAACGTTTTTTCCAGTACAGCGCGCAGGGAGCAAACTGCGTGCCTGGTTCGCAGCATGCGCAAATCACCCTGTAAATCAATGTGTTCTGCGGAATCCACCCGGTGGTTCGCGCTTTCCCCTGCCGCGAAACGCCCCGCCTGATCAAAACGCGCCACTCATGCTGCCCGAGCTGGAACATCTGTCCAAGGGCCCGATCGAAAAAACCGGCGTGCGTGCCACGGGAACCCGCTTCGGAGGGTTCGGCATGTCGAAACCGCTCGCATGGGGGCGCCCGGGCGGCGCCGATGCTCCGGAGGCCCGAGGTTGGACACCGTGGCTTTGGAAGTGACTTCGCCGGCCGAGTGCGGCATGGTGCCGGGCTCGTGAACACGAAGCGTCAGTCGAGTTCGCCCATCTCGCGCAGTGGCCGTTTCCGGTCGGGACCGAGCGAGGCCGTGGCCCGGTTCACCGAATCGGTGAGCTTTGACCGTCGGTTGTGGGCGCAGGACATCCTCGGATCCCAGGTGCACGCGGCGATGCTGCATCGGGTGGGCTTGCTGAGTGCGCAGGATTATCGCCAGATCCGGTCAGGTCTGCAGGCCATCGCCGAGGAGATCCGGTCGGGCCGGTTCGTGTGGAAGCCGGAACTCGAGGATGTCCACATGAACATCGAGGCGGAGCTGACGCGGCGGGTGCCGGCCGGCGCCAAGCTGCATACGGGCCGATCCCGGAACGATCAGGTGGCGCTGGACCTGCGGTTGTGGGTTCGGGATGAAATTGACCGCCTGTTGGACGAAATTCGCGAGCTGATGCGGGCGCTGATCCGCCTGGCGGAGCGGTCGGCGGACATTTGGATCCCTGGTTACACCCATCTGCAGCGGGCCCAACCGGTGTCGGCCGCCCATCACCTGCTGGCCTACTTGGAGATGTTGGACCGCGACCGGAGCCGGTTCGAGGATTGCCGGGAGCGACTGAACGAATGTCCGCTGGGGTCGGGTGCGCTGGCGGGGTCCACCCTGCCATTGGACCGGGAATTTGTCGCGAGGGAACTGGGCTTTGTGGACAAGCGGGGTCGTCCCCGGATCACCCGCAATTCCATGGACGCGGTGAGCGACCGCGATTTCGTGGTGGAATTTTGTGCCCACGCGGCCCTGCTGGCGGTGCATCTTTCGCGGCTGGCGGAGGACCTGATCCTCTGGAACAGCGCAGAGTTCAGTTTCATCCGCATCGGCGACGCCTTCACCACCGGTTCCTCTCTTATGCCGCAAAAGAAGAATCCCGACGTGGCCGAACTGGTCCGGGGCAAGTCCGGTCGGGTCATCGGCAATCTCACCGCGTTGCTGGTGCTGTTGAAGGGGCTGCCGCTGACCTACAACCGCGACCTGCAGGAGGACAAGGAACGCCTGTTCGACACCGCCGACACGGTCCGGGCCTGCACCCGGATCTTTGCCGGGATGCTGGACCAGGTGGCTTTCCAGCCGGAACGATGTGCCGAGGCGGTGGCGGATCCCAACCTGCTGGCCACGGATCTTGCGGAGGAGTTGGTGCGCCGGGGCGTGCCGTTTCGGCAGGCTCATCACCGGGTGGGCGCGGCCGTGGCACGCGCGGAGCAACTGGGTTGCACCCTTCGCGAACTTCCCGCGGAGGAATGGAAGAGGATCTGGCCGGGATTCGATCCGGAGGTGTTGGCCGTGTTTGATCTGGCACGAGCCATGGCCCGTCGCACCCTGCCGGGCTCGCCCGGTCCCCGTGAGGTGGCGCGGCAACTGAAGGCATGGAAACGACGGCTGTTTTGATGGGCCCTGCATCGGCTGCCGGTCCGCAACAGTCCGTGCAACCGGTCCCGTTAGGACCGGTGGAGCTTCACCGGGCGATGCCCCGCCGGCGCCGGACGGCAGGGCAGTCCGGTCCGGTCCCGGCGCAGAGCCGCCTGCGGCATCCATGGTCATGACCGCCCGTCACTGGCAGTTGTTGCGCGCCACCTCGAGGTCGTTTTACCTCAGCCTGCGGGTGTTGCCCGCGCGGGTCCGGAAACCGATTGCCGTGGCGTATTTGCTGGCGCGGACGACGGACACGGTGGCCGACGCCGGCACAATCGCGGTGGCCAACCGGTTGCGGCTGCTGGAGACGATGCGACTGCAGATCCTGGGCGTGGCACCTCCCGGACCGATCCCGGAGATGGCCCGCGGCGATCTGGTCGGCCCCGGCCCCGAGCAGGAACTTGCCAGGTCCTGGGCGGAGAGCCTGGCCGCTCTCTCCTCCCTCACCGAGGAGGATCGGGCCGAGGTGCGAACCGTGCTGGGCCACATCGTGGAGGGGCAAACCCGGGATTTGACCCGGTTCGGCGCACCCGCACCGGGGTCCTCGCGGGTGACGGCCCTCGCCACAGCGGAAGAACTCGACCAGTACACCTACCACGTGGCCGGCAGCGTGGGCGAGTTCTGGAGCCGCCTCTGCCGCCGGCACCTTTTTCCGCGTCATCCACTGGACGAGACGAGCTGGCTGACGCTGGCCGTCCGGTTTGGCAAAGGCCTTCAACTGGTCAACGTCCTGCGCGACTGTGCCGAGGACATCCGCCTGGGCCGCTGTTACCTGCCGGCGACGGAGCTGGAAACCCTCAGGGTGCGTCCCGAAGAACTGCGCGATCCCGCCTGCTGGCCGCGCGTCCGGCCCTGCTACGAACGCTGGCGCCGGCTTGCGCTGGATCATCTCCAGGCCGGCTGGGCGTATACGGTGGCGATCCCACCCGGCCAATGGCGACTCCGCCTGGCCTGTGCCTGGCCGCTGTTGATCGGAGTACGGACGTTGCAGGAGCTGGGCAGGGTGAACCCTCTGGATCCTGCGCAGCGAATCAAGGTCTCCCGCCGCGAGGTGCGCAAATGGATGCTCCGCAGCCTGGTTCGTCTGCCCGTGCGGAGCGCGTGGGCGAGGCTGTTCGAAGAGGCCCTTCGCAGGTAGGAGAGCGGCAAACCCTCGGGCCCGGCCGAACCCCGCATCCCATCCCTCCCCGGCGATCGCGCGCCCGGCCCCGTCCGCCTGATGCGGGCCGCGGCACCCCGCGCCGCGCCGGCGGATGGAGGATCACGCACCCGCCGGCCGCAGGCCGTCAAAATATGCGCGCTTTTTGACAAGGCCGGTGTAGGAACGGGCTTACCCACTGAATAAGTTGGCCCTGCCAATCGTGCGCACCCACACAAACAAAGCCCAGGAGGCCGCCGATGCGGCCGGCACGACGCGGCCCGCGGAATCCCGTTCCATCCCGCCGGGGGCCGAGACGGCCTTTGGTGCACCCCGGGACTTTCTGGACAACCGGTTCGTTTACGTGGTGATCTCGCCACGGGCCCGCGGGCTGTCGGTCGGGATCAACATGAATCCCGACAAGCTGTGCAATTTCGACTGCCTCTACTGCGAAGTGCAGCGGAACCTCCCGCCGCGGGAGACACATCTGGACGTGGACGTAATGGCGGCGGAGCTGCAGCGGACACTCGACCTGGTTCGCAGCGGAGAACTCCGTCAGCGCGCACCCTACCGGGGGTTGCCGGAGGAACTGCTGCAACTGAAGCACGTGGCGCTCAGCGGTGACGGAGAGCCGACCCTCTGCCCCAACTTCGCCGAGGCGGTCGAAAAGGTGGTCCACGTGCGCGCGCTGCGTGAGTTCTTCAAACTGGTGCTCATCACCAACGCCACCGAACTGGACCGGCCCGCCGTCCAGGCCGGGCTGCGGCATTTCACGCGCAGTGACGAGATCTGGGCCAAGCTGGACGGCGGCACCCAGGGCTATCTGGACCGGGTCAGCGGCGTGCATGTCCCGTTGCAAAAAATCCTGAACAACATACTGACGCTCGGCCGCCAACGCCCCGTCATCATCCAGAGCCTGTTCCCTGCCATCCGCGGTGAGGAACCGCCGGAGGAGGAGATCCTGGCCTTCGCCCAACGGCTGAAGGAGCTGAAAGAGGGAGGCGCTCAGATCGAACTGGTGCAAATCTACTCCGCGACGCGGCCCTCGCCCAAATCGGATTACGGTCATCTCCCGCTTCGATCGCTGTCCCGGATCGCCCAGACCGTGCGGTTGGTGGCCGGGTTGAAAGCCGAGGTGTTTTGAGGTCCGGCATACCGAAACCGCGCCGGGTGGAGAAACGACCGTCCTGGACCGCACAACCGTCGCGCGGCGCATTTGAAGACACACGCCGATTCTGCCGCGCCGGCCCGTGAGCGGCACGGGCCCGGGCTGGCAGGGGCGCCCGGCCGGTGGCATCCTTCACGGCCGTGAACAGGGCCGGCAAGGCACGGGTTCGCATTTCGGACAGGCCGCTGGGAACAACCCGGCCGGGGGAAGATCCTGTGGTCGCGCCGTCTCGCCACGGCCCGGACGCGGCGGGTGAGGAGTCTCCCGCTGCGGTCGAGGTCCCGGCCTTCCGAAGAGATATCACCGGGACGTGCGGGCCGGCCGTGCCCCCGGTGTTGAGCGCTCCGGCCCGAGAGCAGCCACGTCCGGACCGGCGGTACCTGTGGATGCTTGCTCTTCCGGTCCTGCTGGGGCTGGCCGTGTTGTGGCATTTCGATCCGGCGCGCTACGGGTTCTATCCGCGCTGTACGTTCCATGAAGTGACCGGCTGGCAATGCCCCGGTTGCGGCGGGTTACGGGCCACTCACGCGCTGTTGCACGGCCGGTGGGGCGAGTCCTGGCGGTACAATCCCATTCCGCTGCTGGCGCTGCCGCTGCTGCTCGCCAGCACCGCAACCCTGGGCTGGTACCGACTCCGAGGGAGGGAGGTTCCGTGGAACCGCGTTTCAGCACTTGTCTGGCTCGCCATGGCGGCGCTGGTCCTGTTCGGGCTGCTGCGGAACCTCCTCTGAGCGCGGCCGGGACCGGCGCTCAGGGCAGATCCCGGGCCGGACAAGAGGCGGCGGAGATCCAGGCCAGGATCTGCGCAGCCGCGGCTCGCGGGGCCGTCCCCAGCACGTTGTGGTCCGCCCACGGGAAGATGCGGGCGGCGCGGAAACCCGGGCAATGACGCTGAAGCCACGGCCGCACGCGCCACCAAGGGACCACCGGATCCATTCCTCCGGCCAGCATGAACACCGGCAGATGCGTGCGGCTGGCCACCGGCCGGTAGTCGGCCTCCGCCACGAGCAACAACCGGGCCCGGATGGCGCGGCGGTTTTGCGGGGTGCGGCGTTCGACGAACTCGCGCACGGTGGCCCGTGTTTCAGGCGCATGACGGTGGCGCCAGCCTGCGTAGGCAAGGTAAAGCCCCAGGAGGGAACGGTGCAGCCATCGGGGCATCCAACGCAGTGTCCCAGCCAGAAACCGTGCCCTTCGGGGCCAGGGGTGCCGGACGAACCCGCCCGCGAGGACAAGTCCCCGGACCGGCAAACGGTCATCCGGCAGCAGGCGCGCCCGGCCGGCAGGGTCCATCCATTGTTCCAAAAGTGCCCAGGCCACAAGCGATCCGAACGACTCCGCCAGCAACCAGCATGGGGACAGCCCGATGGATTGCACCACCTGGCGCACGGCGTTCGCGTAGTCGGGCATGCGCCACTCCGTGGTGTCGGGGTAGGCCAGCTCGACGAACTCCGCCGGAGGCGCCACGGCATGCCGGAAACTGGTGACCAAGGTCCAGTCGCCGTGGATCCCCGGGAGATACAACAGCCGCGGTCTGCCTTCCGGATGATGCCGGCGAACGGTCAACCCGGCGATGTGACAGACGGTCATGAGCCAGGTCGGCAAGGCTGCCCGGCCGGCACCGCCCGGGCGACAGATTCATGAGCAGCCTGCGCACCCTCTTCTGGCGCGCCCCCGGACGGGGTTCTTACAAAAACTCGCGCGGGTCGGTAATCCGCCCGGTGAGCGCGCTGGCTGCGACGGTGGCGGGGCTGGCCAGGTAGACTTCCGACTGTTTGTCTCCCATGCGGCCGGGGAAATTCCGGTTGGTGGCGCTGATGCACTTGATGCCCGGCCGGTTGATCCGGCCGAAGGTGTCCACCGGCCCGCCAAGGCAGGCCGCGCAACTGGCGTTTTCGGTCATTTGCACCCCGGCGTTCACGAGCACGTCCCACACGCTATCCCGCCCCCAGAAGGTCGTCTGCAGCTCGTGGACGACCTCCGGCGTGGCGGGCACGCCGAACGTGTCAATGACCACCTTGCGCCCCCGCAGGATGCGCGCCGCCTCCACGAAATCGCTGGCCTTGCCGCCGGTGCAGGAACCGATGTAGGCGCGGTCAAGCCGGATGTGACCGAGTTCCTTGGCCTTCTTGCGGCGGCCGGGATCGGGGTGACAGGCCACCAGCGGTTCCAGTTTTGAAAGGTCCACGACCAGCTCGTAAACGAACTTCTGGTCCTTGTCCAACTCCACCGGTTCGTAGGTTCGCTTGGTGTTGTTGAGCCGGGTGCGCGCCTCGACGTACTCGGCGGTCCGGGCGTCGAACGGAAAGATGCCGTTTTTGGCGCCGGCCTCGATGGCCATGTTGGCGATGGTCATGCGGTCGTCCATGGACAGGGACGCCACGCCGGGGCCGTCGAACTGCATGGCGCGGTAGGTGGCCCCGTCGAAACCGATCTCGCCGATGATGTGCAGGATGACGTCCTTGGCCATCACCCCCGGCTGCAACCGGCCCTCCAAGTAGAAATGCATCGTCTCGGGAACCTTCAGGAGCAACCGGCCGGTGCCCATGACGAAGCCGGCGTCCGTGTTGCCGATGCCCGTGGCAAACTCGTTGAACGCGCCGGCCATGCAGGTGTGAGAGTCCGTGCCGAAGAGGACCTCGCCCGGACGGGTGTGCCCTTTTTCCGGCAGGGCGGTGTGACAGACCCCGGCGTACCGCCGGCCGTACTGCCGCCGGAACATCCCCTTGGCCGGGTCGAACCGCCACACCCCGTTGGGATCGTCAATGACGTCGTAGAAGTACTCGATCCCCTGCTCCTTCACGAACTCGCGCAGGATGTCCACGTTCCGATTCGACTTCGAATCGGCCGTGAAGATGTAATGGTCCGGAATGATGACGATGGCCTTCGGGTCCCAGACCCGGGCATTCGGACCGAACTCGCGTTTGAACACGCCGATGGTGCCCGGTCCGCACACATCGTGGGTCATCAGGATGTCGGCCTTGACCCAGATGTTCTCGCCGGCCTGCACCTGCGCCCTGCCTGCGGCGCGCGCCAACACTTTTTCCGTCAGCGTCATAGACGCCCGAAAATAATCGAGCTTCCCCGCCGCTGCAATGACCGGCGGGCACAAAACGGGCTGGCGCATGGAAGCCGCCTGTGCGCCAGGAGCGGCAGCGGACCGAATCGGCTCCTTCGCCCCATCCGTTGCAATCGGCAGGGTTCGGCAGCCGATGCAAAAATCGCCCGGGAGGAAGGTCGGGACAAGATCCTGCCCGCCATCCGGGACGGGTTTCGGTGCGACGCGACGGAACGATGCCCTGCGGCCGGGAAGTTCCTCCGGCAGCGCACCAAACACCGGGGAAGAACCACGAGAAGAGTGGCGGGAGCGACGGGTCTCGAACCCGCAACCTCTGCCGTGACAGGGCAGCGCTCTAACCAATTGAGCTACGCCCCCGCGTCTCGAACGCGCCCAACCTAGTGAACCGGCCCCGGGCCGTCAAGGCCCTGCAACAACTTTACGCCCGGTTCTGCGAGCAAAAAAATCGGTTCGGGCGGCAGACGCCAAGGAGGTGGGGGTGGGGAACCCCGCTGAAGAAACGTGCTGCCACCCGAACAGTGCCCAGTATAGGGGTTGCCGGGCGCCTGTCAATCCCCCGTTGCCCGGCTCGTTCGAGCTGCAGGACCATTTCATCTGCGTGGGCCACAGGGGTAGGAGAGCGCCGGGCGCTCCGATCAAAAACACCTGCTGAACCCCGCGCGCCGGAAAACCGCATGTCCCGGCGCCGCAGGCCCAGCCAGAGGCGGCCGTCCGGCCGGTTTGATTCCCCGGTCTTCGACAAGCCATCCTCCAAAGGGCCGACCACCGGCCCCTTCCATCACAGCCACCCGCCTCCAAAGCCACCTTTTCCTCAACGGCCGGGGGACGATCAGCCCTACCCTCCGCCTCACCGCGGCTTGCCCGGCCCGCCACCCCTGCTCCCCGCAAAACACCTCCTGCCCGTGGCCGAAGTCTGCAGCACCGACGGCTCCTGGCCGAGGGCCCACAGACCCGCCAGCTGGTCGAACCCGGTCGCATCCACCCGGGCGATTACCCGCAAGGACGTGCTGCCGTTAGAAACCTGGTACCGGCCGGTCCGCGGCTGCGCGATGCCCGTTGATGTCAGCAGCACGCGAAGCCGCCGCAGCCGGGCCTTCCCCGGAGCCCGGCGAGGTTCGATGCAACTCCCGTTCCTGGCGAAGAAAAGGTCCGGTGGGTATGGCCCCTTTTTCGGAAGGGCCTCGTGCAGCATTCCCTCCTCAGATGAAGCCGCCCTGAATGTTTCGATCGCTCGCGCTGTTCGGACTGGACATGGACATCCCAGAGGGATGAGCATGCGCGGAAAACTCATATGCGAGCAGCCTCCCCGATCGCGTGCGCTTGGCTTCTTCTCGGCCCGGGCCTGTGCGCTGCACCGTTGCAGGTCTCAATCGAGCCATCCACGGCACCGACGCTTCACCTCAAAGCCACGGGCGCCAGCTCTTCGCACGTGAACCTCGAAGCCTCCTTCGATTTGAACGATTGGTTCCTGGTGCAGTCGGGGCCGGTCAGCGGCGGCCAGGCCATCTTCGAGCTGACGCGCGAGGAGCCGCTGAGCGCCCAGTTCTTCCGGGCGGTGGAAGCCCCGCCGCCATTCACCGCACGGGTAGGGCCGCAGGCGGACCCGTTGCGTTCGGCCGCCGGACTGGTCACGCCGGAGGCCGGCGGCACGTTGAGTTTGACCGGTCCTGATGGCACCACCTACGAGCTGACCGTGCGGCCACACCAAGTCTGGGAACCCGTGGTGGTGAGCATGACGCTGATCACCAACTTCACCGATCTGCCCCTTTCGAACTCCTTTCGGGCTGCGGTGCAGTTGGAGCCGGACGGGCTGGAGTTTCGCGGGGAAGCCGGGTTGCGCATTCGCTTCACGAACGCCGTGCCCGAATACGAGATGGTGGGTTACGGCTTTGCCGGCGACGGTGGGGGTTTCCATCTGCGGCCCTGGCGGGCGGGCACCAACGAGGTGGTTCTGCCGTTGGCCCATTTCAGCGGGGCCGGCGTGGCCGCCGAACCGTTCCCGCCCAGTGGGAATTTCATGCAGCGTTTCGACCAGGCTTGGAACTCGACGCGCGATGCCGGCCGGGTGGCCGATCAATGGGCAGCCGAGGAACTGCGCGAGGCGTCGCGCTGGCGCCAGAAGGGCTGGTTCACGCAGGAGGAGTTCGAGCGCCAGATCGAGGCGGTCCGAGATGCCCGCAACCGGAAGGAATACAAGCTGGGTGTCGAGCCCCTGTTGCAGGCGGCGATGAGCGACTGCGCGGTCGGCCAAGTCGTGCTGCACCGGCTGGACCAGCTCGAAAGCCGCAGCGGCCGGCCTTACATGAGCGGGCCGTTCGCACAAGACCTCCAGCGGCTGTACTCACCGGTGCGGTGCAATTGCGCGCATTACTTCTTGGACCTTTGCGAGAAGAACCCCGACGCCTCCGGCATCGGAATCACCCGCGAGTTGACCAGCCTGCTGCAGGACATGGAAACCATGTATGGTTTGTCGGACGACCCGGCCTGTGACTTGGGCGACAACGCCGCCATTCTGGAACGACTGCGCCAGGGCCCCTGTCATAAACCGTGGGAAGGGCGTGTCGTTTACACCCGGGACGAAACGGAGAGATGGACGGCTGGGAGCGGCGGGTTCGAAACGCGGAAGAATCGTCGGGCCTCTGTCGCGTTTGTCGGACGCGTCACCGAGCTGCTGGAACAGGACGGGGACCCCGATCCGGACTTCAACTGGGAATCGTGGCGGCTGCGGTTGATGGGGCGGCTGACAGCCAGTTTGGACGACGAGGGCACCCAGGTTCTGACCGATGCGGACTGGCGCACCACTGAAACCGATGAAAGACAGGGCCGGTTCGATCAACAGGTCAAGGGCGATCTGTCGTTGCGCTTCGAGCAGGGGCAACCCGAGACGGCGCTGGCCAGTGTCGGCCTGGAGGATGTCACCTACGCCATGCCGCGGAAGCGCATCACGGAAAAGTTCGTGGAGTGCTGGGGTTCGCCACCGCCGTGTTGTCCGTGCCCGGAGCCCGTGCCGCGCAACAGCCGGGACGACGGCAGCGACAATCTTTACTTCGCGTTCGGTTCGATTCCTCGGAACGTCAAGGAACTGAGCTGGCAGAACGGCCGGTTGAAGATCGTGTTCGAAGAGGTTTCGCGCGTGGACATTCCGCCGCCGGGCTTTCGCGATTACGTGAAGGAGCGCATCGAGCGCATGACGGTGGAGCTCTACCGGGGCGGGACTCAGTGAACGGCTGCGCCGCAGTCATCCGCAGCCCGGGGCCTGGGATGGGGTTCAGGCGGGCCGTCTTGAATGCGGGAAACAGCCCGGCCACGACCCCGACGGCGGCGCTGAAGGAAACCGCCACCCGCAGGACGCCGGGGGCGCTCACGCCCGCCCCCTCGTCTGCACGATGCGCCGCCGGGTGCCGGTGCATGTTGACCCAGCCGGAAGACCTGCCGGAAGTCGGTGATGCTGGTTTGCGAAAGCATTGCCCTCGTGATCCTTGGTCGGAATCGGCGGGGTCCGGCCGGGGCGCTTCCGGAACAAGCTGACCGCTTCGTCCCTGTGCCCGGGCAGTTGCACATGCCCATCTGCATTAGGACCCGGGGCGGAGTCTGGCGGAACAAGAGGTCGCAAGGCCGTCCGGCCGGCGAAGCCCGCGAGATCGAACCGCCGGCGCGACAGCCGGCCAGCGTCCCTTGGCGACTCCCCACCTGCGACGGCACAGCCCGCCCTACGCCGCTCGATGACTGGCGAACGGCGGGGAGCGTACTGCCAGACGGCAGTCGGCGCACGGAAGACCTCAGCCAAGTATGTGCCCCAGCCGATACGGTGTGCGATCGTGTTGCAGCGTTGCGGGTGCTCCTTAACCGGCCGCATGCACGCGTAATAACTGAGGGTCCGGCGTGAACTTCCGAGGCAGGCGAATGCGTCGCCCTTCAAAACTGACCAGCCAAGAAAACCCGGGGTCTCGCGGGCGATCCTTCAGCTCGTCCTTGAACCGAATCCTCAATTGCTCATCTACGTCCATCAGCCGGCGGTCGAAGGCCCGATCATGCAAGGCGTTCAGGCACGGACCATTTCGGGGATTCATGCGCCGTTTCGGATCAGCGGACCACGGCACGGTGTGGCTCGCCACGAGCAATTCGGGAACGCCAAGTCCGGTGACGCAACACGTGTAGTCGTACGCCGCAAGCACTACGGTTCGGAAAAAACGTTGGTTTACGCGTACGCGAAGCAACCGCTCCCGTTCCTTGCCCTCCTTCGGGAGCTCATTCTCATCGATGTCGGCCACTTATTCGAGCTTCCGGCTCGTAAGCTGTGCCAACAGCCGTTCGCTCTCGAAGGCAAGAGCCTCGGGGTCATGTTGGAATTCTTCCCACACTTCGATTTCTCCCTTTGCTCCGTGCTCCATGCCCCGGATCCCTCGAGCCCTCAGTTCAGGGTCCAACCGCGCGAAGTTGTTCAGCTTGAGTGCCACCGCTCCCGGCGTACGCCCCAAGATCTTCGCTAATCTGACATTTTCTGGTTCACGGCTGTGCAGGCCCCCAAAGGGAAGCTTGCAATACAAGTTGAACGCGAGGATGTGCTCTACCCGACTCCACGGCTTGCGTGACGAAGACATGGCTCGTGGCGTAGTTTGGACTCAGGTTGGGACCAGGTTACCTGAGCTGGGCGCCCAGGAGAGGCTTGCGAAGACGAAGTCAGTCAGCGTGCTGCTCAAACCACGTGGGAGGGGTGCAGATGGGGCTCTGCGAGGTTGATGGATGGCGGTGGCACCTCGGGGGCAGTTCGTTCAGTCGGCGGGCCTAGCTCCATGCCGCCATATCGTGAGCGCCGGAGCGGGCCGGAAAAGCCCGACATCCGGGCGGCGGACGGGCGGGGCGCCGGCCCGGGCGGCGGGGCAGAGCCGGCGCCGGGCCGTTGGAAAGGAGTCCAATCCACCCTGCGGCCCCGAGCTGTGACGTGCAGCGCCGCCTCGCCGGAGTCGAGGAGGTGCATCCGCTGGTCAGGGACCCCGGCCCCTTGGCGGAGGCTGGACCCGCCCAGGCAGGCATTGTACAGATGGGGGCGCTTCCACCAGCACCTGGGAATAGGCGCCCTCGCTTGCCCTGATCAGCCGCGTGCGGATCCGCCGCAGCCGGGCCTTCCCGGAGCCCGGCGAGGTTCGGTCCATGCCCGGCCGGCCGGGAAAGGGTCGCGCATTTTCCCGCCCCTTTCCCCGGAGGACACTTCGCCCGGTTGCTTCCCCCTTGCTTGGAACCGTCCTGCCGGCGCCGGGGCCGCAACGCAGCGTGTCCGCGAAGCCGGACGGCTGCGGGACAACCCGGGAACGGGACCGCTCCCCCGGGCTTCCCCACTCAGCGGTTCCTAGCAAGGGCCCGGGTTGCGCGGCACCCATGACGTCCGCGTGTTCGGCCCGATCCCTGGCGCGCAGAGGCCGGTTCCTGAGCCGCCTGCCCATCCCACGATTGCCTTGGTGACCGCCGGGTGGGTTCACTATCCTCCCGCTGGCCATGGCAAGGGAAACAGCGTCCGAACAACTGGTTCGCCCCTTGGTGCGCGCCCTGCAACCGTACGTGCCGGGCGAGCAACCGCGCACCAAGGGATTGATCAAGTTGAACACCAATGAAAACCCCTACCCGCCCTCGCCGCGGGTGCTCGAGGCGGTGCGCGCAGCCGTGGACGGGCGGCTCCGGTTGTATCCGGACCCGACCGCAGAACGGCTGCGGCAGAAGCTGGGGCGCCTGCACAACTGCGATCCCGATCAGATCCTGGTGGGCAACGGGGCTGACGAGATCCTGCGCCTGGCGGTGCACACCTTCGTGGAACCGCTGGCCGCGCAGCGGGGGCCGTTGAGCCGGCGGTATTTCGTGCCGCCCGCGCCGGCCACGGTCCAGAGCTTCGTTCCCAGCTATTCGCTGTATCCCGTCCTGGCAGCCCAGCAGGGGGCGGCGTTCAATCCCGTCCCCCTGCAAATGGAATTTGCACTGCCCGACCCCGGGCAGCTCAAGCACCTCAAGCAGTGGCAACCCCAGGCCGCACTCACCATCGTCACGACGCCCAACGCACCCAGCGGTCGCGGCTACACCACGCGCGAGATCGAGGCCATCTGCACCCGGACGAAAGGGGTGGTCCTCCTGGACGAGACCTACGCGGAGTTCGCGCCGGAACATGCCATGGAACTGGCGCTGAAACTCCCCCACGTGATCGTCTGCCGGAGCTTTTCCAAGGCCTACTCGCTCTGTTTCCTCCGCATCGGCTACGCCGTCGGGCCCAGGGCGCTCATCCAGGCGATGCACAAGCTGCGGGATAGTTACAACGTCAACGGGCTGGCCCAGGTGGCGGCCGAGGCCACCCTGGACGACCCCGCCTACTACCGCGAGAACTTCCGCAAGATCGCCGAAACCCGGGAATGGACCTCGGATCAGTTGCGCCAGCTCGGTTTCCTGGTACTGCCCAGCCAGACGAACTTCGTCCTGGCCCGTCCGCCGGGGCCGCCGGCATCGGAATGGTTCAGGCGCCTACGTGAGAACAACATTCTCGTTCGATGGTTCGACACGCCGGATCTGGCCTCCTACCTCCGGATCAGCATCGGCACCCCCGGGGACATGGAAACGCTGGTGCGGGTGGCCAAACGACTGCTCAAAAAGATCGGCTGAAGGTTTCCCACGCCGCGTATCCGCGCGTTCGCCGGACGAGGGTCCCGCACGTCCCCGGCCTTGACCCCATGCTTTCCGCCCACCCGACCCGCACCGCGGCCCGTAGGGTGAGGTTAACCACACCGGGGAAGACGCATCCCTTCTGACATGCAGCCCGGGCGGCGGGCGCCCGACTGCAGTTGCGACGAATCCGAAACCGGATAACGTGCAGCCCGTCCAGGCCGCGTTATGAACGAAAAGGCGATCGAACCATCCATCTGGCGGCACGCCACGGTGGTGCTCCTCGGGCATGGCACCGAGGAAAACGCTGGGTCGGCCGGGTCGGTGCGGCTGCATGTCCGATGGCTGCGCGAAAAAGGGCGGTTCGCCGATGTCCGCGAGGCCTTCTGGAAGCAGGCACCGCAGGTGCAGGACGTCCTGGCGGAGCTGACCGCGCCGGTCGTTTTCGTGGTGCCGCTGTTTATGGCCGAGGGATACTTCGCCGCGCGCGTGATCCCTGAGAGCCTCGGTCTGCCCATTCCCGCACCGCCCTCGCCCGCCTGGCCCAGGATCCGCTTCGGTCAGGAGCGGACGCTGGTGTACTGCGCGCCGGTGGGGACGCATCCGCGGTTGACGGAAGTCGTTCTGGCCCGAGCCGAGGGCGTGGTTCGGGCGCATCCATTCCCGAGACTGCCCCGGCCGGACGAGATCAGTCTTTTCCTGGCCGGCCACGGCACGGAGCGCGACCTGCAGTCGAGGCGGTCGGTGGAAGAGCTGGCACAACGAATCGCAAGGTTGAACCGATATGCCCAGGTGGGTGCAGTGTTCCTGGAGGAGGAACCGCGCATCCCGGCCTGTTACGAAATGGCGGTGACGCGTCGTGTGGTGGTGGTGCCTGCGTTCATCAGTGACGGGTTGCATACCATGGAGGACATCCCCGTTCTGTTGGGTGAGCCGGAACGAGTGGTGAAACAGCGCCTCGAATCTGGGCAGTTTCCCTGGCGCAATCCCACGGAACGACACGGCCGATGGGTCTGGTACACGCCGGCGCTCGGGTCGGAGCCGGCCCTGCAAGAGATCATTCTCGAGCGGATTCGGGAAGCCACGGAGCATCTCCGGCCGGAACCCCGGCCGTCGTGAGCCACGGTCGGAGCCGGCCCGTCCGGCGCAGGGCGACACCGGCATGGGCGAAGGTCAGTTGCGGTTGGGCCGCGCCGCAGCCGGCGGGCCCGGATCGCTCGCAAGTCCCTAACCGGTGAGACTGCGGGAGAAGAGCTCAGCCGGCGGGCAGGATGCTCAAGGTGTGGGTCACCGGGACGAACGCGGCCCGGATGGCCTGCACGAGCCGCTCGCGCTCGGCCTCCGTCTCACGGACGGCTTTCTCCATGTCGGCCCGTCCTTCGGGGCCGTGGAAGATCTGTTTGACCTGTCGCGTTTCGAAGGCCTGTTTGGCCGCCACGGCGGCGTCCACACGGGCGAATGCAGCCGCGAAAGGCGTGACCTCGAATTCCTCAGCCAGATTGATCCCGTGAGCCAGTTGGGCCGTGGTGAAGACCTTGCTGGCGCTGCCCCATCGCACGCGGTAGCAGTCGGCCGTGCCGTTTTTCACGACTAACATCAGGCGGTTCAATTCCCGATGGAACGGCACCAGCTCGAAGGCGGCGCGCAGGCTGGCAGTCTCGTTGCCCGGGGGCATCTCGCAGGCCGGATAAGCGGGCCGCGGTCCCTCTGGAATCATCTCCTGCGGCAGACAAGCCGGAAACGGATAACGATGGCTGCGGATGGTGAAGGTGCGCGCCACCGATGAGACCACTTCGTGTCCGGGCGAGACGCGGATGGAGTTGTCGCTGAGGTCCACGGTGAACGTGCCGATGTGACCGTCCAATCCCATGGCCTTGAGAAAGGCGTAGGCCATGACGCCGTGCCCGGCCCAATCCGGATGCACGCCGTCGGTGCCGGCGATCATGAAATTGGTTCCGAACCGGCTCCGGCCGAGGTCGCCGGCCCGGAGCATGGGCAGGAAGACGTCGGCAAATCCGGCGCCCTCGCGTTGGGCCACTTCCAACGCCAGGTTCCGCAGCGTGCCCAGGCTGCGGTTGAGATCCTCCACCGTTCCGCTGGCGGACTTGACCCAGTGCGGCATTTTGCCGACGCAACCCGGCGAACCCACGATCACGCGTGCGCCGTGGCCTTGGAAGGCGCGGACCACGGCGGTCAGGTTTTCCACATAGGTGCGGCCGATTCGTTCCTCGTACGGCCTGTATTCGTGATCGTTCATCCCGTAACAGGTGGTGGCCAGGGTGGGCTGAAAGCGGAGGCAGTCATTGGTCATCCGCTGGAGGAACCCCAGTGCCCGTTCGCCGCTCCAGCCGAACTGCCGGACCGACACCCGGTACTGCGGCACGCAAACCGTCAGGTAATCCTCGATGAGCCGGGAGTACATGCGTTGCTCGGTGATGGAGTCGCCGCAGATGGCCAGCCGGTCGCCGGGTTGCAACCACGTGCGCGAGGGAGGCGGCGCCGGAAGGGGAACGTATCCGGGCAAAGTGGGTTCCTGAAACACCGCCCGGGGCGCCTGACAGGCGATCAACCCCAGTGAAAGGCCCAGGATCCAGAGAAGCAATTTGGAGCGCATGGCGAGGGGCATGCTCCAAATCTTCAGCCCGCCAAGTCAAGACCGCGCCGGCCGACAGCCGTGGAAATGCAGGGCTATTTCATCTGCGTGGGCCACAGGGGGCCGAGAGCGCCGTGCGCTCCG